>ERZ779890.2250-NODE-2250-length-18668-cov-4.677000_pt1 | contig 18668 bp, 22 predicted proteins | sample MGYA00511553_ERZ779890 | MGnify/ENA primary metagenome ERZ779890 (study PRJEB29588, sample SAMEA2152064) | human gut metagenome | biome: human gut; feature: human-associated habitat; material: faeces | place: Denmark | collected 2008/2010 ... | reverse complement strand
AGGCTGATAAATGGACCGTTGAGGGTGCTGTCAAATCGCTTCGGCGAGAGTATTCAGCAACGCAACACCAGCGTTAAGGGTTAGGAGTGTGATGGCACTCTGCGAGAGCGCGTCGCGATAGCGACGAAACAAGGTGGTACCGCAGGTATAAGTATTTACAGCCTGTCCTTGGAATTGCTTAGAAAAACTAAGCAGCTTCAGGACAGGCTTTTTTGTATAACAAAACTGTGATAGACCTTCTCGTAGAATGTTAGCGTAAACTATGGGAGGAATTAAAAATGATTAAAGAAGCTATTGTAAAAATCGTCGGCAAAGAGGACTTAACCTATAACGAAGCATATGACGTAATCAACGAGATTATGAGCGGTGAAACAAGTGCAACACAGAATGCAGCCTTTCTGGCAGCGCTTTCTACCAAGAGCACTACGGCGGAGACTACTGATGAAATTGCCGGCTGCGCCGCTGCGATGCGTGACCACGCACTGAAATGCGAAACGGGCATGGACATCTTTGAAATCGTCGGTACCGGCGGTGACGGCTCCAACAGCTTCAACATCTCCACAACCTCCGCTCTGGTTGCTGCGGCAGGCGGCATGAAGGTTGCTAAGCACGGCAACCGCGCCGCTTCCTCCAAATGTGGCACCGCGGATTGCCTGGAGGCGTTGGGCGTGAACATTCAGCAGGACCCGGAAAAATGTGTGGAGCTGTTAAAGGAGGTTGGCATGTGCTTCTTCTTCGCACAGAAATACCACACCTCGATGAAATATGTAGGACCTATCCGCAAGGAGCTGGGCATCCGCACCGTATTCAACATCCTCGGACCTTTGACGAACCCCGGCAGCCCGAAGATGCAGCTCTTGGGTGTGTATGACGAGTATCTGGTTCAGCCGTTGGCGCAGGTACTGATGAACCTGGGAGTTAAGCGTGGCATGGTGGTTTACGGTCAGGACAGACTGGATGAGATTTCGCTGAGCGCACCGACTACCGTTTGCAAGTTCAAGGAGGGCTGGATGAAAAATTACGTTATCAAGCCTGAGGACTTCGGCATGGAGCGCTGCACCAAGGCTGATCTGGCAGGCGGTCTGCCGGAGGAAAACGCTAAGATTACGCGCGACATTCTGGCGGGAGCGCAGGGACCGAAACGCAATGCAGTTTTGCTGAACGCCGGCGCCAGCCTGTATATCGGCGGTAAGGCTGCAAGCTTTGCGGATGGCGTGAAGCTGGCAGCGGAGCTGATTGACAGCGGCAAGGCACTGCAGACGTTGAAAAAGCTGATTGAGCTGAGCAATAAATAAGCTGATTAAAGAGGTTAGATTATGATTTTAGATGAGATTGCGGAATATACCAAGGAGCGTGTGCGGGCGCTCAAAGCGCACAAAAGCCTTTACGCGGTGCGTGATGAGGCAGAGGGCAGACCGCAGGGCAAGGATTTCAGGGCAGCGCTTGCTGCCCCCGGCCTGAGTGTAATCGCTGAGCTGAAGAAGGCATCCCCATCGAAGGGTGTTATTGCCCCCGATTTTACGGACATCTACCTGCGCAAGGCTGCAGAGTACGAGGCAGGCGGCGCAGCAGCCATCTCCTGCCTGACGGAGCCGAAGTTCTTCCAGGGCAGCGACGCTTACCTGCAGGCGGTGCGCCAAAGAGTGGAGCTGCCGCTTCTGCGGAAGGATTTTACACTGGACGAGTACCAGATTTACGAGGCCAAATGCATCGGAGCCGACGCGGTTCTGCTTATCTGCAGCCTGCTGAGTGCGGCGCAGCTGGGCGAATACCTGGCGCAGGTGCAGGAGCTGGGGCTGAGCGCTCTGGTGGAGGCGCACACCGCAGGCGAGGTGCAGCAGGCATTGGCGGCGGGGGCGGAAATCATCGGCGTGAACAACCGCAATCTCAAGGATTTCAGCGTGAACCCGGTGAACAGCCTGCGCCTGAGGGATGCGATTCCCGCAAGCAAGATTTTTGTAGCGGAAAGCGGCATTCAATGCGCGGCCGATACACAGGCGCTGAAGCAGGCAGGCGTGCAGGCGGTGCTGGTGGGCGAGGCCCTGATGCGCAGCGCGGATGCGTCGGCGATGCTGAAGGAGATGCGTGATGCGTAAGGTAAAGGTTAAAATCTGCGGCCTGAAGCGTGCACAGGATATAGAATGCGTGAACAGGCTGCTGCCGGATTATATAGGCTTCGTTTTTGCTAAGACCAAACGCGAGGTGACGGAGCTGCAGGCAGCACAGCTGAAGGCAATGCTTAACCCGCAGATTAAGGCAGTCGGCGTTTTCGTCAATGCCGAGATAGATAAGATTGTACGCCTGGCCCAAAGCAGGACGATAGACATCATCCAGCTGCACGGTGACGAGGATGCAGCCTATTGCGAAAGGCTGCGGCTGCAGACGGAGCTGCCGATTATCAAAGCAGTCCGCGTGAAGGACGCAGGCTCATTTGAAAATCTGCAAGCCTATCCCTGTGATTACCTGCTCTTTGATACTTATACCAAGGGGCAGTACGGTGGCACCGGTAAGCGTTTTGATTTAGCGCTGGTGGCAGATGAAAAAATCAAGAAGCCGTATTTTATCGCAGGCGGTCTTGAGGCAGCGAATGTTGCAGATGTATTGAAAAACAGTAACGCCTTTGCCGTAGATGTCAGCGGAGGCGTAGAAACAGAAGGGTTGAAGGACCCGGAAAAAATTGCCGCATTTATAGCGGAGGTAAGGGGAGATAACGATGACAAAAGGTAGATATGGTATTCATGGCGGTCAATACATGCCGGAAACTTTGATGAACGCAGTACTGGAATTAGAGGCTGCCTATGAAAAATTTAAAAATGATCCCGAATTCAAGGCTGAGCTGGCGCGCCTGTACCGCGAATATGCCAACAGACCGTCCCTGCTGTATTACGCAGAGAAGATGACCAAGGACTTGGGTGGCTGCAAGATTTATCTGAAGCGTGAGGATTTGAACCACACCGGCGCCCACAAAATCAACAACGTATTAGGGCAGATTCTGCTGGCACAGAAGATGGGCAAAAAGCGTGTTATTGCTGAAACCGGCGCAGGCCAGCACGGTGTTGCGACTGCTACCGTGGCGGCGCTGATGAACATGGAATGTGTTGTTTACATGGGCAAGGAGGACTGCGAGCGTCAGGCGCTCAACGTGTTCCGCATGGAGCTTTTAGGTGCGAAGGTTGTGCCTGTAAGCAGCGGCACCGGTACCCTGAAGGATGCAGTAAACGAAGCGCTGCGCGTATGGACCGAACGTGTTGAGGATACCTACTATGTTCTGGGCAGCGTTATGGGCCCGCATCCGTATCCGGAAATCGTGCGCGACTTCCAGAAGATCATCGGCGAGGAAATCAAGGCGCAGATGCTGGAAAAGGAAGGACGCCTGCCTGATGTGCTGGTGGCCTGCGTAGGCGGTGGCTCCAATGCTATGGGCATGTTCTATGACTTCATTGAGGACAAGGACGTGCGCTTAATCGGCGTAGAGGCTGCAGGCCTGGGCGTAGACAATCCCAAGAACGCCGCAACCATGGCTAACGGCAAGCTGGGCATCTTCCACGGCATGAAGAGCTACTTCCTGCAGGATGAATACGGCCAGATTGCTCCGGTTTATTCCATCTCCGCCGGTCTTGATTACCCCGGCATCGGCCCCGAGCATGCTTATCTGCACGACATCGGCCGTGCGGAATATGTTCCTGCTACCGATAAGGAGGCGGTTGACGCCTTCAACTATCTTTCCAAAACAGAAGGCATTATCCCGGCAATCGAAAGTGCGCATGCCGTAGCCTACGCTATGAAGCTGGCACCCACTCTGCCGAAGGATAAGATTATGGTTATAAATATTTCCGGCCGCGGTGATAAGGACGTTGCCGCAATCGCACGTTATATGGGAGTTGATTTACATGAATAGAATACAAAAGGCATTTGACGAAAAGAAAAAGGTATTTATCGGCTTTGTGACCGCTGGCGATCCCAATCTTGCTACAACTAAGGAGCTGGTGAGAGCCATGATTAAGGGCGGTGCAGGCTTAATTGAGTTCGGCATTCCCTTCTCCGACCCCGTGGCTGAGGGCGAGGTTATCCAAAAAGCGGATATGCGTGCGTTGGCGGCAGGCACTACTACCGATAAAATTTTTGACCTCGTAGCGGAACTTCGTGAGGAAACACAGGTACCACTGGTATTTTTGACCTATGCTAATCCGATTTATGCCTACGGTGCGGAAAAATTCTTCACTCGCTGCGAAGAAACAGGTGTTGACGGCGTCATCATACCGGATATACCGTACGAGGAGCGCGAGGAGATGCGTCCGTTCAGCGAACCGCATAACGTTGCCCTGGTGCCGCTGATTGCGCCTACCTCCAAGGACCGCATCCAGAAAATCGCCGCTGTTGCCCAAGGCTATGTATATGTAGTTTCTTCCTTAGGCGTTACCGGCGTGCGCAGCAACATCACTACCGATATCGACGGCATTGTGGCAGAAGTGCGCAAGGCTACCAATATTCCGGTGGCTGTAGGCTTCGGTATCGCTGCTCCCGAGCAGGCGTACAAGATGGCCAAGGCCAGTGACGGCGCTATTGTGGGCAGTGCGATTGAAAAAATCGTGGCACAATACGGCGAGGCTTCTCCTGAGCACGTATACGAATACGTCAAGAGTATGTCCGAAGCGGTTGCCAAGGCAGCTACGGAGGCGTAATTACAAAGGTTTGGACACAAAAAAACTCCGTTCCTTACTGCACAGGCAGCAGGGAGCGGAGTTTTTCGGTTTAAATTATTGCAGCGGCATGGGCTCAGTGCCACCGTTTACTGCGTCCGGCTGTTCAAAAATGAAGGCAGGGGACGGATAGTAGAATTTGCAGTGCTGGAAGTTGATAACTTCGGTGGAGAAGCGTTTCAGCAGAGCATAGGAAGCGCGCTCTTCGAAATCAATCAGGTTGTCCTTGTTGATGTCAGCGTCTTTTACGATTACCAGCAGATAAGCCGGTACTTCCGGTGCATCCTCGGGAACCTGGCTGCGGTCGAGAGGGATGTTCGGAATGATTTCCAAATCACCGATAGGCTGTTGGTTTTCATTGTACAGCATAGCATGATAAACATTTTCGTACAGGGTACGAGCAAGTCTTAAAGAATAAGCTCCGGAACTCATATTATTCACTCCTTAAAAAGATGTTTTTGATGACTCTCGCTTTATCTGAAAAAGCAATAAACATAACGCTATTATTGTAACATAGATTACGGAAATAAGCAAAATGAATCTATAATGAAATGATTCCACAGCGATTTATGCAGAAAAGCTGCATTAATAATCAAAAAATAGCAAGAATTTTTCATAGAATCTGCATTTTTATGCCAATGTATTCTGTAAACAAATTCATAAGAACGCTAAAGCCTTATATTGCTAGGTTTCAGCGTTCTTTTGTCTGCGTTTGATACTATTTTGATACTGTTTTAGCTTTGCAACTTGTCCAGCAGTTCAGCAATATTGCTTTGTTGGTGCTCGTAAAGATGTGCATATACGTTAAGCGTGGTTTGTATATCCTCGTGCCCCAGGCGGTCGCTTACGGCCTTTATATTGACGTTATTGTTTATTAGCAGGCTGGCGTGACTATGGCGCAGGTCATGCACTCTTATTCTTTTTATGCAGGCTTTTTCAGCGTCTTTTCTTAAATGGCGTATCATTTTTGAATGGTTCAATGTGTAGAAAATGCGGTCGCTGCCTTTAGGTTCGTACAACGTATCTATATACTGTTCTAATTGCTTTGTAGCAACTGCAGGCAGTTTTATAATCCTGTTAGCCTTTTCCGTTTTCGGTGTGGTAATTTCAACACCGCCGCGAATTTGCGCAAGGTTTTTATTTACAGTAATGGTTTTTTCTTCCCTGTTATAATCTTCCAGGTTCAGCGCCAACAGTTCGCCAGCACGCAGGCCACTATAAAAAAACAGTATAAAGGCCGTTTTTATCGCAAGGCTCTTTTCGTAAACTATGGCTTTGTTAAATTCTTCCAGCGTCCAATAGTCCAGCCGCCCCGACTTAATTTTTCCGATATTCCCGGCCGTTCTTGCCGGGTTTCTTCTCAAGCCGTAGAATTTCACGGCGAAATTAAAAAGCGCTGATAATTGCGCCTGCAGCTGGCGTTGTGATGTAGGCGCATACTGTTGCATCATTTTGTTCTGCCATTGCCGTACGTGTGCTGGCGTTATGTCTGAAATTGGTAAATTAGCAAAATAGGGTAGTATTGAATTTGTAAATCTGCTTTCTTTCGCCTGCAGCGTGTCACCTTTAAGCCTGGCTTTGCAGTCTGCTATATAAATATCATAAAACGCGCTAAAGCTCATATTGCACTGTTCGGCGTATTGGTCAAGAAATTCACGTTCTGCCTTCTTTGCTTCCCTGGCCAGCGTGAAGCCGCGTTTTACCTTGCGCCGCCGTTCTCCCTGCCAATCGACATAGTAGCAGGTAAAGTAATATTTCCCTGTGGTCTTGTCCTGGTATACCGGCATTGTAAATCCCCCTTAGTAAAAAGGCCGCTGCTTTGGTGCGCGGCCTTCTCTGTGTATATCTAGTGTTGTGTTACCTTATGCGCCCATTGTGCAGCTGCAATCAGTTTATCAAGCTTCTGATGCTCCCGGGCGCTGTTGCTTAGCAGGCTATATCTTTTATAGGCTTCTTCATACCGCTTCTGTGAAAAATCGTCGTTGCCTTGCTGCAGTACATCATGATGAAGCAGGAATAAAGCATCATGTGCACGCTGGCGGAAAAGCTCATTGTGCAGGTTATCCGCTAAAGCGTCGCATAACATGAGCGCTATGGCGTATATATCGCCGCCGCGTTCCAGCGCCTTAATAATGGCCTGTGTGCTGTCTGTGGCTGCAGCAGGTGCCGTTTCTCGCCGCTTCCTCGCCGGTTCGCTGCCCCGTGGCTGCAGCAGTTCACTAAAATCAAGCTTCATGCTTGCACCTTCTTTCCTGGCTAAAATTTAAAGCCTTGCCGTGCCGGTGCTTCCTCTTTGCAGTCCATAAAGCAGTTAAACATATTGCAGCTATCGACTGTGGCCGTTGTAAAGGGCGCTGCCGTCCTGCATTTCAAGATTTTTATATCAACCTTTATCGGTTCGCCGTGGCGCTGGCGTGCATTATTCTTCTTGAAAACTGCAAGCCTTTTTTTCTTTGCATCTTTTGCGTCACCTTTGCAATCGTCCGGAATAGCAGCTTCCAGCACTAATAATACATCTGCCGTATATTCAATATTGCCGCTTTCTTTGAACGATGCCATATTCAAGCCGCCGTCATAGCTGGCGCGGTTCATGCTGCTAATGGCCACTACCGGAATTTTAAAATCACGGCTGATGTCCTTCAGCGCCTTTATGGCAGCATCCATTTTTTGCTTGTCGGTGTTCTGCGTTGTGTCTGCTATGGTCAATAGCTGCATATAGTCTATAAACACTACCGGCGGCCGTCCGTGGCGCTGTTGGTGCTGCTTTACTAGCTGCCTTACCTTTGCAGCGTTCACGCCTTGCATACCTTCCACGATATACAAGCACTTTGCTTCATGCTCTGTGTAGGCCGTGGCTGCTTCCATGAATGTTTTGCTTTGTGCCTGGGTGGCAATATCGCAACGCAGCACGTCAAGCGTTGTTCTTGCAACAGCTAGTAGGCTTTCACGGCTTGCGCCGTATTCTATACACTGCTGATATGTGCGGCGGCTGATGCTCTTTGCCGTCAATTCGTCCGCGCTCATTTCCAGGCTAATATATAATACATCGTCCCCAGCCGCTGCTATTGTATCCGCTATCTGCAGTACAAGGGTAGTTTTACCAAATCCGCTCATAGCTCCTATACAGTAAAGGCCTTCACGTAGGCCGCCGTTCAGCGCCTTGTCTAATGCCTTCAAGCCGGTGCTATAGGTTTTGGCGTTCCTGCCTTCTTTAATGCGGTGCAAAAATTCCTGCATTTTGTAGCGCGCTGGCAGGCTGTTTCTGTCGAATTGCAGAATGTGGCGGTATATATTGCGTTCCAGCGCGTCCCTGTTGGCGTTCAGTTCATCGTTAATATCTTTGTAGCCGTCAATGTGTTCATAGGCCGCCGCTTTTATGGCGCGGCCTTTTAATTCATGCAGCAGCTTTCTGCAGGTTTCTTTGCCGCGTTCGTCTGCATCTGTGGCAATGATAAGCGGCCTTTGAAAGCCTTCTATGCCTTCTATGGCCTGCAGCAGCTTGTTTATACCTACACCGCCAACGGCTACTGCGTCAGCGTGTTCATACTCCATGATGCTTAGTGCGTCTATCTGCCCTTCAGTGACGAATAACGGCGCGTCTGTAGGTTCATAGAGTGCAGGCAGGTTGTAAAGCGGTTCAGAACCTGCTGTTTCTGCTTTCGGTTTCCTGTACTCTTTGCCCTCTGTGCTTCTCGTGATGTAGTAATTATATACGCCTTCCTTGCCGGTAGAGTAGGGAATAAGCACGCTATTAGCCTGCAGGCCGTACTTTTTAGCAAGTTCCGGGGTAATATATCCCAGCTTATGCTTTTCTATCGTGGCAGCACTCAAGCCGCGTTTAATAAAATAATCAGTCTGTGATACATTGCCTGCAGCTTCTTTTACTAGCTGGCTGAAATCTGCTTTGTTTTGTGTATCACTTTCAAATTTGCCCTGTGGCGTGTTTTTCAGTTCAGTAGGTAGTTATACCTGTTTTCATTTTCGTGGCCGTGGCGGTGCCTTTCCGTGCGTCTGACGTGGTATTCTGCAAGTTGTAACCTACTGCATCCGCTACGATATTAGCAATCTTGTTGAAATCGCCTTTAGAATCTAAATTATTTACGCGTGCTGCCAGCTCGAATACATCGCCCCCGGCATTGCAAGAAAAGCACTTCCAGCTTTGGCCGTCCGGTGCGATACTGAAAGCGCTAGTATGGTGCTTGCCTGTTCCGCTGCCGCAAATAGGGCAGTTATATTTGCCGCCCTGGCTTTTTCCTGCTATGGCCTGTAGATAATTGCTTAGGCTGCTTTTTAGTGCTCTCTTTTCTTGTTCGTCAATCATAGTGCGTTCACTCCCTTTTTATAGGCCTGTAGAAACAGCAGCAGGCGCCGCCTTTGAAAAAGGCGCCTGCATTGCTTTTAAAATTTTAAAGATTTTAAAGATTTTAGGGTTTTTCGGCCGTCGGCTGTATCCCTTGCCCCGTCTGCGTTTGAGGGCATTTTCAAAAAGTGCTTTTGTCACCAAATATGATACAGTCCGTCGCCAAATGTGATACAGTCCGTCGCCAAATATGATACAGTCCCCCTAATTTTTAACTAATATAAATAGTATCGTTTTTATCACCTGTTATAACGTCGGTTTCTCCAGGCATGAAGCCTATTTCCTGCCAATATTTCAGCAGTGCCCTAGTAACTTTTCGCATTTTATAACAAGTATCCCGGTTGGATGTGTCCACGCCTGCAGCTTCAAACAAGGTGCTATAGTTCAGCTTTGCGCCCTTGCCCCTGTTCAAGTGAATGTAATATAGCAGCGTATCCCGGATACAGATGTTATTTACTGTTGCGCTTACACCTTTAGGCAGGCGTTTCACCTCTTGCGGTATGGTGGCCACTTGCTTTATCGTTGTGGCGTATTCCAGCGCTGGCGGTGTGGCCAATATGCGCCAGCAGTCGCAAGAAGCAGCTAATTTGTTGCCGGAATAGTAGGCGGTTTCTAGCTTTGTCATGGGCAGCATATAGCCTTTGAATGTGCTTTTATTCCATGCGTAACCTTTATAGCCACGCAAGGCGGCCTGCTGTTCTGCGTCTATGGTTATTATTGTTGCCTGCAGGGTGTCCAGGCTCTTTTTCACTGCTTCCAGCGTGGCTTTGCTGGTAATCCTTGTATGTGCATCGGCGCCGGTTAATGCCCTGTAAAGCTGGTTGCTGCTAAATGTCTTTGTACCGCTGGCATAAATAGAAGCGGCGGCCTGCATCACTGATAAGTCAAACACTGTAAGCCGCGGCGCTATGGGTGCAAGTTCTGCCCTTAGTCCTACATACACGGCAGCTTCTTTGCCCCGGCTTTTTGCGACTGTAACGGCTGCAGTTGCTGCCGGTTCCTCTTTGGGTGTGGGTGCAATGGGTATTTTCGGCAGCACGTTTACCGCCTTTGGTATCATGTGCACGCTTTTTTTGATGCTCCCGGCGGTCAGCGTTTCCGGCGTGGGTACGCTTGCCAGCAGTTCAGCGGCGGCCTTTATAAAGGCTTCTGCTTCTTCGGGTGCAATAATCGGCAAAAAATCTGCTAAAATATTTTTAGCGGCTGCCTGCAGCAGGCTTTCACGCGTGGCCTTGTCCGGCGCTGCTTCTTTTATGGTGTGCAGCAATGCGGCAGCGGCGGCAAATTCCATCCAGCGGCGGTCTTTACTTTTTCCGCCCGGTGGTTCATCAAAAGCATAAGCAAGGACGGCCGCGGCTCTGCGTTCATCGCTTGCTGCTTGTACGCTTTTGGCTATAAGTTCAAATTCTGCTTTATCCATGTTATCCCCCTATATAGCAGCAGGCCGCTTTTTTACTTGCGGCCTGCCTGTGTCTGTGGTAAAATACAGTAAAAGGTTATATCGGTGATACGAAATAACTGTTTTACTCAAGCCGTCGGCGTTCCAGCGCTGGCGGCTTTTTCCTTTTGTGCTTCTTTCTGCCAATACTTAGCCATTTTAAAAATCAGCTTTTTGTCTGCATCGCCAATCATTCGCCACGCTGCCAGCAGCTCCATTTCCTGCCCTGTGATGTTTCCGGGTGCAGGCGGTTTGCTGGTGGCTTTTTTGCGTTGGCGTTTACGTTCGTGGCGTACACCGGCAACATATCCGGCGCTAGCAGCTAATAAAGCCGTTTCCCAGGTTACGCCCTGTGAGCGCTTTGCAAGGTTCATGCAGTAAAGGCAGCTATCAGTATAAGCCTGCAGCTTTACTTTGCAGGCAAGCGCTATTGACGGCAGTTCTTCAGCGTCTATCATGGTTCTTTTTCCACTCCTTAAATTCTTCATCTAAACAGCAGCTCTTTTAAATCTCTTTCAGCCATGCTTATAACACTCCTTAGCGGTTCAGCGCCGCAAATTTTGCTGCAGCGTTGGTCATAACAAATGCAATCATCGCCAGCAGATATACATAAAATGCAGCTCTCGCATAATTTAAGCGTTTAACTGTTCTTGTGGTTCTCATGTTTTCACCGCCCTTGTAATGCCTTAATGATTTTCTTAATCAGCGGCAGGCCGTGAAGGTCTTTGCTGATAACAAATTCTTGACGGCTGCCGTCGGTGAAGGCAAGTTCTACACTTCTGCCGGTGCCGGTAATCATGCTAATTTCTGCAAGGTCAGCGCCTTGCTTTGTCAGCTGCAGAACCGGCAGCAGCTTGCCTAATACCTCAATATCTCTGTATTGGTGTTCCGGTTGCGTAATAAAAATCTTATTTTTTTCCATGTTCTACACCTCAATTTTATATTTTTTCACTAGCCATACGGCTACAATCAGCACGCCATTATATAACGCTATTTCCTTGCGGCTTACTGCTAACGGCCTTATTCTGTCAATAAGTTTGTAAGCTCTTGCAAGGTCGCGTTTTAGGCTTGCTAGTTCGTCCTTTGCTTTCATGCTATGCCCCTTTGACTGCGTGCCCCTGGCGTAATTGCCTTTGCAGCTGTTCCCACTCATTAAAGGCCTGTAAAAGGTCTAAAGTATCAAGAAGGGTTTCCAGCGCGTCAAGGCGGCCTTGTCTGTAGGGTGTCACTTTGTCGCAAGTCTTATAACTTAGCTTTACTATTGTTCTTTCGGTCAGCAACTGCTTAAAAAGCACGCTTTGCATCTTTTCCGCGCCCAACGGCGTTTTTATGGTTGCCGTTGAGCTGTTTTTGCTTTTAGCTGCCATGTTCTACACCTCTAACTTTTTTTCAAAATAGCGCTTATTGATTTTGCCGCGAACAGTCAGCTTTCCCAGGTCTTTCAGCTCTTTGTTAAGGCTTGCAATAACCTGGTAGGCCTTTGACTTGCTAACCTGTAACATGGTTGCAACATCATCGGCGGTATACATCATCTGTTCCATGTTTTTCACCTCGCTTTCGGCTTCCTGTAATCGGTTTTCAGCGCCTGTTCTTGCCATTGCATAAGATTATGCCTGTTGCTCTTTTCGTGCACTCTGTGGGGCAAATGCGGCGCTGTGGCGGTGCCTTGCTGTTGGTAGCAGCAGCGGCTTTTGGTTGGTAGCTCTTGCGGTAGTTGGGTGGGGTTCCGGTGCTGGTAACGCCGGGCGCTGGTAGGGCGCTGCTTAGGCTTCCGGTTCTGCGTCGGTCTGCAAGAAAACTTTGTCAACTTGTTCCGGCGTCAGCTTCCAGCGCTCTTTTAAGACTTGAATGTCAGCGCGGGTAAATTCGCTGTTGTTGTTGCCGTTTACGCAGTTAGATACTGTTGCTTTGCACTTGCCTAAAGCAACGGCTAGCGTCGACATGGTTTCGCGGTTTTTGGCCATGTAATACTTGAATAATGCAATGTTCATGGTGTCACCTCTTTTCGTTATGCGGTTTAAATTACGCTACTATCGTAATTTACAATCATTATACAACGTAGTTTTGCTAATGTCAACGTAAATTACGCTATTATCGTAAAACATAAAAGAAATAATTCATTTAACGGCTTTTATAATCGTCTGTATGCTGTTATAATTTAAGTAACTTAATTGTGAGGTGCTTACTGTGAATAATTTAGAAGAACGTCAGCGAATAGGCGATACTATACGCCAGGCACGGAAAAACAAAAAAATAACTCAAACGCAGTTAGGCGCTGAAATTGGTGTAGGCGTGCAAGTCATATCTGATTATGAAAAGGGAAAAGTAAAGACTATTCCTTTAGAACGGCGCGTAAAATTAAGCAGCGTATTAGGAATAGCATTTTCTAAACTGCTTTACGGCGGTGAAAATATTCCTTTATCAACAAACGTTTTAGACGGCGTGTGTGAAGCTGTTGTATCAGTTAATAAAGCTAAAGGCTTTCCATACGATAACGGAAAAATTGACGAAATTATAAACGCTTTATCAGAAAGGGAAATAGCAACATACAAGGAATATTTTGTGACTTTATCCAGCAGATGTAATTTAGCGGAATTATTGTATATTCTTTTTGCAACACTTTTAAAAAACAACGTTTGGGAAGAAAGTGCAGAAGAAATAATAAGCAGCGTTATTGAATGGCGCTTTAGAATGGCAGGAATGGCGGCAGAACCTGCCCTACATGATGCAAAGCATCTAGCATTGCCGCTAACATATATCTATGCAGATTTTTTAGAAGATGTTGACACTGAACCGAATCTGATAAGTTATTTTGTTGTTGATACTTCAAGCAGTGACTTTAATAAAAGGCTTTCAGATGCTTTGAACCACTTTAACAAGCGTGAATTTAATTAGTTCGGCGGCAGATATGAGCCAATAAAAAAACGGCACCTGTTTTTGCTGGGTGCCGTTTCTCGGGGTTCATTCTCTAGGTTCGTTCTTGCTTCAAGCTCTTTGTTCGTGGCCTTTAAGGTGTGGCGTTCCGGCACTCTTTCACCGTTCTTTCGGAGTTCTATCGGAGTTCGTGGCACTAGCTGGCGGCTTCTTGCTGCAGCTTTGCCAATTCCTGCAGGCTTGCGCGGTGTATCCTGTGTGAAGTGCAGGCGCTTATATTATACCGCTGTTCTATATCTGCCCATTTTCTGCAGCAGCAGTACCGGGCGAATAGAATCAGCTTGCCTTCCTGGCCGTCCGGCAGTTTGTCGATAAGTAACCAGGCCTGCAGTTCAGCGTCTATAAATCTGCTAAATGCAAGGTAATAATTATCTATGGCAGCATCTAAAGCGTTTAGGCCGCCGCTATAATAGCGCGTGCTGCTTCTGCCGCTGGTGTTGTCATACCTGGTCGCCCTGGTGCCTTCTGCTATGCTTTCCGCTTCCTGCAAGCGTTCTTCAGCTTCCAGCAGGTAAAGTTTGGCGTTTCTTGCTTCTTGCAATATCTCTAATGGCTGCATAGTAAATCCCCCTTTGCTTTTCTAGTGTACAGTAAAGCGCCAGCGCCTGCAATGTCATAGCCTGCGTTTAACTTCTGTTTCGTTCATGCTGCAGCTTCTTTCTGAATATATCAAAATGCAGTTTTTTGCTTATTTCAATAATACCACGAAAATTCAGCAGCAGCGCAAATTTACCACTCTATGCTAGTTTCTTCTATTATATATATTCCACGTGTTCTATATAGTCTATATAATAAACGCAGGTACACGGCAAATTTAACTTAACGTGTATTATCGGACGTAAAAATATTATTTTCTGTTTGTTCTCGTATATACAGTGTATCGTTATACAGATATTTTGCATATTATAACAGTGATTATACACGTTATAAATCATGCGTTTATTTTATAGCGGTGTATATCGTCTGCATATATAAAATCACGTTTACTTTACTTTTTGCATTATGTTTGTTTAAATACACGGCCGCCAATTTTTACGCTGGCGGCCTTTTCTGTTGATACTGTTTTGATACTATTTTCTTGTGGAATGGGTGGGGAATAGTGAAAAAGCAATAGAAAAAGCAGTCATAACCACTATATATAGCGTTTAGATACAAGAATATAAGCATTGAAAGTATTCTGTATACATGACGCTTCTATCAAAAATTTAGCAGGATTTTACACAATGTTGACGAATAAGAAGAATAACAATATGTTGCTGCGTGAAATTTGTTATCTTAGCACATATGTATATTAAAGGAGGGGAACTCTTATGAAAAAACTCTTGGCTTTTTTACTTGGTATCATGGTTATGGCTACTATGATTGCCGGCTGCGGCGGTGGAGATAAGAAAGATGATAAAAAACCTGCTGCACAAAAATTCATTAACATTGCTACCGGCGGTACCTCCGGTACCTACTTCCCGTTAGGCGGTGCTCTGGCTGATATCCTGAATAAAAATATTCCGGGTACCAATGCTTCCGCACAATCTACCGGCGCTTCCGTAGCTAACGTAAACCTGCTCAGCCAAGGCAAGGTTGAAATTGCTTTTATTCAAAACGATATTGCTTACTATGCTGCCAACGGCACTGAAATGTTCAAGGGCAAACAGGTTGCCGGTCTGCAAGGTCTTGCAACTCTGTATCCGGAAACCGTACAGATTGTTACCCTGAAAAAATCCGGTATCAAATCTGTTGCTGATTTCAAAGGCAAACGCATCGCTGTAGGTGCTGCAGGCTCCGGTACCGAAGCTAACGCTCGCCAGATCATGGAAGCATATGGCATTAAATATGATGATATTAAGGTTCAATACCTGTCCTTCGGTGAAGCTGCAAGTGCTCTGAAAGACGGCAACGTTGATGCTGCTTTCGTAACCGCAGGCCATCCGACCGCTGCTATTCAGGATATCGCAACTCAGAACGACGTTGTACTGGTTCCGGTTGACGCTGACAAGGCTGACGCTCTGATCAAACAATATCCGTTCTACACCAAGCTGGTTATCAAAGCCGGTACTTATCCGAAGCAGGATGCTGACGTTACCGCAGTAGCAGTAAAATGCATGCTGGCAGTAACCGATAAGATGGATGCAGACACCGCTTATGCAATTGCTAAAGCTTTGTACGGCAACCTTGACCGTATGAAATCCGCTCACTCCGCAGCAAATGCTATCAGCAAAGATACTGCTAAAGACGGCATGTCCATTAAGCTGAACCCGGGTGCTGAAAAATTCTTTAACGAAAAATAAGGATTTTAAATGATGCCGAACTTCAAAGACCGGAAACCGGCGTTTGCCGGTGGCCGGTCTTTTTTCCCAGTAAAGAATTTAGTAATTATTGTAAGCGTTGTGTTAATGCTTTTGGGGTGGTATAGTACGCGCCTGGTGGTGGCGATTATACCTGAGGGAACTTCGGGAGCTGTTACTTTTGCCACAGCGGCAGGTGATGAATGGTACATCAGCCTGACGCATTCGGTGGAAAAAACTGCCTGGAATGATTATTTCAGGGTTAACGGCGCAAATAACATGACCATGACGCACACCCGCTTTTCCTCGCTGGGCTGGGGCTATCCTTATTCCGCTGCCGACGGCAAGCTGACGCAGACTGCCGACGGCAAGTTTGATATGGAGATGAACCGTCCCTATAAGGAGGTTGCCCTGCGTATATCCGAGCAGGCAATGCCGCATATTGTCCACGGCGGCGACAGCTACGATCTGATTGCTCTGTACGGGCAGGGGACTGCGGTAACGGTAAAGGCCATGTATCGATATCAGTACTGGCTGGAACGGTACTTTTAGGTTTTATTATATTAAATGAGAGGAGCTGATACCCATGTCTGAAAAAGAAAAGAAAGTAAAAGAGCTTTCAGCAGAAGAGGTATTGCAAAAATTTGACAAGGAATCAGACAAGCGTGAGCTTACAGGTGTGTGGGGTAAAATTATTTCCGCAATCTGTATTCTGTTTGCACTTTTCCAATTATATACGGCCACCTTCGGTGTGCTGGACGCGCATCTGCAGCGCGCTATTCACCTGGCCTTCGGCTTTTTATTGATTTTCCTGCTGTATCCGTCCAGACATTCCTGGTCCCGCAGCAAGATGCATCCCTTTGATGCCTTCCTGGCTCTGCTCAGCGCAGGTACTGCCATGTATCTGGTTGTGAACTATCAGGAGCTGGTGCTGCGTGCCGGCATGAACACGGAAACCGACTTCATCGTCGGCCTTATCGGTACGATTATGGTTTTTGAAGCAGCGCGCCGCGTAGTAGGCTGGCCGATGATTATCGTTGCCTTCTGCTTCATGCTGTATGCCTTCTTAGGTCCTTATATTCCCGGTATTCTGGCGCATCGCGGCGTTGGCGTGCAGGAAATGTTTGACCATCTGTTCTTCACTACCGAGGGTATTTTCGGTACGCCTATGGGTGTATCTTCTACCTTTATTTATCTGTTCATCCTCTTTGGTGCTTACTTGGAAACCACCGGCCTCGGCAAATTCTTCATTGATATTGCCAATGCTATCGCAGGCTGGGCAGCAGGCGGACCGGCAAAGGTTGCCGTACTGTCCTCCGGTCTCATGGGTACTGTTTCCGGCAGCTCCGTTGGTAACGTTGCCGGCACCGGTGCTTTCACCATCCCGATGATGAAAAAGCTTGGTTATCGTCCGGCATTTGCGGGTGCTGTTGAGGCTGCTGCTTCTACCGGCGGTCAGCTGATGCCTCCTGTTATGGGCGCTGCTGCCTTCCTGATGGCAGAATTTGTAGGCGTACCATACTTTGATGTTGTTAAGGCTGCCGTTATCCCGGCAATGCTGTACTACATCGGCGTATGGCTGGGCGTTCACTACGAAGCTAAAAAGTTCGGTCTGAAGGGCACTCCGCGTGACCAGCTGCCGAAGTTCAAGACTTTGTTCCTCGAAAAAGGCCATCTGGCTATTCCGTTAATCGTTATCGTTTACCTGCTCGTAAGCGGTTATACTCCTATGCGTGCTGCTTTGGCAGCCATCGTGCTGACCATCGTTTGCGCCTGCCTGCGTAAATCCACCCGCATCGGCTTCAAGCAAATCGTCCAAGGCTTGATTGACGGCTCCAAGGGCGTGCTTGGCGTACTGATTGCCTGTGCTACCGCAGGTATCATCATCGGCGTTGTAACCAAAACCGGCGTAGGCCTGAAGATTGCAACCGCTCTGCTGGACTTGGCAGGCGGTAATCTGCTGCCGGCAATGTTCTTTACCATGATTACTTCTCTGATTCTTGGCATGGGCGTGCCGACAACGGCCAACTACGTAATTACCTCTACCATTGCAGCGCCTGCTCTGGTGCAGATGAATGTACCGGTGCTGGCAGCGCACATGTTCGCGTTCTACTTCGGTATCGTTGCCGACGTTACACCGCCTGTTGCCCTGGCTGCTTATGCCGGCGCTGGTATTGCCGGTGCTAACCCGATGCGTACCGGCGTTATCGCTGCTAAGCTGGCGATTGCTGCGTTCATCGTTCCGTACATCTTCGTACTGGCACCTGAACTGCTGATGATCAACGCAACTCCGTTCACCATCTGCTACAGCGCCTTCACCGCGATTGTTGGTATGTGGGGTGCTTCCATGGCGATGATCGGTTTCTGCAACAATCTGCTGAACATTCCGCAGCGTATTCTGTTCCTCATTGGCGGTATCTGCATGATTATCCCCGGCGTATTTACCGATGGTATCGGTGTTGCGCTCGTTGCTGTTGCCTATGTATGGCAGCGCATGAACAAGGTTAAGGGTGCGATTCAGCAAGATGGGGAAGACCTGTAAGCCGAAAATTTCATAGCAAGTTTCATAGTCCTGCGTGCATTTAAGATGCTGCGCAGGACTTTTTTTGCCTTTTATTATACTAAGCTTTGGAAATTTATTTTGCTTTCGGATAGGCAGCTTGCCGGTCCGCTTCCGCTCTTGCATGGATGCTTGCCCTAAATCATTATATATAATGAAGAAAACCCTCAGACTTTTATGTCCGGGGGCTTTTGTTTTCTATAAAGATGGGCTGCCGTACTTTGTGTACGACAGCCCCTGTGCCATATGATTAGTTCTTAGTATATTTTTGCTTGTATATACTATTTACTGCTGTGCATATGGAAATTGCATCACAAGTCTTTCCTGCAGCACACGGGTTAAGGTGTCGATATTGGCACTCAGCTTTTCAATTCTGCCTTCCATACGGACCAGAAGA
>ERZ779890.2248-NODE-2248-length-18694-cov-5.888084_pt1 | contig 18694 bp, 16 predicted proteins | sample MGYA00511553_ERZ779890 | MGnify/ENA primary metagenome ERZ779890 (study PRJEB29588, sample SAMEA2152064) | human gut metagenome | biome: human gut; feature: human-associated habitat; material: faeces | place: Denmark | collected 2008/2010 ... | reverse complement strand
CAAAAGGCCGCGCCCCGAAATTATATAATATATGAATTAATTAACATACCGTAAACTTGAAAGCCGGATAATTGGCGGGAATTTTTTTTAAAAGGTTATAATATAAGTGAAGGAAATATTTAGTAAAGCAAATATTTGAAAGGGAGGGGAGATGGCGAAAGAATACTGTATAGTCGGCATGGATTCGTATTCCGGACGGACGAGCCATGAGAAAAACCAGAGACGGCTATGATAAGACGATTAAGTTCTACAACTTAGAGAGTAGCAAATATTACTATTTCGGTTGGGATAAGACCAAGAACAATACCATATCAGGTGATGTTTATGTTCACAATACAAACTGGCTGTATTGAAGTAAGCAGGGAAAGGCTGAACGGAAAAGCTGCAAACAGTGCTTGGCGGGCCGCTCTTGTCGTTGCTCTTGTGGTAATGATGAGCATGTTGACAATTGCCTGCAGCCCGTCGCCGCTTCAAGAGAAGTTGGAGATGACTGGTGAGCAGCTCCGTGATTTGGAGAAATATCTCCTCGCAGAAACCGGAATCGTGCTGGTTGATGCGGTTCCTTCCGAGAACCCCATTGTGGAAGATATCGGAGAAGGCTTTCTTGCGTACGATGTTCAAACGGATGGCGGCCAAACCTGCCTGCTGATTATTGACGATGAAAACAAGAGCCTTGTGGCAATCCTGGATGAAAACGACTCTATGATCAATGGCCTGATCGATCAGGGCGTTTTGCCAACGTATTTTGCAGAGCGCTATGATTGAGTTCAAAAAATAATACATTGGAACACATAAAAACGCGGCATTTTTTGATGCCGCACTTTTATCCTTTACAAATACCGGGGATGGGTATATAATCACAACATGAAATATACCCTTATGGGGTATTGTGCGATAAAGGAAAGGAGGCGCCTATGGAACGGAGGGAAGCGGTTGTTAAACCGGAAAAGGAGCAGTGCCATTGCCGGGAAAAGCACACGCCGCGCAGCGAGGAAGCGCAGCGGCAGCTGCAAAACCGCTTGAACCGCATGATCGGCCAACTCAACGGCATGAAAAAGATGTTGGATGAAAACCGCTATTGCGGCGACATTCTCATCCAGATTGCAGCGGTGGAGCGTGCTTTGCAAAGCTTTGGGTATATTATTTTAAAGGACCACATGGAAACCTGTGTCGTGGAAGGCGTGAAGAACGGTGACCTTGCGGTCGTGGATGAAGCGGTGGAACTGATGAAGAAGCTCAAATAAAGGGGACGGTGAAATGAGAACGGAAAAATTCAGCGTGACTGGCATGACATGCGCCGCATGTGAAGCGAATGTGACCCGGAGCGTGAAAAAACTCAACGGCGTTTCAGAAGTGACAGTCAGCCTGTTGGCGAACCAGATGCGCGTCAGGTTCGATGAAAATACGGTAGACACAGCGGAGATCCTCCGCGCAGTCGCGGATGCGGGGTATGGCGCTGCGCTGCTTGGGCAAAGCAAGAAGCAGCAGGAAAGCGGCTTCCGCGGCGAATGGCAGCGCCGGCAAGAGGAGGCGCTGCAAAACCAACGGGGCATGAAACGGCGGCTTGTGATTTCCATTGCTTTGCTTGTTCCGCTTATGTATGTTGCGATGGGGGAGATGCTGGGCTTGCCGGTTCCCGCCTTTTTGAGCGGCACGGAAAATGCGCTGATCTCAGCGTTTACACAGTTCCTGATCGCCCTGCCGGTTTTGTTTGTTAACAGGAAGTTCTTTACATCCGGCTTTCATGCGCTTCTGAAGCGTGCGCCGAACATGGATTCGCTTGTTTCAGTTGGTTCAGGAGCATCCATGTTATACGGCATTTTTGCGATCTACCGCATGGCGCATGGCTTTGGCCATGGCGATATGCAGGCTGTGCACCAATATGCACACTCGCTTTATTTTGAATCGGCAGCGATGATCCTTACACTCGTTACCGTTGGAAAATATCTGGAAGCGCGCTCAAAATCCAAAACCTCTGATGCGCTTGGAAAACTTGTGAACCTTGCGCCAAAAACGGCGGCTGTAATCCGGGATGGCATGGAACAGATCATTCCGTCCGAGCAGGTCGTTGCCGGAGATATCGTTGTGATTAAGCCGGGGCAGAGCATTCCGGTGGATGGCGTGGTCACCGAAGGGTATGGCTATGTTGATCAGGCCGCCATCACAGGGGAAAGCATCCCGGTGGAGAAAGGCGCTGGCGATACCGTCATCTCTGCAACGATCAACAAAAACGGGACATTTCGCTTCCGCGCCTCGCGTGTGGGAGAAGACACCACGCTTGCCCAGATCATCCGTCTGGTGGATGAAGCCGGCAGCACCAAAGCGCCGATCGCACGGCTTGCGGACAAGATCAGCGGCGTGTTCGTGCCGGTGGTGATGGGCATCGCCGTGCTTGCAGGCGCTGTATGGATGTTCGCCGGGGAAAGCTTTGAATTTGCGCTCAATTGTGCGGTTTCGGTGCTTGTGATCTCCTGCCCGTGCGCGCTCGGCCTTGCAACGCCGGTCGCAATTATGGTTGGCACGGGAAAGGCAGCGGAATACGGGATCCTGATAAAATCGGCGGAAAGCCTGGAAAATTTACATACGGTGGACACCGTCGTTTTGGATAAGACGGGAACCATCACCTCCGGCCATCCGGCAGTCACGGATATAATTGTTCTTGCTTCGGGCGTGGCGGAGCGCGAATTCCTTGCAGAAGCTGCATGCGCAGAATCCGGCAGCGAACATCCGTTGGCGGCTGCTGTGGTGGAGAAGGCAAAGGACGAGGGCATCTTGTATGACGCGCCGGATCGGTTTGAGATGGTTGCCGGGCGCGGCGTGCGTGCTGAAGCGGCAGGAAAAACGATTCTTGCGGGCAACGCTGCGTTCCTGCGTGAGCAGGGCGTTTCCGGCGTGGACAGCGATGCCGTGCGCAAGGCGGTTGAGCGCCTTGCCGCAGCGGGCAAAACACCACTTCTGTTTGCACGGTGCGGTACGGTAAGCGGCGTGATTGCTGTGGCGGATACCATTCGTGAAACGAGCCGCGCGGCAATCCGGCAATTTCAGGCAATGGGTCTTCAGGTAGTGATGCTCACCGGGGATAATCGCCTGACGGCACAAGCCATCCGCGAGGAGCTTGGTATCGCGGAAGCGATCTCGGATGTGCTGCCCACGGACAAAGAAGCGTGCGTCCGCGCGTTGCAAGAAAAGGGGCATAAGGTTGCCATGGTGGGCGACGGCGTGAACGATGCGCCGGCGCTGATGCGCGCGGATATCGGCATTGCAATTGGCGCGGGAACGGACATCGCGATTGACTCTGCGGATGTCGTGCTGATGAAGGACTCCCTGCTTGATGTGGCAACGGCTATCCGCCTGAGCCGCGCCGTTGTGCGCAATATCCGCATGAACTTGTTCTGGGCGTTTTTCTATAACGTACTGGGCATCCCGGTTGCGGCGGGCGCGCTGTATCCGGCCTTCAAATTGCTGCTGAGTCCCATGATCGGTTCGGCGGCAATGAGCCTTAGCTCCCTCTGCGTTGTTACAAACGCGCTGCGGCTGCGCCTGTTTAAGGATGAAGGAACTGAGAAGAGCGAGCAATTGCCGTGCGAAGGAAGGTGCCCGATAGCGGAAGAAAAAGACAGGAATAGCTTTAGTGAAAAAACGAAAGGAGAAAAAAACATGAAAAAAACATTGACGGTGGAAGGCATGATGTGCGCACATTGTGAGGCACATGTGAAAAAAGCGCTTGCGGCCGTGGAAGGCGTGGCGGAGGTTGCAGTGGACCTACAGAGCAAGAAGGCGACGGTTACCCTTACAAAAGATGTTTCGGACAAGTCGCTTATGGACGCTGTAGCCGAAGCGGGCTATACCCCGGTTGATTGCATAGCAAAATAGCTGAAGATCGAAATAGCGCAGGCCGCCGTGGCTTTTCAAAGAGACGGGGCGGCCTGCCGCACCTATTGACAAGAATCGGAATGAGAGATAATATAGTGTTTGGAAATTGAATATTGTTTGATAGCGTAACAGTAACAGCTTGATCGTTTGATCGATTGTTTGAAAAGGGAATACGGTGAGAATCCGTAACAGCCCCCGCTACTGTAATACGGACGGACGCCAATGACGCCACTGGGAGCAACCCCGGGAAGGCAGGCGTGCCGGAAGAAGTTAAGTCAGGAGACCTGCTGGTTCGCTTTGCAATCACTTTCGGTGGGAAAGTAAGAAGCAGCCGCTGCGAATCAGCAGCGTGCCTTTTCTGTGTTTTTTGCCGGCAGTGGAGTTTATCCTCTGTCGTTTTTTATTGGCAAAAACCGTTTCCTTAAAAACCGCCCATGGCATATCAGGCGGCATGCTGCCTGCTTTGGGAGAGGGATGCGCCGGATGTGGTTGACGAACAAATGCGTTTCCACAGAAATGGACAGAAAGGGAATGGAATGAATCATGAAAGCAAGAATCTACAAAATCACAGCGTTGCTGCTTGCGCTCCTGATGGCGCTTGCGCTTACTGCCTGCGGGCAGGGCACCCCTGTACAGAGTGAACCGACGGAAGCGCCGGCCGAGCCTCCTGCTGAAACGCCCACCGCTCCGGAAGCTACGCTGGAGCCCACGGACGATGATGTGGACGGCGAGCTGATTCTCGACCACGAAGAACAATTGCAGTATGCTTCACAATTCACGCTTACGCATTACAAGGGCGGCTACAAGAAGTTTACAGTGGCAAACCATGAGGATAGAGAGTTCCTGCTTGTACCGGAGGGCAAGAGCGTACCGGAAGGGCTCGCGGAAAACGTGGTTGTGCTGCAGCAGCCGCTGAACAAAATCTGCATGTGCAGCACGGGCATGGTTTCCCTGATCGACGCAATCGGCGGCCTTGACAGCGTTGCAACCGTGGGCACCGATGTGGGCGGCTGGTATATCGACAACGTAATTGGACGGCTTGAGGCTGGAACGATTCAGTACTCCGGCAATTATAAGGAGCCCGATTTTGAGATGCTTACAGCGGAAGGAATTCAGCTCGAAGTCGATACGACCATGCTCAACAGCTATCCAGAGGTTATGGAAAAATATGATGAGCTGGGAATCCCTTACTTTATAGAGTCCTCATCCAAAGAAGGCCATCCGCTTGGCCGCGTAGAATGGGTCAAGCTTTTCGGCGCAATTCTGGGCCTTGAGGAGGAAGCAAACGCTTACTTTGGCGAACAGGCGGCAAAGGTTGATGCAGTCACTTCAACCGAAAAATGCGGCAAGACGGTTGCTATGTTTTATATCAGCTCAAGCTCTGATAAGGTTTATGCGCGCAATGGCGGCGATTATATGGCCGCGATGATTGGCATGGCGGGCGGCGAATATATCATGGCAGACGTTGAGCCGGAAAAGAGCGGGAATACCTCCACAACCTTTGAGGATGTCTATGCGCGCTGTATCGATGCGGATTACCTGTTCTATGTGAACTTTGCGCTGAAGTTCAGCTCAATTGAGGAACTGGTTGCATACAACTCACTTTTCGGCGATTTTAAAGCCGTCAAGGAAGGCAACGTTTATATAACTGCCCCCAACTTCACACAGTCCACTGCGGCAATTGCAGGGATCATCGAGGATATGCACACCGTTCTCAACGACCCTGCCGTTGAAACGACGGATAGTTTGATTAAGCTCAAGTGACGGCGCGCTGTGCGGCGGCAAATGCCGCCGCACACGCCTTTAACGAGGCAGCCCGGCGAAGCGAACCGGAAACCTGCTGCACGCGAATGCAAAGGAGCCGTTGGAAAACAGAGCGGCTACAGGCATGAATTGGTTCACAACACGTAAAAATGCAGGGGGAAGCGGGCGTTGCCGGTGCGGGAGCACTTGTATGAACCCCCGATACAATGGAAAAGGAAAAACAAAATGCAGGAACAAACAACTGAGCTGTTTTGCAGGCCGGATACCGCGGCAAAAGAGGCGCCAACGCTTGCTGCAACCGTACCGCGCATTCTTTTTACAGGCGTTTCAAGCGGCTGCGGCAAGACGACAGTGACCTGTGCGGTGCTGCAGGCGCTTGTAAATCGTGGGCTGCGGCTGCATGCGTTCAAGTGCGGGCCAGACTATATTGATCCCATGTTCCACGAGCGTGTGATCGGCGCAGCAGGCTCCAATTTGGATCTGTTTTTTTATGACCCGGATACGGTGCGCTATCTGCTTGCCGGAAATGCGGCGGAGGCGGATGTTTCCGTTCTTGAGGGCGTGATGGGATATTACGACGGCAGAGGCATCAAGACGTTGGAAAAAAGCACCTATGAGCTCGCGCGGGAAACGGAAACCCCGGCGATCCTCATTGTGAATGGGCGCGGCATGGCATTTTCCGTCACCGCCCTGATCCGCGGGTTTCTTTCTGCTGTACGGGAAAGCGGCATCCGCGGGGTGATCCTCAACAACGTAAGCGCGCCCACCTATGCGCTGTTAAAAGAGGCAATTCTGGAGCAATTTGGCGGCGCGGTACAGCCGCTTGGATTTTTGCCGCCCATGAAGGAATGCGCGTTTGAAAGCAGGCATCTCGGGCTTGTGACGGCGGGGGAGATTGCAGATATTAAGGCGAAATTAAACCGGCTTGCCGAACAGGCTGAGCGGAGCATTGACTTGGATAGGCTGCTTGCACTTGCTGAGAAAAGCGCGCCCGTCCGCTATGTGCCGGTGCCGGTCCGCAAGTTCGAGACGCCGGTGCGCATTGCGTTTGCAATGGACCGCGCGTTCTGCTTTTATTACCGGGACAACCTTGAATTACTGCGGCAAATGGGGGCGGAGCTTTGTTCGTTCAGCCCGCTTTTGGATGCGGCATTACCCACGTGCGACGCGCTTTATTTAGGCGGAGGGTATCCGGAGCTTTATCTGGAACAACTCTCTGGGAATGTTGCCATGCGCCGCGCTGTCCGAACCGCTCTTGCGGGTGGAATGCCGTGCATTGCGGAATGCGGTGGGTTCATGTACCTCACGGAAGCGATTGAAGGGCGGCCTATGGTGGGGGCGCTGCCCGGCACATGCAAAAATCAGGGAAAGCTGGTTCGCTTCGGCTATATAACGCTTACAGCAAAACATGACAACATGCTCTGCCGTGCAGGAGAGCAGATCAACGCGCATGAGTTTCATCATTATGACGCAGCGGTTCCCGGGGATGCATTCTCCGCGCGCAAGAGCCGCGGAGCATTATGGGACTGCGCTTTTGCCACGGAACGGCTTTATGCAGGATATCCGCATCTTCCCTTTTATGCGAACCTGCATTTTGCGGAGAACTTCTACGCGGCGGCAGCCGCTTATCGGCTGGAAAAGGAGAAATAATATGGTTCATTTTATCGGGGCGGGGAGCGGAGCTGCCGACCTGATCACCGTGCGCGGTGCAAGGCTTCTCAAAGAGGCAGACGTCGTTATTTATGCGGGTTCTTTGGTCAACCCGGAACTCTTGGCGTATGCCTCGGAAGGGGCGGAAATCCACAACAGCGCCGCGATGACGCTCGAAGAAGTTATGGCCGTTATCCGCGCGGCGGAGACAGCGGGAAAAACCACTGTGCGCCTGCATACAGGCGATTCAAGCATCTATGGCGCGGTGCGGGAGCAGTTTGACTTGCTTGAAGCCTGCGGAATCGAATACGATGTATGCCCGGGCGTAAGCTCGTTTTGCGGGGCTGCGGCCGCATTGAAGACGGAATACACGCTGCCCGGAATTTCACAGACCGTGATTATCTCGCGCGCAGCGGGAAGGACACCGGTGCCTGAGCGGGAATCCATCCGTTCACTGGCCGTCCATGGGGCTACGATGATCCTCTTTTTGAGCATGGGGATGATTGACAGCCTCCAAGCAGAACTGATCGAAGGCGGCGTTGCGCCCGAGATGCCTGCCGCGATCGTTTATAAGGCGACATGGCCGGATGAACGCATATATCGCTGTACGGCCGGCACTTTAGCTGCGACGGCAAAGGAGAACAAGGTGACGAAGACTGCGCTCGTCATTGTCGGCGGCTTCCTTGGGCATGAATACGACCGGTCCAAGCTCTACAGCCCGGATTTCTCCACGGAGTTCAGGAGCGCAAAGCTATGAAGCGCGCCGCGATACTTTCGTTCAGCAGGCAAGGAGGAGAAACGGCGCGCCGCATCGCATTCCTCCTTAAGCGGGAATATGATTGCGGGCTGTTTGCGCCTGAAAAGCACGCAGACGCGGGGATTGCGCCCATCGCAGGAAGCCTCTGCACGCTGGCCGGTCGGCTCATGAAGGAAATGGATGCGCTCGTTTTTGTTGGTGCATGTGGAATCGCGGTGCGTGCAATCGCTCCGCATATCCGCAGCAAAACGGAGGATCCAGCCGTCATTTGTGTGGACGAACGGGGAAGATTCTCCATCTCCCTTCTTTCGGGGCACATCGGAGGTGGAAACCGCTTGGCAAATGCCATTGCAGCGGGCATTGGCGCAACCCCTGTCATCACCACGGCAACGGATGTAAACGGAAGGTTTGCAGTGGATGCATGGGCGGCGGAGCAGGGATTTGTGCTTGGCAGCATGGCGGCTGCAAAGGACATCGCAGCCACGATTCTGGAACGGGACGTGCCCATCTGCGCGGACGGGCCCATGCGCGGCACGCTTCCGGCAGGGCTATATCCGGGGGTGGAAGGGGATGTTGGGATTTCGGTTTCCGTGCGGACAAAGAAACCGTTTTCGGAGACGCTTTCGGTCATCCCCCGTGCGCTTACGCTCGGCCTTGGATGCAGGCGCGGCACGGCAAAAGAAGCGATTGAGCAAACCGTTTTTGAGGTGTTTAAAGAAAACGGATTGGATTTGCGCGCCGTGCGTGAAGCAGCTTCCATTGACCTGAAAGCGGACGAACCGGGGCTGCTGGCTTTTTGTGAACAGCTGGGCATTTCGGTTTTGTTCTACGCAGCTGAAACGCTTGCAGCTGTCCGGGGCAGCTTTACGCCTTCTGCTTTTGTGCAGGAGGTAACAGGGGTAGATAACGTGTGCGAACGCAGTGCAGCGGCGGGCGGCGGGAAGCTCATCGTAAAAAAGACCGCGCGCCGCGGTGTGACCGTGGCCGTTGCAGAAACAGCTTGGGAGGTAAATTTTGAATAAAGAACTATATGTAGTCGGCATTGGCCCTGGCGCTTATGACGAGATGACGCTGCGCGCATGCAATGCGCTTAAAAACAGCGAGCTGATCGTGGGATACAGCGCATATGTTGACCTGATCCGGCCATATTTTCCAGATAAAGAATTTTATGCAACTCCAATGCGCGGGGAAACGGCGCGCTGCCGGTATGCGCTTGAAATGGCGGCATCGGGCAAGCGCACAGCCGTTGTGTGCAGCGGAGATGCGGGCGTATACGGAATGGCCGGGCTCATTTACGAATTGCGCGGCGAATCGGAGACGCCGGAAATCGTGGTGGTGGGCGGCCTTACTGCGGCCTGCACGGGCGCGGCGCTTCTTGGCGCGCCGCTGACACATGACTTTGCGCTCATCAGCCTGAGCGATTTGCTTACCGAATGGGAAACCATAGAAAAACGGCTTGACCGCGCGGCGGAAGCGGGGCTTTCTATCGTACTGTATAACCCGGCCAGCAAGAAGCGGAGAGACCATCTCCGCCGCGCATGTGAGGTTATACTGCGCCATGCGGAACCTCTGCGCGTGTGCGGCGTTGCATGCAACATTGGGAGGGAGGGCGAACATGTTGCGGTGATGACGCTTGCGCAGCTTTGCAGCTACGAAGCGGATATGGCTACAACCATTTTCATTGGTAACCCACAAACAAAAACAATCGGCGGGAGGATGGTCACGCCAAGAGGGTACCGCGATGTTTGATCTCTGTTTATTCGCAGGAACCACTGAAGGGCGGAGGCTTGTGGAGTTTTTGCGGGAAACGCCACTTTCTGTTTATGTTTCGGTTGCAACGGAATACGGGGAGACGCTCGTTCCACAGGGCAGCAACATCACGGTGCATGCGGGTCGGCTTGACCGTGCGCAAATGGCGGCGCTCTTTGCGCGCGAACGGTTCGCTCTCGTGGTGGACGCAACGCACCCCTTTGCGGCGGAGGCAACCGGGAATATTGCGTCTGCCGCAGGCGAAACCGGCATTGAAGTCGTTCGGCTTGTGCGGGAAGAAGAAGGCGCGGTGGTTGAGGCGACCTATGCCGCGTCCATTGCGGAGGCGGCGGAACGCCTCAAAGGCACGGAAGGGAACATCCTTTTGACGACCGGCAGCAAGGAGCTTTTGCCGTTTACGAAAGTTCCGAATTACCGTGAACGGCTCTATGCGCGGGTGCTGCCCATGCAGAGCTCTCTCGCCGCCTGTGAAGCGGCGGGTATTCCGCCCGCGCACATCATCGCGATGCAAGGACCATTCGGCGAAGAACTCAACCGTGCGATCATTCGCATGACGCAAGCAAAGCACCTTGTTACCAAGGATTCCGGCCCAAGCGGCGGCTTTGCCGAAAAGATTGCGGCAGCGCGCAGGGAAGGCGCCTCCGTGCTCATCATCGGCCGGCCGCCAGAGCAGGGCGGCATGCGCTTTACGGAGCTTGTGCAACACCTTGCTTCCCGGTTTGGAATATCCGTTTCGCCGCGCGTAAGCGTTATCGGGCTTGGAATGGGAAACCCGGAATTGCTTACGGGAGAAGCAAAAACCGCGCTTGCAGCGGCGGAATGCGTGATCGGCGCGAAGCGGATGGTGGAAGCGACAGCTGGGGGCAGGCCTTTCCTTGCCAGCATGGACCATGCGGAAATTGCCGGGTTTATTCACGCCCACCCGGAATATCGTGAGATTGCGGTTGTCATGTCCGGCGACACCGGCTTTTACAGCGGAGCGAAGAAGTTGATTCCACTGCTCGCGGAGTTCGCTCCGCGCATATATCCCGGCATCAGTTCTCTGCAATACCTTTGTGCAAGGCTCAAAACCGCATGGGATGATGTAAAGGTGCTGTCACTCCACGGAAGGGGAGGCAGCGCAGTCCCGGCAGTTTTGGAACATCGAAAGGTGTTTGCGCTCGTGGGCGGCGCAGGCGGTGCGCAGCGCGTATGCGAGGAGCTTTCCGAGGCGGGGCTTGGCCATGTGTCTGTGACCGTTGGAGAACGGCTGTCCTATCCCGACGAAAGGATTACAGAAGGAACGGCGGAAGAACTGAGCTCCCGTGCATTCGACCCGCTTTGCGTACTGCTTGTCCGAAACAAAAATGCGCGGCCGCCGTGCAGGACGGCCTGCCTTCCGGATGAGGCATTTTTGCGCTGGACCGGGGAAGGATCAACCGTGCCTATGACTAAAGCTGAGGTCCGTGCGGTTTCCATTGCAAAGCTGATGCTGGAGCCGGATTCTGTGGCTTACGACATCGGGGCGGGCACGGGTTCCGTTTCTGTCGAAATGGCCGGCATCTGCACGCATGGGCACGTATACGCCGTTGAGTGCAAACCGGAAGCCGCCGCGCTTGCAGAACGCAACAAAAAACGTTTTGGGCTGTCTAACCTCACGGTTGTAGAAGGCGCCGCGCCGGAAGCGTGCGCGCCGCTGCCGCCGCCTACGCACGCATTTATCGGCGGCACGTCCGGCAATATGCGCGAGGTGCTTGGAATGCTTCTTGCCAAGAATCCGGCCGTGCGCATCGTTATCAATTTGATTGCGCTCGAATCTATCGCGGAAGCCATGCGCTGCATCGAAACGTTCGGGTTCGGGCATACGGAAGTGGTGCAGGTGAGCGTTGCAAAGGCAAAAAAGCTTGGCCGCTATCACTTAATGAACGGCCAAAACCCAATTATGATCATTACGTGCGAAAAGGATACGGCGGGGCCGGGACAAATACAAACGGAGGAAACGGAAAAATGAAAACGGAATTGGAACGCATTGCACCGATGGAGATTGAACAGCGCAGCTTCGAGATGATTACCGCAGAATTGCCGCACCCGGTGGACGATGCGCTTGCGCCCATCATCAAGCGCGTCATCCACACAACGGCGGACTTTGAATATGCGGATACGCTTTGTTTTTCCGAAGGCGTTTTGGACAAAGCGCTTGCAGCCATCCGCGGCGGAGCAACCATTGTGACGGATACAACCATGGCGCAGGCCGGAATTAATAAGCGCGAGCTTGCAAAATATGGCGGCTGTGTACGCTGCTTCATCGCGGATGAGGATGTGGCAGAAGCGGCAAGGCTTCACGGAACAACGCGCTCTATAGAATCCATGGAAAAAGCGGCCGCAATTGAAGGCCCTGTCATCTTTGCCATCGGAAATGCCCCTACCGCACTGGTGCGGCTTTATGATATGATTCAGGAGAAGCGCATCGCGCCCGCACTCGTTATTGGCGTGCCGGTAGGCTTTGTGAATGTGGTGCAGGCAAAGGAACGCATCATGCAGGCAGATGTACCATATATCGTGGCGCGCGGCCGCAAGGGCGGCAGCAATGTTGCGGCGGCAATCTGCAACGCGCTGATCTATATGCTTGGGCGGGAATGATGCTGGAACTGTATGTGGAACAGGCCGGAAGACGTCTGCGCTGCGGGTATACAACAGGTGCTTGCGCTGCGGCTGCCGCGAAGGCGGCCGCAGAACTGTTGCTGTCCGGCTGCGCACCACAAACCGTGTCCATCAACACGCCAAAGGGCGTGCCGCTCACGCTTGACGTGCTCAAGCCGAGCCTTGTCGGAGGGCGGGCAACCTGCGCGATTCAGAAGGACAGCGGGGATGATCCGGATGTTACAAACGGTGTTCTGGTGTATGCCGCAGTGGAAAAACGATCTTCCGGAATCGAAATTGATGGGGGAGAAGGTGTGGGCCGCGTCACGAAGCCCGGGCTTAACCAACCTGTGGGCGCAGCGGCGATTAATGCGGTGCCCCGCACCATGATCCGGGAGGCCTGCTGTGAAATTGCTGCTGCGCATGGATATGCAGGCGGGTTTTCCATCGTGATTTCCATCCCGGCAGGCGTGGAGCTTGCAAAGCGCACATTCAACCCGCGCCTCGGTATTGCGGAAGGCATTTCCGTAATTGGCACGACGGGAATCGTGGAACCAATGAGCAATGCCGCGCTTATAAACACCATCCAGCTGGAGCTCAGCGTGCTTGCTGCCGGAGGGCAAAAGGCGGCGCTTCTCACGCCCGGCAATTATGGGGAGGATTTCGCGCGCGATGTGCTTGGCCTCGATACGGCACAACAGGTGACATGCAGCAATTTCATTGGCGAGGCTTTGGATGCCGCCGTGCGCAGCGGGTTTCAAAAGATTCTCCTGATCGGCCATATCGGAAAGCTTGTTAAGCTCGGCATCGGCATGATGAACACGCATTCCGCTTATGGGGACGGCCGGATGGAGACGCTTGCCGCTTGCGCGCTTGAAGCCGGAGCGGAACTTCCGGCACTCCGCGCGGTGCTTGGATGTGTGTCAACCGATGCAGCGCTTGCTGTGCTGCAGGAAACGGGCATGCTCGCAGGGACGATGGCAGTGCTCGGCGGGCGCATTGATGCGGCGCTCAACCGCCGCGTGCCGGAAGGGGGGGAAGCCGGCTTTGTCTGCTTTACAAATGCGCCGGGACTGCGCGGCGTGCTGGCAAAGAGCGAAAACGCAGATGAACTGATGGGGCTATGGAAAACATGACGGAATGGATTTTGTGCGCAACTGGCGCGCTTGCGCTCGGTTTTTTGGTGGATCTTCTTGTGGGAGATCCGCACGGTTGGCCGCATTTGATTCGCGGCTTTGGCTTTTTGATTGCAGCGTTGGAGCGGGTGCTTTACCCTATGAAAAACAAACGGGCAGGCGGCACACTTTTGGTTGTGGTGGTACTTTTACTCTCCGTAGGGCTCCCTGCCTTGCTGCTCTTCTTCGTATGGCGCGTTTCGCCATGGCTATATATTGTGATTGAAACGGTCTTCTGCTGGCAAATCCTTGCGACCAAAAGCCTCCGGGATGAGAGCCGGGCCGTATACGCTAAGCTTGCATCGGGTGACTTGCCGGGAGCGCGCAAAGCAGTTTCCATGATCGTTGGGCGTGATACGGATGCGCTTGATGCGGCGGGGGTGACACGCGCCGCCGTGGAAACCGTTGCAGAAAATGCATCGGACGGCGTAGCCGCACCGCTTTTTTACATGCTGCTTGGCGGAGCGGTGCTCGGCTGTCTTTATAAAGCGGCAAATACCATGGATTCCATGGTGGGCTACAAAAACGAACGATATCTTGATTTTGGCCGGACTGCGGCCAGGCTTGACGATGCGCTTAACTTCATACCGGCGCGCCTCTGCGCGTGGGTCATGATTTTCGCTGCACGGCTTTGCGGGATGGATGCCGGAAACGCTTTGCGCATCTACCGGCGCGATAAGCGCAACCATGCGAGCCCAAATTCGGCGCATACGGAGGCTGCAATGGCAGGTGCGCTCCGCGTGCGCCTTGCAGGGGATGCATATTACTTTGGAAAGCTCTGCAAAAAGCCGTATATTGGGGATGCGCAGCGCCCCATCGAGGCGGCGGATATCCTGCGCGCACACAAGCTCCTTTATGTTACGGCATACCTGCTGCTTATGCTCGCGCTTGCGTTCAGGGGGATTTTGTATGCTGCGATATGAACATGGCGGCGATGTATACGGCAATGCGGATGCCGCGCTTGACTTTTCCGTTAACGTCAACCCACTCGGCATGCCGGACGGTGTAAAACATGCGCTGATTTCCCATGCAGCGGAGTATGCGCGCTATCCCGATCCCAAATGCCGCGTGCTTTGTGCGGCGCTTGCGGATCGGCATGGCCTCATGCCGGAGCAGGTGCTTTGCGGCAACGGCGCGGCAGACCTTATTTTTCGGATCGCGGCATGTTTCCGGCCTAAGCGGGCGCTTGTGCCTGCGCCGGCGTTTTCAGAATATGAGCGCGCGGTCACAGCATTCGGCGGTATCATGCAGGAGCATTTGCTTTCCGAGGCAAACGGTTTTGCGCTGACGGAGGAGTTCCTTAAGGACATCACGCCGGAAACCGAGCTTGTGTTCCTTTGCACGCCGAACAACCCAACCGGGCGGCTGATTGATCCTGATCTCATCCGCAACATTGCAGAGGCATGCCGGAAAAACGGAGCCATTTTGGTGCTGGATGAATGTTTCATTGGTTTCACGGAAGGCAAGTCCATGGCGCAGGAGCTGGACAACTATCCGAATTTGATCATACTTTCTGCGTTTACAAAGCTTTACGCCATGGCTGGACTTCGGCTGGGATATCTGCTTGTGGGGGACGCTGCGCTGCTTGCGCGCATCGCAGCGTTTGGAGCACCCTGGAGCGTTTCCGGCCCCGCGCAGGCGGCAGGGCGCGCCGCTCTTGCAGAGCAGGGCTGGGAGGAACGAACACGCCGGCTTATCGCCGCGGAACGAGGCTATTTGCAAAAAACGCTGCCGGCATACGGGGTAGATGCAATTCCGAGCGACGCAAACTTCCTGCTGCTCAAATGCGCGACGCCGCTTTATGTCCCGCTGCGCGCGCGGGGCGTGCTTGTGCGGGATTGCAGCAATTTTACCGGTTTGGATACGCGATTTATCCGTGTGGGCGTTCAAACACATGAAAACAATCAGGCGCTCGTGCGCGCCGTTTCGGAGGTGCTCAATGGCTAAGGCAATCATGGTGCAGGGGACGATGTCCAACGCGGGGAAAAGTCTCGTCTGCGCAGGGCTGTGCCGCGTGTTCCGGCAGGACGGATACCGCGTAGCTCCATTTAAAAGCCAGAACATGGCGCTCAACTCCTTTATCACAAGGGATGGGCTGGAAATGGGGCGTGCGCAGGTAGTGCAGGCGGAAGCCGCGCAGGTGGAACCGGATGTCCGCATGAACCCAATCCTGCTGAAACCGGTCACAAATGTAGGCTCTCAGGTGATCGTAAACGGGGAGGTGCGCGGCAACATGTGCGCTGCCGAATACTATGCCATGAAGCGAACCCTTGTGCCGGAGATCCTTGCGGCATATCGTTCGCTCGCGCTGGAGAACGATATAATCGTCATTGAGGGAGCGGGCAGCCCGGCTGAGATTAACCTGCATGAAAACGATATTGTAAATATGGGCATGGCGAAGATGGCAAAAGCGCCCGTACTGCTTGTAGGGGATATCGACCGCGGCGGCGTGTTTGCACAGCTTTATGGGACCATCGCCCTTCTCGAGGAAGATGAGCGCGCTATGATAAAGGCGACCATTGTTAACAAATTCCGCGGGGATGTGGCGCTGCTCCGCCCGGGCCTTACAATGCTGGAATCGCTTACCGGAAAACCGGTTGCAGGCGTATTGCCCATGCTTGATGTGGATATTGAGGATGAGGACAGCCTTGCCGCGCGGCTTGAGCGCAGGAAGGGAGATGCAGCGCTGGATATTGCGGTCATTCGCCTGCCGCACATTTCCAACTTTACGGATTTTGCAGCGCTTGAGGCTACGCCGGGCGTTGGAGTGCGCTATGTGCGCGAGGCTTCTGCCCTGGGCACGCCGAATCTGGTGATCCTGCCCGGAACAAAAAGCACGATTGCAGATCTCCGCTGGCTCCGCCAAAGCGGGCTTGAAGCGGCGGTTAAAAAGCTTGCCGCGCGCGGTGTGGCAGTCATCGGAATTTGCGGCGGATACCAGATGCTCGGCATGCGCATTTCGGATGCAGAAGGGGCAGAAGGCGGCGGTGAGGTCGGCGGAATGGGCCTTTTGCCGGTTGAAACGGAATTTGCAAACGAAAAGCACCGAACGCGCATGCGGGGCACAGCGCTTGAAACCGGCGGCATATTGGCTCCGCTTTCAGGAGCGCAGCTCGAAGGATATGAGATCCATATGGGCCGCACGTTGCTTTCTGAGAATGCGAAGCCGCTCATGCGCCTTGAAAACGGCATGCCGGACGGCTGCCAGAAAGGCAATGTTTACGGCAGCTATCTGCACGGCTTTTTCGATTCAGAGGGCTGCAGAGAGGCAATTCTGGGCGCGCTTGCCGCGCAAAAAGGCGTATCGCTTCAGGCCGAACCGTTTGACTTGAAAGCATACAAGGAGCGGCAGTATACCCTGCTTGCAAAGAGGGTGCGTGAGAATATTGATATGAATATGATTTACAGCATTTTGGATGCAGGCGTTTGAACGAAGCTTGCATCGCCTGCAAAAAACCTCCTGCCGTGCTTCTGCGGCAGGAGGTTTTTTGCAATTGAGGATAAGCCGATACAGCGGCTACCGCTTTAAACGCATACGGGAAGCGGAAGATTCACGAATTGCGATCCGATTTGCACAGCAAAAAACGCACGGCGGCCGATTTCCGGGAGGACAAACAAGTTCCGGCAAAAACGGGCATAGTCTGATACACCGACATTAGAGGAGGCAATCGACATGTTTGATTTCATTTTTCAGCTTTTCAAAGACATCTTCTTTTTTGCAGGATATGTTGGGACGAACGGCTCTTTCCCGGAACCGCTTTCGCAGGAAGAGGAGCGCGCATGTCTCCTGCGCCTTGCGCAAGGCGATGCGTCTGCCCGCACGACGCTGATTGAACACAATCTGCGCCTTGTTGCGCACATTGCAAAAAAATACGCGGGCCCGCGGCGCGATCAGGATGATCTGATTTCCATCGGCACGGTAGGGCTAATCAAAGCCGTTTCCACATTTGATCCGGAAAAGAACAGCACGCTTGCAACCTATGCGGCACGATGCATCGAAAATGAAATCCTCATGTCGCTGCGGGCAGAAAAAAAGCAGAACGGCGAGGTTTCATTGAGCGACCCAATCGGCGTAGACGGAGACGGCAATGAAATCTCCCTTGCAGACATCCTTGGTTCCGATCCCGATCAGGTGCAGCGGGATGTGGAGAGCCGCATTGCATCCGAACAGGTGCGGTGTGCGGTGGACGCGGCACTTTCCGGACGGGAACGAACGGTAATTAAGCTGCGCTATGGCCTCATTGGAGGGCGCTGCATGCCGCAGCGTGAAGTGGCGGCGCTTCTGGGGATTTCCCGCAGTTATGTATCGCGGTTGGAAAAGAAAGCAATTGGAAAGCTCAATGCGCACTTGGGGCAAGGAGAATCTATGCTGCGGCAGAGAAATTGAGGTTTGCAATCCCGCAAAGGCCGCCCTTACAGGGCGGCCTTTGCCATACGGGCTTACAGGTGTTGCATTACGGAAAAAAGACGCTGCTGCTGCTCCGGTGTGAGCATTGGCGCAAGGCGTGCCGCAACTTCTTGAAGCGCTTTGTCGTCAAACGCGCCGGCGGCACGGTATTGCCGCAGTTCCTGCAACAGTTCGTTGTCGTTTTTGCCGCTATAATGTTCCACGGCGTTTTGCATCGAACCAAGCGCATTCGGATTCAACTGCCCAAGCATCTCCGCATATCCGGAGCTGTCCTGCGAAGGCTGTTGCGTTTCCGGCTTCTCTTGATAATCGCGTATGCTGCGTTTCATGCGTTGTATCAGCTCCCTTCATGCCATATATATGCGCGCGGAGTGCAGTGGGATACGATGGGTTCAAAACAGAAGCGATTTGCATATAGTATCATAGCGGGGAAGAACCGCGAAGGGAGAGTTAACCATGCAAAGAACGCCGCAAAATATGATGCCGCCGCGCGGCAGGCAGCAGCAAAACCAGAATACGGGGCGGCCGCAGGGAGGCGGACAGAGCATTCCTGCATCGCCCGCCCTTACCATGGCGCGGCGCATTCGGAATGAACAGGGGCAGGAACGCGCAAAGCAATACCTGATGGCGATGGAACCCTTTCTTGCGCCGGCAGAGCGCGCGCATATCGCAGAGCAG
>ERZ779890.2246-NODE-2246-length-18705-cov-7.061394_pt1 | contig 18705 bp, 10 predicted proteins | sample MGYA00511553_ERZ779890 | MGnify/ENA primary metagenome ERZ779890 (study PRJEB29588, sample SAMEA2152064) | human gut metagenome | biome: human gut; feature: human-associated habitat; material: faeces | place: Denmark | collected 2008/2010 ... | reverse complement strand
TGAAATCACTTTGCAATCTCGTAATCTTGTCGGTGATTTCAAATGGACTACCAACTTGAATATAGCCTTCAACCGGAATGAAATAACCAAAATGGGAACAAACAACACCCCAAAAGGTGGATATTCCAATCAGGAAGATTTCAACCGTTTAGCAGTAGGAGAACCTATCGGTATATTCATGGGATATGTATTTGACGGCGTATATATGACCGAAGAAGAGTTTAATTCCCAACCAAAGCACGCCTCATCTGAGATCGGAACGGTCCGCATGAAAGATGTCAGTGGTCCTAACGGTGTTCCTGACGGTATAATCGACAACAATGACCGTGTAAAAATTGGTGATCCGAATCCGGATTTTATTTATGGTATGACAAATGAATTTTCCTGGAAGAACTTCGATCTGAGCATTCTGATCAGTGGACAAGTAGGTGGTGACATTATCAATTCAAACTACGAACATACCTTGAATATCGACGGTTGTTTCAATGTATTGAAAAAAGTTGCCAATCGTTGGCGCTCTCCGGAAAATCCGGGTGACGGACAGGTTCCGAGAACAAAAGCCGGTACCACGGAATTATTCCGCTTCAATAATAGCAGTTGGGTATATGATGCTTCTTATTTGACCATAAAGAATATCACTCTGGGCTATACAATTCCGATTAAACCGAGTCAATACCTCTCTAAACTCCGGGTATATGTAACAGCTCAGCAATTAGTCACATTCACTAAATACCCAGGTATGAATCCGGAAATAGCCATGAATGAAGATATGGGATGGAACGGTTTAGGAGTAGATCGTACAACTTACCCGGTTCCAAGAACATTCAGTATCGGATGTAACATTTCATTCTGAAAGAAAAACAAATTATAAATTTAAAGCGAAAGATCATGAAAAAGATATTTAGTTTAGTTGTTGCATTGTTGACTTTGGTTTCTTGTTCGGAAGATTTTCTGAATCTGACGCCTCAATATTATCCGAATGATGCGACATTCTTTAAAACTCAAGAGCAATTCACTCAAGCAGTGAACGGAGCCTATTCCGCTCTACGGGGAGTATCGGCAAGACAAGGATACCTGATGGGAGAAATGCGTTCCGACAATACACATTACACCCGCTATAAAGCAGACCGTGGTCTACACATCTTGTATCGTGAAAATATCGCGGATTTTGTTGTAGATGACCAGAACCAATGGACAAATGAAATGTATTATGCATGTTATACGGGCATTTCAAGAGCCAACACCATTCTGAACCGCATTGAAGGGACGACTTTTCCCGATGATTTCAAAAATAAAACGATCGGAGAAGCTAAATTCATCCGTGCTTTCATGTATTTCCAATTGGTGCAATGCTACGGAGACGTCCCTTTGCATCTGGAAGAAGTGACAGGAGCAGACAACGCATTCTTACCTCGTTCATCTGTTAACGATATCTATACAGCCATCGTTGATGATGTGAAAGATGCCATAGAGAAACTTCCTACGGTCAAATTCCCGCAAAATGGTGCTGCAACCAAAGGAGCTGCCAAAATGCTCTACGCTTATGTATTAATGACAAAGCCAGATCGAGATTATGCAACAGCGGAAACGCAGTTAAAAGATATCATGAATATGGGATATGAATTACTTCCCAATTATGCCGATATATATGACACATCCAAAAAGAACGGAAAAGAATCGATTTTCGAAATCCAGTATCAAATGGGAGATCAGGGACAGCAAAGTGATTGGTTATACTACTTTATTCCCAAAACAACGAATGCAGAAATTATTACAGGTGTTCCGGATTGTAGTACGTTACTGACAGGAGGCTGGAATGTTCCGACACCGGAAATGATCGCTTCTTACGAACCTGGAGACCTGCGTGTCGACCCATCTATCGCTGTTGCAGTCGGTACACTGGATGCAGCAAACGCCTTAGTCGTAGCTGATGTACTAAAAGTCGGTGATCCCAAGATCAATGATTATCAAGTTAATTATCCATTTATCAATAAATACCGTCACGCACACTCCAAAATAGAAAATACAGACGATAACTGGCCTGTTTACCGCTATGCGGACTGCCTGTTATTGTTAGCTGAATGTCTGGTGGAGCAAGGACGTGCAGGAGACGCAGCACCCTATGTCAATCAAGTACGTGCGCGTGCAGGTTTACCTGCTGTTACAACAATCAATGCCGAGGTAGTTGCCAATGAGCGACGTCACGAACTCGCATTTGAGAACCATCGTTGGTATGATTTATTGAGAACAGGAAAAGCTATTGAAGTAATGACTGCCTACGGAAAATATATCAAAACGATTGATACGGAACTTCCTGAACGTACCTATCAGATAAAGCCGGAATATTTGCTTTATCCGATACCTTATAACGAGTTGCAATTAAATGACCAGCTCAAACAAAATCCAGGTTATTAATTATCATATTAACAAAAAGACCTTTACTTTTGTAGTAGAGGTCTTTTTACTATTAGCACCATGAATACACAACGTATTATCAAAAACTTTATATATACCGTCGCAGGAGGTATCCTGTCTCTCGGAACGACTGGTTGCAGTGGCAACAAAGCGGAAACGACAGACAGTTTTTCCACTTTGGAAGCCCAGTTTTCCAACCCTTCACCCGAGTACCGTACAGCCCCTTTTATGGTTTGGAACGGAAAAGTTACAGAAATTGAAATCGACCGTATGCTGAAAGACTTTAAAGATGCAGGCTGCGGAGGTGCGTTTATCCATCCCCGTCCGGGCATGATCACGGAATATATGTCGGACGAATGGTATTCCCTCTACCGTTATGCCGTCGATAAAGGAAAAGAGATGGGACTGGACATCTGGATTTACGATGAAAACTCCTATCCCAGCGGCTTTGCCGGAGGACATGTTCCCGAAGATATGCCCGAATCCTACAACCAAGGACAAGGACTTGAGTTGACAAAAACAGATCTTCTGCCTGACAAGACAGACGAATATTTCATCATCCTTAAAAAAGAAGGGGACAAATGGGCAGATATCACGAACGCCCTGAGCCAGCATAAAAAAGCAAAAGGAGAATATTACCTCTACAAAAAGACCTATTTAGGCAAATCAGACTGGTACGGAGGGTATTCTTACGTAGACCTGCTCGTACCCGGTGTGACTGAAAAGTTCATCGACCTCACGATGAAAGGATACGAAAAAACAATAAAGGACGAATTTGGCAAATCTGTTTTCGGTATCTTCACAGATGAGCCCAACATCAGCAGTCCCGGAGGCTTGCGCTGGACACCAGACTTGTTCGAAGTATTCCGGAAACAGTGGGGATACGATCTAAAACCACTACTTCCCCTTCTGGACGAAGAGACGGGCAATTGGAAACAGGTACGTCATAACTATATGGAAACCCTGTTGCAAATGTTTGTCGACCGCTGGTCCAAACCTTGGCACCACTACTGCGAGACGAACAACCTGAAATGGACCGGACACTATTGGGAACACGGTTGGCCGCAAATGAACGACGGACCGGACAATATGGCAATGTACGCCTGGCATCAGGTACCCGCTATCGACATGCTGTTCAACCAGTTCGACGAAACCAACCCGCAAGCACAGTTCGGCAATATCCGTGCAGTAAAAGAATTGCGCAGTGCCGCCAACCAAACAGGTTGTAACCGTACCCTCAGCGAAACTTATGGTGGTGGAGGTTGGGACGAAACTTTTAAAGATTTCAAACGGTTAGGCGATTGGGAGTATGCACTCGGGGTCAACTTCATGAACCAACATTTAGCCCATATGACACTAACAGGAGCACGCAAATACGACTATCCGCCGGTATTCACCTATCATTCTCCCTGGTGGCCCGACTATCGCGAACTGAATGACTATTACGGACGCCTTTCATTTGTTATGAGCAAAGGCATCCAGAAAAACGATATTTTGGTTCTGGAACCCAACTCGACTTTATGGAGCTATTACGTCCATGCAGGAAGTTCCCCGAAACTCATGGAGATAGGAACCAATTTCCAAGCTTTTGTTACAACTTTGGAAAAGAACCAGGTAGAATATGACCTCGGTTCCGAAAACATCATCAAAGACCTCGGAAAGGTAGAAAACGGGCGTTTCATCGTCGGCAATGCCTCCTACTCGACTGTCGTTCTGCCTCCCATGATGGAGACCTTAAACAAGCCTACCTTCAACCTCTTGCAACAATTTGTAGAACAAGGTGGACAGATCATAACCTTCTCCGCTCCCACCCGGATAGACGGGGCTGTCAATGACGAACTGGCCGGACTGTTGACCGGTACAACCGTCACATCACTCCCGGAACTATCCAAAGATGTAATCGCCCGGTATTTCTCTTCCGATAACTTCAGGATTACTTTCAACAGTGGTAACCTGTATCACCATCGTCGCCGGTTTGCAGACGGAGAATTGGTTTTTCTCGTCAACTCTTCTATGGATGAAGTTGTTGACGGCACCCTTTCGACGCAGGGAAAAGCCATGTTGGAAATGGATGCTCTGAACGGGGAAATCTATACGTATCCGTCTTCAAAAGAAAAAGGCATACTAAGTACATCTTTCCGGATCGAACCGGCAGGAAGCCTCTTGCTTTACTGTTCTGACAAGAACCCTAAAAACTATCCGGAACGCCCCGGAAAAGCGGGAAGCAGCCCGGTGACGGCAACAAGCCGGACCACCGTCAGCCGTTTACGCGACAATGCTCTGACAATTGACTTTTGCGATGTTACGGTTAAAGGAAAGACTTACAAGAAACAACATTTCTCCCGTGCCGCCGATATCGCCTTCAAAGCGCACGGATTCACCAACGGCAATCCTTGGAATACCTCCGTACAATACAAACGGAATATCCTCGACCGCGACCACTTTAAGGATGGCGGCTTCACGGCCTCCTATCATTTTACGGTAAACGATGCTTTCGACTATTCCGGTATCAAACTGGTTTCCGAACGCCCCGAACTATTTACCGTAAAAATCAACGGAAATCTCGTGAACGCTCTTCCAGGTGAATGGTGGCTGGACCGTTCTTTCGGCGTTTATCCGATAGGCGGACAGGTGAAAAAAGGTAGCAATACGGTAGAACTCAGCATCAACCCGATGCGTATTTTTGCAGAGATAGAACCGGTCTACATCATCGGAAACTTCTCGGTCGTACCCGAACAAGAGGGATGGAGCATCGGTGCACCACAGGAATCGTTCACACTGGGTAGCTGGAAAGAACAAAAGCAACCGTTCTACTCATGGGATATGAGCTATAGCAAAGAATATACCCTCGATGACCTTACAGGCAGATATGCCGTCAAACTGAACAAATGGAACGGGACGGTAGCAGAAGTATACGTCAACGGACAGAAAGCCGGTATGATCGCCTTCGACCCCTGGCAACTGGATGTAACATCCTACCTGAAAGAAGGCAGCAACACGATCGATGTACATGTGATCGGCAGTTTGAAGAACCTGTTAGGCCCGCATTACCGGAATCCGGCTCCCGGCCTGGCATCTCCCTGGCATTGGAAAAACGTAGACAAACCAATATCCGGAAAAGAATACCAGATGATGGATTACGGGCTGATGGAAGATTTTGAATTAATTCATTAAACATACACGAAAAGAGGGTGCGTGCTTTTCCGGAAAAGCATGGCACCTTTTTCAAAAAAGGACGGCAGCATGAAAAATAGACTTTTAAACATTTGTATCTTATGTATGGTTTTTCCTTTCTTTCTACAGGCAGCGGACACACATTCCGTTTATAACCTGCGATGCGAACAGGAAGAAAACCCGTTAGGAATCGAAACAGGACAACCTTGTTTCAGCTGGCAGATACAGGCACAACAACGGAACTTCGAACAATCGGCCTGGCAGATATTAGTGGCCGATTCTCCGGAAAAACTACAGGCCGGCAATGGAAATATCTGGGACAGCGGAAAAACGCTTTCTTCCGCCTCGATCCTTGTTCCTTTCAAAGGAAAAGAATTGAAAGCAGGACAGACCTACTACTGGAAAGTAAGGAGTTGGGATAAGGAGGACAGCCCTTCCCGCTGGAGCTGTATCCATACCTTCGGCATGGGGCTTCTTTCGGAAAAAGACTGGAGCAATGCCAAATGGATTGCACTGGAAAAAGACAGGAAAGACGAAATCGTCACGATAGGGCTGCACGGACTGGCCAACGTGGACCGGGAACTCAAAGGCAAAAAGATCGGTATGTACCGCCTCCCCCAATTCCGAAAAGAATTTACGGTTCAAAAACCGGTAAAACGAGCGACCGCCTATGTCTCCGGACTCGGACATTTCGATATGTTCCTGAATGGAGAGAAGGTGGGTAACAACTTTCTCGATCCGGGATGGACAAAATATGATAAATGTGCGCTGTATGTCACTTTCGATCTGTCCGGACAGCTAAAGCAAGGCGGAAACGCAATAGGCGTCATGTTGGGAAACGGCTTTTTCAATATCCCGCGGGAACGTTATTTCAAACTGCTTGCTTCATATGGCGCTCCGCGCCTCTTGATGAAAATACAAATCGAATATGCAGACGGCAGTACGCAGGACATCGTAACCGGCACAGACTGGAAAACAACCGAAAGCCCCGTTACCTACAGCAGTATTTACGGCGGTGAAGATTACGATGCCACGAAAGAACAGACCGGATGGATGCAACCCGGTTTCGACGACCGTACCTGGAACAAAGCCCTCGACACAGGCTGGAAAACCCGGCTCCTCTCCCAACGCTCCGCACCGCTGACCGTACGTGACCGAATCCCCACCGTCCGTCTTTTCAAGACCCGGAAAGGACAATGGGTGTACGATTTGGGACAAAACTTTTCCGGCATCATACGGCTTTCCCTGCATTCAAAGGACACGCACCCGGTTAAGCTCTATCCGGCCGAACTGCTGAATCCGGACAGTACCGTAAACCAAAGCGCGTCCGGCGCTCCTTTCTGGTTCGGTTACACACCGAAAGGAAAAGGTATTGAAAGTTGGCAACCCCAGTTTACCTACTACGGTTTTCGTTACGTGCAGGTCGAAGGTGCTGTTCCCGCCGGACAATCCAATCCGGACGGACTACCTGAAATAACGGAAATCACCGGTCTTCATACTTGCTATTCGGCCGAAGATGTCGGCAGTTTCCATTGTTCCAAACCGTTGTTCAATCAGACATACGAACTGATCGACTGGGCGATCCGCAGCAATATGGCAAGCGTGCTAACCGACTGCCCGCATCGTGAGAAGTTGGGTTGGCTAGAAGAAGCGCACCTGATGCAATACTCCGTACAATACCGCTACAACCTGGCACGCCTGTACGAAAAGACATTCAACGATATGCGCTCCACACAAGCAGCCAACGGCATGATACCGACCATTGCTCCCGAACTAGTCGAATTCGAAGGAGGCTTCAAGGATACGCCGGAATGGGGAAGCACATTTGTCATCAGCCCTTGGTACATCTACCAATGGTATGGCGATACGCGCCCGATCGAAACCTATTATCCGGATATGCAACGCTACATCGACTACCTTTCCTCGAAAGCCGATAACCATATTATCGCCTACGGCTTGGGAGACTGGTTCGACATCGGTCCGGAAAGTCCGGGAGAATCGCAACTGACCTCCAATGGCGTAACGGCAACGGCTATCTACTATTACGACGTCACCCTGATGGAGAAAATGGCAAACCTTTTAGGGAAGCCGGACGATGCACGCAAGTACCAGGAACTGGCGGCCCGGATCAAACAAGCCTTCAACCGGACTTTCTGGAACCCGTCCACCCGTACCTACGACCGCAACAGCCAGGCGGCAAACGCCGTCGCACTCTACATGGGACTGACGACTCCGGAAAACAGGCAGCAGGTATTCGATAACCTGATAGCCGATATCCGCGGACGCAACAACGCCCTGACGGCAGGCGACGTCGGCTACCGCTATGTCTTGCGTGCCCTTGAAGCCGGTGGCGCTTCGGATGTCATTTACGATATGAACTGCAAGTACGACACACCGGGATACGGTTGGCAACTGGCACACGGAGCTACTGCTCTCACCGAATCCTGGCAGGCATACGGCTTCGTATCGAACAATCATTTTATGTTGGGTCATCTGATGGAATGGTTGTTCAGCGGCTTAGGAGGCATCCGTCAGAAAGAAGATTCCTTCGGGTTTAAGCATATTGTCATCAAACCCGAACCGGTCGGTGATGTCCGCGACGCACAGGTTTCCTACGAATCGCCTTACGGACAGATTGTTTCCGACTGGAAAGACAACGATAAAGAATTTATCATCCGAGTGGAAGTACCGGCAAACAGCAAAGCCTCCGTCTATCTCCCGTCTGCCGACACGAAACAAATAACCGAAAGCGGTGTACGATTGGAAGATGTCCCCGGAATCAGTTGCAAACAAGAAGGAAATCGGTATGTCGTAGCAACAACAGGTTCCGGTACTTATACTTTCAAAGTGAAGAAAAATAAATAATGAAGAATACCATGAATACAACAAAAAAGGAAGTTAAAGTCGGACTGATCGGAGTCGGATTGAACACCTATTGGAATCAATTCGAAGGGCTTCTCTCCCGATTGACGGATTACCAAAGAATGATAAAAGAACGTATGTCCGGCTTACAGGCAACCGTGATTGACGGGGGAATGGTAGACAGCCCGGAAAAGGCAGCCCGGACAGCAGAAGTTTTAAAAAGTGAAGACATAGAAATCCTCTTCATCTTTATTTCGACCTATGCCCTTTCCTCAACGATCCTTCCGATCGCCCAGCGCATCAAGATTCCGGTTATCCTGCTCAACATACAACCCGTAGCCGCCATAAATTACGATTATATCAACGGATTAGGCGACCGTGGAAAAATGACCGGCGAATGGCTGGCTCACTGCCAAGCCTGTTCCACTCCGGAATTTGCCTGCGTATTCAACCGTGCCGGCATCAAATACGACATCCTGACCGGTTACCTCGAAGAACCATACGTATGGAACGAAATCGAAAACTGGATCGATGCGGCAAGGGCCGTACAAGGGATGCGTAACAACCGGATGGGTATTCTCGGACACTATTATTGCGGTATGCTGGACGTTTACACCGACATTACCCGGCAATCCTTCACTTTCGGCACTCACATAGAGCTTCTCGAAATGTGCGAACTCAAAGCTTACCGGGATGCTGTAACGGAAGACGAACGAACAGCAAAACGTCTGGAATTTTCCATGAAGTTTGAAGTCGACCCGCATTGTGAAGAATACGAATTGGATCGTGCTGCCCGCACCTCTGTCGCACTCGATAAACTGGCCGAAGTCCTGGCCCATAAAGAGCAGCTTTTTGCCGGGGTGGGCCATCATGTAGCCAAAGAAGGTGCGCAGGTTCGAGAATTTTTCCTCATAATCGCCGGGCATCTTGTTCAGCAGGCTGCACTTGCCGTGGACGACCTCGTCGTGGCTGATGGGCAGCACGAAGTTCTCACTGAACGCATAGAAGAAGCTGAACGTGACCTTGCCGTGGTTGCCGGCGCGGAAGAGCGGGTCGGTTTTCATGTAGCTGAGCATGTCGTTCATCCAGCCCATGTTCCACTTGAAATTGAAGCCCAAGCCCCCGTCGGACGCGGGCTTTGTGACCAGTGGCCAGGCGGTGGATTCCTCGGCGATCATCATTTTATGCGGATAGCGGCCCAGGATAGCCGTGTTCAGCTTCTGCAGGAAGGCGATGGCCTCGAGATTTTCCTTGCCGCCGTTGACGTTCTGCTCCCACTCGCCGTCCTTGCGGTTGTAGTCGAGGTAGAGCATACTGGCGACAGCATCGACGCGCAGACCGTCCACATGATAGCGGTCCACCCAGAACATGGCGCTGGAGATCAGGAAGCTCTCGACCTCCTTCATGCCGTAGTTAAAGACCATCGTGCCCCATTCCTTGTGCTCACCGCGGCGGGGGTTGGGGTCCTCATAGCAGGGGGCGCCGTCGAACATGTACAGGCCGTAGCCATCCTTCGGGAAGTGGGCCGGAACCCAGTCCAGAATGACGCCGATGCCCGCCTGATGCAGTTTGTCGACGAAGGCCATGAAGTCCTTCGGCGTGCCGTAGCGGCTTGTCGGGGCAAAATAGCCCGTGACCTGATAGCCCCAGCTGCCGTCGAAGGGATACTCGGTGATGGGCAGCAACTCCACGTGGGTGTAGCCCATTTCCTTTATGTATGGGATCAGCTCGTCGGCCAGCTCGGCATAGTTGTAGGGCACGCCGTTTTCGGGGTCCTTCATCTTCCAGCTGCCGGCCTGCAGCTCGTAAATGGACATCGGGCTGTTGATGACATCCCGCTTTTCCTCGTCACTGACCCAGGCGGCATCCCCCCAGGTGTAGCCCTCAATATCATAGACCTTGCTGCCGTTGGACGGGCGGGTCTCGGTATGGAAGGCATACGGGTCAGCCTTATAGACCAGCTCATCCGCCGGGGTGGTGATGCAGTATTTGTAGACATCAAATTGTTTGATGCCGGGAACGAAGCGCTCCCAGATACCGTCCGTCACCTTTTCCATGGGGTGCTCGCCGGGCGTCCAGCTGTTGAAGTCACCCACAATGGAAACGGCCTTGGCGTGCGGTGCCCAGACACGGAACACCGCGCCGGCCTCGCCGTTTTCCTCGCACAGATGCGCACCGAAGTAGCGATAGGCCTCCTGATTGTTGCCCTGCTTGAACAGATAAATGGGCAGATCGGAGCTTTTGGGCGTTTCTTTGCGCTGTTTCAACGTAATCTCCCCTTTTGAGCGGTGCTGTAGTGGATACAGTACACCGACTCTATATAATCTCTGTCTCTATATTACCTGTTTCTTACGGGAAATGCAAGGTCTTTTGTGTAATATTCTGCTAAAATTTTCGTATGTTGCCCATTCGTTTTGTACAAATTCGACATAAATCGGGCGTTTTTTCGGACAAACGTACAAAAAAAGTCCCCTGCAAGGTGCTTTTTACACTTTGCAGGGGATTTGTGCAATCCGGAAATTATTTTCAGGTCCCGTAGATGTAGTACGGGTTCTCGCCGCTGTAGACGCTGCGGCGGTTCCAGACCGTGTGGGTGGCCAGATATTCGGCCCAGGCATGATAGCCCGCGGCATTGAAGTGGACGCCGTCCTTCGTGGCGTAGTCGTCGATCTGGCTGCCGTCGGCGGGGTTGGTCAGGGCCTCACGGATGTTGATATAGTAGCAGCCCTTGCGCAGCGCCATGTTGGCCAGCAGGTCGTTGACCGTGGCAATGCGGGTGTTGTCCAGACCGGGCTTGGAGGCGACCACATCCTCCTGTACGCCGGGGATGGACTGGATATAAATCGTCACGCCGGGGTTCAGCTGCTCACGCAGCATATCAATGAGGCGCTCGTAGTAGGCGATAAAGCTGTCCTCACTGCCCTGCACGACGAGGTTGTTCGTGCCGACAAGGATATAGAGATAATCCGGCTGGCTTGCGGCAATGGTTTCCATCGGGGTCTCGTTCGCACCGGTGACGGCGTTCTTGACGCTGACATTGTTGACAAAGGTCTGCACGCCCGCGCTGACGTAGGTGGCGTAGTGGGCATTGTGGTAGCCCGTATCGTAGATGCCAAGGCCCGACGCGATGCTGTCGCCCGCGAAGGTGACGGTGTTGAAATAGTCGTTCGTCACGGTGCCCAGCATCGGGACGGCCACCATGCGGTGATCGGTGTTGCGGTACTCGGTGTCGATCGTGGCCGCGACTGCCTCGGACTTGTCCCACGCGGCGGTATCGACGCCCGGCAGGATGCGCTGCGGCTCGGCAATGTCTGCCGGGGCTGCCGAGGGGGCCTCGGTGGGCGCAGCGGCGGATGCGGCCTGCTCCGGCGTAGCGGATTCCGCCGGGGAAGTCTGAGCCGGGGCACTCTGCCGGGTGGACCAGAAGTAGCCCACGCCGATGCAGAGCACCGCCAAAACAACGATGAGGATCAGGAACAGTCTGCGCTTGCGGCGTCTGCCTGCGACCTCATTGCGGTAGGTATAAAAATCAGCCATAAAAGCTCCTATTCTTTACGCAATCAAGCATGTATAGCTATTATACGCCGGAACCGCACCGGGTACAAGTGGCCACAGCAAATTTTACAGACCGAAAAAGGGACGTTTGCAAAAATTAGCTTGACGCTTTTCTCCTGTACCCCTATAATAAGAGTAAGAATAGACGTGACCAATCATCACAGAACGGAGGTCCTGCCCCATGGCATGGATGATCGTATCCGACAGCTCCTGCGAGATCCGCGAGCTGGAAAACCCGGCACCGGGCGTGCAGTTTGCCCTTGTACCGTTTAAAATCCGCGTTGGTGAACGCGAGTATGTTGACCTTGCCACGCTGAACACCCAGCAGATGCTGCAGGCCATGACCGACTACAACGGTGCCAGCACCACCGCCTGCCCCAGCCCCGAGGAATGGGCCGAATATTTTTTGCAGGCGGACAACGTGTTTGCCTTCACCATCAGCAGCAACCTGTCCGGCAGCTACAATGCCGCTATGGCCGCGCGCGAGATGGTGCTGGAGGAGCACCCCGAAAAGAAAATTTTTGTGCTGGACACGCTGAGCTGCTCCGGTGCGCTGGCCGGTGCCGCCGAGCTGGCCAACAAGCTGATCGGCGAGGATCAGACATTTGACGACATCTGCTTTGCGCTGAAAAAGTTTGCCGATAGCACCCACATCCTGTTTGCACTGGCGAGCTTTGACAATCTGGCCAAGAACGGCCGTGTCAACAGGGTAGTTGGTTTTATCGCAGGCCGCCTGAACATGCGCGTTCTGGGCCGCCGCACGCCGGACGGCAAGATCGACTTTTACTTCAAGACACGCGGCGAGACCCGCGTGCTGGCAAAGATTCTGGAGCAGATGGACGAGGACAAATACGATGGTGTCCATCCGGTGCTCATCAGCGAGTGCGGCAATCAGAACGCCGCCCAGCTTTTGCATCACGGCATTGAGGCCAAGTGGCCTGGCGCTCCGGTGAAGATCGTGCCCTGCTCCGGCCTGTGCAGCTTCTACGCGCAGGATCAGGGCATCATTATCACGTATTGAGACCAAAATCAAAATGACCGCCAGACGTTTTCCTCGTCTGGCGGTCATTTTCATAAAGCACTATTTGCCGCAGCCTCCACCATGATATGCTTGAGTTGCTCTGGTGTCAGAATTGCGTTCACTTTGCGGTGAATCATGCGGTGGCAGTTTGCACAAAGGCAGACCAGGTCTGTCTCCGGGTTCACCTTCACTTCCTCGTCCAGAGAAGACAACGGAACTAAATGGTGAACCTCGATAAAGTTTTTGCCCAGTGCACCGTAGGTCTTTTCAAAATCAAAACCGCAGACACAGCATTTACAGCCATGAATCCGAATCGCTGCTGCGCGGTTCTGTGGGCTGCGCTCGTAACGGGTGACGTAATACTCCGTCTTCTTTCCATCCGGATACATCACACGAGTTTCTTCAATACCTACGTTTGGCTCGACACGTTTTACCACCCACGGCCATGCCTTTTCCACTCTCCACATCATCCATAAGAAAGATTGTGCGTCAATCAGCTCCACATCCTCGAAATATCTTTCCAAAAGCACTTCAATCTGTCTGGCAATGTCTATTATCGTCTGATAATTTTCCCATGTACATTCGTTCAAGCACGAGCTCGATATTTCCAGCTTCGGAAAACTAATATTCCGGTAATGATCCTTTTTGACCGTCACATAGCGTTCACGGTCCTTGAGAAAAAACAGGTAAGCAATCGCAGAGAGCGGATCATGAATTCGTTTAGTGGATAATAATATTACCAAATCATGAAAGCAGTCTTCCTCGTCACTAACATTTCCCCGGAACAGTCGTTTCAAAATCCACGCCGTCTTTTGGCAGTCATTCGTAAAGACTTCTGATGTCAACATATAGCTGGGCAACGAAACAAGATTTTCGCGTTCTTCCCCTACAACAACTGAAAAGGTATTCAGCACGCACTTTACAATTTCAGAATCTGTCTTATCATTCCAGCCATTCAACTGCAATTTCTTATGCGCTTCCGTCCAAACCTGTCTCTTGTAGCCTTCTTCATGATACCAGTCGCCCGAGTGGAAGGATACCTCTGTCGAGTCGTCTCCTGTGCCCTTTTGATTTGCCACTGCAATTGCCGTAAGCTGAGACAAACGTTCCTCAAAAAGGCTCTCACTTATTATAGTGTTCATTTCATTTGCCTATCACTTTATTCCGGCAGCCGCTCCTTCACGAAATCCAGGAACGCCTGGGCGGCGGGGGCGAGGTTCTCGCCGCAGGCGAGACCGATCTCCATCATCTGGTGGGGATTCATCGGGCGCTCCACGACGCCGGGATAGCCGCCCTGGTGGTTGATGGCGTTGTTTACGCTGATGCCCAAGCCCGCCGACACCATGGCATAGGTCGCCGTGATGTCCATCGTGGAATAGCGTGCGTCGGGGCGGGCCTTCAGCTTGTCAAAAATCAGGGTGATGTCGGTCTCCATGCCCGGGTAGCTGTCGATGAACGGCTCGGTCTTCAGGCTTTCCACCGGGAAGGACTCGCGGTCCGCCAGCGGGTGGTTTTTGGGCAGCAGGACCATCAGCTCGTCCTGGCGGATGGGCAGCCAGACCGGCAGCGAGTCACGGTGGCTGATGAGGCAGAAATCCGTGCGGTGATCCAGCAGCATCTCGGCCAGCTCGCTGCTGGTGCCGTTGACGATCTTGATGACCACGCCGGGGTGCCGTGTGCGGAACGCCGCCATCATCCGGGTGACCCACTCATAGTAGCAGTTATACGCCGTACCGATGACAATGGTGCCGCAGTCTGCGCCGCGCACCTTGGCTGCGGTCTGTTCCAGCCGCTCCTGCGCAAACAGCAGCTCACGCACCGACGGCAGCAGCTGGCGGCATTCCGCGGTGGGCTGCACGCCGCTTTTGGCGCGGTGCAGCAGCGCAAAGCCCAGCTCCTTTTCCAGCGTTGCCACGCTGCGGCTGATGCCGGAGACCGTAAACCCCATCTCCTCCGCCGCCGCACGCAGGCTGCCGTGGTCGATTGCCTTTAATAAGATCTGCCAGCGTTCTGTATCCATCTTGTACCTCTTATTGCCATATTTGCAATTTTGTAAAAATTGTGTTACGTTTTCATCAATCATAAGACAGAACGCCGGATTTGTCAAGAGCGGGAGGACGGAAAATAAAAAAAGCCTCCCCCGGTTACGAGGGAGGTACCCCGCAGAGCCGGAGCTTGGGGTTCATCACTCTTTTATATTCCGCTCCTGCTTGCGCTTCATGCGCTCAAGCAGCGCTGCCTTCTGCTTGTCCCATTTGGCATCGTACTCCGGGGTAGCCGGGTCGATGCAGCGGGCAAAGCTCCAATGCAGGCCGTCGCGGCGGCTCAGCTTAAAGCGCAGATACCAGTGCCCGCAGTAGGGGCAGACTGCTCTGGTAAAGTAGCCCGTGTTGCCGCGCTTGAGCCAGACCTCGTCGTTTTGCAGCGGCGCACCGCACTCAGGGCAGCGTGCCTGATACAGCTCGGGCACGCTGCGGTAGTCGTCGTGTTCCATGCGGTTCATGAACAGCTGCACGTCGCGGCCCGTGTTCTCGGCACCGAGCAGCGCCTCGGTCAGCAGCTCCTCCTCCGTCGGATAGGTCGCGAGGCCCTCAGCCAGCGGCAGCTTGCGGCAGACCCTGGCCGTATAGAGCGCGTCGTCCAGTGCGTTGTGGAACGGTTCTTCCTTGGGGATGCCCAGGCGGTCCACAACGCTTTCCAGGGTCAGGCCCTCTCCCTCCTTGCGGGGGTAAGCCTGCAGGAAGATGCGCTGCAGGTCGTACCAGCGGTTCGGCCAGTTTTCATCCAGCCCGACGAGGAACAGGTTTTGCTTTAAAACCGGCACGTCGTCCAGACCCCACTCGGCCAGCTCGGCATCGTCGCCCGCCCAGTCAAGAAATTTCTGCAGGCCCTCCTTCATCGGCAGGCCCGCGTCCAGATCGCCCTGGGACAGACCCGTGACCTTGGCGATATGATGCTGCAATTTGCGGAAAATGTGCGGCTTGAGGTTGACCTCAAACGTATCCAGCACGTCGCCGCGGTCATTGATGCGGGCCGCGCCGATCTGAATGATTTCACCGCGCAGCGTCAGCTCTGTGCCGTGATAGAGGAAGGTTTTCGGCTGGTAGCCGATGTTCCATTCCAAATCGAAAACGATCAGATTCACAGGTCAGGTCTCCTCATTCAAAATAAACTTTTCCACCGCCAGGCCCACGCCGTCGTGGTCGTTATCGGCGGTCAGGTAGTTGGCCGCGGCCTTGACCGGCGGCTGGGCGTTGCCCATGGCCACGCCCATACCGGCCAGGCGTATCATCGGCAGGTCGTTCCAGCCGTCACCGCAGGCCATCAGGTTGGCGGGGGTCAGGCCCTTGGCGCGCAGCAGAATTTCCAGCGAGGTATCCTTGCCGACGCCGAGGGGCATTGTTTCAATAAAGAAAGGTGCGCTGCGGCAGATGGACAGCTTGCCCGCAAACTCCTGCTGCATCAGTTCCTCAACGTGCGGCATGTCGGCGGGGTCGCCGGTCAACAGCAGCTTGTTGATGGGGTAGGTCACCTCGGCGGGCAGGTTTTCCACCTTGCGCACGGGGATCTTGTTGATGCGGGCTTCCTCCAGCACATAGGGGGCGTCGGGGACCTCGGTCACTATGCCGTTTTTGTCGTAGGTCAGCGGCACGACGTTCCAATAGCGGCTGAACGTGCAGACCGGCTCGATCAGGTCTGCCGGGAAGGCATGCTGCACCAGCGTCTGTCCGGTCCGGCAGTCGATGATCTTGCCGCCGTTGTAACTCAAAATACAGCCGCCGTACTTTTCGAGCTCGAGCTCCCTGGCCAGCGGCTCAATGCCGACGGTGGGCCGCCCGCTGGCCAGCACGATGCAGACGCCGCGCAGCACGCGGTCCTGAATCTTCTCCTGCACCAGCAGCACCAGAAAGCAGAGCAGCAGCGTGAACAGCATGTTGAACTGCACAAACCCGGCGATGCCGTTTGCCGGAAAGGCCAGCTGATACGGCAGCTGCGCCAGCACGGCAAACCCCAGCAGCCGCCCGGCGTAGCGGCGTTTGGAGCGGGTGCAGCCGTAGCCTTCGACGAGAAAAAAGCACATCGTCACGGCGGTAAAGTAGCCGATGCAGAGGCACAGATTTGTCAGCGGCTGCCCGGCGGGCAGAAAGACGTTCGCAATGTGGTTGATAAGCATGGTGAGCATGGCTACCATCTTGATGGAATCACGGGACATGGTAAAAACCCCTTTCGTATTCATTGTAAAGTACGAGGGAGCGGGCGTCAAGATTGCAGCGGCACGGCAACATTTTTGCGGCCCGCTCTTTCTTTTGCCCTGTGCCTGCGCTATAATGAAGTACAGGGAAGCTATCGGAACAGGGAAAACAACACAGCTCTGCCGCAAGGTGTTCTGCGCGGGAATGCAGGGCTTTTCCCTGTGCCGGTCATTTGCTGTGTGCTGGTGTTTGTGATCGAGCTGTTTGTGTGAGGTACTATGATTGACGCAATAAAAATCCGCGGTGCGCGGGTACACAACCTGAAAAACATCGACGTCGATGTCCCCTTAAACAAAATCGTCGGCATTGCGGGCGTGTCCGGGTCGGGCAAATCGTCGCTGGCACTCGGCGTGCTGTATGCCGAAGGCTCGCGCCGCTACCTTGACGCGCTGTCCACCTACACCCGCCGCCGCATGACCCAGGCCGCCAAGGCACAGGTGGATGAGGTACTTTACGTCCCCGCCGCGCTGGCGCTGCACCAGCGGCCCGGTGTGCCGGGCATCCGCAGCACCTTCGGCACGGGTACCGAGCTGCTGAACAGTCTGCGGCTCATGTTCTCCCGCTTGGCCAGCCACCGCTGCCCCAACGGCCATTACGTGCCGCCAACGCTGAACGTCGCCGCCGAGCAGCCGATTTATTGCCCGGAATGCGGCGCACTTGTGCGTGCGCCGTCGGCGGAGGAGCTGGCCTTCAACAGCCAGGGCGCCTGCCGCACCTGCGACGGCACGGGCCTGGTCCGCACCGTGGACCGTGCCACGCTTGTGCCTGACGAGAGCATCAGCATTGACGACGGGGCCGTCGCGCCGTGGAACAGCCTGATGTGGTCGCTCATGACCGACGTCTGCCGCGCCATGGGCGTGCGCACCAATGTGCCGTTCCGTGAACTGACCGACAGGGAAAGAGACATCGTTTTCAACGGCCCGGCGGAGAAAAAGCATATCTTCTACAAAGCCAAAAACACGCCCGAGGCCGGGGAACTGGACTTTACCTATTACAATGCGGTCTACACGGTGGAGAACGCCCTGGCCAAGGTCAAGGACGAGAAGGGCATGAAGCGGGTGGAAAAATTCCTGCGCGTGGATACCTGCCCGGACTGCCGCGGCTCGCGCTATGCGAAACCTGCGGGACGAATCGCCTGTACGGTCGGGAACGGCCGTTCGTTCACGCTGCCGCAGGTCATGGAGGCCGACGTGGCCCAGGCAGCGGAGCTGTGCGCCGGATTCAAGAGCGTCGCACCGCGGCTTGCGACGCTGAGCGACCTCGGGTTGGGCTACCTCACCCTCGGCGAAGCCACGCCCAGTCTCTCGGGCGGCGAGGCGCAGCGGCTGAAACTCGCCTCGGAGATGGGACGCCGGCAAAGCGACTCGCTCTTCGTTTTCGACGAGCCCACCATCGGGCTCCACCCGCTCGACGTCAGGACATTGC
>ERZ779890.2208-NODE-2208-length-18894-cov-9.424279_pt1 | contig 18894 bp, 17 predicted proteins | sample MGYA00511553_ERZ779890 | MGnify/ENA primary metagenome ERZ779890 (study PRJEB29588, sample SAMEA2152064) | human gut metagenome | biome: human gut; feature: human-associated habitat; material: faeces | place: Denmark | collected 2008/2010 ... | reverse complement strand
GCCGCCATTATCGGCCTCATGCGCCGCGCCCTAGATGAGGCCCGCGTATGAGAGCAGGGAATCGCGGTTGACGTTCCAGCGGGTGCCCGTATTCGAGGCTTTGAGCTGTCCACTTTGGCAGGCGCGGGCGATAGTCACGCGCGAACGACGGGCGATAGCCGCCGCCTCGGGTGCCGTGAGCGGGTTGGGAATGTCGGAATAGCGGCCCTCGTTCGCGGCTTTCCTGAGTTCGTCCAAATGTTCCTGAGTGCACATGGGTATGTCCCTCCAGTGGTTCGGTTGCTTTCTCTCTGAGCGCTCTATAACGGTTATAGCCATGTTGCAACGAAACATAAAACAAGCGCCCTACCTGCGATTATTTAGTAGGACGCTTGTTTCTCGTCGTGTCGTTAAATATTCGGTTCATTTGTGCAGGTGGTATGTCTCTGCAATTTAGCAATGCCCGTAGAAACGCCGCACGAACTGAAAAGATTTTCAGCCTTTGACGGCCTCGACAGCAGCGACGGCCCTCGCTAGGTTATCTGCCGTCTCCGTATCCCCGTTGCATAGCAGCAGCCCGCGCATGACCTCTAGCAGTATATCGACCTGCGAATCTGTCAATTGCATTAATGTCTCAGACACAAACCCACGTTTTGCCCTCGGCACGTCTATGGACACGATAGGGGCCATTCTTGGGGCAACGTAGGCCGCAATATCCGCGTCATGGTCGGCGGCTCCCCGCCGCCCAAGAATCTTTGATACCGCGTCAAGCACACGCTCGGCTTTGACCGGTTCGAGGTCGCCGCGCCTCGTCCAGTTCGTCACCGTCGCTTTGGATACTTGCAACTCGGCGGCTAGCTCTTTCCGGGGAATGTCGAATCTTTCGAGCAGTCCCGCAACGCCGCGCCCGCCGTCAATGAAAGTCGAGAACGGGGGCACGCCGTAGCGCCCCGCCGCCTCAGTGAGTTTTTCGACGGCCTCGATATTCAACGAAAGCGCTATCGGTTTACCGTGTTTGTCCTGATATTCGATATAGTCCGCGCCCATCACGCCTCACCGCCCGACAAAACGGCTTGCATGGTCTGGGCCGCGCGTTGCTTGCCCTCGGCGGTCGCGTCGGCGTAGATGTTGAGCGTCATTGCCGCGTTCGAGTGCCCCATAGACGCCGATATTGCCTTAATGTCCACGTGGGCGGCTACAGCCATGGTTGCGAACGTGTGCCGCAGGTCGTGGAACGTCGGGCGGGTTCCCCTCGTCCCTTTCAGCTCCAATGCCTCGGCAAGGTTGCGCCACCTCTGCCAAATCGTGTTGGGGCGCATGAAACCGCCGCGAATGTCCCCGAGCACGTAGAGCGCCCCGGTGAAAGGCACGCCCGCAGCGAGGCAAGCGGCCTCCATCTCCTCGCGCCGCGCCACGAGGTCGGCGGCAAGCTCTGAGCCGAAATACACTGCGCGGGCGCTGCCGTCGTTCTTGGGGTCTTTGGCGTAAAACCTCGTCCCGTCGCGGCCTATGCTGTCCTCCACCTTGAGCACGCCGCTATCGGTATCGACGTTCGCCCACCGGAGGCCGCATATCTCGCCTTCCCTCATGCCCGTGTATAGGGCGATTTTCACCCCGAGCATAGCCGGGGTCATGCCCGCCACCCTGAGCACCTCGCGCACGGTTCGCACGCCCTCGGCGGTAAGCGAGTTGGGGCGCGGGCGTCCGGCCTTGGGCGGCTTGACGCCTCGGGTCGGGTCTTTGCCCAGCAGGTCGGTATCGACGGCCTGATTGCAAGCCGAGCGCAACAGCGTGAGCGCCTTTTTCATCGTGCCGGGGGCGTATGTCTCGCCCATCTTGGCAACCCACGCCCTCACCATGTCCGGGTTAAGTTCGGAAAGTGCCACCTCACCGAGCAGCGGGGAAATGATGTTGTCGAGCAGACGCCCGTACTCGTTGAAAGTTGACGGGTCGATACTCGGGCGCTTGCCGTCGATATAGCGGCGAACGTAGGCGGCTACGGTAAGCACCGTCTCCGGCTCGAACCCCAGAACAGCCAACGCCGCACCCTCGCGCTGTCTTTGGCCCCAGTCGGCTTCCATCTCCTCGCGCCACTGCTCCAGCTCCTTTTGGGCCGCGCGTTTCCCGGTGGCCTTGAGGGCTTTGGTCGTTTTCCTCCTCGCGCCGTCCTCGTCGATGTATTTCAGCGCCGCGCGATATTTCCCGCCCCTGCTTTCGAGGTTCGCGGCTATGTAGTGCGTGTATTCCATGCGTGCTCCGTAGACCAAAACGTAGACCAAACGTAGACCAAATAGCGTGTATTGATTTGGTCTACGTTGCACATTATGGCACATAACGCGCGTTTTACCTGCAACGATAGCAACGCTTTTTATCTCTTTGAACACTTGCGTGTAAGATTCCCAAGCTGACACTCGCGGGTTCGAGTCCCGTTGCCCGCTCCAAAAAAGTAAAAGCACGACACCGTTTCGGTGCCGTGCTTTTTTCAACAAAGCGCCGGGACTCGAACCCGACAGGGTACCCATTGGTAACACTTTGTAGCGTTGCCAATGGGTACCGTCAGCGCTGGTCTTGTATGCTAAGGATATGAGATGCCAAGCATTTAATGGGTCTATTAGGCGTCTGAGATAATCTCTCCGATGGTGATATCGACTTGCTCCTGCGCCAGCTTCGTCGCCTCGTTTTCAAGTCGGTCAGCCTTGGCCGAGATGCTCACGCTCCTGTCCATAAGGTCGGCGATGACGGATTCAACGTCTACGGCAAGCCTCGGCACCTTAACGGAGCGTAAATCCGTTGAGTCTAGATGGGGGATTGAAGTTCCATATGCGTTACGAACAACATAGGGGCGACCCAGCAGAGGATCATTCAGGAAAGTCAGGAGATACCCTGCACGCACCTTGCTTTCGTCAACTTTGATGCGCATCAGGTCGTGGCTCCCAAAAAGACCTTCTTGATTTTCCGTAAGCATGATGGCCCTGCCAAGGATGCCGTATTTCTGGCCAGAACAAGCCATGATGATCGTTCCGCTATGCAGAATGTATTTCTCCCAGTTGTTAACGAGTTTGGCGTAGATCATTTTAGTCGGCGCCGCATTGACATCAAAAAGCTCTGAGGCTGACACATACGCTCTACCGCCGTTGCCGTAGACACGCGCAAAACGACCAAGATCCGAGCAGAAGGTTGTTACATTGCCAAGAGTGCACCAGTCTCCACTGGTAACCAAGTCGTCAATGTCATCGATATTTCCAGCATAGCTATCGGCATCAAGCCTCAGTCTGTTCTGCAAGACTTCGCTAAGTCCCACTTCGCTAAATCGTTTTGATCCAGTGTTATGAACCGGAGAATCGCTTCTTGCCTTCAGATGTTTCTCCAGCAGCTCAAACGCTTGGCCCCGCAGCTTCCATGCTTCGCCGCGCAGGCGCACGGCCTTGGCGGCTTTGTCGCCGATGGCTTTGCGCGTGGTCGCATCGGGCATGATGACCGGAAACTCGTTGGCGTGGGCCACCTCGATGTGCTTGATCATGTGACCGTACTGAGACGCTCGTGCGATCTGCTTGAAGAAGTCCGTCTTCATATACGCGTAGAGCCAGCCGTACTCGTCTTGGTCCTTCGGCTCGATGCGCAACAGGTCGTCCGTGATGACCTTGTTCACGTGATGCGGATACACGGCGGTAACGTTGCCCACCACGCCCGAGCGCGAAAGCAGCAGCCAATCCTGCTTGACGAATCTAGAATCAGCCTGGGGCACGAAAGGCGCGGCGAGCCACTTCCTCACTCGGGGAAAGTCCTCGAACACCTGGCCGGCGGTAAAGAAGGGTAGCCCTTTGCCTTCCGGCACGGTATACCCCGTCAGTCTGCTCGGCTGCCAAATGTTGGCAAGGTCACCGAGCCTTTTGTGGTTGTCGCACTGGTTGGCAAGGCGTACGAAGCCGTACCCGTCGCGCAGGTAGGTTGACGCCTCGAGCCTCACATCGCCGCCCAGCACGGTGGAAAGTCGGACGCTCTTCACCAAAGGCGCGTTCGTCATTGGTCTCGCCTCCATTCAAAGAAGGCGCCGGCGATCGCCATCGTCTCGTCGTCCACCACGCGCTCCTTCGAGGTGTGGCTGCTCTCCTCTTCGGAGCCCACGTTGCCCGTCACCGCGGTGGTCTGCTCCTGCACAATGGGGTAGCCGTCATCGTCGCGTACATAGGTGGTCTGACCACGCTTGTCGTGCCCTACGTGGTCGCAGATGGCCATAAATATCTTGTAATCCTGGAAGGTACCGTCCTTGCAGTATGCCTCTTCCTCACTGTCCCAGCGTCTCAGCACAAGGACGGATGTCTGCACGCCCACGTTGGGTTGGAACGCATCCGGGTGCATGTCTACCGAGCCCAGGATTTGCGCATGGCGCAAAATCCACTGGCGCACGTAGCCCAGACCCGGGTTGCCCAGGATGCCGTTGGGAATGACGAGCGCCGCCACACCCACGCCGGGCTCAAGCAGGCGGATACACCGCTCGATGAAGAGGATCTCGGGCGGCTGAGATGAGAAGAGCTTGGGTTCCATGCTCCACTCGGCATCTTCCCCGGACCACGACCAGGTGTGTCCAAGGTCGAAGGATTCCAGAATCGCCGGGTCTTCGATAGGAATCTTGGAGCCAAAAGGTGGGTTGGTCATAATCGCCGTAACGCCGTGCCCCGGCTGCAGCGCCTTATTTGCCGCAACGTCGGCGGCGTCCAGGCGCAGCGCCTTTTGCAGTTTGGGTTCAAAGCCCGAGAACGGCTCGAGCGAGTTGGCGTGGAACAGCTGTCCCGTGCCGTCGTTGTTCATAATCATATTCATCTTGGAAGCACGCACTAGGATGGGATCAAAGTCGATGCCCACGATATGCTTGGACAGGAACTCGCGCTTGCGCGCGATCAGAGCCTCTTGTTTGGCTGCTTTGCTGCGCCCGCTCACCTCGACGGAGTCTCCGATCTTCTCAAGCACGTAATTCATGGCCGTGACCAAAAAGCCGCAGGTGCCCATGGCGGGATCGAGGATGACGTCGTTTTCGGACGGGTCGACCATCCGCACCATCATGTGGCACATATTGCGCGGCGTGAAGAACTGGCCCTTGTCACCACGCAGGTTGGAGCCCACGATTGTCTCGTACGCGTGGCCCTTAACGTCCACGTCGCTCTCGAGCAGGGATTACATTTGCAGCTGCGCCACGATGTAGGCGAGCACATCGTCGGTTAATGCGATGCGCTCGTCGGCCTTGAAGATGGTCTCGTACGACTGCTTGACGTTTCCAAAGAGTGCCTCGATGCGCTTGCGGCACTTCTTCTTACCCGCGGCGCCCTGGCGCTCGGTCGGCGTGATGTAGAACGTTGGCGTCTCGGAGTCGCGCTCGTCCTGGATTTTGCAGAAGATGATCTTGAGCAGTTCAAGGAATGCCTCGGCCTTTTGGATGCCTTGGTTTCCGGCGATGTAGTTGTGACAGCGGCGGAACGAGTACAGCAGCGAGTCACTGGCAGCGGGGCGCAACTGGTTGAAGCGCGGCGCGTCGTCGGGTACCTCGCCACCAGCATGTGGCAGATCGGGCACGGCCTCGGGGCCGCGCTTGCCGGCATCGTCCACCACGTAACGGAAGGTAAGCAACTCGTCGCCGTTGGTCCACATGCCATAGGTTGAGTTCATGCAGGCAGACGCATAGGAGTGCATTTGATCTACGCCGTCTTTTTTGCCTTTGGCCTTGGTCTTGGGGTCTTTGCACTCGACGATGATGTGGATGTTTTCCTGGGTGTGCGCTTTTCCCGGCTCCCAGATGGCGACGTCGACCGCTTTTCGGTTGCTGCCGAACTTGATCGACTCCTCGACCCCGATCTGCTCCTTCTTGTAACCGTACTCACGCACGAGGGACTTTAGGATTTCCTGGCGCACTCGCTCCTCGGGGGTGTCCCTGCGCTGTGTCACGCCGTCGATGAAGTCCAGTATAGTCTCCGGCTGGATGACCGAAGTCTTGCTCACTTGCGACATTACGATTCCGTCCTTCCAACCTTGGCGTTGGTATCAACGCGTGCGGGGCCGCCCGATGCGACGCCCATCTCGCGGCTAATCAAATCTTTAAGAAATCCCTGCTTGTTCTCCTGTGCGGAGAGGAATGACCAAATCTCCTCTTCGGCGGGATAGAACCGCAAACAGAACTGCTGGGTCTTGTCGTGCTTGTACTTACGATCGGCTCGCTTCTGAGCTTCTGACGGCATGGCACCTCCCAAGGACATAGCTTAGCCATAATAGGAATTAGTATAGGTCTATACCTAGATGTAGATAAGCAAAATATCACGAATCAGCAGGTAAAGGATGATTTTTAATTAAAGAAACAGAAGCCAACAAATGTAAAAACGGCCTCTAAGACATTGGACGTTTTTACGGTTGAGGAAGGTGGAACTTGAGAAATGATCCGCCATGAGTGCTCCCTGCCGCTCATGCATGGAGTGGCAGGGAACTATTTTTGTTGTATGAGACTGCTGTCTCGCAAGGTTGCAATGCCCGACTGGGTGTCGACTTCAGTTGGATCAACCATATGCGCTGTTGCCTGACGCTGTGCGATGCCAGGCGACGGAGGATGCGTCCTATCACGACTGGTAGTCAGGCACATTCTGGGCTAGTTGCGCACTTGGCTTGGAATGTGCCTGTTTGGCAGAATCGAAATCGCGAGCCATATCACTCGACTATGTGCCACTCAGCTGCCGAAGTGCTTCCGGCGTTGGTGATGCGGCCAGCTTTCCGTAGGCTTTGGAGCAGATAGCTTACATGGTCGCCTTTTTGCTTTGCCGTAAGGTCTGCCGGCAAGGCATGATCCAGCCCTGCGATAATCTCCGCTCTTGAACATGGGCGCACGCGCAGGAGCTCCAAGATCAACTCCTTGAAGACACTGTTGTCTACACCCTTGTTTCGCACATACTCGCTGTGGGCACCGGTGGCTGCTGCCACCTCAGCTGAGACCGTCAGTTTGGGGTAACGGCCCCTAACGAGGCCTTGTTCGTGAAGCAGGCGTGACTGTTCCTTTGTGACGGGTAGTCCCTTTTGAACGAGGTCTAACAGCAACACTGTCGCCAAATCAAGATTTCGATTGCTTGCGAGGAGTCGAGAATAGTCCTCGTTGAGTACCGTACCGTACAGTGTCACGGCAACGCGTCCAGCCTCAGATAGATCGTAGGTGGGCATTGGTAACAGGCGGTTACGCTGAATATCGAAGACGTTGCGAATGCCTATGGCGTTGCGGTCCATCATGCCCGTCTTGTTCATGGCACTTGAAAGCAGGGGATTACGATAGTACGGCGGCTTGTAACCGCTCGCGAGCGCATTCTCTATCGTCCCGGGGATAAAGGCGCCCTCGTTCTTGAATACAAGTTTGTCCTCATACTCGAGAACGTTGATCTTCCCTGACATCCTGAAATCTTGATGTGCTATGGCGTTATGGAGAAGTTCTCGAATGACTTCGGGACTGTAACGATGCGCTTCGGTGGGAAACAGCGTCTCTTCACGGTCGAAGAAGCGATATTTTTCGTTTCTTATCTTTCCCAGGATACGATCGACCTGCAGAATGAAGGGCGGCTCAAAGTGCTCATAGGCCATAGTGGAGCCGTCGCTCGCGTAGAGCGTCCAAGTGATGCGCGGCTCGATACCACCCAGAAAGACGCTCGATTCCGGTTTGCCCAGAAGAACGAGCGCCGCATTGCTCACGTGGCCGTGGATTACAAGCGCCATCTTGCTGAGGATGGATTCTTCATCGAGGCTACGAATGGCTGGCTGGCTTTCTCCGAACTTTTCGACGAATTTGGAGCACGCAAAGCTAACTGCCTCTGGATCAAGGTCATCGAGGTTTGCCTCGTAGGCAATCTGACGCGACCAGTCGGGTCGACTCTGCCCATAGATGGCGTCGAGTTTGAACTTGGGCATCTCTACGAGGGATTCATTCTCACGTGACCAGGGGATTCCGTGCCAAGTCGTTGGCGTTGCGAAGCTGCCGGCCGGTATCTGGAAAGCAATGACTCTCTTGCCATCAACCTCAAACTCGTAAATCTCTTCGAAAGTCATGCCGTTATTTGCGTATTGGGCGATCTCGTGCTTTAGGCGTCGCAGGCCGACGCTTGGCGTTTGGGATTCTTTACGGTAAGCGGTCCCCTTTATTTGGCGGTCGTTTGAAATGCCAAAGAAAAGCCATCCACACTCTGCCTTGCGCAAATTGGCCTCATTGCTGAGGGCGGAGAAATACTTGCCAATGTCCTCGAAATCATAGTTCTGCTTTGCTGCCTTGTATTCGACGACCTCGGTCTCGACGTCGGCAATGATGCGCAGAAGCAGGGAGGGCATTTCGCTCGGTTTTCGTATCATGACACTCCATATAATGTAATTTAATCCGCAACTAATGTAATTATATCTCTCGCTACATTAGTCAGTCGCACATAAGACTGTAGACCAGCTGTGAGCTCATATATTTCAATGCATATAATGTTTGCGCTTTCCATTGACCTTGCAGGGCAGCTGCCAGGGGAAACGGCAAACAGTACGTCTCCTTCTAATGTAATTTTGCATGTAGCTTCGCAGATAGCGACTGAAATTACATTAGTTCACGGAACTATTGCCGCTTGCTGCGGTGACACCGCAGCCCATTTACGTTGCCCGCCCCAATTCCAAAATGTTAGGTTAATGCCTGCTGCCCATACTTGCACCTGCGCACGGTACAATGGTTGGGTTACGACCAACGTGCCAATAACCAAAAAGGAGCCGCTATGATCGATCGCTATACCCGCCCGGAGATGGGACACATCTTCTCCCTCGAGAACAAGTACGCCATTTGGCAGGAAATCGAGGTTCTGGCCTGCGAGGCCCAGGCGGAGCTCGGCAAGATCGGTATTTCCAAAGACGAGGCCCAGTGGATCCGCGACCATGCCAACTTTGAGAAGGCGAAGGTCGATGAGATCGAGGAAGTCACGCGCCACGACGTCATTGCCTTCCTGACCAACATGAAGGAATACATCGATGCCGATGTTCCCGAGGGCGACCCCAAGCCCAGCCGCTGGGTTCACTATGGCATGACCAGCTCGGATCTGGGCGACACGGCCCTGTGCTACCAGCTCACCCAGGCCTGCGACCTGATCATCGAGGACGTCAAAAAACTCGGCGAGATCTGCAAGCGTCGCGCCTTTGAGGAGCGCAACACGCTCTGCGCCGGCCGTACTCATGGCATCCATGCCGAGCCGATGACCTTCGGCATGAAGTTTGGCTCTTGGGCCTGGGAGCTCAAGCGCGATCTGGACCGTCTTGAGGATGCCCGCAAGAACGTTGCCTTTGGTGCCATCTCGGGCGCTGTCGGCACGTACAGCTCCATCGAGCCGTTTGTCGAGGAATATGTCTGCGAGCACCTGGGCCTGGTTCACGACCCGCTGTCCACGCAGGTTATTAGCCGCGATCATCACGCCTACCTCGCCGGCGTTCTTGCCACCACCGCGGCCACCTGTGAGCGCATCGCTACCGAGGTTCGCAATCTGCAGAAGACCGATACACTCGAGGCCGAGGAACCGTTCCGTAAGGGTCAAAAGGGCAGCTCCGCCATGCCGCACAAGCGCAACCCCATCACCATGGAGAAGGTCTGCGGCCTGTCGCGCGTCGTGAAGGCCAACGCGCAGGTTGCCTTCGACAACGTCGCCCTGTGGCACGAGCGTGACATTTCGCACTCCTCTGCCGAGCGCGTCGCCCAGGCCGACAGCTTCATCGCCCTCGACCACATGTTCCAGTGCCTCATCCGCGTTATCGACGGCCTGCAGCTGTATCCCGCTCGCATGATGGCCAACCTCAACAAGACACGCGGCCTCATCTTCTCCTCCAAGGTCCTGCTCGCCCTCGTCGACACGGGCATCACCCGCGAGGACGCGTACGCCATTGTGCAGGAGAACGCCATGGCAACCTGGCACGAGGTACAGGATTGTGTCTCCGGCCCTACCTTTAAGGAACGTCTCGAGGTCGATCCGCGCTGCACCGTCAGCCAGGAGAAACTCGACGAGATCTTTGATCCGTGGGACTTCCTCACCCGTATCGACACGGTCTTCGATCGCCTGGAGCAGCTGAGCTTCGAGTAGGTTCGGGCATAACGTTAGCTTTTTAGGGCGCTTTGCTGGTAATGTGTGTTGCCGGCAAAGCGCCTCGTTGCATTTAGGGAAAGACGGGGATAATAGTCGTCTCGAATAACATTCTGAGAGGGGATCGCATGATTTCGTTTGATTACAAGCCTCAGGGCGTGTGTGCTCGCAATATTCACCTTGACCTTTCCGATGACGGCAACAAGGTGATGGGCGTTGAGTTTACCGGCGGCTGCGACGGCAATCTCAAGGCTATCTCCAAGCTGGTCGAGGGCGCTCCTGCCGATCGCGTAATCGAGGTTCTCGCCGGTAATACCTGCGGTATGAAAAAGACCTCCTGCGCCGACCAGCTTACACGCGCTATCGAGGCCGCTCGCGCCGAGATCGCCTAATGGGTATCGCCGATCACATCAAGAACGGAATATCGCGTCGCGGCTTTGTGCTCGGTGGGGTTGCTGCGGGCGCTGCCACGGTGCTTGCCGGATGCTCGAAAAAAACGGGTACCAGCGATGATGCCGCCGGCGAGCCGCAGGTTATCAAGGATGATTCCAAAATCATCTCGATTACGGATGAGTACGAGGCAGTCGACATCGATCTTGAGCCGGCGGCGTCGTGGACGCTGCCTCTGGGTACGCTGCTGTACTACTGCGACGGCGATTACGCCGCGGCGATGATGGCGCCCGCATCGGCACTGCACGCCAACACACTCGGCGTGCTCAACCTGGGCGACGGTTCGCTCACGACGCTTATCGAGGACCCCATCGAGGGCACGGGATATGCATTCTGCGATGTCCGTGCTGGCGACGGCGTATTCGCGTGGGTTGAGATGAGCTTTGCCAATTCATCGTGGAAGCTCTACGCTCAAAATCTGTCGGGCGCTTCGCTCTCCGGCGACGTGGTTGAGCTCGATCGAGGTGGCAAGGACTACGATCCGCCGCTGTTTACGGCGTTCGGGTCATCAGTCATCTGGTATAAAATGCCCTCGGCAGGTGGCAATAAAACGAGTAGCGATTCGTTTTGTTATCGTCGCTCGCTTGATGAATCCAAGGCCGAGACAATTTGGAAATCGACGGGTCGCTTTGCATCGGCCCCGCGCGCGAGCGACGGCATTTTGACCATCTCGCCGCGTGTCCGCAACGACGAGGGCGTCTACTACGGCATAACGGCAATCGATCTGACCGACGGCAACAACACCAAGCGTGCCCAGCTAGTCCTTCCCTCGTCAGTCTCGCCTTTCGAGGCCGTATATATGGGCGATACCTTCGTGTTTTCTATCGAGGCGACCTATAGTGGCGTGGGCAGCCTGGGCAACATGGGCACGTATATTGGTAATGAGGGAGGGCCGTACCTCTTCCTGTCCCGCGAGCCGCTCGCATGTGCGGCTGGCAAGAAGAATAAATACCTTGTTAAGGTACAGGCGTCGCATTTCCTGATCGACACCTCTGCCAAGACCTATGGCTCGCTGCTGTCGCCCGACCGCGCTTTGGAGTATGGCGATTATCCAGCTACGGCGGGAAAGTCGGACTCATTCCTTACGTACGCCACGGTGCGCAACAGCCAGGGTATACCAGAGACAGTTACTGCACGCCTATTCTCTCTTTAAGCTTAGAGGGGTTAAAAAGGCGCCAACAGGGGAATAAACGCGTTGTAATTGTGAGTACCGCCCGCCGAGCTGCCGCGTCATAGCGGCATCCGGCGGGCTCAGGTGCGTTAAAATGGGCTTGTTCTTAGCTAATTGAGACAGGGGGGCCGTGTTATGGCTTCAGATGCAAAAAAGATTCTGCTGGTCGAGGATGAGAAGGCAATCCGTGACGCCGTCGCTGCCTATCTCGAGCGCGAAGGCTACTGGGTTGTGGGCGTCGGCGACGGCCAGTCCGCGATCGAGGAGTTCGAGAAGCATCAGTTCGACCTGGTCGTACTCGACCTTATGCTCCCCAAGATCCCCGGCGAGCGCGTTTGCCGCACCATTCGCGATACCTCGGATGTCCCCATCATCATGCTGACGGCTAAGGGCGAGATCGAGGACCGTATTATCGGTCTTGAGCTCGGCGCCGACGACTATCTGATTAAGCCGTTCTCGCCGCGCGAGCTCGTCGCCCGCGTTCGCGCTCTGTTCCGCCGTGCCCATCAGGCCGACGAGCCCGCCGTCGAGGTACTCGACTTCGGCGATCTGGTCATCGATATCTCGGGCCACAAGATCTTGGTCGAGGGCAAGGAAGTCGATCTGACGGCTTCCGAGTTCAAGCTGCTCACCACGCTTGCCCGTCATCCCGGCCGTGTGTATAACCGCATGGAGCTGGTCGAGAAAGTGCTCGGGTATGACTTTGAGGGCTATGAGCGCACCATCGATAGCCACGTGAAGAATCTTCGCGCCAAGCTGGGCGATGATCCCAAGAAGCCCAAGTGGCTCTACACCGTCCATGGTGTCGGCTATCGCTTCGAGGCTCCGGCCAAGGCCGATAAGTCGGACGAGAAATAGGGAAATCACATATGACACCTGCGCGCTTTGAAATCGGACAAAAGCACAAGCAGGAGAGCGAGGCGGGTTCCAAGGCTAGTTGGAACACGCCTCGTTCCGATTCACGGCCAACGATGAGCTATCCCTCGCGTATGGCCCTGGCTTTTGCCCTGACATCGCTCATGACGGTATTGGTGCTGGTGGGCGTAGTCTCCGTTGTATGGGGCACGGTTTTTACGGATTACACGCGCTCCAATATTGTCGAAATCGCCAATTCCGCTGCCGAAAAGTTGGCAACGTCATATGAGGAAAACGGTTCTTGGACTGCGGGGGAGCTGCGTACGGTCGCGACATCGAGTTTGGTGTCCGACGATCTTGGTATGCAGGTCGTCAATAAAAAGGGCGTCATCGTCTACGACGACTCGTGGCCCTCGGCAAGCGCTACTGCCGATGTACGCGAAAATCAGGCGACGACCGATGATACGAGCGGAAAGAAGGCATCGCACAGTCCAGTCTCGTCTGCTCCCACCGATTCCAATAGTGTTGCCAACGTTGAGATCGTGACGTCCTCCGGCGAGCACGTGGGTCAGGTCAAATTGTGGGCGATTGGCTCCGATGCCCTGCTCACCAGGGCAGACTCAGCATTCAGAGAGAAGACCTTTAACGCCATGGCCCTTGCCGCGGTTGTGGCCGTCTGCATCTCGGTCGTTATCGGAGCGCTCATGTCGCGCATGCTCACCAAGCCGATTCATCGTATTACCAGCACCGCCAAGCAGATTCGCGATGGAGACCTGTCCGCTCGTACGGGCTTGCGCGGCGATGATGAGATCGATCAGCTGGGAGAGACCTTCGACGAGATGGCCACCTCACTCGAAAAGGATATGAAGCACGAGAAGCGCCTGACCTCTGATGTTGCCCATGAGCTGCGCACGCCGCTCATGGCCATGCTTGCAACGGTCGAGGCCATGCAGGACGGCGTGTATCCCACCGACGACGAGCATCTGGAGACGGTCGCTTCCGAGACGCGTCGTCTGGCCCGTCTGGTTCAGCAGATGCTCGACCTGTCGCGCATGGAAAACAGTACCGCGCCGCTCAATCTGGAGCCGGTGGATATGGTGCCGTTTGTGCGTTCGATTGTGAATGGCCAGGAGCGCCTGTTTGCCGACCGTGACCTGCGTCTGCGCTTTGCAGATGAGACGCAGGGCCACGATGACGTTGTCGAGGCGGATCCCGACATGATCACGCAATGCGTCATCAACCTCTTGAGTAACGCCATGCGCTATACCCCCGAGGGGGGTTGGGTCGTGGTGTCGGTGCTCAGCGACCGCAAGCACGTCGATATCGCGGTTTCGGATACAGGCATCGGTATCGCCAAGGATGATTTGTCGCGCATTTTCGGACGTTTTTGGCGTGCCGACGCCAGTCGCGCCCGCGAGGCGGGTGGCCTAGGCGTGGGCCTCGCCGTGACCAAGCAGATTGTCGAGCGTCATCACGGCTACATATCTGTGGAGTCGGAGCTTGGAAAGGGTACGACTTTTACGATTCATCTGCCTCGCGAGCACACGGCGGACGCGGCATCTACTACAATGGAGCACTAGCTTTTCGCTATTCGGTGAAGGAGGGGCTTCGTCCCTGCCGCTCCGAGTTTGCGAAAACGTGCGGGGAAGAACCTGCATTACTGTCGTATTTAGGTAAGGAGTGACTCACGTGACAACGATGGAGCGTCGTCCGGATTCCCGTGGCAAGGTTCGTGATATCTATGATGCCGGTGAAAACCTGCTGATGGTCGCCACCGACCGCATTTCTGCGTTCGACTTCATTCTTCCCGACGAGATTCCGTTTAAGGGAGAGGTGCTCAACCGCATCTCGGCATTCTGGTTCGATAAGTTTGCCGACATCGTTCCCAACCATCTCGTCTCCATCGATCCGGCGGATTTCCCCGAGGAGTTTGCCGAGTATCGTGACTACCTCGCAGGCCGCGCCATGCTGGTCAAGAAGGCCCAGACGATTCCTATCGAGTGCATCGTCCGCGGCTATCTGACCGGTTCGGGCAAGAAGACCTATGACGAGAACGGCACCGTCTGCGGCATTCAGCTGCCCGAGGGCCTGACCGAGGCCTCCAAGCTTCCCGAGCCACTGTTCACCCCGTCCACGAAGGCCGAGATCGGTGACCACGACGAGAATATCTCGTTTGAGCGTTGCTGCGAGATCGTTGGCGAGGACATCGCCACGCAGATCCGCGACCTGTCTCTCAAGATCTACAAGGCTGCCGCCGAGTATGCAGCGACCCGTGGCATCATCATTGCCGACACCAAGTTCGAGTTCGGTGTCATCGATGGCAAGGTTACGCTGATCGACGAGTGCCTCACGCCCGACTCCAGCCGTTTCTGGCCTGCCGCCAGCTACGAGGAGGGCAAGATTCAGCCCAGCTACGACAAGCAATTCGTCCGCAATTGGCTCAAAGCCAACTGGGATATGACGGGGGAGACCCCGCACCTGCCCGCCGAGGTCATCGATGGCACGTCCGAGCGCTATCGCGAGGCCTTCCAGATCATCACGGGCTCCCAGTTCACAAGCATGAAGGAGAACGCATAAGTGAGTACCCGTAGCGCCACGAACAAGCGCACGCAATCCCACGAAGTTACCGGGGTTGCGCGCAAGTCCGCCGCATCTGCTAAGCCCGCCCGCCAGGCAGCGAGCTCCGTTCGCGTCGTGCCGGCATCATCCAAGGCACGCCGCAAAGAGCTCGAGAAGGGTGAAAACCTGGAAGGCCTTTCCAAGGAGGAGAAGCGCGCCCGCAAGGCTAAGCAGCGTGCTCGTGAGGATCGTATCTACACGGTGTCGAATATCCTCCTTAAGCAGGATGAGGACTACACCAAGCGCCGTCGTATCTGGTGGGCCGTGCTCGCCATCGGCATGGTACTCGTCGTGGCAATTTGGGCTTCGCTCTACTTCGCTCCCGGCGGCACGGTGTCCAGTCCCGTCCAGATGGTCGGCATCGTTTTGTCCTATGTCATCATTCTGGGCGACTTTATCTACGACTTCGTTCGTATCCGTCCCCTACGCAACATGTACCGCACGCAGGCCGAGGGCATGTCCGAGAACAAGCTCAACGCTCTTATCGAGCGCTCGGCTGCCGAGGAGGACAAGAAGGACTCCAAGAAGAAGTAGCGTTTGTATCCATACATATCGCTAAGATATAAGGCGCGTCGTTTTTGCGGCGCGCCTTTTTACTGTTCTATAGATAGATGGAGTGGCACATGATTCGAGCTGCCCTGACGGTCGAAGAGGCTCTGGAGGGCATGAAGGCCCTGGAGCCCAAGATTAAAAACTACGCGCGCTTGGTTGTCCGCAAGGGCGTAAACGTTAAGCCCGGCCAGGAGGTCGTCGTTCAGTCTCCGGTCGAGTGCGCGCCCTTTGCCCGCGTGGTGGTTGCGGAGGCTTATGCCGCCGGCGCTGGCCACGTGACGGTCATTTGGGCCGATGATGCCGTGACGAGGCTCACGTACGAGCATGTCGAGAAAAGCTATTTTGAGCAGACGCCCGAGTGGAAGCGCCTGCAGCTGGATTCCCTGGCCCAGGACGGTGCCTGCTTTATCTTTATTGAGGGTGCGGATCCTGCAGCCCTCAAGGGCATCGATCCAGCCAAGCCGGCCGCGGCATCCAAGGCGAGGAATACGCAGTGCAAAGTTTTCCGCCGTGGACTGGATTACAACATCAATCCGTGGTGCATCGCCGGCGCTCCGGTCGTGGCTTGGGCGCACGAGGTGTTCCCGGGAGATGCCGATGAGGTTGCAATCTATAAATTATGGAATGCGATTCTGCACACTGCTCGTGCCGATGGCCAGGACCCAGAGAGCGACTGGGAACTTCATGACGCAGCGTTCGAAAAGAACTTGCGTTTCCTGAACGACAATCGTTTTGACCGCCTGCATTACACCTCGGCAAATGGAACCGATCTGACGATTGGCATGACGAAGGGTCACGAGTGGGCCGGCGGCAAGGGCAGGACGCCCGATGGACACCCCTTCTTCCCCAACATACCCACCGAGGAGGTTTTCACCTCGCCTGATCGTATGCGTGCCGACGGCATCGTGTACTCGGCCATGCCACTCATTCACCACGGTAACAAGGTTGACGATTTTTGGATTAAGTTCGAGGCCGGCCGCGTAGTGGACTACGATGCCCGCGTGGGCAAGGCGACGCTTGCGAGCATTATTGACACCGATGAAGGTGCCGCTCATCTGGGTGAGGTCGCGCTCATTTCCAAGAACACCCCGATCCGCGAAAGCGGCGTTCTGTTCTATGACACACTCTATGATGAGAACGCCAGCTGCCACCTTGCGCTGGGCGTCGGCTTCCCCGAGTGCATCGAGGGTGGGTATGACATGTCCAAGGAGGAGCTCTTGGAGCATGGCGTAAACGTCTCGAGCACGCACGTCGATTTTATGATCGGCACGGACGACATCGATATTAAGGGCATTACGCCTGATGGACGTGAAGTTGTGATTTTCCAGAACGGCCAATGGAGTTGGGAATAGTCCCAGACCGTGGTACAATGCCACCCGCGGGCCGTTAGCTCAGCTGGCAGAGCAGGGGACTTTTAATCCCAAGGTCCAGGGTTCGAACCCCTGACGGCCCACCCAAAGATTGTTGAGACGGTCAACTTCGGTTGGCCGTCTTTTTTGTCGCCCTTTCATGGGTTCGAACCCGTCGGGGGGCGCGGAGCTGAGTAAACGCGCGAGCGTTTGCCAGCGCAGCGCGCAAGGCGCGAAAGCGCCGCAGCGGCCGCCTGCGAAGCAGGCTGAACCCCTGACGGCCCACCCAAAGAAAGGAAAAAGAAATGAAAACAGATAGATACGGAATTAGCGGCAGCACATTAAAGATAATAGCGGCCATCTCGATGGTTCACGATCATGTAAGCAGGATCGTCCTGACCAATGGAATCATGACTCACGCATCGTACAATCAGATATCAGACGAACAGTGGGCGATTCTAAGCGAGGCTTCGGATGTGCTTCATGTTCTTGGCAGAATTGCATTTCCCTTATTTTGCTTTTTGATAGTTGAGGGATTTTTGCATACTCATGACATAAAGAAGTACCTGCGAAATATGCTTGTCTTCGCAATCATTGCGGAGCCCATATACGATTTCGTTCAAACCGGGCAGCTATTTGACCTTCGGCAACAGAATGTTATGTATGAGCTCCTGCTTTCCTTGGTCTTTTTGATTATTCTGGAAAAGATACAAAGTCTTTCAAAATGGAAGAGGCACATTGCAGAAATTGCTCTGATTGTTTTGACAGCACTGGCAGCTGAATACACTAAGCTGGATGGCGGTGCGTATGGCATTCTGCTTGTGGCTGCATTCTATTTATTCCATGACAGCAAAGCTAAGATGTTCTTTGCTGCAGTATGTGCAGTGCTCCTTTCGTCATGCCATATAATTGGCGGCGGATTTGAGTTCACTACAGCTAATATTTTTAATCCTGATGTTGCTGCCGCGATAATTTCGTTGTTGCTTATCGATCTTTATAATGGCAAGCGAGGGCTGAAGCTGAAATATTTCTTCTACATTTTCTATCCGGCACATCTTGCTCTGCTTTATGGTGTCTCGCTTATTGTTTTGAACTGTCTTTAAAAACTCTCAAACAGGTCTCTGAAAGCAGAAACAAATTGACCCTAAGACTGCTTGTGAATTTCCGGAAGACCTGAGAGATGCGAGGATAGACAACGAGGGCTGCAGAAAGATGCTTCTCAGTTCTCTGGCGGATCGCATGAATCTGTATGCGGATCACTTCCACACACTCATTGATAACAGTGGTAAACACGGCAGATCCTCAAAACATGAGACTGCGAAGGTCGAAAGATGCTTCGAAAGCATGAATGGCAGCGAGAAAACGAGTTCGGAAGCACCCTCTGGATGCTCCAGCATAGAATAGAAAGCGGTCAACTTCGGTTGGCCGTCTTTTTTTGTCGCCCTTTCATGGGTTCGAACCCGTATCTATCTATATATAAGAACGCTTGGCGAACAAAACCTGCCTTTTACCGACGGGAAACAAATAGCTGATGCTTTTGGAGTAAAGTGGCGCTCCAGAGATGACCGATGTCTTAACACCTATAAACCAGCTGGTCATCGCCAATATCAGAAGCTGCTGCTTCAGTTTTAACCTCAGTGATGCGACTGAGGGACCTGTTCATTTGTGAACAAAATATGGAGTGCGCGATTCCCGCCCGCGGGGGCCCTCCGGTCTGGCAATATATCTCCTTGCCGCGCGGCCCGGTGGAACCGGATGAGCCGCGGGGCGTGCACCTTGAGAACCGGATACTGCGAGGATGGACACACCAGTT
>ERZ779890.2206-NODE-2206-length-18914-cov-4.243438_pt1 | contig 18914 bp, 11 predicted proteins | sample MGYA00511553_ERZ779890 | MGnify/ENA primary metagenome ERZ779890 (study PRJEB29588, sample SAMEA2152064) | human gut metagenome | biome: human gut; feature: human-associated habitat; material: faeces | place: Denmark | collected 2008/2010 ... | reverse complement strand
TGCCGATATCGCCGCCGGGCGCCGGCTTCTCGCGGAGGGGAGCTACGATCTGGTGCTTTCGGACATGCGTCTGCCCGACGGGGACGGGACCGATCTGTTGCAGTGGATCGCCGAACGGGGCGTGACGGTGCCCGTGATCGTGATGACCGGCTATGCCGAAATCCGCAATGCCGTGGTGAGTATGAAGCTCGGCGCGAGGGACTATGTTTCCAAACCCGTTCAGCCGGACGAGCTGCTCCGCAAGATCCGCGAGGCGTTGGATGCCCCGCACCCCGAAACAGCTGTGCCCGCATCCGCAGCGATGGTTCCGGCGCCCGCGAAACCGCGTCGGAAGGGGGACAGGGCCTTGAGCGAAGGCGAATTGAATTACATCGAAGGGCACAGCGACGCTTCGCGTAAACTGTACGAATACGTCCGTCTGGTGGCTCCTACCAATATGTCGGTGCTGCTCGAAGGGGCGAGCGGCACGGGCAAGGAGCACGTGGCCCGGTTGATCCATCTGCGCAGCAAACGGGCGGGCAAACCCTTCGTGGCGGTCGATTGCGGCGCTCTGTCGCGTGAACTGGCAGCTTCGGAGTTTTTCGGCCATATCAAAGGCTCCTTCACGGGAGCGCTGTCCGATAAGAAGGGCGCTTTCGAATCGGCGCAGGGCGGTACGCTTTTCCTGGACGAGGTGGGCAACTTGAGCTACGAAGTTCAGATCCAGTTGCTGCGAGCCCTTCAGGAGCGCAGGATAAAACCCGTCGGAGGGCTGCGCGAAATCCCGGTGGACGTGCGTCTGATCTGTGCCACGAACGAGGATCTGGAGGCGGCTATCGCGCGCGGATCGTTTCGTGCCGACCTCTACCACCGCATCGACGAATTCGTGCTCCATATGCCCGATCTCGCGGAGCGCAGGGAGGATATTATGCTCTATGCCGACTTTTTTCTGGACCAGGCCAACCGCGAACTCGACAAACGCGTGGTGGGTTTCGATCCGGAGGCTGAAAAACTGCTCGTGGCCTGCGATTGGCCCGGAAATCTGCGGCAACTGAAGAACGCCGTGACCCGGGCGGTTCTGCTGACGACGGGCGAGTACGTCACTCCGGCCGAGCTGCCCGCCGAATTGTCGGAGGCTGTTCCGGCGCCGATCGCTTTGCGCGATCCGGCGGGAGAGGAAGAGCGGATCCGGCGGGCGCTGGCGGCGGCCGGCGGCAACAAATCCCAGGCGGCCCGGCTGCTGGGGATCGATCGCAAGACGCTCTACAACAAACTGCATCTGTACGGCATCGAATAGTCGTCGGGTGTGGAAATATTCCACATCATTTTGGGGATTTCCACACCGTTCCACAGCCGCATATAAAATTATCAATTTCTTATATCTTTGATTACCAGCATAATGATTTATGCCGGCGGATTGGCATACACCTTGACGATGTAATGAATACAGAGGTTGGGGAACCGAAGGAAAAAAATTATTTTTTAGTTAAAAAACAATCGCAAAATGAAAAAGTTATTCATTGCAGCAGCTGTAATCGTAATGGCCGGAAGCATGGCTTCCTGCGGTCAGAAAACCCAGAAGGCCGCCCAGGATACGGCCGCGACGGAACCGGTAGCGACCGAACAGGTCGAGACTGTCGAGATCGAAGCCGTAACGCCGGAATCCGAGATTCCTGCCGCTGCAGAGAGTCAGAAAACACAACCGGAGCAGGCAAATAATAAGTAGTAATTTGGAGGGTTATTATTAGTTAAACAATTGTTGCTTGCCAGGGGGCGTACCGATAGCGGTGCGCCCCCGCCATTTTGTACCGGGACGGAATTCGAATTTTCGGGATGGGAACGATGCGGCAGGTTTCGGTATCAGTTGGGGAAATCCGACGATTATTTCGCCGGAAGTTGTTGAGTAAAAGTTTGTCCCGGTATTGGATGATTTGCATTCGATTTATTTGGATGTCGTGGATGTTTTGGTTATATTTACAATGTCGAAGATAGTCACCAATGGCCTGATTATAAACTATAAATTATTTTTGCTATGTATTTAGAATCGTAGAACAACCAAAAACAATCAGAAATATCCAAGCATAAATATTTAATTATCAATACATTCTAAAAATTAACACTTTTCGGCTGCTTTTTGATGTTTCCCAAATTTCCACATATTTTTGAGACGTATTTCTGACGTGGAGAATTTGCGGGGCTTGTTTTTTGTCACACCGTGCAGACAGTTGACAAGGGTTTACAACCGTTTACGACAAGCGACAATATCCGCCCCAACATTCAGTGACTGAAAATAATAATTCATTATTTTTTGTTGTTTGTCGCATTGGTTGCAACGACCGGATGCGATAAGGACGATAATTATTATCCCGCTCCGGAATTCGAGGGAGATCCGACGGCTGAATATATTGAAGCGAATGTCGATTTCGATACGCAGATTTCTCAGGAAAATCCCACGCCAAGTGTTTTTTACACCTATTTTTGTTTGTGCAATGCCAGTGACCACAAAATTTACTTCACTCTTACGTTTTGCCCGACAAAAAACGATGAATTTATAGACCATATGAATGGGCTTGTAGATCCCGGAAAAAAATATACAAACAGATTCTTAACATCTAATTCGTCTATGGATGTACCGGGTCTTATCACCACCTTTTCTCCTCTTATTACGGAGATGGAGGTCTATTACGATGTCGATGACAAATATGGGCCTGTTAGATTTCCATCGGGAATAGAGGAGAAGTATTCGGATTTTACGCAGCGTTTCAAGACCCGGCAGATTTGTGATCCGGGGCAGTGGATTTACGAAGAGTTTACGCCCCGCCGGGCGCGTTGGACGTATATTCTGACCAACGAAGATTATGAACGTGCCAAAATGATGTCGGGAAAATAGGACTGAAAATTCGCGGCGATCGGTTACGACTGATTTAGCTTGCATTATGAAGAGGACTGCATTGCGCAGCCCTCTTTATTTTATGATTCGACTTGCATTATGCGGCAAGGCGGATTTTCTGTTTCCGGTTTGACCCGTTTGAGTTTTTACCGGATGCTTTGCGTACGGCCTTTCGGGAACAGGGCGACTGGGAAATAATCAATAGAAATGCCCGCTGGGAGCGAAGATCGCGTAGCCGAAGTTGAAAGTGAGGTACATATTGTGCCAGCTCTTCAGGTCGTATTTGGTGAGCGACAGGCTGACCGGTCCGATGGGCGTGTGATAGACGAACGAGGCTTCGGTGATGTATTGCATCTTTTCGCCGGGCAGCCCCCGGTTGTCGCGGTACATGGCATAAAATCCCGTGCGCAGGAAGAAATTGGGCAGCAGATCGAAAGTGGGCATCAGACCGCCGGCCAGGAAGTTTTTCGCCCGGTAGTCGGGCATGAAAGCCATCTGGGAGTGTACGACGGGCTGATAGGCCGGCAGCGACATCAATGTAGCCGTTTCGGTCTGGAACCGGGGGTGCGTGGTCCAGACGGCGTCGATGTTGAATCCGAACGAGAACCATTTGCAGCCGGGCAGGTCGAAATAGCGGTTCCACTGGAATTTGGCGCCGAACCATTCGCGGTGGGCGTTGAAACTTCGCTTACGCCCGAATTCGGCGGGTTTGTGTCGTTCGCGCCCCGTGATGTAGATGCCCGAGAGGGATATTTCGGACCCCCGGCGCGGGTAGAGAATCTTGTCGAGCGTGTTGCGGGCGATCTCCAGCTTGGTGCCGAAGAAGGAGAAGCGCGTGAGATCGGTGTTGGGATCCGTACCGGGAACGGCGGTGTCGTAGCGGTAGGCTTGTTGTCCTCCGTTGAACCGCAGTGATGCCAGGCTGTTGTGTGTCAGCGGCATGGTGAGTCCGATGGAGAGGAATCCCTGGTTGTTCTTGACCGATTTGGTGTTATCGATCGGCGTGAGGTTTCCGAAGTTGCCGTGCCGCAGGTTCAGGACTTCGAAATTGTAGGAATAGTCGAGCGAAAAGGGTTTCCAAAGATAGAAGTCCGTGCGACCGCCCAGCGAACCGGTCGCATAGGTCGGGCCGATGTAAATACCGGCGAAAGCCCATTGCGACACGCGGCGGATCGTGTGGTAGTCGAAACCGATGAATGCCTGGTTGAAAGCCGTCGAGGAGATGTTGCCGCCGATCAGGAACCGGAGGTTTTCGCGTGCGGACATCTTCAGCTTGACCGAATATCGTTCCCGCAGCGGGTCGTACCGGAATTCGGGGTATTCGACCGAAAATTCGTCGTTGCCTATGACGGAGAAGAAGTCGTCGCGGAATTCGGGGAAACTCATCTGCCGCTGCCGTCCGTCGTAGGTGTCGTCCAGCCGCATGACGTCGCGTACATAGGCCGTTTGTGCATGGGTGAGTCCTTCGAACTCGTAGTCGTCGAAGATGATCGGGGGACACTTTTCGCGGAAAGCCGCCCGCTTGGTACGGATCTCTTCGGGCGTGACGGTGCGGTGGATTTTCTCCCGCAGGGCCGGAATCTGGGCCAGTGCGTCGCGGTAGCCCGCTTCGATGATCGAATCGGCGCTGTTGAAATCGAGCATGCTGACATTGACGGCCCGGTTGATCATCAGGCTGCGTCCTTCGGGCATGTCGTAGTTGGTCTTGTTCATGGCCAGCGAGAAGGCTTGATCGACGAGCGAACTGTTCTCCGTGATGTCGTTGTTTCCCGACGTGCATTTGCTGCCGATCAGGAAATCGGGATGGAACTCCTTGTCGAGGGGTTCCCAGGGGAAGTTGTCGTAGATGCCGCCGTCGTAGAGTAGCATCGTGTCGATTTTCATGGGTTTGAACGCCAGCGGAATGGACATCGACGAACGGATCGCTTCGCCCATGTCGCCCTTGCGCAGCACCACCGGACGGCGGGTGTTCATATCGCTCGCCACGCAGAGGAACGGCACCATCAGGCTGTCGAAGTCCCGCCGGGAAGCTGTCGTGGCCGGGCCGAACAGGTCGGCGAGGGCCAGGTCGATCTGATTCGAGGAGATCAGGTACGAAGGCAGGCGGAAACGGCTCGCGTTGGGGTCGTCCGGGCGGTCCTTCATGTTGAGGCGGATCGAGAGGAAGATCGGGGTGCCGGTATTGCGGCGGTAGTAGGGCAGGTAGCTGGGGTCGATGCGCCCCGAAACCCACTGTTTGACCACACCCGAAGCGACGATCCGGCGCATCTCTTCGGGGGAGTATCCTGCGGCGTACATGCCCGCGATGATCGAACCCATCGAGGTTCCCGACACGTAGTCGATCGGAATGCCGCTCTCTTCGAGTGCCTGCAATACGCCGATATGGTAAAGTCCTTTGGCTCCGCCGCCGCTCATGACCACCCCGACGCTCTGGGCCGCTGCCGGAAGGGTGAAAAGCATTCCCGCCGCGAGAAAAGAGAGGATTTTCCGCTTCATATCCTGATATTTTTATTAACTTTGCCTATTAAACCGTGCGTAAAAGTACAAAATAAAGCGTAAACTTTAGGTTATGAACGATAAAATCAACGAGCTGCTCGAACGGGTGGAGGCATTCAAACCCAAAGCTGCGGCCGAGATCGAGGATTTCCGAATCCGGATGCTGGGGAAAAAAGGCGAGCTGACGGCCCTCATGGAGGAGTTCAAGAGCGTGGCGCCCGAGCTGAAACGGGAGTTCGGCCAAAAGCTCAACAACCTCAAGAACCGGACGCAGGAGCGGATCAACGCCCTGCGGGGGCAACTTGCGGACGCCGCCGGGGACTCTTCGCAGCGGATTCCCGACATGAGCCGTCCCGGTTCTGCGGAGGAGCTGGGTTCGCGCCATCCCATTTCGCTGGTGACCAACCAGATCGTCGAGGTATTCTCGCGGCTGGGCTATACGGTGGCCGAGGGTCCCGAGATCGAGGACGACTGGCATGTCTTCTCGGCGCTCAACTTCCCGCCCGAGCATCCGGCCCGCGACATGCAGGATACGTTCTTCATCGCCAAGAACCCCGACGTGCTGCTGCGGACCCACACCTCGTCGATTCAGGTGCGGACGATGGAGCGGCAGAAGCCGCCGATCCGGGGGATCTGCCCGGGGCGCGTCTTCCGTAACGAAGCGATTTCTTACCGCGCACACTGCATCTTCCACCAGATCGAGGGACTCTATATCGACGAGGGCGTGTCGTTCGCCGATCTGAAACAGTCGATCCTCTACTTCGCCAAGGAGGTTTTCGGCGAGAACGCCACGATCCGCATGCGCCCCTCGTACTTTCCCTTCACCGAACCGTCGGCCGAGGTCGATGTGTCGTGCAACCTCTGCGGCGGCAAGGGCTGCAACGTCTGCAAGGGCACGGGTTGGCTGGAGATCATGGGCTGCGGCATGGTCGATCCCAATGTGCTGGAGGCCAACGGAATCGATTCGAAGAGATATTCCGGGTTCGCGTTCGGCATGGGGGTAGAGCGTATCGCCATGCTCAAATACGGCGTGAAGGATCTGCGGCTCTATTTCGAGAACGACGTGCGGTTCCTGCATCAGTTCGATACGGTGCTTTAAGCGCTGCGGTACACTTCCCGGGTCGGGGAGCGGCGAATCGCCCGCCGGATGCCGGGATGTTCCGGGGATGAAGTGCCGTATCGTTCGCGGGAATACGAAAAGCGGTTCTCCGACGTTTTCCCGACAGACGAAGGGAGGGGCTGCGTCTTGTCCATTGCACTCTTCCGGCGAAGAACGAAGATACAAACTCAACGATTTCAATGAAGCGGATGCTTGCGATTCTGGTGCTCTGCACGGCTTTCTCCACGGGGTTCGTCCCGCAGGGAGAGGCGTTGCCCGCACCTGCGGCGGAGGCCTCGTGGCCCGACTCGCTGCGACCGACCGAATACTATACCGAGGGTGTGAAAAAACTCCTGATCGGAGAGGACACCCTGGCGGCCCGGGCACTGTTCCTGCAGGCCCTGGAGCTCGATTCCGCGTATGCTCCGGCCTGGTTCCGCCTCTCTTCGGTGACTCCCGACGGCGATCCGCAGGGTACGGCGTGGGCACGGCGTGCTTACCGGCTGGACTCGCTCAACAAGTGGTACGGGCAGCTTTACGGGCAAAAACTGCTTGCTGAGGGAGAACTCGACAAGGCGCGTCCGCTGTTCGTGCGGCTTTCGGCGCTCGACCCGACCAATCCCGACAACATTCGTATTCTGGCGATCCTGTACCAGCAGGCCGGGATGCCCTATTCGGCGATCGATATGCTCGATTCGGCCGAGATGCGTTTCGGTAAAATGCCTTTGTTGGGGGCGATGAAACGCCAGTTGCTGATTCGCACGGGGCAGTTGGACCGTGCGCTGGCCGAAGCCAGGGAGATGGCCGAGGCGATTCCCTACGAAGCGGAAAACCACGTGATTCTGGCCGACCTGTACGGTGCTGCCAAACAGGATTCGCTGGCCATAGCCGAGTATAACCGGGCGTTGGAGATCGACTCCATGAATGTCCCGGCGCTGGCTTCGCTCGCCGAATTCTACAACAAGCGCAACGATTCGCATGCTTATCTGGCCGTGTCGAAAAGGCTTTTCGAAATCGACGAGCTCCCCTTGTCGGAAAAGGTCCGCATTTTCCGGCAGCTGACGCTCGACGTCCGTTTTTACCGGGACAACTTCTTTCAGCTCAACGACTTGATTTCGACGCTTGCGATCCGCTATCCCGACGATAAGGACGTCGTCGAACTGTATGCGCAGCACCTGATCAATGCCGGGGAGCTGGAGCAGGCGCTGACCCTCTACAAGCTGCATCTGGCCGACCAGCCTCCCCAGTTGGACTATTACCGTGCGGTGATCGACATCGAAACTTACCGCAAGCGGCTCGATTCGGTTTATCTGTATATCGACCGGGCGCTCGAGGTTTTCCCCGGAAATACCGAGCTGTATGCCCGCAAGGGACACGCCCAGGGGTATGCCGGAAAGTTGTCGCAATCGATCGGCAGCTATAAGAAAGCCCTCGAATACGCCGATACGGACTCCCTGCGCGGGGCCGTGTGGGGATATATCGGCGATGTTTATCACCAGATGGAGGAGGCCGGACGGAAGGACTCGGAACGGGACAAATACCGCCGCCGGTGTTTCGAGGCTTACGACCGTTCGCTACATTATTACTACGATAACCCGATGGTGCTCAATAACTACGCCTATTTTATAAGCGAATCGTCCCGGGATCCCCGTCAGCTCGACCGGGCCTTTGCCATGGCAGCCCGCGCGGTGGAGCTGGACGGCAACAACGCCACGCTGTTGGATACCTATGCCTGGGTGCTGTTCCGTCTTGGACGACTGCAGGAGGCTCGTCGAACGATGCAGCAGGCGATCTCTTTCGACCGCAGCGAGAATCCGGAACTCTACCTGCATTACGGGGACATCCTGGCGGCTCTCGGGGAGAAGTTCATGGCCGAAACCTACTGGCGCAAAGCGCTGGAGAAGGGATATGACGATCCCCGGGCGATCGAAGAGCGTATCCGGCAACTCAAATCCAAGCCCTGATTATGCGACAAGCCTTGAACCATTCGTATCGTTTCCCGCAGCGGGCGGAGTCGGTCCGCACGCTGTGTATTCGTTTGCCGAAGGTCGTTTTGTTTCTTTTCCTTCTACTTGGTGCAGGGTCGCTTGCGGCCCAGAATACCGACCAGCAGATCGCGGCGCAGAAACGGTTGATCGCCGACCTCGAAAAGCAGATCGCCCGGGAGGAACAGGAGATTTCGAAGCTCAAGAAGGGACGTGCCTCGGCCGAGGAGACGGTGCGCCGTCTGGCCCGTCAGATCGATTCGCGCAACCAGCTGCTCGACGTGACGGAGCGGGATGCCCGCAAGCTCGAGGTCGAGGTGGCCCGTACGGACAGCGTGGCCCGGGGGCTGTCGGCATCGCTCGACGCCCATAAACGGCGCTATGCCGAGATGGTGCGCGAGGCATACCGCAACTACAAACACAACAATTATCTGACCTACCTCTTCTCTTCGAGCGACTTCAATCAGGTGGCCCGCCGCATCACCAATCTGCGGGAGGTGGCGGCCATGCGGGAACGGCAGATGGAGCAGATCGTGACGCTTTCGGAGCAGGTGTCCGTCGAGCGGACCCGGCTGACCGGGCAGCAGCGGGCGCTGGATTCGGTGAAGCGCAGCCTGACCACGCAGCGGACCCGCCTGCAGAAAGATTCGCAGGCGGCGCGTGCCAACATCAAGCAGCTCTCCAAGAAGGAAAAAGCTGCCCTGCAACAGAAAATCGCCCGCGAGCAGCGGCTTGACGTGGCGATCGACGAGCTGCGCAAGCTGACCCGGGGCAACAAGGAGGGCAACACCTTTACGGCGAAGACTTCGAATCTGCGGCTGCCGGTGGTCGGCGGCGGGGTGAAGCGCTACAAGGGCAATATGGCCGAGATCGCGGGGCCGAAGGGGGCGCAGGTGATTTCGATCTACGAAGGCAAGGTCGTCGAGGTGAAGCGCAACCGGATCACCAATAAATACGACGTCTATATAGCCCACGGCGAATACATCTCTTCGTATGCCAACCTCAATTCCGTGACGGTGGGCAAGGACGACAAGGTGGCCCGCAACCAGCAGATCGGAACGATCGGGTCGGGGGTCGATGTGATGACCATGCAGCCCGAGTACAAGATGGTGTTCGGTATTTACGGACCGTCGCCCAAAGTACAGATGCGTGCTTCGGATTGCTTCAAAAAATAACCGTCTATGGCCGTACGCTATTATACCGATGACTGTACCTATCGCCTGCCGCAGAAACGGCTCACGGCCGCGTGGCTGGACCGCGTAGCCCGGGAAGAGGGGTATGAACTGGGGGATGTGACCTATATTTTTTGCTCGGCGGCCCGCCTGCTGGATATGAACCGGCAGTTCCTCGGGCACGACTACTATACCGACGTCATCACGTTCGATTACAGCGACCGCAAGGGCGCCCGGATCGTGTCGGGCGATATTTTCATCGATGTGGAAACCGTTGCGGACAATGCACGCGAATACGGCGCCGCGAAGCTGACCGAAATGCGCCGCGTGGTGGTGCACGGTTTGCTCCATCTGTGCGGACAGAAGGATAAGACACCCCGTGCGAACGCTCAAATGCACCGTAAGGAGGATCACTACCTCCGACAGTGGGATGAGCTGTCCAAAGGGCTGAAATAGGGCTTTGCGAGGGAATCCGGTCGCGGAGTTGCGGGTCCCTTTCCCGGTAGGGTTATTTTTAATGCCTGAAATATCCCGTAAAATCGTTCGAATATACCATAAGGGTCGATTCTTCCCGACGGCGGAATGGGCGGTTCAAGGTGCTGAAAAGACGGTTTGCAGAGGGATCCGGCCGCAGGGTTGCGAACTCTTTCACGAAAGGATGTATTTTTAACGCCTGAAATGCTCCTTAAAATCGTTCGAATATACCATAACGGTCGGTTCTGTTCCCGACGGCGGAATGGACCGTTAAAGACGCTGAAACGGCGGTTTATGGGCGGATTCGTCTTTTGTTTGGAACCGGTTCCCGAAAAAAGATGGATTTTCCCCGGCAATCGTATATTTCAATGTCCGTCATTCGACGGTCGTTCGTTCGCGGCCGGAGGCCGTGTCTGTAATGCCGACTCTCTCTTAAGTCCTTTCTTCGGAGGGGAATTCGGGTCGTTACGTTTCCAAAAAGAACGCTGTAATCGCGTTTTCCTTCGTTGGGACTGAAGCGGACGACTTCGCTTGCGGGACGTGTTTCGGAGGTTTCTGGCTGCGGTGGCTGCGGCAGCAGTTGTGGGGGCTGTCGATCGGGTCCGCCGTGCGGCGAATCGGTAGCCGGGAGAGGTGGACTGCGAAGATTCGGCTTTCGGAGGAGGCGTTTCCGCCGTGCGGGGACGGATCCGGCCGTTGGTTGTGTCCGCAACCCTTTAATCGTTTGTATTCTTCGGGAATGTGGCGGCAGGGATTGCCGGTTCCTTGCCGGAGAGAAGTTTATTTTTGCGGGAAAATGCTGACAAAGTTCGGGATTTTCCCGCGCGGGTCGCCGGAGTGTGCCGGAAGCGGGGAGAATCCGTTTTTGTTGGGGCAGCCCGTATTTGCTGATCTTTTCGGCGCTGCGGCGACGTTTTGCCGCGAGGTTGCCGTTTTCGATCCGACTTTCGCCGTCGGACGGCGGATAGCTGGGCGAAAGTTCCCGTTGCGTGCGGTTTCGGCTTTTTCGGATAAGCGACTTTGTTCGTATCTTTGCCGTGCGGCGGTCGGTCGTCGGATTGACGGCCGGCGGTGTTTTCCGCAATTCATGGAAAAGGAGATATGGTTTTACATTACGATATCATCGTGGTCGGCGGCGGTCATGCCGGCTGCGAGGCGGCTTCGGCGGCAGCGCGGCTCGGCTCCCGCACGCTGCTCGTGACGATGGACATGACCAAGTTGGCCGATATGTCTTGTAATCCGGCCGTAGGTGGTGTTGCTAAAGGACAGATAGTCAGAGAGATAGATGCTTTAGGAGGGCAGATGGGACGGATTACCGACCTTACGGCTGTCCAGTTCCGCATGCTCAACCGCTCGAAAGGGGCGGCGATGTGGAGTCCCCGGGCCCAGTGCGATAAGTCGCGTTTCTCGGCCGAATGGCGGCGTACGCTGGAGAATACCCCCAACCTCTATCTTTGGCAGGACACTGCGGTCGAACTGCTCTTCGGGCAGCGGCCTGCGGAGGAGGGTCGGCCGCAAGTGCGCGGGATTCGGACACAGATGGGGGTGGAGTTCTCGGCCGACTGTGTGATCCTGACTGCCGGGACGTTTCTGGCGGGGGTGATGTATTGCGGTCGTTCACACGCCGAGGGCGGCCGTGCGGGGGATTCGGCTTCGCACGGAGTGACCGAATCGCTCGTGGCGATGGGTTTCGAAGCCGGCCGGATGAAGACCGGGACCCCTGCACGACTCGATGCGCGGACGATCAATTTCGAAATTCTGGAACCGCAATACGGGGATGAAAATCCCTCGAAATTTTCCTTTTCCGCCGATACGCATCCGGTGCAGAATCAGCTTCCGTGCTTTTTGGTCTATACTTCGAAGAAGGTGCATGACATTCTGCGGAAGGGTTTCGGCGATTCGCCGCTTTTCAACGGTACGATCCGGGGGATCGGTCCCCGTTATTGCCCGAGTATCGAGGACAAGCTCAACACATTCGCCGATAAGGACCAGCACCAGCTTTTTCTCGAGCCGGAGGGTCGTTCGACCAACGAATATTATCTGAACGGGTTCTCCTCGTCGTTGCCCTGGGACATTCAGTGGGAGGCATTGCACGCCATCGAGGGGTTCGAAGATCTGCATATTTTCCGTCCGGGTTATGCGATCGAGTACGACTATTTCCTGCCGACGCAACTGCACCATTCGCTCGAAACCAAGCTGGTGGACGGACTCTATTTCGCCGGCCAGATCAACGGGACGACCGGCTATGAAGAGGCCGGGGCGCAGGGGGTGATGGCCGGTATCAATGCGCATCGCCGCAGGATGGGGGAGGAACCGCTGGTATTGGCACGCGACGAAGCCTACATCGGGGTATTGATCGACGACCTGGTGACCAAAGGGGTGGATGAGCCTTATCGTATGTTCACTTCGCGTGCCGAGTATCGGATTCTCTTGCGGCAGGATAATGCCGACATTCGATTGACTCCGATCGGATATAAAATCGGGCTGATTTCGCAAAAAAGGTACGATAGTTTCTGCAAAAAAAATCGACTCGTAGAATCGCTCGTAGCATTCGCTCGCGGACTGAGTGTCAAACCGGACGAAATTAACGACTGTTTGAAATCGCTCGGTTGCGACCCGATTTCGCAAGGTCGGAAACTGCACGACTTGTTGATGCGTAACAATGTGACCTTCGATCTGCTCTCGGGTGTTTTACCGAAGCTCGGCGATTTTCTGCGCGAGCAGGAGATGGATGCCGAGGTCGTCGAGGAAGCCGAGATCCAAATCAAGTACAAGGGGTATATCGAACGGGAGAAATTCATTGCCGACAAATTGCATCGCCTGGAGAATATCCGTATCCCGGCCGATTTCGATTTCCATTCGATGAATGCCCTGACGATCGAAGCCCGGCAGAAACTCACCCGAATCCGACCTGCGACGATAGGGCAGGCTTCCCGTATTCCCGGAGTTTCTCCGGCGGATGTGAATGTGTTGCTGGTGAAATTCGGTCGATAAAGTCTTTTATTGGGATTGAGCAATACGGTTTAACTGCTATGTTCCCGAATTTGACAATCGTTTTTGGATGTATTTGTCGTTTGTCGATGCGGATTAAGATCGGTCGATAAATTGTGCGATTGTATTTTTCTGTCTTATATTGTCGGGAGTGGCGGTGGCTATTCCCGATTTTTTACGACTGTTTGTAAGTGGTGACAAAGAAAACATGCAGTAAGAAAAAGGGATGTTCCACGTGGAACATCCCTTTTTCTTGAGTTTTGCGGGCGTCGATTACATGACGATCGTGCACCAGTTGTGTTTGTCTTCGGTGCGGCCGTACTGGATGTCCTGCAAAAGCGTATAGAGTTGCAGAGAAACCTTTCCTACTTCGTCGCCGTAGGTGTAGGTTTGCTTCGTATCCATGTCGTAAATGCTGCCGATCGGCGAGATGACAGCTGCCGTACCGCAAGCGCCGCACTCCTCGAAAGTCGGGAGTTCGTCTACCGGAATATGACGCTCCTCGACCTTCAGACCCAGGTCTTGAGCCAATTGACGGAGGCTCTTGTTGGTGATCGACGGAAGTACGGAGTTCGACTTCGGCGTGATATACGTGTTGTTCTTGATGCCGAAGAAGTTGGCTGCGCCGCACTCTTCGATGTATTTGTGCTCGGTTGCGTCGAGGTACATGATGCTCGCATAGCCGAGCTCGTGTCCGTGCTCGCCCGACATAAGGCTGGCTGCATAGTTACCGCCCACCTTCACGTCGCCTGTTCCACGTGGAGCAGCACGGTCCTGTTCGCGGTCGATTGCGACCTTCATCGGCTTGATGCCGCCTTTGAAGTAAGCGCCTACGGGCGAGCCGTAAACCACCAGCAAGGCATCCTTGGAGGGTTTTACGCCCAGTCCTGCCGTCGTGCCGAACATAACGGGACGCAGGTAGAACGATGCGCCGGTGCCGTAGGGCGGGATGAAACGCTCGTTGCGCTTAACCACTTCTACGCAGGCTTTGACGATCATATCGATCGTCGGTACGGGCAGGCAGAGGCGTTTTGCCGACGACTGCAAGCGTTTTGCATTCTCTTCGACGCGGAACAGACGTACTTTGCCGTCAGCGCCCCGGAAGGCTTTCAAGCCCTCGAAAAGAGCCGTGCCGTAGTGAAGGCAGGATGCCGACATGTGCATGTTGATGTACTCGTCGCTTGTAATTTCCATTTCGCTCCACTTGCCGTCCGTGCAAGTATAGCGGGCATTGAAATCGGTCTTCATGTAGTTGAAGCCGAGAGAGCCCCAATCGATGTTCTCCATTGTTTTTTAATATTAAAGGTTGTATCTTTTGTTCAAGAAATATCTTTATTATCCGACTGTCGCACCCGGATTTGTCTGATCGTCAGGTTGTAACAGCCTTAATTTGCCCGAAGCGTCCTGGGCCATCAGAATCATGCCACGAGAGAGGATGCCCTTCAGTTCGCGCGGTTCCAGATTCACCAGTACGAGTACCTGTTTCCCGACGAGTTCTTCGGGTGTGTAGTATTCGGCAATGCCCGAAACGATTTCGCGCTTGTCGATGCCCGTATCGACGGTCAGTTTCAACAGCTTTTTCGTCTTGGCGACTTTTTCAGCGGCGAGGATCGTCGAAACACGGATATCCATCTTTTGAAAATCGTCGAAAGTCGTCGTTTCCTTTTGATCTTCAACGTGTTGTGCTGCTTCGGCCGAAGCATTCGCCGCTTTGGTCGCCGCCAACTTGTCGAGCTGGCGTTGGATTACGTCGTCCTCGATCTTTTCGAAGAGAAGCACGGCTTCGCCGATCCGATGTCCGGCAGCGAGCAGGTCGGTGCTGCCCAGTTTCTCCCAGCCGAAGGGTCCTGCCTGCAACATCCCGACGATCTTCTTCGCCGAGAAGGGCATGAACGGTTCGATGGCGATCGAGAGGTTTGCGGTGATCTGCAAAGCGATGTTCAGGATCGTCTTGACCCGTTCGGGATCGGTTTTGATGAGTTTCCACGGTTCGGTGTCGGCCAGGTATTTATTGCCCAGACGTGCGATGTTCATCGCCTCCTTCAAGGCTTCGCGGAACCGGTAGTTTTCGATGTTGTTTTCGAGGGCTTCCTTCGCGCCGGAGAGTTCCCGAAGCGTTTCGCGGTCGTAGTCCGTCAGTGCGCCGCAGGCGGGCACTGTGCCGTCGAAGTATTTGTGTGTCAGGACTAAAGCCCGGTTTACGAAGTTGCCCAGCACGGCTACCAGCTCGTTGTTGTTACGGGCTTGGAAGTCCTTCCAGGTGAAGTCGTTGTCCTTGGTTTCGGGGGCGTTCGCGCAGAGCACGTAGCGCAGCACGTCCTCCTTGCCGGGGAAGTCGGCCAGGTATTCGTGCAGCCAGACGGCCCAGTTGCGCGAGGTCGAGATCTTTTCGCCCTCGAGGTTCAGAAATTCGTTGGCAGGGACGTTTTCAGGCAGGATGTAGCCGCCGTGCGCCTTGAGCATGGCCGGGAAGACGATGCAGTGGAAGACGATGTTGTCCTTGCCGATGAAGTGCACCATTTTGGTCTCTTCGTCCTTCCAGTATTTCTCCCAGTCGGGCGTCAGGTCCTTGGTCGCCGAGATGTAGCCGATCGGCGCGTCGAACCAGACGTAGAGCACCTTGCCTTCGGCCCCTTCGACCGGTACGGGAATGCCCCAGTCCAGGTCACGGCTCACCGCACGCGGTTGCAGACCGCCGTCGAGCCAGCTCTTGCATTGCCCATAGACGTTGGTTTTCCACTCTTTGTGCCCTTCGAGGATCCATTCGCGCAGGAAACCCTCGTATTGGTCCAACGGCAGATACCAGTGCTTGGTGGCGCGTTTCACGGGTACGGAACCCGATACGGCGCTGTGCGGGCTGATCAGTTCGTCCGGCGAAAGGGTCGATCCGCATTTTTCGCATTGGTCGCCGTAGGCGCGGTCGTTGCCGCAGCGGGGGCAGGTGCCCACGATATAGCGGTCGGCGAGGAACGTCTGGGTTTCCTCGTCGTAGTATTGCTCCGAGGTCCGCTCGATGAATTTGCCTTCGTCGTAGAGCTTGCGGAAGAACTCCGACGCTGTCGCGGCGTGGGTCTTCGACGAGGTGCGCGAGTAGATGTCGAACGACATGCCGAGCCCTTCGAACGACGATTTAATCAACTGGTGATAGCGATCGACGATCTGCTGGGGCGTGACGCCCTCTTTGCGGGCCTTGATGGTGATGGGCACGCCGTGCTCGTCGCTGCCGCAGACCGAGATCACGTCGTATCCTTTCAGGCGCAGGTAGCGCGTGTAGATGTCCGACGGGATATAGACGCCCGCCAGGTGGCCGATGTGTACCGGGCCGTTGGCGTAGGGCAGTGCCGAGGTGACGAGATAACGCTTGAAGGGTTTACTCATATTGGGTAGAAAAGGTCTAACAATTACTATTTTGTGTCAAATGTAGTGATTTTTCTAATAATTAGAAACTAAAACCCGACTTTGTTGTATCGGATTTTTTCGTTTCGGGAGCGGGAAGGAGTGGTTCGGACGGAATGCCGCCGCCGGTGTCGTCGGGCGGGATCCGTAAAAAACCGGAGCCTGAAAGCTCCGGTTTTTACGGATGTTGCCGGCCGTATTATTGCTTGCTCCGCAGGGGTTTGATGTCCTTGATGCGGAGCTGTACCGAAACCGAGCCCCGGTAGTGGTTCTCTACGATCTGATAGCAGACGTCGATCGGATGTCCCGCGCGGATCCACTCGTAGTGGGTCGGCTGCTGGAAGGCGATCGTCTGAATCGTCGTGTTGGGTTTCTGGCGCTGCATCAGGTCCATGCGCAGGTGCTCGCAGTCGGCGCCGACGAGCTTCGTTTCGCCGTGGCTGACCACGCCCCGCGTGACGAATACCGGTGCGGGGTTGCCGGGGCCGAACGGCTGGAAACGGTTCAGGTCGCGGCGGAACGCCGGGGTGATGTTCGAGAAGAAGAGTTCGCTGTCGATCTCCACCTGGGGTTGCAGCGTTATCGGGTCGATGTTCTCTTCGACGTAGGCATTGAAGCGGCGGGTGAACTCCTCGACCCGTTCGGGACGCATCGTGAGTCCTGCTGCGTACATGTGCCCGCCGAAGTTCTCCAGCAGGTCCGAACAGGATTCGATTGCCTGATAGAGGTCGAAGCCGGGCACCGAGCGGGCCGAACCCGTGACGAACCCGTTGCTCATCGTGAGCACCACCGTCGGGCGGTAGTAGGTTTCGATCAGGCGGGAGGCCACGATGCCCACGATGCCCTTCATCCAGCGGGGGTTGTAGATCACCGTACTCTTGGCGGCCTTCAGCTCCGCGTGGGCCTCGATGAAGTCGTGGGCTTCCTGCGTGACGCTGCGGTCGATGCACTTGCGGTCCTGGTTGAAGCCGTCGATCACCGAGCCGAACTCTTCGGCCAGGCTTTCGTTGCCTTCGATCAGCAGATTGACCGCCGCATAGCCGCCCGAAGGAGCGGCGTTTTCGTCGTTTTCGTCCATCCGCATACGGCCTGCGGCGTTGATGCGGGGTCCGATTTTGAAGACGATGTCGTCGATGGTGATGTTGTGTCGATCCAGGCCGCAGATCTTGATGATCGAGAGCAGCCCCTTCGAGGGGGAGGCGTTGAGCCGCAGAAGCCCGTAGTGGGCTAAAATCCGGTTTTCATCCACCAGAGGAACGATGTCCGAGGCGATGCTGACCGCCGTCAGCTCCAGCAGTTTCTCCAGGTCGGCAAACGGGAAGTTGTTGCTTTTGGCGAATGCCTGCATGAACTTGAACCCGACGCCGCATCCCGACAGATGTTCGTACGGATAGACCGAGTCCACCCGCTTGGCATCCAGTACGGCGACGGCATCGGGCAATGTGTCGTCCGGCATGTGATGGTCGCAGATAATAAAATCGATCCCCAACTGCTTGGCATATTCGATCTTTTCGATGGCCTTGATGCCGCAGTCGAGCGAGATCACTAGCGTGATCCCGTTTTCCCGGGCGTAATTGATCCCTTTGTACGAAATCCCGTATCCTTCGTCATACCGGTCCGGAATATAATAATCCAATGCCGATGAATAAGGACGCAAATACTTGTAGACCAATGAGACGGCAGTCGTACCGTCTACATCGTAGTCTCCGTAAATCAAAATCTTTTCTTTATTACCCAGTGCTTTATTCAAGCGTTTGACCGCCTTCTCCATATCTGGCATGAGGAATGGATCATGCAGGTCGTTCAAGCTGGGTTTAAAGAATTTCTTCACCTCTTCAACAGTGGTGAGTCCTCGCTGAACGAGCAAAAGACATACGACCGGACTGAGTCCCAGTTGGCTTGCCAGCCTGTCTCTCTTATGGGGTTTGAAAGTTCCATTTTGTAATCATTATATATTGTTTTTTTCTTTTTTATCGTCTCTGATATATCGGATATGCGGGTTTATGGTGATAAAACCTCCAATATATTTGAATCCGTAAAGTTAGATAATATAAATGGATATTTCTGTTTGGTGGCTTGCTTTTTTATTAATTAGAAGCTGTTTTAATTTTTTCAAGCTGCTCTCCGGCTGTTTTTTGCCTGTTTGGAGGGGGTGAAATGGCTGATTATGGATGATCATTGGCAACATTGAATTATAAAACCACGTTTTGCTTATGAGAGATAAGGCAAGATAGTTTTTTTTATTGTATATTGCCAAGTACACAGCGTACATAGGATTTTTATTATGTATGGTCAAGCGTGGGGGTAAGGTTGTTTTTCGTACATCTCCCTTCATTATATTATTATTATGGACAAAATACAAACCCTCTTATCTCAAATATCTTTATTGTCAAAAAAGAATAATGAGATTTTGGAAATAATGGGTACTCGTT
>ERZ779890.2204-NODE-2204-length-18915-cov-3.971368_pt1 | contig 18915 bp, 17 predicted proteins | sample MGYA00511553_ERZ779890 | MGnify/ENA primary metagenome ERZ779890 (study PRJEB29588, sample SAMEA2152064) | human gut metagenome | biome: human gut; feature: human-associated habitat; material: faeces | place: Denmark | collected 2008/2010 ... | reverse complement strand
TAATTGAAACGGGAACCAATACATTGATTGTTGGATGCAAAAACAGTGTCATACCGAACAGTGTGACGAGCATAGGAGATGGTGCTTTCCGCGGTTGCAGTGGCTTGACCGAACTGACATTGCCTAACAGCGTGACGAGCATCGGGGATTGTGCGTTCTATGGTTGCAGTGGCTTGACCGAACTTATATTGCCGAACAGCGTGACTAGCATCGGAAATTATGCTTTCAGCGATTGCAGTGGCTTGGAGAAGATTACAGTAGATCGTGGAAACAAACGCTATGACTCCTGGGGTAATTGCAATTCAATAATTGAAACGGGAACCAATACATTGATTGTTGGATGCAAAAACAGTGTCATACCTAACAGCGTGACGAGCATCGGGGATGTGCGTTCTATGGTTGCTCTGGCTTGACCGAACTGACATTGCCGAACAGCGTGAGGAGCATAGGAGATGGTGCTTTCAGTGGTTGCAGTGGCTTGACCGAACTGACATTGCCTAACAGCGTGACGAGAATCGGGGATTGTGCGTTCTATGGTTGCTCTGGATTGACCGAACTTATATTGCCGAACAGTGTGAGGAGCATCGGGGATATTGCTTTCACATATTGCAGCGGATTAGAAAAGATAACAGTAGAGAGTGGAAACAGTTGCTACGACTCCCGAGATAATTGCAATTCAATAATTGATACAGAATTCAACACATTGATTGTTGGATGCAAAAACAGCGTCATACCTAACAGCGTGACGAGCATTGGGTATTATGCTTTCTATGGTTGCAGCGGCTTGACCGAACTGACATTGCCGGACAGCGTGGCGAGCATCGGAGATGGTGCTTTCATTTGTTGCAGCGACTTGGAAAAGATAACATCGTTGGCTGAAATTCCGCCAGTGTGTGGCTCCGGAGTGTTTGACAGAGTCAATAAAACTAACTGCGAATTGATTGTTCCAGTTATATCTGTCACTGCCTATAAGCAGGCGGAAGTCTGGAATGAATTCAGCAACATAAGGGGCTTTTCCGGAGTGGAGGCCACCGTGGCTGACAAGACACGGAAGATAGTGGTAGAATAGCCGCATCGCGCGTTGACATTGTTTCGTGGCGCATAGCTCGCGTATTCCGTCTTTTTTACGTTGAGCATATATAAACAAAAGGACTGGCACGGGGTGTCGGTCCTTTTGTTTATAAAAGTATTGCCGCAGGGCAATCGTCAAAACTATTTCCTGACGTTGACAAATCTTGAATGCTGGTTTTTGGATTTACCGATAAAACGAGTCATTCCCGTGGCTGCGGAGGCCGATGGCTTTCCACGCCTATATGGTGTTGGCTTTTTCAGTGTGCTCCTTTGTGTAGGCATCGTCGTGGACACCCGCCACGGCACGGCCGCTGGGGTCGTTGACACCGCGGAACGAGGCGTCCCAGGCGAGGGCTTCGGCGGTGGAGCATGCCACGCTCGGCACGCTCGGCACGCTGCGAGCCGCACTGTCGGACGGGAAATATCCTTCAAAGATGGTGCGGTAGTAATATTCTTCCTTGTTCTGCGGCGGGTTGATGGGGAATCGTTCTGCCGCATGCGCCATCTGCTCGTCGGTGACGGCTGCTGCAGTCACTTCTTTGAGGGTGTCGATCCAGCTGTAGCCCACTCCGTCGGAAAATTGCTCTTTCTGTCGCCAAGCGACGCTCTCTGGGAGCATGTCGGCAAAGGCTTCGCGGACTATGCGTTTCTCGATGGTTTTGCCGGGACACATCTTGGCTTCCGGATTGAGCCGCATCGCAACGTCAAGAAATTCTTTGTCGAGAAACGGCACGCGCCCTTCAACGCCCCATGCCGACAGCGACTTGTTGGCACGCAGACAGTCGTAGAGGTGCAGCTTCGACAGCTTGCGCACGGTCTCTTCATGAAATGCGCGTGCGTCGGGTGCTTTGTGGAAGTAAAGGTAGCCTCCAAACACCTCGTCGGCGCCTTCGCCGCTGAGCACCATCTTTATGCCCATGCTCTTGATTACGCGGGCGAGCAGATACATCGGCGTGGAGGCGCGAACGGTGGTGACATCGTAGGTCTCGATGAAATATATCGCATCGCGCACGGCGTCGAGACCCTCCTGGATAGTGTAGTTGATTTCGTGGTGCACAGTGCCTATATAGTCTGCCACTTCACGGGCTTTTGCCAAATCGGGCGCACCTTTCAATCCTACGGCAAAAGAGTGGAGTTGAGGCCACCATGCCTCTTTCTTGTCGTCGGTCTCGATGCGGCGTGCGGCAAATTTTTTGGCAATGGCGGAAATTACCGAACTGTCGAGTCCTCCGGAAAGCAGCACACCGTAGGGCACGTCGCTCATCAGCTGCCGTCTGACGGCGTCTTCAAGGGCGTCGTGCAGGGCTTTTACATCGGCGGTGTTGTCTTTGACGGCGTCGTAGCTCATCCAGTCGCGTTTATACCAGCGGACCATCTTGCCTTCGCTGCCGCGGTAGTAATGTCCTGGCAAAAATGGCTCATACTCGTCGCAGAAGCCTTCAAGGGCTTTGAGCTCGCTGGCGCAGTACACGCGCCCTTCGTTGTCATGGCCTATGTAGAGCGGAATCACGCCTATGGGGTCGCGGGCAATGAGGAAATCATCGGTTTCCTCATCATACAGTGCGAAGGCGAAGATGCCGTTGAGGTCTTCGAGAAAGTCGATGCCTTTGTCGCGGTAGAGCGCAAGGATCACCTCGCAGTCAGACCCTGTGGCAAAGTCGTATTTGCCTTCGTAGCGCTGGCGGATGTCGCGGTGGTTGTAAATCTCGCCGTTGACTGCAAGAATCTGCTTGCGGTCGGGGGAGAACAATGGTTGGCCGCCGCTTTCGGGGTCGACGATTGAAAGACGTTCGTGGGCGAGAATGGCAGACTTGCCGCAATAGATGCCGCTCCAGTCAGGACCGCGGTGGCGTATTTTTTTTGACATTGCCAATGCCTTGGGACGCAAGGCCGAAACGTCGCTCTTGATGTTGAAGATTGCTGCTATACCACACATGATAGTATCGTTTTTTTTAGACTTGTTTGGTTTTAAGATATTTGTCGATGTCGACTGCCGCTTGGCGTCCGGCGGCAATGCACCGCACCACAAGACTTGCCCCTGTGGCTGCGTCGCCTGCCACAAACACGTTGTCGGGCAATTCGGGTTGCTGGGGCTTAAGAAATCCCATGGCGAGCAACACAAGGTCAGCGTCGATGACTTCCTTTTTGCCGGTGGGTTTCATCAGCGGGCGTCCGCCTTCGGGGTTTGGCGTCCATTCCACTTCCTCCACCTCCACTCCGGTGACATTGTTGTCCTTGCCGATGAATCTGGTCGACGACAGACACCACCTTCGCTCGCAGCCTTCCTCATGGCTCGAACTTGTGCGCAGCACTTGCGGCCACTGTGGCCATGGGGTGGCTGTGTTGTTGCCTACCGGAGGCTTCGGCATGATTTCAATCTGCGTCACAGCCACGGCGCCTTGACGGATGCTCGTGCCTATGCAGTCGCTGCCGGTGTCGCCTCCGCCGATTACCAGCACTCGCTTGCCTTTTGCCGTCACCCGCTCGTCGGCTGAGAATGTCTGTCCGGCAAGCACCCGGTTTTGTTGGCTCAGCAGGTCGAGCGCGAAATGCACACCGTTGAGGTCGCGTCCGGGAATGTTGAGGTCGCGCGCCTGGGGGGTGCCTGTGCAGACGGCATAGGCATCGAATCCCTTGGGAAGATTGAGGATGTCGATGTCGGCATTCACCTCAAAAGTTATGCCTTCTGCCTTCATCACATCGACGCGGCGGTCTATGATGGCTTTGTTGAGCTTGAAATTGGGAATGCCGAAGCGGAGCAGTCCTCCAACAGCCTCGCGGCGTTCGAACACGGTGCCGTCGTAGCCGCGGCGGTTCAATTGGTTGGCTGTTGCCAGTCCGGCGGGACCGCTGCCCACTACCGCCACTTTTTTGCCGTTGCGTTGATACTGCCGCGGCACCACATATCCTTCGCGGAATGCTGTCTCGGCAATTGCGCCCTCGTCTTCGCGGATGGTGACAGGAGCGTCGACGGCAAGTTTAAGCACACAGCTCTTCTCGCACAGGGCAGGGCATATGCGTCCGGTGAATTCCGGAAAATCGTTGGTCAGCGACAGTATTTCATAAGCCTCGTGCCAGTTGCCTTTGTAGATGGCGTCTTGAAATTCCGGAGGGCGGTTGCCAAGCGGACATGCCCAGTGGCAGAACGGCACGCCGCAGTCCATGCAGCGGGATGCCTGCAGGCGGCGTTCGGATGTGTTGAGGGTTTGTTCCACTTCTCCGAAGTCACGGATACGGTCGTGGATGGGGCGATAGCCCGCCTCCTGGCGTGGTACGGTAAGAAAAGCCTTAGGATTACCCATATATGTTGTTTCGTTTTATCGGTTGGGAAAATAAATTAATAGTCACGCTGCACCTCGGCGATTTTCTGTTGTAGTTTGAGCATCTGTTCCTCGGCAAGCACCCGCTTGTATTCGATAGGTGTCACCTGTATGAAGTCGTCGACATACCGGTTCCATTCATCAAGCATCTGGCGTGCCAGCGCCGAGCCGGTGTAGCGGTAGTGCTGACGAATGAGCTCGTGCAGCTCCTTGCGTGCCGTGGAGTCTTCGATGAGCGAGAGTTCAACCATCTCCATGTTGCAGAAGTAGTCAAACTTGCGGTCGGGATCCCAAACGTATGCCACGCCGCCGCTCATGCCGGCTGCGAAATTGCGTCCGGTTGCTCCGAGCACCACAACGCGTCCGCCGGTCATATATTCGCAACAGTGGTTGCCGACACCTTCAACAACGGCAATGGCACCTGAATTGCGCACGGCAAAACGTTCGCCGACACGGCCGTTGATATAAACCTCGCCGCTTGTGGCTCCATAAAGGAGCGTGTTGCCGGCAATGGTGTTTTTCTCTGCCGCAAAATGGCTTCTGACTGGGGGTGCCACGGCGATGCGTCCGCCGCTGAGTCCTTTGCCGAGATAGTCGTTGGCCTCGCCCTCAAGCTTGAAGCTTATGCCATGGGCGAGAAATGCTCCGAAGCTTTGTCCGGCAGAGCCTTTGAATCTGACGGAAATGCTCTCGTCGGGCAGACCCTCGTTGCCGAATTTGTCGGCAATCAATCCCGACAGCATCGCGCCTACAGCGCGGTCGGTGTTGGCGATTGCATATTCGAGCGACACTTCTTTGCCGTTGCTGATAGCCGGATCGGAGGCTGTTATGATTGTGCGGTCGAGCACGCTGTCGATGTCGTGCATCTGCGCTTCTGTGTGGCGTATGCTTGCATCTCCGCTTTCTTTATGCAGCAGGCGGGAGAAGTCGAGCAGTTCTGACTTCTGGCTGACTGCTTTGTCTATCTCAATCAAATCGGTGCGGCCTATGATGTCGTTGAATTTCCGGAATCCCATTTCTGCAAGATATTCACGCACCTCTTCGGCGAGAAAACGGAAATAGTTGACCACGTGGTCGGCATGTCCGCGGAAGTGTGCCCTCAGTTCAGGATTCTGTGTGGCAACGCCCATAGGACATGTGTTTGAGTGGCATTTACGCATCATCACGCATCCCAATACGATAAGCACTGTCGTGCCGAATCCAAATTCCTCGGCGCCGAGCAACGCCATGCTCACGATGTCGTGTCCGGTTTTCATTTGGCCGTCGGTCTGAAGGCGCACTTTGCCGCGCAGCCCGTTGCGCACGAGCGTCTGCTGCGTCTCGCTCAGACCAATCTCAGGCGAGATTCCGGCATACCGCATCGATGAAGCCGGCGACGCTCCTGTGCCTCCCTCGGCTCCTGAGATTACAATCAGGTCGGCCTTTGCCTTTGCCACACCCGCCGCGATGGTGCCGACACCGCTTTCCGCCACGAGTTTCACGCTGATGGCTGCGCGCGGATTGACATTCTTAAGGTCGAAAATCAGTTGCGCGAGGTCTTCGATTGAGTAAATGTCGTGGTGCGGTGGCGGAGAGATGAGAGAGATGCCTGGAATGGAGTGGCGTGTGCGGGCAATCACCTCATTGACTTTGAATCCGGGCAATTGTCCTCCCTCGCCGGGTTTCGCTCCCTGTGCCACCTTTATTTGAATCTCCTCGGCGTTGACCAGATATTCCGTTGTGACGCCGAAGCGGCCGGAGGCAATCTGCTTTGTCTTGCTCGACAGCGACACTCCGTCGACCGCCTCGTGGAAGCGGCTGCTGTCCTCGCCGCCTTCGCCCGTATTGCTGCGTGCGCCGAGTCGGTTCATTGCCAGGGCAAGCGCCTCGTGGGCTTCCTTGCTGATGGCTCCAAACGACATTGCTCCAGTTACGAAATGCTTTACAATTTCTTCTACTGGCTCCACTTCGTCAATCGGAATCGGATTTTTCTTGAACGTGAAGAAGTCGCGCAGAAATATCGGTTCTTCTTTGTGGTCGGCAGCGGCTGTGAATTCTTTGAATTTATTGTAGTTGCCTTGACGGGTGGCAAGCTGCAGCAGTGCAATCGTTTCAGGATTCCAGGCGTGGCGCTCGCCGTCTTTGCGATATGAGAACTGCCCGATGTTTGGCAGAATCTCGTCTTCGTCTTTAATGGAGAAGCCATCATCGTGGAAATGCGTGTAGCTGTCGGCGATTTCCTTCAGGCGGATACCTCCGATGGACGATGTCTGTGTCCCGAAATAGTTGCGCAGCAGCTCCTCGCTGACTCCTACAGCCTCGAAAATCTTTGCTCCGCGGTAGGAACGGATGGTGCTGATGCCCATCTTGCTCATTATTTTGTAGAGACCCTTGCAAAGAGCCTTGATGTAGTTGCTTTCAGCCGTTTCGTAGTTCATTTGCACATCGCCGCGCTTCACCAGATCGTCGAGCACGGCGAATGCCATATAAGGGTTGATGGCGCTTGCTCCATAGCCAAGCAGCAGTGCGGCATGCATCACCTCCCTGATCTCTCCGCTCTTGACGATAAGAGCGGTCTGCACACGTTTCTGCACCGAAATCAGATGATGGTGCACAGCACTCACCGCCAGCAACGACGGAATTGCCACATGGTCGCGGTCGACGCCCTCGTCGGTCAGTATTATGTAGTTCACACCGTCGTCGACCGATGCCTCGGCGCGGCGGCACAGCTCATAGATGGCTTCCTGCAGCCCGGCGGTGCCTTTTGCCGCATCAAACAGCATTGGCAGCTTCACGGTGTTGAATCCCTTGTATCGGATATTGCAGAGAATGTCGAGCTGGGTGTTGGTCAGCACGGGGTGGGGCAGACGCACCATCTTGCAGTGCGACTCGCTTGGCAAAAGGATGTTCATGCCCACAGCGCCGATATATTCTGTCAGCGACATCACCAGCTGTTCGCGGATTGGGTCTATGGCGGGGTTGGTCACCTGTGCAAACTGCTGTCGGAAGTAGTTGAACAGCAGTTGCGGACGGCTGCTCAACACGGCAAGCGGCGTGTCGTTGCCCATAGAGGCAGTAGGCTCCGACCCGTTCACGCACATAGGCTTTATGGTGCGTTCCACGTCTTCGCGCGTGAATCCGAAAGCACGCAGCTTTCTGCCGAAGAGACTGATGGCATTGTCCACTTTGCGTCCGCTGCGTAGCGTGTGCAGCTCGATGCGGTTTGTCGACAGCCATTGTCGGTATGGGCGTGCGGCGGCAAGCTGCGCTTTCAGCTCGCCGTCATAGTATATCTTGCCTTCCTGTGTGTCGACAAGCAGAATTTTGCCAGGTTGCAGACGTCCTTTTTCTTCGATGTCGGCAGGTTCGATGTTGATTACTCCAGCCTCGCTCGCAACCACCATCATACCGCCTTTCGTAATCAGATAGCGCGCCGGACGCAGACCGTTGCGGTCGAGCATTCCGCCGGCATAACGCCCATCGCTGAAAAGAAGTGCCGCCGGTCCGTCCCACGGTTCCATAAGGATGGAGTGGTATTCATAAAACGCTTTCAAATCCTCGCTGATAGGATTCTTGTCGTTGAACGACTCCGGCACGAGCATTGCCATGGCGTGCGGCAGACTTAGTCCCGACATTACGAAGAATTCCAGCACATTGTCGAGCGAGGCGGAGTCGCTCATGCCCGGTTGGATGATTGGACGTATGTCCTTGACGTTGCCCAACGCCGGCGTCGACAGCACGCTTTCTCTTGCCTCCATCCAGGCGCGGTTGCCGCGGATGGTGTTGATCTCGCCGTTATGCGCCAGCAGACGGAACGGCTGTGCCAAACTCCAGGTTGGAAACGTGTTGGTGCTGAAGCGGGAGTGCACCAACGCCAGCCCGCTTGTGAAATATGGTTGTGTGAGGTCTTTGAAATACTCGCGCACTTGGGTTGACGAGAGCATACCCTTATAAATGATGTTCTTGCTTGACAGCGACACTATATAGAAGTCCTTGTCGTCGATGCGGCGCTCGATGCGTTTGCGCACAAGATATAACGTGCGCTCAAAAGTGTCGGTGTCGGTAACTCCGGTAATGAAAATCTGCTTTATGTCGGGTTCTGTGTCGCGGGCGTCTTTGCCGAGAATCTCTGAGCGTACGGGCACATTGCGCATGTGCATCAACTGCAGTCCCTCACGCTCCACTTCTTCAATCACGATTCCCATAATTGCGGCTTGGCGTTTCTCGTCTTTCGGCAGAAACACCAGTCCGGTGCCGTATTTGCCTTTCTCCGGCACTGGAATGCCTTGAAGAAGAATGAATTCGTGTGGAATCTGAATCATAATCCCGGCACCGTCGCCTGTCTTGTTGTCGGCACCCTCTGCGCCGCGGTGCTTCATGTTTTCAAGCACTGTCAGGGCTGCATCGACCAGTTCGTGGGATTTGTCACCATTGATGTTGACGAGCATGCCCACACCGCATGCATCGTGTTCGTAGGAAGAGTCATACAGCCCCAATGGCTGGTGACTTGGATAGTCTTTTTGGCCTATCTTCTTGGAAAAAAGATTGTTTTTATTCAAATTTTCTTTCATAATCCCGCTTTTTTCTCTTCTTTACTTACATTTTGATTGCAAAGATATGGAAAAATATCAAGCCTGCAAACTAAATGCGACAAAAGTAGCCGTTGTTGTGGAAAAAAGTTTTGCAAATACGTTGAAAATAGCAAAAAGAAAGCGAATATGACTGAAATGTGGCATAACAGTCAGAACTGCTGCGTGCGGATGATTGTTTTATTGAAAAATAGGCAGCGGTTCGGAATCGCAAAATCAAATAAATTTGTTTTGCGCTTCACTCATCTTGCACTATCTTTGTAGTTACTTTCATTTTTAAGACAATGGGCAAGACTGTCGACAATACGATTTTTGAGGTGTCACACCCCGAGGTGTGGTCTCTTGCTCTGCGTCTATGTGCAGACAGGCTGAAATTCACAATCCACAGCGACAGCGACGACAACTCGCTGATGTTCGGCGAATTACCGTTTGCCGACACTTCCTGCTGTTACGCATCGTGCATCGAGGCCGCCGTCTACGACAACCCGTTCCTGCTACAGTCTTTCGGCAAAACTTCCGTAGTGACAGGCAGCGACAGGTTTCTGCTTGTCCCTGACGAGATGGCTGGCGGTGACGACGACGAGTGCCAACGGTATTACGATTGCATATATCCCGACGACAGGCGCAACGTGGCGGTCAACCACATCGTGGAGGCTGGATTGTCGATTGTTTACGGAATCGACCGCAACATCGAATCGTTTCTGAGACGCACTTTCTACAACCCGCAGATAATGCACTGTCTCACGCCGCTGCTGACATTCTTCAAGCGGAAAGACGCTTACGGCGGACGCAACAAGATGTTTGTGTATGTAGACAACGGAACGGCGGAAATCGTGGTGCTCAAAAGCGGTCGGGTGGCGTTTGCAAACGTGTTCCCGTTCAACTGCACCGACGATGCGTTCTACTTCATCGCAAACGCTTGGCAGCATTGCGAATTGAGCCAAAACGACGATGAGCTACACGTTGTGGGCGACAATGCGGTGCGACAAGAGCTGCTGCCACGCCTGCGCGAAACGATGAGCAACGTGGCTCAAGTGATATTCCCCGCCGAAATGATGCGCCTTGGCGAAAACGTGACGGCGGCTCCTTTCGACTTAACAATTCTTCCACTATGCGAATAATCAGAGGTAAATACGGTCGCCGGAGGTTCGACGTGCCGAAAAACATTACGGCGAGACCGACAACCGACTTCGCCCGCGAAAACATATTCAACGTGCTTGAAAATATGCTCGACTTCGACGGGCTGCGCGCGCTCGACCTGTTTGCCGGAACTGGTGCCGTGAGCATCGAGCTGCTGTCGAGGGGTTGCGGGTCGGTGACGGCGGTGGAGAAGAGCAACATTCAATACAACTTCATACGAAAAGTGGCACAGGAGCTGGGCGAGAAAAACCTGACTCTGATAAAAGGCGATGTGTTTAAGTTTGTGGCGGCGTGCCGGACGCAATTCGACTTCATCTTCGCCGATCCGCCATACGACTTGCCTCGATTTGGCGAGATCCCAGGGCTGGTGCTCAACTCGGGCATGCTGCACCCCGGTTCGGTGTTCATTATTGAGCATTCACGCGACTACGACTTCTCTTCGATGCCGCATTTCAGCAGCCACAGGGTCTATGGCAGCGTGAATTTTTCAATCTTTGAGATTCCGGAAGAGGAGTAAGTTTTTTTATCCCTTTTTATTCAGATTCCGACATTTTGCACTAACTTTGCACACCAATGACAATGCGGTCCTGTAGTTCAACGGATAGAATAGAAGTTTCCTAAACTTTAGATCCGAGTTCGATTCTCGGCGGGACTACAAAGCGAAAGCGCGACAGCACATTTGTGCCGCCGCGCTTTCGCTTTTTTCAGCCGGCTGTGCGTCTGCCTACTTCTCCTCGCGGATGCTCACCTTGCCGCGATATTTCTTGTCGACCACAACCACCAGGCTCGGCTGCATGCTGTAGCTGAGTTGTTGGCCTGCCTTCGTGCGGTAGACAAACACCAGCCCGCCATCGCCGTCGCCCTTCAGGCTCACCGGTTCAAGCTCTGTAAGACGGTCGGTGACTGGTTTCGACACCGCGATGACATATTGATTATCGAAGTCAATCTCCGTCGGACGTCCGTCATTGCCCATAACAGCTGCCATCCCGAACGATGCCTCAAAATCTTTCTGTTTGGAAATCTTTCCATTGGGCAGTTTCTTGACATCGTTGCGGACAAAATAACCGTTGGCTACCTTATACGGCACATCAACAGCCGTTGTTGCCGACGACACTGCGTCTACGTTAATCGTGAAATTATCCACCTTGCCCGACGTGTGGCACGCACTCAGCATCGCAGCCGACGCTGCCACTGCCAGAATCATTGCTTTTTTCATTATCACATTCTTTTTTTATTCCATAAAGCCTTTCCACCCTATTGCGGAAACGGCAATCCAAAATTACTACAAACACGTCAATAACCGAACGCTTTTTCCACAAAATGCCATTTCCGCTACGCAAATTCATAAAACAACGAGACAGAACCGGCTGGAAAAGTTCTGTCTCGTTTCAAAGGGTTGCCCTATTCGCCGATGATGCGTAGGTGGGCTTTTGGATAGCGGAGCGTCATGCACGACGCTTCGGTGAGCACAAGGGCATCGGTGTTGCGCACGCCGGCCTGCTTCAAGTTGAGCTGCTCGGTGGTGAAAGGGATATGGCTGTACTTCTGCAGGTATTCCGGATCGATTATCATGCCGTTATACTCCATTCCGCACTCGTCAAACACCTCCGACAGCAAGATATACAATTTGCCGAACTTGGAGTGCATCTCCGAGAAGTCAATGCCCCACTTGACGATGTTCTCGCCGGCCATGACAACTTTGGTCTGCTCCATCTGGTTGAGAAGCTCGATGAGGCCGCTGCCGCCGATAAGCACCTTGCGCTTGTTGCCGGCATTGCCGGTAAATGCCTGACGCATCATCGAAATCATAGCCTTCTGTGTCAGCGACGACTTCTTGTAGTGGAACTCGCCGCCTGCCTGATCCCAGATGCCGCCGGTGAGCATGATGGTTTCGTGCTTGCCGGGATCCTCAACTCGGCTCTTTACGCCAAATAGGAAGTTTTTCTCCATACCCAGACGCATATCGTAGATTGCTGCCTCTTCCTGGTCGCTGAATGTCCATCCCACTTCTTTGTTGGCTATCTTCTGCAATGTGCTTTGCTCTATCTGCATCTTGAAGATTTGACAATAGTTCTGCGACTTCTGGGGCAAGGCCTCAAACTGCGGGGTCTGCACGTCGAGCTCCGACGCGGCGCGCCCCATGCGCACAAGCATTGTGCCTTCGGGTATCGTCGGTATGCAGTTTTCAAACTCGCCGATGGTCTGTCCGTTGACGGTGACCGCGCTGATCGATGCTCCGTCTTCGCTCTTCCGCAACACGTAAAGCACCAGGTCTTGGTTGCTCTTTGTCTTTCCGTCAGGCTTATAGCCGCCGACGCCTCTCACAAGTACCGTTTCCGACGCCTCGAAAAGGTCGGCGTTTTCAACCGGCAGCTGCACTTTCTGGAAACGCGAGGCGCCGACGTTGTCCGAACAGCCTTCCACGCTTCGTGTCACTTTGGTCGACGTCGGACGGGTGTCTACGCTGTAATAGTCAACAACCATGCTGCCCGACTTCTTGGCGCCTGCCCATCGCGACAACTGGTCGATGGGGGTTGCCATTGGACGGATTTTCACCAGTCGGCGGTCAATCTCGTTGACAAGAAGGTCGGGCGACTCTACGTTGGTCAGCGCAACGGTCAGGGGCTCGTTGATGACGTGCTTGCCGCCTGCCACGCCTGCCACCACACTCATCGCCAATGCCGTGCCGCCGGTGTTGTCGCTCATCGCGAATACTGCTGCAAGGGCGCAAATGCCTGCAATTGCTTTAATCATTTTCTTGATTGTGTTTTTCATAGTCTTTCGTGTTTTTAATGTTGATAAAATTGGTTGTTTGTCTTGTCTCAGTCCCACACGCTGCGGCGGATGTTGCGGAGTAACGGAAGGTCGTAGTCGGTAGGGGCGCCGCCGTCGTCTTTCGGACGTTCCTGCTGTGCGTTGCGCTTCTGCTCTACGGCTTCGTTGCGTCCGCGGAGATAGCCGTCGGCTGATGCGGCGTCGACATCGCGGGCATACCGGAGTCCCTTATACACTGCCTCAACAAGCTTGTCGGATTCGCCTTGGAGCAGCTGCATCATCTCATCGAGTGCCTTGTCGTCGTCGGGATGGTTGTCGGCAAGATACTTCAGCACTGCCTCTTCAAGGGCTGCACCGGTTGCCGGATTGTTGTTTTTCTTTTCTGTGTTTTCCATTTTGATTTTTGTTTTTTAGATTCAACACTGCAAAATTATCACCGCCACAACCCAAGATTTCGGAAAAAGGAGACTTCCTGCGATTTTTTTCTTTCTTTTATGTTACAAATAGACTATGTTTGCGTATTCTTATGTGAAAGTAAATCGGAACATGGATACTGAACAAAAACCTCTGACATCGACGTTCTCGGAAATGCGGGCAAAAATCCTGCGGTTCGCGGCGCGTTTCTTCCCTTCGGAGGAGGATGCGGAGGACGCTCTGCAGGAGGCTTTCTGCCGACTGTGGTGCCGGCATCCCGACATCTGTTCCGAAGCGGAGGCGGAGGCGTTTGCAAAAACCACGGTGCGGAGCATTGGCATCGATGAGTGGAGGAGGAAACAGGCGCACCCAACAGAGCCGCTGGCTGCCGACGCTTATGCCGATTGTGCCGACTCCGAATCTGCCGACGAGATTTTCGAACGGGTGCAAAGGCTGATCGACTCGTGCCTGTCGCCGGCACAACAATCAATAATCCGCTTGCACGACTACGAGCAGCGCGGATATGACGAGATTGCAAACCGGCTGAATATGGAGCCTGCGGCGGTGAGAATGCAGCTGTCGAGGGCGCGCAAAAAAATTAGAGAATGCTATAACAACAATAATGGCTATGAACGATTATTCCGACAATGACTATTGGAAAGCGCTTGCCGAACGCTTTTTCGAGGCTGGCACTTCGGAGGAGGAGGAGCGCGAATTGCGCCGATTCATCGCTTCCGGACTGGCGGGCAGCGAATTCAATGATGTAAGGGCGGTGATGGGACTGGCGGCTGTCGGCGCAAGGCGATACAACCGGCGGCGCCGCCGCACGGTCTTCCTGTCGACGGCGGCAGCGGCGGCGGTGGTGGCGATGGTGATAACTGCGGTATCGCTGGCCGCCGACGGAGGCGACTCTTGCGTGGCATACATCAACGGCACAAAACACACCGACGAGGCGATTGTCATGGCTCAGATGCATTCCACTATGGATGAAATGGCGCAACAGGCGCAGGAGTTGTCTGTCGAAAGGCAGATGGACAACTTTTTTGTCGAATCTTTCAATAATTGACTTCATTATGAGAAATTTTCTGATTGTTTTATCCCTTTGTTTCTTTTCCTTCATCGCGGCTGGCGCGCAGGAGAATCTTGCAATCGCTCAGATTTTCAACAGCGGATATGCGAAACGGCAGGACGTGGAGGAAATTATCCTGAAAGGTAAATCGCTGAAATATGCAAACCTTTCGCTGTTCAGAAGCGTTAAGGTGACCGGCAACAGCGCGATTGCCTCTAAAATGGAGAAATTGGTTGCCATCGACGCGAGAAAGGCGTCCGACAAGGAGATGCGGGCGAAAGGCGGACAGCTAGTGTTTGCATTCCTTGCTTTCAAAAAAGAAGGCGGCGAATATGCCTACATCTTTTTCCGACAGTCGCACCAGAAGACCAAGGGTGTGGCGGCTGTGGTATACATGGAGGGAAAGATGACGCCTAACGAAGTGAAACGTAAATTCTTAACACGTTAGATATGAAAAAATCTGCTTTGCTCCTTCTTCTCGGAGCTTGTTTCTGCAGCGCTTTCGCGCAGGATTATGAAGAATGCGACTCGGTGGCGGATAACGCCGTCGACTTATCGCATCGGGTGGTGAATCCGGATTCGGTGGTCATCGACCGGTCAAACGGAATGGTTTCGGTGCGAATATACGGCGAGGACGGAAACCACGAATACTCTTACGCCTACAGTCAGGAGATGCCGTCCGACAGCGACGAGACGGTTTCCGAACACGACGACTGGAATTTCGACCTCCCGTTTGTCGACAAACTGACAAACCATAGCTCAAGGTCGAGATTCGCTGTGAGTTGCGGTGGTTTCGGCTTCGGATTTGTAAACGCTATCGACTGCCCGCCGATGATGAATACTAAAATGGCAAGCTCTTACGAGATTTTCTGTGACAGGATTATCGCGGTGTCTTGGAGTCCGATGCGCAACGGGACGTCGCTGAGGCTGGGTCTCGGTCTCGACTGGAAAAATTTCCGAATGACGGGAAACACTCGCTTCGTGAAAGACGGCAAATTCGTTAATTTCGGCGAATATCCGCCGGAAAGCGACCCTAAATTCTCTCGTCTGAAGGTGTTCGCTCTGACAATGCCGGTAACGTTCACCCAGAAGTTCGGAAAGGGCTTCTCTTTCAGTGCGGGAGCGGTGGTCAACTTCAACACGCACGCGAGCATGAAGACTAAATACATCAACAACAACGATGAGGTTACGCTGGCAAACAGCAACATCCATCAGCGCAAGGTGACTGTCGATGTGATGGGACAATTCAACTTCAAAGCCATCGGTGTCTACATCAAGTACTGCCCTATGTCGGTGCTCGACCCAGAATTTGGCCCTGACTTCAAATGCTTCTCAACTGGACTTACGCTGTTCTATTAAAACACACTGACTATAACAGCAAGCGCCGCCACGGAAACCTCCGCGACGGCGCTTTTATCGTGTGCCTCGACGCCTACAAGCCAACCAATCTTTCGCACATCGCCAACTAACGGTTTTAATTTTTAAGCAAATTCTGCTTTTTTGATTAAAAATATTAATAAAAACGTTTTGAAATATAAAATTGATTGCTTAGCTTTGCAATATCGTTCATCAACCTGACAAAAACAGCCTTATTAATCTTAAAAATTTACAGCATTATGAAAAAATCAATCTTATTGATTTTCATCGCACTGATGACGGCGATGGGAAGCCAGGCGCAAGAGGCAGAAGTCGTAAAAAGCAAGCCAACGCTTCGTGGATATAAGGCGTTCTATGAGGCAGAATATGGTTTTGACATCGATAATGAAGAAGTCGACAATAACGGGGAAAAAATATCCAACTATCCACACTGCAACAATTTGATGATTTCAACCACACAAGGTTATCAAGTGAACAATTTCTTTTTTGCAGGTGGAGGCGTAGGAATATTGCATTACGTTGACGGCAACCGCACCGTCATGCCAATATTTGCCGACATCCGTTTCAACCTGCTGGATAACAAGTTCATTATGCCGATTTTAAATGCCAGAGTAGGATATGTTGTAGGCAGTTGGGGCGGTATATATTCATCAGCATGGGTAGGAGCGCGGCTAAATCTGATGCATAACCATGCGGCATCTATTTCTGTCGGTGTGTCGCACCATAACGACCAATTTTCTTCCACAAATAATGACTTCGAATGGACTGCAACATCATTCGGTATAAAACTCGGCTACGAATTTTAAAACTACGGCATCATGAGAAAGATAATATTCCTGATAATCATTACATTGACAGCAACAATAGGTTGTCATGCACAAATGCTGGAGAAAGGAGATTCCACGCATGTCAAATTCCGTTCACTCCAAGGCGTCAAGGCATTCTTTGAAGCCGGCTACCTTTGGAATATTGGTGATAGTGAGTCAAACAATGCTGTAATTCCAGAAGACGGATATAAACCATGCAAATTAAGCATGTCCGCGTCTGCTGGCTGCCAATTCAACAATTTTATTTTTGTAGGTATGGGTGTCGCAACCGACGTTTACAACTCAATGGGGACCACATATGTGACCGCACCCATCTTCATAGAAGGACGACTGAACATCTTAAATGCACGACGCATCACGCCATTTACAGATGTACGGATTGGATATAGCGTTGGTGATATGCATGGCCTATACTGGGCTTATCAACTTGGTGTAAGATATGCGCTGCCGAAGAAACGGGCTGTGTTCCTATCATGTGGCTGCGACTTTCAAATCAATCAAGACTATAGAGTCTTGAAAGCGAACCACGTCAATTGCAATTTGGGATTTAAATTCGGCTTTGAATTATAGCGGCAGCACACCGCAGTAGCAAACCGACAAAAACATCATTTTAATCTTAAAAATTTACATTATGAAAAAATCAATCTTATTAATCTTCATCGCACTGATGACGGCGATGGGATGCCAGGCGCAAGAGGCAGACGCTACAAAAACGGCGCGCTACAACAACCGGCATACGATGGACGGATACAAGGCTTTTTATGAGGCTGGATATTTTTGGGGCATCGACGACACAAATGGGCCGCATCTCCCTAACAAGTTCAGCGTTACAACCTCTCAGGGCTTTCAATTGAACAACTTCGTGTATTTCGGACTCGGCGCCGGCATCGACTCTTATCGACATAACGAAAACTGCTATATCAGCGTGCCTCTGTTCGCCGATTTGAGAGTAAACTGTCTAAACGACAAAAGGGTAATGCCATTCTTCGACATCAGAATGGGATACAGTATGGGCGACCGCGCACGAGGCTTTTATTGGGAGAACCAGTTGGGCGTGAGGATAGGACTGAAGAAGCATCATGCGGTATATGCCGCCGCCGATGCTGTCTTTCAATACACCGACTTCTCCACCTTCTTAACCAACGACGACTGGGGGCTATATGGAGCTTTTGGCTTTAAAGTTGGCTACGAGTTTTAGACCATCCGGGCTACCTTAACGCAGTCTGTTGCATAACTAACCGAAAAAAAACACAGCATTATGAAAAAATCAATCTTATTAATTTTCATCGCATTGATAACGGCAATGGTATGCCAGGCGCAAGAGGCGGCAAAAAGAGATTCAACAGCGATTTCAAAATATCAGACACGGCACACACTTCAGGGATTAAAGGCGTTTTTTGAAACAGGATATCTGTGGGGATTAGGCGGCGAAGCATATATTGAATCCCCCACAGGAGAGATGATGCCTCTGGACAAAAATATATTCTCACCCAGCCATTTCAGCGCATCGGCATCGGTCGGTTGCCAATTCAACAACTTTGTGTTTGTCGGCTTGGGCGCAGCAGCAAATGTCTACAGCTCAAGGGGCACGACATATCTAACAGTGCCTATATTCGGCGAGTTAAGGATTAATTTACTGAACGCCAAACGCTTCACGCCATTTGCAGACGGAAAGCTGGGCTACGGAATCGGCGATATGCACGGCGTTTATTGTGCTTGTCAACTTGGTTTGCGCTATGCGTTGCCGAAGAAACGTGCAGTCTACTTGGCCGGTGAGTGGAACTTTCAAATCAATCAGGATTTAAAAGTCCTTAAAGCCGACGACATCAATTGCAATTTGGGATTTAAATTCGGCTTTGAATTATAGCGGCAACACACCGCAGGAGCAACCGACGGGCAGAAATGCCCGCCGGTTGCTTTCTTTTTTTAACCTACGGTATAATGATAAAAATCACCTCCTTTTCGAGGGCTGCCCGATAATATTTTCTTTTGTGATTAACCATGATCCGTGTTTATTAATGGCTGTCTGATTTATTTTCGGTATTTGAATATGGCTTTAATGCGAGTCAAACCAGCAGTTCCTAAAATGAGCAGTGCTGCATATTGAAATGTTTTGGCAAGTCCGAAAAACACCACCCATAATACACCTTTCGTTGTTGCCGATACGGGAAGCAACATCTGAGTAAATGAAACTATATAGCTGATTACACAGAGTGTTGCCACTACTATGCCTGTACGAAACGACAGCCTGCCAAGCCATTGTTTGAATCGAATGAAAGTAGGTGACATAACAATTAAACTATAAAATCCCTTAAATTGGCGTAATATTATGGCATCGGGGCGATTTTTTTCGC
>ERZ779890.2197-NODE-2197-length-18941-cov-4.105687_pt1 | contig 18941 bp, 9 predicted proteins | sample MGYA00511553_ERZ779890 | MGnify/ENA primary metagenome ERZ779890 (study PRJEB29588, sample SAMEA2152064) | human gut metagenome | biome: human gut; feature: human-associated habitat; material: faeces | place: Denmark | collected 2008/2010 ... | reverse complement strand
GGAATGGTTCAGAGCTTCCGCATAGATCAGCTTGGAGCAGACCTGTGTGCCGCTGTAATTGTCAAGGAAGGACTGTATCAGCCCCGCCTTGGTGTCCTCCGGCATGAACTGCCTTTGCAGCACCTTCAGCTCCTTGTTCATTTCCTTGGATATGAAGCCAGAGACCATAAAAAAAGACAGCAGCCGTCTATGGATAAAGCAATAGCTATTGCGGAAGCATTAGGGACGACGCTTGATGACCTATGCGGAACACAAAATTTAATTTCTGTGGATCAATCAGAAAAAGTTCCGTTGAATGCTTATTTTATTATGCTTATAGAGCTTGCAAAATTGTCTTGCAGCAATTTAGGTATAGAAGACGTATATACTGAACAGCCCTACTCTTATGTGCGGCTTTCCATCACTGATGATATTTTCGTATCATTTTTTAAATCATGGATAAAAATCTACAATTTAGCGCAAGAAAAAACTATCACGCATGAAATGGCAGCGGAATGGATTAAGGGAGCATTACAAAAATATGAAAAATACACCATAGAAGATGGGGTTGTAAAAGATCAATCTTTTGAAGAATTTGAAGAAATTGAAGATGTCATTATGGATTTAGAAACAAATTTAAGTCAAATTGAAGAAAAGATGAATGGTGTTACTAATTTTAAAGAAATTGATGAACTTTCAAAACAAAGAGATGACTTGCAAAAACAAATTGATGAGAAAAATGAAAGATATCTTTATTTATTAGAATTACAAGAACAAATAGATAATCAATAATTGACTCTTGTATATACATATAGGATAATAGAGACATGAAAAGGAAGGTTTTAAGAAATGAAAAGATTATTAAGTTGTACAAGTAGTGAAATGTTGAAAATGGATGGACAAGAATTAAAACAAGCTATTCTTGCTAGTGAAGGAAGAACTGTGATGACAGAAACAGTTGTTGCGATTGAACCTTTATTAGGAGATCTTACAAATGCTGAACTTGCTGTTTCATTTGGAAGTGACATGGTTTTATTAAATTGTTTTGATTGTAATAACCCAGAAATCAAAGGGTTACCAGAATGTGATAATCCTGTAGAAAAATTAAAAGAAGATATTGCGGAAATCTACCGCTATATTGGTGGAAAACTTGGCCCAATAGATTTCAGCCTTACACAGGGCGGTCGAAGGGCCTTTGCGAAAGGGAGAAGCTGCATTTCCATTCAAGGCGACTTCACCAAGAAAACACTGTTCCATGAATGCGGCCATTTGGCTGAGGCATGGGACAGGGTTTTTCAGGTTTCCTGTATGGAATTTGTTAAAAGCAGAGCTACGGGAAGCCCTGTTTCGCTTAAAAAAATGACGGGGCTCGGATATCAACCGCATGAAAAAGCCTACCCTGATTCGTTCATCAATCCCTATGTTGGCAAAGATTATGGCGGAACCGCATCTGAAGTCTTTTCCATGGCTTTGCAGTGCTTGGCATCACCAGAAGAAACGGCGGAGCTTATCGAAAAGGATCAAGAGCATTTCCATTTGCTCCTTGGGTTCTGTAGGCGCAAAAACCCCCTACTGGAAGAGCAGGCACAACTCGCTCTTGCCCAAGTCCAAAAGCGTATACAGACACAAGATCGTGTCAAATTATGGAAAAAGGCTTTGGAAAAAGTGAGCGGCCCCTCTATCGGGAGAAAATTGACCAGTGATGACGGATTCCATGGGTACAGAATATCGGCTTGGGGGCGTGCAGGAGCGCTTCTTCGTAACGAATCGAGAACGGACAGCATTTCTACATGGTCAAGTGTACATCATGGTTCGGTAAAAGATTTACGCCAGTTGGCCTATTTGCTTATAGCTCACGACATGCGCTTGCTTCCAGAATACTACGAGGATTCTCGAAATGCAGTATATCAACTGGTGCAAATCCTTTTCTCAGATAACGTACCGAAGTGGTTCGATCCATCCATGAAATTACCGGAAGTAAAGTAATGAATATCTATACGTTTCGCATTTCAACGTTTTCAGACAATCCCATTTTTCCAGTCTCGAAAGATAAATGGGATGAAGAAATCATTACCGAAAAAACAAGCGGGATCATACTCATAAAAATATGCAGTGACGGATGGAATGAGGTTTTCAATAGGCCACCAGAATATCAATGCAACGAGTTCGACTTTGCCCAATTTTTCCACTGGCTCCATACTGCGAAGAATTTGCACGGGTATTCAATCGATCCTGAACGATACAGCCCTGCTCAACTTTATGAAGTACTCAGTATGAGCTGGAAATATCCATTTTCCGTAAACGGAGATGTCCCCAATGAACCTTTTTCCAATCCTGACAGTGATCTGGAAAATAATGGATATGGGGAACTAAGTTGGAAGATGGAACATAATTCACACAGTGATGAAAAAAACAGAGAGATTTTTCAATCTGCACAAGTGAGCTCCCTTTGTAGCACTGAGGAAAACAGTATGAACATTGTTTATGAAGATGCCTCTATATCAATGGACATTATTGAAAAAGAGGTCAGGGCTGCTACGACTTTCGGTCAGATTGAAGAATTATTCCGAAGAGTATTCAATCTCTCCTCCTCTCAACAGGAAGAACACCAAAATGAGGAGTCTGATTATGGCCTAAAGGTTCGCGGCAAAGGAGCTCGCGAAAAAATCAATGCCCAATGTCGAGAAATTCTGAGCCGGGTCAATTCTGCTGACGAGATCACGCCCAAAGATCGCCAAGTCCTTCTCCAATATAGTGGACGCGGTGGCCTGACGGAAAACTCTCAGTACGAATACTACACGCCAACATTCGTGGCTGAAGGCGTGTGGGACGCCATGAGAGCCAATGGCTTCAAAAACGGCAACGTTCTCGATCCATGCTGCGGAGCCGGTGTATTTGAAGGGACAAAGCCTGCTGGAGTTGTCGTCACCGGAAACGACCTTGACCCTACCAGCTCCCAAATAGCCGCTCTGCTCAACCCCACCGATAGCATTTCGACTCAGCCCTTTGAGCGTCTTGCCGTCAACACCCCGGACAATACTTTCGACTCCTGCGTCACCAACGTGCCTTTCGGGGATGCCCGCGGCGCGTCAATGCACGAGGACCCCGCGTTCAAGAAAGAAAAACAGATCGAACGATACTTTATCCTGCGTATCCTCGACAAAATACGTCCTGGGGGCTTGGCCTGCCTCGTGTGCCCTATCAATATCGTAGGGGCCAAAGGGAAAAAATGGGAAGAATTCCGCATTGCCGTATCCAAAAAAGCGGAATTCCTTGGCGCCCACAAGCTCCCGTCCAAAACGTTCAATGCGCAGGGGACGGATACCGTTGTTGATGTTGTCGTCTTTCGCAAGCACGGGGCCGACTTCCTAACTAGTGTCGACGAAACACCTTTCGAGGTATTGAAAGCAACCAAAGTCGTCTGGGAGCCCTTTGTGAAGGGGGATTACTGGAAGGGCGAAGGCAAACCGTTCATCATGGGGAGGTACATCCCCAAAGCAGCCGGGGACAGGTGGTCGCGCGAGGAAGTCCAGGGAGAAATCGACTCCACTGCAATCAAACAGAAGCTAGCCCAAAAATTCCATTCCCGCATCGACTGGGAAGCGTTATCACTTGTCGAGCCGATCACCCGCAACTATGGAGAGGGCGACAAGCGAATTATCAATGGCGAGCCTCACACTATGATCGCCGGGGAATGGATAAAGGATGCGATTGATTCAACGCCTACTGCCATCGACCCCAAGAAATACGGTGCCGAATCCCTAGAACAGCTTGAGGGCATCCTTTCCGGCGACAAAGGCGGGCTATCGCTTTCTCTGGAAAACATGTTCTCCATCTATAAATCCTACCCGGCCATACTCTCTCCCTTGCAAAAGGAAGCCGTCGAGTTCGCCATGGGACAGCCCAAGGCACCACTCCGCGAACAGCTCTACCGCGGAGTCATCCTTGGCGGCCTCCTTGCCCGCATGTCCTCCAAATCCGATGCCGGGGAAGATGTGACCGCCGACCGCACGGCACTCCAGGAGTTGGTTGTGGCCGATCTGGAACGCTTCGGGCACCCCAAAAACAACAAGGGCCTCGTGCTGGCCGGAGAAGGTTCGCGGATGTTCGGCCTGTTCAAAAACGCGGTGGATGAACAGGGCAATTTTTCCGATCTGCTTGCGGGAACACTCGACAAATCGGAAAAAGGACAAGCGTATAACCCGGCAGATCCTTACGATATTGTAATCCACCTTTTCGTCCGCGAAGGGCAGGAGGATATTTGGCTTGAAGATGTGCAAAAACTCCACCAAGGCGATCCCAAGATAACCTCGCTTGGTGACATCGCGGAGCGTGAAGGCATCGCCATCACCCCGGAAGGCCGGCTCATGCCCATGAACAGATATTGCGCGGGCGATATCTACAAAAAAATGGCGGAATGCGCGCAGGCCATGGCCAACACGGACGATGACCGGCTGAAGGCCAAATTCCAGACTCAGATTGACGAAATGACGCGGCGCCGCATCACAACGAAATCCGAGGACATCGCCTTCGGGATGCGCCACAAGTGGTTTTCCAAGAAATACGTTATCGACTTTCTCCGTGAGAGCGGTTACCGCAATATCGAGTTCGGAAGCGAGAAAGCGGTCGAAGTAACCCGCTATGATGGAACGCTGGAAAAGGAATTCCGATTCACGGCCGACTACGAAAATCCCGATGGAGAATACCGTTCCAGCGATCATGGAGGATTTTACGCCCAGTTCGTCAAATACCTGAATGGCGAAAAAATCAGATCAAACAAGGCAGAGATCAAGCAGGAATACGTCGAAAAGGCGGCATCGCTTGAAGCCCAGTTCAATATCTGGATGCAACAGCACCCGGACATTGACGATCTGACGGAAAAATACAATCGCCAGTTCAATTCCTATGTGCCCTTCGAATATGAAGGGGACCCTCTCGGCATCGAAGAATATCTGTCAGGGGAAATTTCCCCTCACACGTATCAGAACGCGGAGGTTCGGCGCCTCTCCGAACAGGGCTCGGGCATCTGCGGGTTTGGCGTCGGGCTTGGAAAATCCTTCATGGCTCTGTCCATGGCAGCCTACAACCACAAGCGGGGGCGCGCGAAGCGCACCTGTATTGTCGTCCCCTCCGCTGTGCAGGAAAACTGGTATCATGAAGCGCGCCAGCTCTATACCGATGAGTACATGCGCAAAAACGTCTTCTTCGTCGGCTTGGAACCCAAAACCGACAAGGACGGCGAGGTGCAGCGCAAGCCCGTTCTTGACGAACACGGGCAGCCGCGAATGGGACGTGACGGAAAGCCCCTGATGAGGGATGTCGTCGTCTTCACCAAAAGCAAGGAACAGATCCACGAGGCCATGTGGAAAATTCCGCAATCAAATTTTTCCCTTGTCGTCATGACGAAGGAAAAGTTTGAATCCCTCCCTTTGAAGCAATCCACAAAACGAAGCTACACTGACAAGATGGTTTCGCGGAGCCTCATGTCAGAAGGATTAGCGTCTAAAATCAATGGCGGGAAGAAATCATATAAGGAAGACAAGCAGATCGCCAACATCGAGGCCAAGTACAGCACCACAGGAAGGGAAAAGGCACAGGAACTCCCCTTCCTCGAAGACATGGGCTTCGACTCCATCATTACGGACGAAAGCCATTTCTACAAAAACTCGTTCGAGCCCGGCAAGCGAAGCCAAGGCATTGCCTATCTGCCTACTCCCAGGGCAGCAAACCAGGCCATAGATATGGCAATCAAGTCCCACTATATCCGCGAGCAGAACAACGGACGCGGCGTATACGGGCTCACGGCCACCCCGGTCACCAACTCGCCGTTTGAAATCTTCAACATGCTGTCTCTGGTGGCCCCAATTGAGGAGTTCGAGCGGTTCGGCGTTCATACCGTTGACGACTTCGTGCGCGTGTTCGGCAAGACGGAAACCGTCTCCAAGCTGACCGTCTCCGGAGAAATTAAAGACGTTGAAGGGCTGGTCGGTTTCCAGAACCTTGACGGCCTGCGCAACCTTTTCCACAAGTACGTCAACGTGAAAACCGTCAAGGACGTCGATGGAGAAATTCATGTTCCAACCGCCGAGGAACAAGAAGAAAACGTAGAGATGAGCGAAGAGCAGCGGGAGCTGTATCAGGTCCTCCGCAAACGAGCAAAAGAGGCCGCCAAGCCGGGGCCTAAACGGAAAGGAGAAAGTATTTTCTCCATCATCCGCGATATGGACAGGCTGACGACTGACATCGACATGTTCAACCATACCATGACGTTCGTGTTTCAAGAAAAGGACCGGGAAGCGGTTCTCCGGCTCGCATCAAGTCTCCCCGAGACATGGCTCGTAAAGGAAAAGGATGAAGAGTCCGACGAAGAATACGAGCACGAAGTAAGTGTGGACCGCTCCCTCCATGAGAGAGAAGGGGGCACGTTCTCGCTTGTCGTTCCCGAAATGATGGAAGACCTGGTGACCATGCACTTCCCGGAATTCGGAATCGAGGAGTCGGAAGTGGCTCACCCGATTACCCCCAAGTATGCGCAACTGATCGAAAATCTGAAAAAGCACTTCGAGACGGGCGGAAAGCAGATCATCTTTACGGAAGAAAAAACACAGCACAACAAGCTCCGAAGAATTATCGTGCACCATCTTCCGCTGGCGGTCGGAAAAATCGGCATCATCAACGGCGAGGTGGCCTCCGGAGACAAGCTGGAGCGCATCTCCAAAGCATACAACTCCGGCGAGCTCAAGATCGTGCTCGCCAACAAGAAGGCCGAAGTAGGCGTCAACCTGCAAAAAGGGACCACGGCCATCCATCATCTCACCCTTCCGTGGACCCCGGCGAGCATCAACCAGCGCAATGGGCGCGGCGTGCGCCAGGGGAATAAGGTAGACAGCGTTGCCGTCTACTACTACTGCGGGAAGGGAACCTTCGACTCGTACAGGAAAGACCTCCTGAAGGCCAAATCAAACTGGATCAACGATCTCCTCATGGGCGAAGCCAAAACGATGGAGAACGGCGACGTCACCGGGCTCGACGAATTGCTCGATATGCTGGCCGACAACCCAGAGGAAGCCAAAAGAATGCGCGCGGAGCGTCTTGCCGCACAAGGCGCCAAGCGTGAGGAAAACTTCAGAATCGGCCTGATCAATAAGATGCAGGTACTGGCAAGCATCCAGAAAAACATTGACTCCATTGACCAAAAGAAGGCGGCAAGAAGGGCATCACTGGAGGAGCAACGAGATACTGCCCGCCGTTCGGTTGCCAAATATGAAGCGCAATCTTCCGACGCCGCTCTCTCTGAAGATGAACGTGCAAAGGCCAAGGACAAACTGACCTCCGCCAAGCGACGGCTTTCTGAGGCCGAACGAGATATCTCTGGTCTTGATGAAAAATTCCAAAAATTCCGCGAGAAACAAGAAAGCCTGAAAAAGATGAATGTGGCCCTGCTCCGACAGGCAGAGCGTGAAGGCCGCCTTCCATTTGACGCAGCGCTGATAGACCGGCCCGGCGACATCGTTGTTTCCATGAGCGGAAATCTCTTTGCCGTTGGGGACATGCTCGAATTCAAAAGAGACGGCGGCATCAGAAAAATTACCGCCGTGGATCCCCTGCAAAAAACCGTAACTATTGTCCCCATTACCGGATATGGATCGGAGCGGACAATTGGCGTCATCGAAATACCGGAACACACCAAGGTTTCCTATTCCGAGTCCGAGCTGGCAATAAAGAAGCTCCTCTCGGAAGTATTGACGTATGCCCAGATACGCTCTTCCGGCATTGACAAAGACATGTTCCTCAACCACATCAACGAAATACGTATCCGGTGGAGTGCCGGTGCCGTCATCCGCATCGGCGGGGAACTGGATGTAGTCTGGGAAGGGGCTTACTCCGCCGTGCCGCCTGAAGGGGCCGTACCCGTCTGGCCTGAGCCTGAAAACGAATCCTTCAAGAAGGCTGTCCTGACACGCTACCTTGAGCGGGTACGATCCGGGAAAAGCCCATTCTGCACACTCCTTGAAGGGCTTTTCGGGGAGAACTACCAAGAACTCGCTCAAGAATACGGACAACGCGGAACCGATGCGGAAATCCTTGAAAAATGTTCCATTCTCTGGGAAGAATACAAAAAAGACAATAAGCTCGACACGGCAACGTCCATCGCGCTGGCCTTCAGGGAACAAACCTATAGCATCACCAGACGTGTCCTTGATCCAATATGCGAGATATACGATAACGCGCGTGATATCGAACGAGTCTTTAAAGACTTTTTCAGAGGCACACAGGAAAGGGCTCAACAGGAGGCGGCGGAAGAGCAGCGTGAAGCAGAGAGGGCCGCAAACGAAAAACTCAGAGAAGACCCGCGGTATAAAGAGGTTCCAGCAGACATAGCCGCCAAATTCTCGGCTCTCGGCATCTCCATCAGGGTGAACCGCGAAGAAACCTACATTCCGGGATTCAAGGGAAGACGGGGCGTAACGCACGAACCTTTTTCCCGTTGGTTTTTTCAGGATTCCGCAGGGGTCGGAGGAACGCTCTACCGGATGAAGGATCTCCTCAAGTCCCGCTATGATGCCAAGTTCACCAAGGACTGGCGGGAACATTCCGGCGCATGGTGGCACGTCAGTTCCCTGACCGACCTCCAAGAAATATATGAACTCCTCGCATAAGGAAAACAGCATGAAGATATTCAATAAACCGACTGTGCCTACCCTTGATGCCCTCAAGCCTTCACAGCTCGTCAGCGGCGAACTTTCCCGCGAGGACTGGCGGAAAAGGATGCTTGAAGGCTACAAGGGAATATTGCTTGGGAACCCGATTCAGTACCGCGGTTTCGGCCCGTTTTGGTGGATCCTTAAAAAGGAAATGCTGGATGCCGGTATCGCCGACTTTGGGGATTCCCTCGATGCGGAATGGGTAGAGCGGATCGACTACGGCGATCCAGTCCTCAACATCCTCTCGGCCTACGCCTATGCCGAATATGCCGAAGAATACGGCCTACTCTACTCTTCCGGGCACACCGTCGAGTTCATCGGAGATGACGACGAGGTGATCAACGACGACTACGTGCTTGCCGACGACTTTATGGAGCTGCGCGCAGCCGGGACGCGGTAGATACCTCCATTCCCCCCCAAAAATCCCCCGGCAGAATTTTCCGCCGGGGGATTTTCCAATATACGCTGTGCCCCTACTTGTCGTCCCCGTCCACCAGATCCTCGCCGTCCGCCGCCGGCGTCTGCCCTTTTGGAGGCCCCTTTTGGGGGCAAACCAGTTCAAACGATTCTTCATCCCTCTTTAAAACATCTGTCCAGACGAAATGAAGGAATGCACGCTTGTCCGTGACTCCAAAATCCTGATCGATGGTTGCCAATATCCCCGCAAGAGTTCCGGCGACGTTCGCACTGGATTCAAGGGTTTCCCTTTCTTCGCGTTCAAGAGCCGTGGAAACGCTGTTGAAGGTGATCCTCCATGGCTGATCTTCAGGAAGAAAAACTTTTCCATACTTATATGCGACGTGCAGCTCACAAAGCCGCTGCACCCCATTGAATATGGCCTTCCGGAGGGACTGCGCCTTCATTGCCGCCATAATGGACACCCGCATGAACCCGCCATCCCCGAGCCCACCCGACAGGAAGTCAGCAAATCCCAACATGGCAGGGTCAATGCCCAACGCTCCGCCCAGACGTTTTATATGGAAGTTCACATCTTCCAGGCCGGAAATGTCCGGTGTCCCCTGTACGGTGTTTATGTCCAGCCTCCCTTTGGTATCGCCAAAAATAGGGATAAGCCTGTTAATCACGGTCTGGACAAAGCCTCTCCGGTAGGACTGCCGGGCCATTTCACGTTCCGTATGGACAAGCTGCGAACTCATCATATTAAGATAATTCGCTGCCCGCTCAGGATCCAGCCGCCCCGTGTTCACCCCTATCAGCCGTTCCAAGCGCGCGGCATTTTTCCGGCTCATATTCATCGAGTCCACGGCGTTCAAAAGATCCAGCCACGGCTGATAGGCCGTAGCGATCAGGCTCTCCCCATAGCTGTTTGATTCAACTATTGATTCCTTGTCATAGTCGTCAATGGAAAGGTCAACGGGGATGGCCCCGTATGCGGTGGGTTCGCAAAGCTCCATATTCTGCCACGTGGGAATCTGGAATTCCACAAAACTCCACGGCGGGAGGAGCATGATCTGTCTGCTTCTCGCCTCCGGGGAGGCTCCTTGATGTGATGTGGTGAACCCCGCAAGCTGACCGGCTTTCTCGTACTTTTTGATAAACCGCGGATGGGTATAATAATCGCTGCGGACGTTCAGGATCCCTTTCCCCTGCTCTCCGTAGACCCTGACAAAGGCCGTCCCGTAGAGCGCCGCATTATACCCCCACTTCCCTATCTGCTCATTGATCAATTGTTGAAGTACCGCTTTAAGTTCGTCTACGATCTTGTCTCCACCAGGTTCAACCGGGTCAATGGCTACGGCCTCCCACGAATCGGATTTCACACTAAGAGCGTGCCCGATATGCATTTTGAGCGCAGAGTCAATCGTGGGATCTCTGGCCATGGACTCCAGCGATGCATATCTGGCAACCCGTTCCAAGGGCAGCTCACGGGCAAGCCGGGCCTCCTCGCCCGATAGCGTCGCGTTGCCACAAGCGAAAGGATCGACGGGCGACAACACGCCGGAGCGGGAGCCCGCCCCCACGAAGTAGGACGCCGCGGACGCGGGGAGATCGACGGAATGGGCTTCCCGTTCATCTACCAAAGAACGCGCCGGGTACAGCCCACTGAGAGCTTTCACAGGTTCCGCTGCGCCTTCTTTTCTTTTGTCCCGTGCCATATACACACTCCTTACATACATTCCCGGCAAGGGTAGCCACGCGTTTTTGCGAAAGTCACGAAAAAAGCCTCATATGTGCCATATTTAGGGCGCATTCAATTTCCTTGTCTCCGCAAAGGCTGTACGGTCAAAAGAAAAAGGTTTGCGCATATGCCAGCACAACGCTTGAATTGTTCCTTTTCTCTTCTCGACGAGGGCCGCCAGTATACGGGCAATCACAGGAAATACATCATTGAGAACGCGCGGGAGATCTGCAACTCACCAGCGACCAAAGAAAAAATCAGGCTCAGGGAGGCCCTCGGCTTTTATGGCCATGGACGGCGCATCCTTGCCGGGAAAATGAACATCGGCGAAGTCGAAGCCGTCACCCTGCCGGACGGCGGGAAGGCCATAGTCAGCAATATCCCCTCCAACGTGACCGTGGCCTTTGATGTTTCCCCGGAGGGAGTCGTCTCACATTCACAGGAAGTCCTGGATACCGAAACCGGAAAGATCGTCTCCACCCTGCACGCCTCCCGTGTCGGAGGATTCTCATGGGCCTGCCCCGGGGTCGACGGAGGCAGAGGGAAGCCAACCAGACTTTCCGGCTTTTCGGGATTCGACTATGTGCTCAACCCGGGGTTCAGCTCGAACCGGGGCTACATCCTTGAAGGCGCCGCAGACACGGCCGGCAAGGAACAGATGATCCTTGAATGCCTCGCGGCCACCGTAAAGGATGACAGAAAGGCCGAAGAATACCTCGCGGGATGGAAACTGGACACGCAGGCGCGTCTCGCGGCACTGGAAGACGCCATTTTCGAGTCCACCGCCCGACAAGCCGAATTGACGGAACGGCTGCGCCGAAGCGAAGAAACCGCCTCCACCTCAAAGGCCCAATGCGAGTCCGCCATTCTGGAAGCCGCAGCGCAGAAGGAACGGCTTGCAGGGTTGATCGACGCGCTCGCCTCCTCTTTCCCCTGCTTCATCCCGGAAGATGTACAGCACCAGATGATGGAGGGGGACTTTTCCCGCGCCAAAATGATTTTCGAGCAGGCGTCCCGCGTGGACTTCTCGCAATATCCCATTGAGGAGCACAAACCCAAAACAATTTCCCCGGGTTATCAGACGCAGGAACCTCCACTCTACGGATCAGGAGCTTTTGGGTTCATGATCGACATATGAAAAAAAATCCCCGCCACACGTTTGGGCGGGGATTTTTTTTCAGCCGAACATGTCCAGGAGCCATTCCCTTCCGAGCTGCGTCCATCGGCGATGATATACGATCTTGTCGTTTTCGAGGATTTCCTGCTTGATGTGGACATAGCCATGCTCGGCATACTCGGCGTACAGGACGTAGGTTCCGTTCTGCTTGAACTGGATATGCCGCTCGCACAGCAAACGGTTCAGGGCCACGGCACTGCGCATCCCAAGCTCTTTGGCGATCTCCGTTGTCGTATACGTTTTTCGGACATGGGAAAGGATGGCCACACGAGCCTCAGCCTGCACGCGGGCCTCGCGCTCTTCCTTCAACTGGGTCGCCAGCCTGATCAGCACATCCGGGTTGAGCAAGGCTTCTTCCAGCTTTTTGGGCGTGAGGTAGCCGCCGTGCTTACGGATGGCGGGAAGCACTTCATGAACGATCCATCGCTTGAAGGCCTTGGCTTCCGGCTTACGCGAACGGAGGACGAGGGAATACAGACCGGGCTCGGAAATGATGGACATTTCTTGCTTACCGCCAGGGGTGTCGATAAGGGCGACACCCTTTTCATCGTCATCAAGAGAGGCGGCGGCATCACGGCTATTGCCGATCTCCAAGCAGTCGCATACATCCTTTCCCACAAACCACGGCGCGCCACTGTGTTCCACAACCCTGATCTTCCCGAATTCCTTGTTCTCAAAAATCTGAGGCATCTCCATGGACGAAACTCCTTTTGTAAAAGTTCCGTCCACGCTATCGGCCTCCCCGCAGGGGCGCACGGAAAAGCCGTCTAGATATGCCGTATTTACGGGAAAGATGAAAAGGCCCTGCCCGAGAGATCGGGCAGGGCCTTGTGTCGGCTCACGTTGTCGCGTAGGTTGCCCGGCGTGGGGCATGTTCTCCCGGTAAAGGAGAAAACCCCATGAAGCGCTTCCTCCGGGACGTGCTGGTCGGCTTTCTGGCCAGCTTCCTTGCGGCTGTGGCAGTTCACTTGCTGAACTTCTAAACGCCGCGCCCCGGTAGAGGTGCTATCTACCGGGGCGCAAAAACCTTAATTCAACGAGTTGCGGGGGACGTGCCCCACTGGGGCAGGGATTCGTACTCCCTGCCCCTCCTTTTTATCCATTCTTCAGCAGAAATGCAAGTTCACCTCACGCCCGCGCCCTGCCCTCAAAAAGTGAAAGCTGCCGACGAACGCCATATTTATTGAGAAAATGTGCGAACAGGTGGTATTGCCCCATTCCAGTGAGCATGGTTGTGACCGTGACAAACTGGTAGTCGTCTTCCGTATCGGTCGAGCGTTCCACCACGCGGAAATAGCCCTTGTCCATCATACGCTGCTTCGGCATGTTCCAATTGGCGCCCTTTCGCCGGATCAGGTACCCATCCTTGCGCAAATCACGGTAAAGGCGATTTGCGCCGATGTCCAAACCGTTCTGCTTGAGAATTTTGGCGAACTGATTGACGGAAACGCATTCTTCCGTCTCCATGATCGCCTCGGCAAGTTCGACCTTTGGGGCGTCAAGGGCGATTTGCTCCTGAAGCATGGCTACTTCCTGGCTGAGAAGCCCGATCCGGTTGGCGGCGATGGTTATGGCTCGCGACAGGATTTCATTTTCCGTCTGGGGCGTGCCGTAGCCACCTGTTTTACGGATGGCGGGAAGAACTTCTCCAGTCAGCCACTTTTGGAACGGCAGGGCTTTGGGCTTGTCCGAGCGCCCGAGGAAAAAATACAGGCCCTGTTCAGTGAGCACAACCATCTCTTGCGTCCCGGAGGGGGTCACAACGGATGTGACCCCCATCCATTCTGCTGGAATATGTGCAATCCGGGCATTGCCGTTCCATTCATAACCTAGGGCAAGCGCAACATCCTTTGCCACAAACAGCGGTTCTCCTGCTTTATCTCTGAAAGTGCGAACCGCTCCGAATTCCTTGTTCTCGAAAATCTGAGGCATCTCCATGGACGAAACTCCTTTTGTAAAAGTTCCGTCCACGCTATCGGCCTCCCCGCAGGGGCGCACGGAAAAGCCGCCCAGATATGCCGTATTTACGGGAAAATGAAAACTCTAGCCAAAAAATGAAAAAACTTAAAAAAGCATGGAAAAATGATTTCATTTTTCCCAAAAGGTTCACAAATAAAAAAAGTCCTCCCCTGCCATTTTTAGCAGAGGAGGACTTTTTCAATTCTTTTTATGCGCTATTCGCCAAGCAATGCCCAGTAGGGGGCAAAACTCTTTTGGGCCAATTCAGCGATTTGCATCACAAAGGGGAGATAATCCCCCTGCGTGGCGGCGATATCCAAATTTCGGTAATAGTCCGGGCGCGCATCCACGGGGACTATCACCGTGGGAAAGCCCGCCCGCATGAGCTCGAAATTCATGATGAGCCGGGCCGTTCTGCCGTTCCCGTCCTTGAAGGGGTGGATGTTCACGAAATCCGCATGGACGCGGGCCGCGAATTCCACGGGATGCAGCACACCCCGCGCCGCACCGTACCACCGGAAAAAGGCTTCCATCTTTTTGAGCACGCGCTCCGCCGGCGGCGGGATGTGCCCTGCACCGGAGATAAGCACATTCATCCTGCGGTATGTCCCGGCATTGGCACCGTCGATGTTGCGCAGGATGAGGTTGTGAATCTCCTTCAGCGTCCTTTCGGTCAGGGCCTCGTCCTTCTGGACGAGCGCTTCCATGTAGTCGATGGCGTGGCTATGCCCTACCGCCTCCAGGTGCTCCTTGAGGCTCTTGCCGCCTATGGTGATGCCGTCCTCCAGCACAGCCTTGGTTTCGCTCATGGTGAGCGTGTTCCCTTCGATGGCATTGGAGTGGTAGGTGAAGCGCACGCGCATGTCCTCCCGGATCTGGGAAACGACATCCGGGGGCAGCGGGCGGTGGGCATCGAGGTGCGCCTTGAGCGCATCCAGGGAGGCAAACAGTTCGGCTGTGTCTTTCATGGAGTCTCTCCTGCAGGGGCTCAGGATAATGCGACGAGGGAAAGAGGCAAGGGAGGGATTTTCGACCAGACCGGAAAAATTTTACTCAAAGGGTCCAGGTCAGGGGTCCAGATCGCGATCTGGACCCCTAAAAAGGTATAAAAAAAGGTTGCGCCGCTTTAGCGCAACCTATTGATTTCATGGCGGAGAGGGAGGGATTCGAACCCTCGATACAGTTTTATCCGTATACCCGCTTAGCAGGCGAGCGCCTTCGGCCGTCTCGGCCACCTCTCCGTGGAAATGACGTTCAATGCGTCGTTTCGTGGATTCTTCTAGCGATTCTTCCCGTACCTGTCAACCGTTTTTTCGATTTTATCGTTCCCGGCGATCAATCAAAAATGCCGGGGAGCTCTACCATGATAGAATAACTCTTGTCGTAACCATCGTAATTATACCGGCCTATAATGCGGTAACATTGCGCCGAATAGGCAATATCAATACTTTGATCGTAGGTTTTTCCGAACGTTCCACCTTGGCGCATATTACGGTAGTCATCAAACCTGATAGACCACTCAGGCGTCAAATTGATCGTCAAGTCATTGTGGATAAGCCGCAAATCCGAAGTAAGCTGGACATTGTTCCAGTTTTCATACTGGAATTTTTTTCTGTAGTCGTAATACTTATCACGGAAGCTCATACCGGTGTACCATGATATCTTATCCTTGTAGCGCAGATTGATATCATGATCATGGCGTGTAACTTGTCCATCATACGCCGAGAAATACGTTTTATCATGATACCCGAGCCACGGCCAAGGATAGATCTCGAAATCCGAAACAATATCCATGAATGGCCTGCGCCCATATTCATCCCGATACCGATCCCGGCGAGCCTCTTCAAAGTCGTAACCGCTCTCAATCCGCCAGCGCAAAAGATCCTGATAAAAAGTACTGCGCCGGGCTTCCTGCTTATCCCCTTCTCCGGTTACCGAAACAATGGAACCCTTCCGCGTTACAATATTGGTGATGGAGTACGTCAGTTCATCCCGGGGCAGGATTCTATCCTCCATCAAATAGAAAGGATTCTTTTCTTGGTCAACATGCGGCGTGCGGGAATACCGGATACGCGGCTGGATTTCGTGACGAACCGCCGTCCACATTTTCTTTCCGGCGTTTTCAGGTTTGAGCGGAATGCTCGATTCGTCTCCAAGCTGCCAGATGCGGCTGGCTTCCGTATACCCTTGGATGTCCATATCGATCATGGTACGGGATTCGCCTGTCTGACGTGGGGAAGCCGAATTGTCCATGTACATGGCCAATAGGCTGGTATGCTCCTTGCGATCCGTATTGTAGTAGGTCTGACGGAGCCCGACCGTACCGATGACGGAACCAAAACCAAAATCGAGAGGAACAGAGAGCTTCGGATAGATTTCCGTACGCCCGCCGGTTGTTCCCGAAGCACGGTACATATATCCGGACTGGAACTGCGCTTCCAGTTCCAAGGGAATCTGCGGAACGATTCTTCCCTTATACAGGAACAAGTCAAGCTGCGGCAGACGCTGGACCAGTTCATCCTGGCTTTGCGCCCTGTTCCCGTGGCCGAGGGCAGGATCCTGCTCATACCGCATACTGGCGACGATGCCCACGCGCTGCCAATCATTGCTCACCAAAGCGGCGCTCACGCGGTTTTGATCGTCTTCCTGCAAATCACGCCCAAACATCCTGAACAAATTGTCACGGGTCCTGTCAAAACCTGTAGGCCCTTGGTTGAACTCACGAAGAAAGTCCTGATCCGAAACATAATCGATATTGGAGCGGTAACGCCACGTGGAGGCCCCAAGGAATCCGTCGGCCATTCCGCGCAACCAGTACCGATCGTTGTTGGTACGCAGCGTTTGCTTATTTTCGCTTACCCGGCTCGTCCCTGGAATCGCCACGGTATCCTTATCGTAGATGCCGGTGGCGGCGAGCCATGTCTTTTGATCCGTAAATTCGTTCGCCCGATATTCGACACTGAGCGACGGCCCGATCTTCGTCATCCAGCCACCGTAGAACGTCATATCATGGCTTTCATCAATGGCCCAGAAATACGGCTGGGTATAATAAAAACCACGCTTATCGCTGATGCCGTAGTCTGGCGGCAACAACCCGGACTGGCGCGTTGTCTTTGCCGGCAATACCATGAAGGGGCTGTAAAAGATTCCCGTATTTTTTACGTCAAAAGTCGAGTGGAAAAGTTGGGCATAGCCGTCAATCTCCACGACGGCCTGCTCGGCATTCATCGACCACGCGGGACTGGTTCCGTCGCAGGTCGTCACTTTTGCCTTGTTGAAGGTATAGCGATCACCCCAATGCTTGATGATCCGCGAGCCGCTGAAATAAATGTGCGGCCCCTCCATGAAAACATGGCCATTCGTCAGCCAGCCGGTTTTGGAGTGCAGATCAAACTCGGCTTCATCTGAATGGATGTCGTCCTTGCCCATGCGGACGAACACGTTGCCTTTCAGATAAACCCAGTTTGTCGCGGAATAGTACCGGGCGAAATCAGCTTTCAGGATGTCGTTTCCCCGCTGAAGGACAACCCCGCCCTGCGCCTCAACGATGGTATTGTCGCTGAGCGTGACCAGTTTGTCCGCCTCAAGATTCCACGAAGCCTCCTTCGTGTCTTCCATCGGTATGGTGAGCACATCCGTAGCGGCATACGAATGGACCGGCGAACAAAGAAAAAGCGCCAGCAGAGCTATGGGCGCGCAAACCGTTTTTGTCACAAGCCGGAACATTCCGCGAGGCAGGGGCACAATCATGGGCACGGTAAACTTCCTGTTGCATCCAGCGTTCGGACGCACTATAAAAATGCTCCGCACAGGAGCGTGTTTAAAAGGATAACTCCGCAGCAACGTTTCTTTTGTATCACTCGAACCAATTGCCGGGCGCTATCCCGAAGCCTCTCAATGCCTGCCTCCCTCGCGGGGGTGCCTTTTGAAAAACAACGCGGCTTCATGCTCTGGTTCGTGCGGAGTGTACTCTAGCCCATTTTTCAAACAAAAAAAACCCTCGGTTATTCCCCGCCGCCGGGGGGCGGCGAAAAAAAGAGGATCCTTTTTCCGATTCATCCATAACTTTCCCGAGATACGAAATGGGGGATGTTTCCACGCCCGTTTACCGTCCAGAATCCTTGTCCCTGTTTTTTCACCAGCAAAGCGCTTGAGCGTGGAGGTCCCATGTTTTTGAGCAGTGCCATCATCACCGTCCACCTTGAAAACCTTAGGCATAACCTGAAAACACTGCTGGCCCGCCACCCTTCTCTCATGCCGGTCATCAAGGCCGACGCCTACGGGCACGGCGTCGTCGCCGTGGCGCGCGTGCTGGCGGAAGAAGGGATACAGCATATGGCGGTGGGTTCCGTGGGGGAAGGCGCACTGCTCAGGCAGGAAGGGCATACGGCTTTCCTGCTCGCCCTGATGGGACTGGCAAGGGATGAAGATACGGCTCTTGCCGCGAGCTACGACATCACGCCGCTGGTCCATAGCCGGGAAAGCCTTGAGCGGATCCTTGCGCAAAGCCATCTGGCGGGACGGGCGAAGCCGTTGACGGTTGCCATCAAATTCGACACCGGCATGTCCCGGCTGGGGTTCCGCGTGGATGAAGCGGCGGAGCTGGCCGACTATCTGCGTACGCTCAAGGAAGTGCGGCCCGTGCTGGTCATGTCGCACCTCGCCGCTTCGGATACTCCGGCACTCGACGATTTCACCCACGAACAGGCGCGCCGCTTCCACGAAGCGACGGAAAGCATGAAGGCCGTTTTCCCGGGCCTCAAAACATCCCTGACAAACTCTCCGGGCCTCCTCTGCTGGCCGAGCTACGTCGGCGATCTGGCCAGACCCGGCGTCACGCTCTACGGAGGAAATCCGCTTCACGGCACGGATAGGGCCAAGCTGGGCATGGGCCTGCTTCCCGTCATGGAGATGGCGGCTCCCGTGCTTTCCGTCCACCCCGTCGTGAAAGGCGCCACGGTCAGCTACGGCTGCCTGTACA
>ERZ779890.2176-NODE-2176-length-19079-cov-7.837153_pt1 | contig 19079 bp, 10 predicted proteins | sample MGYA00511553_ERZ779890 | MGnify/ENA primary metagenome ERZ779890 (study PRJEB29588, sample SAMEA2152064) | human gut metagenome | biome: human gut; feature: human-associated habitat; material: faeces | place: Denmark | collected 2008/2010 ... | reverse complement strand
GGTTGCGTATCCATCCCATTTGTTCTCGCAGGGCGTCGCGCTGGGCAGTGCCCAGCGCGTTGACCGTGGAACCGGCCGCCGCGGCCATTTTGCGCGATACCGCTCCGGGGTTATTGATCAAATCGTCGTTGATGGCCGAGAGGAAGCCGGTGAGGTATTGGTCCACCTGGCCGGAACGCGCCGCTCCCCACACCAGGTTGGCTCCGGCCAGCGAGTTGGCCGTGTCCGTCAGGATCGCGTAGGGGTTGTCGGTTTGTTCTTCGGCCTTGAGCAGGATTTTGTTGCCTTCATGCACCAGGTGCGCGTTTTTGTAGTAGGTGAGGAAGAGGCCCCCTACCGTGAGTGTGTTGTCCCCCAGCGTGATGTCTCCCGTTCCGGTGAGTTCCATCAGCGAGAGTTCCATCGGGTTGCCCGGGTTCCAGGTGATGTTGATTCCCGGCAGCGTGGTGACGTGGAAGGAGGCTCCGTTTTCCACCACGATGCTGCCGGAGGATTGGATGAAGCTTTCCGTCAGGTTCCCGTCGGAGTTGAGCGTGAAGGTGGTGGTGGAGTTGCTGCCAAAGGTGGCCCCGTCCACCTGCAGAGTGGTGTTAAAGGCGCTAATGGCGTTGTCGCTGGCCTGGATGGTCAGATGGCCCCGGTTTTCCAGCGCGGCGTAGGTGAGGGCCGCCCCGTCGGTGTCCGCCTTGCCCTGCAGGACCAGGTTGCCTCCGTCGATGTTGAGGTCCGTGTCCGCCCCGGAGGCGCGCAGCGTCTGGGAGCCGCTGCCGGTGACGGTCAGCGTTCCTTCTCCCAGCGAGCCTTCATAGACGTGGGCGGCTCCCTCGGCCGCGTTGACCGTGAAGTTGTGCCCGTTGAGTACCAGGGAGCCTGCTCCCGTGAGGCCGCTGACGTTTCCGTCGCTGTTGGCGGTGAGCTGGCCGTCCAGCTCCAGCAGCACTCCGTCCACGGAGCTGCTGGCTGCCAGTTCCAGCGAGGAGCCTTGGGCCAGCTTCAGCGTGCCGCTGCCGGCGATGGCGGTGTTGCCCAGGGCTGCCGTGGCCCCCGTGAGGGTGAGCGTGCCGGAAGTGCCGATGTCCAGCGTGCCTCCGTAGGTGCCGGCTGCCAGCGTTTGGGCCGTGGTGTTTCCGCCAATGCCGATGGACGCCGGGGCTCCGGCATCCGACGAGTCAAGCCGCAGGGTTTCCACATCGGCCGTGCCGTCGAGCTGGAGGACGCCCTGCTGGGCGATGATGTCCCCGGCCAGGCTGACCGTTCCCGTCAGCGTGAGCTTGTTGGCTCCCGTCTTGACCAGGTCCGTGTTGGCCGCCGCCCCGTTGAGGCCGGTGATGTCCCCCGCAAAGCCGGTGTCCACTCCCGTGGGTCCGTCGAAGAGGTTGTTTTGCAGCTCGATGCTTCCCTTGTTGTCCGCCGTGTTGGTGACGATGAGGTTGCCCGTGCCCTGCTGCCCGGCTCCGCTTCCCGGGGCCGTGAGGTTTTTGATGACCATGGTGCCGTCGGATTCCACGTAGAGGTCTTCGTTGACGATGACCGCCTGGTAGAAGTTGAGCTCCTGGTTTTTGACGGGCGCATCCGCGCTGCCCGTGCCGTCCACGGAGGCTACGTAGATGAGGTCCGTGTCTCCGGAGATGACGATGTTGCCCCCGTCCGCGTCCACGATGCCAAAGCCCAGCGCACTGAAGAGGGGATTGGAGGTAATGTGGGTTTTGAGGGCGGCCAGCTCCGCCGTGACGGTTCCGTTGGTCAGCAGGATTTCCAGCGTGCCCCCGGCCGTTTTCATGGCGTCGGCCACGGAGGTGAGGTCCAGCGTGAGCGTGGAGCCCTCCGCAAAGGCGATGGAGCCGGAGGCCCCGTCAAACTGGATGAGGCTGCCCGTGCCCGTGAAGGGGGCGCCGGAGAGGTTGTCCGCACTCACCGCCAGCGTATTGCCGGCGCCGCTGGCTGTCCACGTGCTGCCCGCCTTGAGTCCGGTGAGCTGGGTTCCCGCGGTGGTCGTGGCCACCGTGCCCAGTTGGGAGGCGTCCAGGCCGCCCAGGGCGATGTTGCCCGAGTTGGCCACGGCTCCCACATGGACGCGGTTGGCGGCATTTCCCGCGTAGGCCCCTGCCTGGCTCAGCGCCCCGGATTGGATGAGGATGTTGGTGGTGGCCGCGGCATTGTCCAGGTCCAGCGTTCCCCTGGCCAACGTGAGCGTGCCGGTCAGGTTGTTGGCCCTGTCGCCCACCAGGAAGCTACCCGTGGTGTTGACCACCAGGCTGCCCGCTCCGCTGATGGTTCCGGCCCAGGCGGCGTTGGCCCCGCTGCCGTCTCCCAGCTGGACGGTCGAGTTCTGGGCGATGCTCATGCCGCCCGTGCTGGTGTTGGCTCCCGTCAGCACCAGCTTGTCGCTGCCCTGGACGTCGAGTTTGGCCGTGTCGATGATGTCGCCCGCATAGAGCAGGTCCTTGCCCGTGCCGCTGTAGTTGACCCGGAAGGTGCCCGCCCCGCCCAGCGAGGCGGCCTGGATGAATTTTCCGCTTGCCAGCGTGGTGGCCGCCGTCCCCGCGCCAAAGGCCAGGACGCCGGCTCCCTGGCCGGAGTGCAGCGTGCCTTCATAGCCGGTCAGATCACCCGTGAAGACCACAGTGAGTGTAGGATTGGCTCCGGCGGGCAGGCCCAGGTTGGCTCCCGCTTCACCCGTCAGGGCTCCGGAGAGAGTGAGGGTCTGGTTGGAGTTGCCGTTGATCCAGCCTCCGGCCGCGGTGACGTGGATGTCGGCTCCTACCGGGTCGCCGCCGCCCACAAAGAAGCCCCGCCCGTCAAGTTCCAGGCTGGCCCCTCCCACGGCTTGGGCGTTGGAGAAGCCCACTTCGTTCCAGTCAGCGTTGGTGCCGTTGCCCACCAACTTGAAGGTGCCCGTGAAGCCGGTGTTGCTGCCGCTGACCTGGTAGCGCCCCCCGCCGGGGTTGGTGGGGGCTTCCTTGTCTCCCAGGATGAGGTCCCCGGCTCCGCTGATGGCTCCCGAGAGGGTGAGCACCGTGGTTCTGTTGACGGCGCGCGCTTCGTTGAATTGCAGGGCGGCCCCCTGCGCGATGGAGAGGGCCCCGCTCCACACCCGTGTGGCCTGGGAGCCCGCGGGCAGGGTGATGTTGTAGGTGAGCTGGCCTTCCGTGACGCTGATGGCTCCCGTGTAGGTGGTGGTGTCCTGCGCTGCCGCGGTGACGGAGATGTCCAGGCTGCCGCCGCCCTGCTTGACGAGGGCCGCGTTGCCCAGTTCCTGGCTGTAGGAGGCCCAGGAGATGTCGTTGCCGTTGGTGTCGATGCGCACTTCCGTGCTGTTGGCCGCGTCAATGAGGCCGGAGATGTCCTGGGAGGCTCCCGTGCCGTACACGAAGGCGCCCCCGCCAAAGACCAGCGCGTTGGTGGCAACCAGGCCCGGAGTGTTGGCATCGGTGACGTTGAGCACCAGCCGGCCTCCGTTGAGGGTGACCGTACCGGTACCCAGCCCCTGGGCGGTGTTGAGGTTGAGGGCCCCATCGATGATGGTGGTGCCTCCGGAGAAGGTGTTGGCGCCTGTGTTTTCAATGGTCAGCTCGCCCGTGCCGCGCTTGACCAGTTCCGTGGCTCCCGTGCCGTCCACAATGGCTCCGTCCCCCGAGAAGAGGTAGGCGGTTCCTTGCGCCCCTTGCGTGTTGTTGACCGTGATGCGCGGCGAGCTGACATCCCCGCTGATGGTGACCGTGGAGGCGGTGACGCCGGTCAGGTTTTCAAAGCTGGCCGCCTTCGTGCCGTCGTAGGCCACCGCCATGCTGTCCTTGTCCAGCCAGATGTCCCCGCCTCCCGCGGCCATCCAGGTGCCCGATGCTCCGCCGTTCCAGTTGAGGGCTTCTCCCAGCGCCTTGACGCGCAGGTAGAGCGTGTTGCCCGTGAGTTCCAGCGCGTAGGTGTAGTCGCCCGAGAGGCCCGAAGGGTCGAAGTGGAAGCTGTTGGCTGTCAGCGTGCCGAAGTTGTCCGCGGTGATGAGCTTGTAGTCGTTTTCCATCGTCTGGTCCACGCCGCTGATGGTCAGCGTGAGCGTGCCGGCCGCATTGAAGGAGAGCGTGCCGCCCGACTGAATGAGCGCGGCGCTTGAGGAGCCCATGCCCGTGAGGTCCAGCGTCAGGCCCGAGGCCGCAGAGAGGGTCATGCCGCCGGCCGAAGTGAGGCGCGCCCCGGCGCCCAGGGTGATGGAGTTGCCAAAGGCAACGCCATCGGCCAGACCGAAGTGGAGCTCCCCGGCGGAGACCGTCAGTGCGTTGGTGTAGCCCGTGGCCGTGGAGAGCGTGAGCTTGCCCGTGCCGCTCTTGGTGAAGGCGCCGCGTCCGTCCAGCACCGTCGCGTTGGCAATCACCGCGTCCGTCCCGTCCCCCGCGGAGATTTCGTCAAAGCCCGTAATGGCCGCCGCAGCAAACATGTCACCTCTGGTCACCCCGTTGAGGTTCAACACGCTCCTGGTCACCACGTCCCCCTGGCCCTGCCCGGAAATAAATGTCGTACCCTCAAATGTGGCCGTGTTGCCTTCAATCGTCACATTGGCCTGGGCCGTGGTCAGGGAAGTGCCGTTGACCTTTCGACCGCCCGCATAAATGGAGGCATTATTGAACGTTCCACCGCTGATGGAAAGGTTGGCTTCCCCTATCGTCAATGCGGAACTGGTGTTGTTGCGTTCCACATAAGTACCCAGGGATATTTGCGCTCCATCGAATGTACCGCCTGTAATCGTAATATTGGTGGAACCAATATTTCCGGTGAGGGCAGCGGTAGCGGCTCCATTAATGTAGGAGCCGCCCCAGATCTGGCCTGTGTACGTGCCGGATTTGAAAGTCAGGTTGGTTGAACCGGTAATATTGAGTGTGGACGCTCCCGTCTCCACCCAGGTACCCCCGGCAATCATGGCCGCTACGGAGCCATTGCCCATATCCAGCGTCATGTTGGTAGAGGTCAAATTATAGGTGGACGAGTTGACCATGGCACCTGCAAACAGCTTCTTCCCTTCCGCAAACGTGCCACCTGAAATAGTAGTGGTAGCCCCCTGCGCAAATACGTTTTCATTAAAGATGCCTCCGCTGATATCCAGGAAAACCGAAGCATTCTGCTTGACGGAAATTTCATTGCCTTTTCCCAACCCCAATACATTGGCATTAAACGTGCCTCCACTGAGGCTCAGTCTTCCTACATAATTTTTCCCTTCTTCTGTATTGCCGTAATTTACCTTTCCCATGCCCAGCAGGGAAACATTGCTGCCGAACGTTCCCCCTGTAACGGTCAGGTTGATGTCGCCCAGAATGGTAGAGGCATCCACATAGCCGCGAGCGGACCCGGCTGAAACAGTCCCGGTAAAGGTCCCTCCATTAATGGTGAAATTGACGTCTCCAGTATGCTGGAAACCTTCCAAGCCTAAAGCGAAAGAGATAATTTTAGAAGGAGCGCCAGTTGTCCAGCCCGTCCACTCTCCCCCATTGATGGTAGCGGTGAGAGTACCTGTTGTAGCAAACCTGACTCCAGCACCTCCTGCATTTCCATCCCCAAGCAAAGTCATTCCCGTCAGAGAACCTGCGTTTTCATCTACATTCAGGGTAACATCGGCCGTTACCGTACGCAGAGAGTTGGCCCAAAACATGAAATGAAATCCTGAAGTCAAGGAAGTATCCGCACCTATATTGATGGTGAATTTGTTGTCTCCATTGAGCGTAGTTTCTGCAGCATCCCCCACAATGTTCCACAACTGGACGCTGGCATATGTTCCTCCCTCCAGAGTCAGCGTGCGATCATATCCCCCTTCATAAGTACCGGCTGCCGTGATGTCCGTCATATAAATGGTACCCGGAGAATCAGTCTGCTCCGAAGAAGAACCGCCTGGATTAGTGATCGTATATTGTTCATTACCAAATGTTATCGTCGTTTCTCCGTTATCATCCAGGGTATAGGCAGACCATGCAGGAGAAATGAAGCAGGCAAGGAGAGCGGATAAAAGAGACAGGGGCAGATGTGGTCGCATAATACAGAACCTATTGATAATTAATAATTATAAAATATATTACCTAATACTATTACCGGATTAGAAATCCGTGCAATAATTACGCAATAATGTTAGATAGAATATAAAATATTAAGAATGATATTGTTCAAAAATAATTATCTTATGACCTAATATGTTTTGCATTTTCTATATCCACCCTTTCTGATTTTGTTAAAAGCCTTGGCCTCAAAAATTGTCATTGACTCCGGATTTCTAATCCGTAACTTTTTCCAGCTTTATCCTCATGATGACGTGCTGGTTTCTGAAAAAGAATTTTCTTTTCTTGCATCTCCGCAAGAGTATCTGTATAAGCCTCCACGTCCCTGCCGCAAGGCGAGACAATCCAAGGTCATGGAGCGGTAGCTCAGTTCGGTTAGAGCGCCAGCCTGTCACGCTGGAGGTCGCGGGTTCGAGCCCCGTCCGCTTCGCCACCTTGCCTTGCAGAAACAACCGCCTCCGGGCGGTTTTTTTGTGCCTTCTCCGGAGCTTTCCCAAAGTACCGCACCCCCGGACAAATGTTTCCGCTCCGGATTCAGGCATGCGGAAAGCCTCCTGCCAATCCGGCATATTTTACGGGAATCATGTTTTACTGGAAATGGCGCTTGGGCTTGCTAGAATGCCTCCCAGCAATACAAATCATGAGCACACTTTCGGACCGCCTCTTTGAGGAAATCCTTCAAGCCCGCCAACGGGTTTATGCCGTAGGCGAACCTACTCCCCTCCAGAAATTGAATCTGCCGGCCATTCATGCCCCGGTATATGCCAAACGGGAGGACCTGGGGCCAATCCGCGCCTACAAATGGCGCGGAGCATACAATTGCATGGCGGCCCTGAGCCAGGAAGCCAGGGACAAGGGAATCGTGGCGGCATCCGCGGGCAACCATGCACAGGGGGTAGCCCTGGCGGCAAGCGTGCTGAATTGCCGCGCCACCATTTTCATGCCGCGCTCCACCCCGGAAGTGAAACAAACGGAAGTGCGCCGCCACGGCGGCAGCCATGTGGAAATCATCCTTCACGGCGACTGCTATGACGAGACCGCGGACGCGGCCCACGAATACGCGGAAACGCACGGGAGCACCTTTGTCCACCCCTATGACGACCTGGTCACGATGGGCGGACAGGGAACGCTGGCGGATGAAGTGGTGATGAGCGGGGAAGGCCCCTTTGACCGCGCCTACGTGGCCATCGGCGGCGGCGGCCTGGCCGCATCCGTGGCCTGCTGGCTGAAGAAGTTCTGGCCGGATATCAAGGTGGTGGGCGTGGAGGGGGTGGACCAGGCTTCCATGAAGACTTCCATGGAACAGGGGCACCGCGTGAATCTGGATTACGTGGACGTGTTCTGCGACGGCACCGCCGTACATATTCCCGGGGAATATACCTATCCATTGTGCCGGGATTTGATCGACGAGTTCGTCACCGTTACCAACAATGAAGTCTGCCAGGCCATCCGGGCCATGTGGGAATCTTCCCGCGTTGTTCCGGAACCGTCCGGAGCCATGAGCCTGGCAGGGTTCATGAAACAATGGAACGAGGGACAGGTCAGGCCGGACGAAAAGAGCTTTGTCGTCATTTCCGGAGCCAACATGGATTTCACCCAGCTCACCCAGATCGCCCGCCAAGCGGGAATCGGCAACCATGAGACGCGCTATCTGCGCATCTCCATGGCCTCCAAGCGCGGCCAGGTGCTTAAGTACCTGCGCCACATGCCCCCGGCCACCACGCTGGTGGACGTGCAGTACGGCAAGACGGAGGGAGACACGCAGTACCCCGTGTTCGGAATCGCCGCTTCCGACGAAGATCTGGACACCATCCGCACCACCCTGAAAAAGAAGGGCATCGAGTTCGAAGACATCAGCGAAGACGACGACGTGCGCTTCCGCATGATCCATTATCAGGCGGAGTTGTGCGAACACCCCCTGTTCGTCCATATCGAGTTTCCCGAACGCGCCGGAGCCTTCCTGGATTTCATGGAACGCATCGCTGATCTCGCATCCCTGTGCTACTTTAATTACACTTACACGGGGGAACGCGTAGGCCGCGCGCTGGTAGGCATGGAATTCGAATCCGCAGAAGACCGGGAAACCATCCGGAAGCGCATGGCCGGATTCACCCGGAACATCATCCGCTCCATCCGGGAAATTTCTCCGGAAGCCTTCCACCGGATCATGGGAAAGGGGGCCCTGAGCATCGGCAGCCAAAAACGGGAAACCGGCGACTAGGAACTGTTCATCCGGCCCGATTCCCTGCCACTTACTATTTATTCCCTTCCATGCTTCCCCCCATCATTCTGGCTTCCCAGTCCCCGCGGCGGAAAGACCTGCTGACGGCGGCAGGGGTAGATTTTTCCACCGTCGTCCGGGACACGGACGAGTTGAAGGACGCCTCCATGCCGCCACAGGATTTGTGCCTGTATAATGCCCAAGCCAAAGCGTCGGCCGTATTCCGGGAATATCCCCAGGCTACCGTCATCGGCGCGGATACCCTCGTTTTTCTGGACGGCATTCCCCTGGGCAAGCCCCGCGACGCGGAAGACGCCCGCGCCATGCTGCGGATGCTTTCCGGACGCACGCATCATGTGTGCACGGCAGTCTCCATCCAGTCTCCGCTGGGCAGGAAGGACATCGCCGTCCTGACGGAAGTCACCTTCCGGGAATTGTCTGACGGAGACATCCGCCGCTACATGGAACTGGTTCATGTGATGGACAAGGCAGGAGCCTATGCCTTTCAGGAACATGGAGGCATGATCATCGCCTCCACGCGCGGAGATACGGACAACGTGATCGGCCTGCCGGTGGCGGACGTGATGCATTGCCTGCGTTCCTGGGGATATTGACCGGAACGGATGCCCGGAAACATTCCATCGGAAGCACAACGGCCTCTCCCGTCCACTCGGAACGGAAATCACGCATCCAATTTTCCGTTCCGCGGGAAGATGGCTTTCATCCCGGAACCGGAAGATTACCGTCTTTCCCGATGAAACGGCCTTACGGAAACATAACGGAAGAATTCCGTACTTCCCGACTTCCCTGCCTCTCCTGATCCCGTTCCCCGGCTTTCGCCTCTTTTCCCGCTCATTCTTCGCAGGAAGGTTCCGCCAGGAACTGGTTTACCTTGTTGTAAAACGCCACGGGCAGAACAGCTTCCACCAGGGCTCCTTCCTCCACATATTCCGTGGAAATCACCATGCCCTCGCTGTGCATGGCTGCGGCCAGGTCACTCCTCGTGTAGGGAATCAGGAACCGGGCGCGCCGGACGCGGCTTTCCAGCATTTCCACGCAGGCGCGCAGCAGGTCTTCCGTCCCCTGCCCTTCCCGCACGGACATGCACACCAGGCTTCCGTTGAAATGGGGAGCCAGGCGCTCCGTCAACGCGGCCCGCTCCTCCTCCGGCACCAGGTCCAGCTTGTTCAGAACCACGATCATGGGCTTGTCCCCCGCGCCCAGTTCCCCGAGCACTTCCAGCGTGGTTTCATAATGGCGCACGGCTTCCGGGTCGGAGGCGTCCACCACCTGCACCAGAAAATCCGCCAGAACGGCTTCTTCCAACGTTGACTTGAACGCCTCCACCAGCCGGTGGGGCAGGTTGCGGATGAAGCCGACCGTATCCGTCAGCAGCAAAGGCTGTCCATTGGGCAGTTCTATCTTCCTCGTCGTGGTATCCAGCGTGGCGAAGAGCATGTCCCTGGCCATGACTTCCGAGCCGGACACCAGGGAAAGCAGGGACGACTTGCCCGCGTTGGTGTACCCCACGATCGCGGCCGTGGCCCCTGCCGCTCGCGCTCCTTGCGCTGCGTGGCGCGCTGCCGGGTAACCATGACCAGTTCCTTCTGGATGGCTTCAATTCTGGCCCGGGCCAGGCGGCGGTCCACTTCAATCTGTTTCTCCCCCTCGCCCCTGGCGGCGCCTCCGCCGCCCTTCCCGCCTCCGGAACCGCCGCCCTGGCGGTCCAGGTGGCTCCACATGCGGGCCATGCGCGGCAGGGAGTACTGCATGCGGGCCAGTTCCACCTGGAGCGTAGCTTCACGCGTACGGGCGCGCTTGGCAAAAATGTCCAGAATGACTTCTTCGCGGTCGATCACACATTCGTCAATCAACCGTTCCCATTCCCTCTGCTGGGACGGCGCCAGCATGTTGTCAAATACCACGCAGTCCGCCCCGCAATCCACGGCAAGCTGCTTCACCTCCTGGGCCTTCCCCGTGCCGCACAGGAATTTGGCGTGCATGTCCCGGGACTTGACAAGGTGCTTGCCCACTATGCCGATGCCAAGGTTGGAGACAAGGTCTTCCAGCTCGTCCAGCATGGCCTGCTTTTCCTCGGCCTCGGAAGGATCAAAATAGATGGAAACGAGCATGGCCCGTTCCACCATTTCCGGCTTTTCGCGGATTTCAAACATAGGGGCCTGTTAACGGAATTGCTTGCTGGAAGTAGGCTTGTAATCCTTCAGCGCAGATTCCGGATACTGGTTGCAATTACAGCCGCAGGAAGAAAGGAAGCCGGCCACGCAGGCCAGCGTCAGAAAACCGATCAGTCTCATGCAGCTATGAGAACCCGTACGGAGCTCCGGAATCAAGCAAATTCTACTGCATAAACGGCCTGATCAACGACGGATGCGATCACTTTTCCAGACGTTTTTCCCAAACCGGCTCTATCCCGCATCATTGTTTCCTTCGGGCTTTTCCTCCGCGTCCAGCGCGGCCATCCACAGATTCCATTGTTCGATGAAGGCCCGGTCCATCTGGAGCAGGGCATTTTCCTGCTGGGTGAGGGAGATGGTCTGCGTGAGACTCCCGAAAATAAGAAGGGGCTTGGAGTATGTATCCGCCACAGGAGTAAATTCCGCAGGCTTTTTCTGCCGGCATTCCCGTGCCAGCGCATGCAGCGAATTGAATGCCAGGTCATCCCAGCTGACTTTATAGGCATCGCTGCCTTCCCTGCTTTCCAATGGTTCCACCGTGAGCAAATGCCCCTCCATGCCCGTCACGCGGACCTTGTCCCCGTTTTTCAGGACGAGCGGCTTCCACGGCTTCTTTTCCACCAGTTCGGGCAGAATCTTCTCTAGACGGGAGAACAGCGGCTTCATCCGGTCCGTCATTTCCCGCCGGGCGGCCAGCTTGTTTTTCACGATGGGGGAAGAAACCACCGCCTCCGCATTGCGATAAGCAGTGGAAACCTGTTCATAATCCCCCGTTTTTTCCATGATGCCGGCCGCTTCACGGCAAATGTCGTCATAGCTGCGGGCCTGCGCGGCGCGCAGGGCTTCCTGCCGGGCGGCCTCTTCCTGCGCCTTTTTCCGCTCTTCCTTTTCCTTGAGTTCGGCCAGCCGGACGGCTTCCGCTGCCTCCCAGTCCCTGGCCTTCTGGTACTGCATCCGGAGATGGTCCAGAATTCCTTCCAGAGCGGCATAGGACGGAGGCAGGGAGGGAATCTCCCCCGTCATCATCTGTTCACGGAGAAAGTCTGCGGCGGACCGTTTGGCCTCCACTTCCGCAACCGATTTTTCCGGCATGTCCTTCACCTGTATCAGGCGTTCATACTGCACGGTATATTCCTTCAGGTTGCTGAGCCACGCGGAGGCCAGCTCCCGCACGCTCCGGTCCCTGTCGTCGGCGGTTTCTCCGGCAATAAGATCGCGGAACGCTCCGTATTCAGGCCACATTCCGCCGAGGTACCAGCATTTGAGCGCCATTCCCGCATAATAATGCACGGCCAGGTCGGAATTGCTCCGCAGGCCGGGCATTCTGGAATTCCAGTCCTTGGCGCCCAGGTACATGACCAGGTTGCTGACGTCCCGGGAGCGTTCCAGCTCCACAGGGTCCTTGCAGTCCCGCACCTTTTTGCCCAGCTCTTCCAGCCGCACGACTCCTTCTGGAAACTGTCCCCGCGCCCACATGCACAAAACCTGGTTCACTCCCGCCCAGACGGCGGTGGAAAGCGGGCAGTCCGGTTGGTCCGCCAGATCTCCGAACATGGCCGCCGCCTTCACCAGATCCCCACGGTTCACGGATTTCTGAGCCTCGTTGAACAAATTGCCGAAGCGGATGCTCCGCTCCAGCCTGGATTCCACGGCAGCGGCATCCTCCGCGGTCGTTCCCGTTCCCACGGTGGGGGGCTGGACCGGAGGAACAGCGGCGGAAGCGGCATTTGCGGCTTTGCGCCAGGAGATGACGCCCCACGTCCCCAGAGCCAGAACCGCCAAGGAAGCAAGGGACAGAATAAACACCAGACGGTGCTTCCTGCGCCGGGCGCGCCGGGCATCAGAGGCACGCCGTTCCGCCCAGGTCAGGCCGGTCTCCTGCATGCCCCGGGCATATTCCTCCTGGGCCTGTTCCACGGTAGCCATCAGCTCCGGATAGGATGAGAAGCGGTCCTCCTTGTTAAAGGCCATCAATTTGTCCACGATGAAACAGGTCAGCGGGGAAATGTCGTTCACCACCTGGTCCAGCGGGGGAAGGTTTTTCTTGCTTTCCAACAGGATGTCCGACGACTGGGAGGCATCCACCCGGGGCGGGGCGCCTACCAGCATATGGTACATGGTAGCCCCCAGAGCGTACATGTCCGTGCGGAAATCTTCCTCCCCGCGCAACAGGGTTTCCGGAGCAGCATAATAGGGAGTTACCCATATTTCCCGTTCCATGTCGGACTCGCTGTGCAACAGGGACAGGCCGAAATCCACGATCTTGGCTTCTCCGTCCGGAGCCTGGAGAACATTGGCGGGCTTGATGTCCCGGTGCATGAGGCCCGCATTCCAGGCGGCGTCCAGGCCGCGCACGATGTCCAGGGCTATGGACAGCACCTTGTCTTCCGGCACGCGTTCCTCCGCCGTAATCAGGGAGTCCAGGCCATTGCCCTCCACCAATTCCATGGCAATGTAAAACAGTCCCTGGTCATGCCCCACGGCATAAATCTGCACCAGGTTTTCATGGGATACCCTGGCCATGATCTGGGCCTCCCTTTCAAATCGTTCGCTGCGGACGGCATCCCCCGCATACGTTTCATTCAATACCTTCAGGGCCACTTCACGCCCCAGCACGGAATCTTCCGCACGGAAGACCACGCTCATGCCGCCCTTCCCCAGCTTCCCGGTGATCCGGTAAGGCCCCATGCGCGTCTTGACACGGGTCATGGCTCCGCAATTCGGACAAACGGCATTCGCGTAAGGAGGCAGCAGGGAAATGTCCATGGCCTGCCCGCACTCCGGACAATTGATGATGTTGTCTTGCTGGGAACTCATGAATGCACAGCCGTCTGCGGAAGAAAGAATGGAAAAACGGAGGCGTCCTCTCCACGTCCTTTTTTGTTTTTTGGACAGCCGGAAAAACCGGCCGGGGGACGCATGCTCCGTATATGGCAAGGAGGGACCCTGTCCGGGTCCCTCCTATAAATTCCATCCGTTTGTCAGGAAATAGCCGGCAGAGAGGCCGCCGCTACGGCCTGGCCGTGGCGCTTGGTCTTTTCATCCGGCACGCGCAGCTGGATCTTCAACTGCGGGAATTCGGTGCGCAGCACTTCTTCAGCTTTGTCAATGATGATCTGGCCGCCGTCCCCGGAAGCCACACGGCCCAGGAAGAGCAGGTTGCGGATATCGTAAAACCTGGCGTAGTGCGCGATGGCATAGCCGAAGTGCACGCCGATGGTTTCATAAATCTTGCGGGCGCGTTCGTCGCCTTCGGCCATGGCGGCCTGCACCTTCTTGAGCTGTTCCGGGAAGGGCATGCCTTCAAACTGGAACCCGGCGCGGGGGGCCAGACGAGCCACGGCCTGCTGGGAGAAGTAGAGGGCGCCCACGCCCATGTCCTTGGACCATTCGTCCACGCCGCCTTCCTCGGAATAATCCACGGGGGCGAAGGCGAGTTCGTTCAGCCAGGGCTTGATGTGGCCTTCCGGGTCCACGTAGCCGGCGGCCTCGGAAGTGCCCATGGCGACGCCGAGCACGGCGTTGTCGTTCATGCCCATGGCTCCGGCGAGGGCGGTCACTTCACCGTCGTTCACCACTTCAAAGGGGATGTTGTTCCATTTTTCCTTCTGCAGGGTGCGGAACACCTTGCCCAGAGTCTTTTCAATATCCTCCTGGCTCACGCCGCGGAAGAGGGAGGAGGTGCGCACCTCGCTGTTGATGATGACGCCGGCGGAGGAGCCGCCGATGGCGTCCACGCGCGGAAGATGGGCGGCGGCGCGTTCCAGGGAGTCCTGGATGCCCTCAATGTGGTACTGCGGGTCCTTCTGGAAATACGGGTCCCACACGACTTCTTCGGAGAAAACCACTTCCCCGTTGACCACGGCGGCGCACTTGCGGTCGGAGCCGCCCAGGTCAAAGCCGATGCGGTAGCCGTCCAGATTGCGGCCCAGCGTCATGGAGCCGGAATATTCCTCAGGCAGTTCCTCCACGGATACCTTCTTCACCTCAATCGGGGAGCCGTAAATCTTCTTGCCGATGAAGTCCCAGTCAAACTCACGGATGCCGCCCTTGCAGTAGCGGGAGGCCAGCATGTCCGCAATGGCGTCATCACCGGCAACAAGGATGATGTTGCCGCCCTTCTGCCACAGCAGGAATTTCACGATGCGTTCCACATAGGTTTCATTCAGGGCAACGTTTTCTCCGGTATGGGGGAGAAGCTTGCCGGACCAGCGGAAGCAGGTCCCGTCATTGCGGGTCAGGGCGATATCCACTTGATGGGAGGCAGGATCGGCAGCAGCTTTGGCTTCAAATGCTTGATTCCAAAGAACGGCCGGCACAAAGCCGGGGTCCAGCACGGGCGTGATTTTGGGTTGAATATTCATGGCGATAATCCGTTGCGAACGTAGCATACCCGCTTTTCCTTGAAAAGTATTCATTCCCTTCCGAATGATTTTTTTTCAGGAACGCGGCGCGATAGCTCACTTTCTTCTGGCAAATCGCCATATTTCCACTAAAGAAGCATGTACCTTTCCCCGGACAGCGCCGCGTTGCCGGGAACGGCGCGTCATTCCAAGCTCATCTGTCCCATGAATGAATTAACGGACCAGCTCATCACCCTGTTTTCGGCCACCTTGATCGCCATCATGCTTATCGCCGTAGCAGCGGGCGTGTGCCGCCAGTCCCAGGCTCACGGCATAAAGCGTCCGCTGAAATGGAATATTCCCGTCGATCATCTGGACGGACTGGACATGGCAATGTGCGGCATCGTGGTCCTGTACTTCAGCATGGGCGCCCTGATGGCCGCGGCCACGCCTCCCGGCGCTTCCGCCCCGCCCACCACCACAAACATGGAGCTGGACAGCTACAAGGTATTCAACGGCACCTGCCTGAACCTCATTCTGGCCTTCGTCCTGCTGGTGCGCATGTTCCACAGCGGCAGAATGGAGGCCCTGGGACTGAAGAAGCATTCCCTGAAAATCCTGCTTTACGCGCCCGTCTGCGGCTACCTGCTGGTTCTCGCGCTCCATTTCCTTCTGGCCCAGATGGGGCTGTTCGAATGGATTGAGCGGGTGACCCACGCCCCGGCGGAACAATCCATCGTCTCCGTGCTCCGGCATTCCGACAACATCCCCCTCATTGCCGTCATCTGCTTCAGCGCCGCCATTGCCGCGCCCATCGTGGAGGAACTCATTTTCCGGGGCTACCTGTACCCCATCATGAAAAAATACACGGGAGCGTGGTTCGCCCTGATCAGCAGTTCCCTTCTCTTCGGCATCATCCACGTAAGCCTGGTTCCCCTGATTCCCCTGGCCTTGTTCGGGGCCATCCTGGTGCTGCTGTACGAATACACCGAATCCATCTGGACGCCCATCATCGCCCACTGCATTTTCAACACCGCCACCCTGGTCAACATCCTCTACCCCGGCCTGCTGCTGCCTTATGGCTCATGATCCCGCCATCCGCCAGGTGGGGGAAGACGCGCTCATACGCCGCCTTCTTCCCCTGATGACCGTCAACGACGGGCTGATCACCGGACCCGGAGACGACTGCGCCGTAGCCAGAGGCGCCAGGGGAGCGGACCTGCTCCTGAAGACCGACTGCGTGGTGGAAGGCATGCACTTCCTCTCCGGCACGGAACCGGAACTGATCGGCAGGAAGGCTCTGGCGCGCGCCGTATCGGACATCGGAGCCATGGGGGGCGTGCCGCGCCATGCGCTGGTCACCCTGCTGATTCACGCGGACCGCCCCGTCTCCCAGGTGGAAGGCATTTATACGGGCATGCGGCGCCTGGCGGAACAATTCGGCATCAGCCTGGCGGGAGGGGAAAGCTCCGGCCTGCCGTCCGACGGGCTGATCATCAGCGTGGCCCTGACCGGGGAAGTCCCGGAAGGGAAGGCCGTCCTGCGCAGCACCGCCCATGCGGGCGACCTGATTGCCGTCACGGGCGTGCTGGGCGGCAGCTTCCCCACGGCACACCACCTTACGTTCACGCCCAGAGTCAGGGAAGGCGGCATTCTGGCCGCCTCCGGACTGGTCACGGCCATGATGGACCTTTCCGACGGGCTCGGCGCCGACCTGCCGCGCCTGGCCGCCGCCTCCGGGCTGGGATTCCGAGTACAGGAAGAACTGCTGCCGGTCCGGCAGGGATTCACGGCTGCCCAGGCCGTTGCGGACGGAGAGGATTACGAACTGTTGATGACCTTCCCCCCCCGCCGCCGTGAAGAAATCCTGCGCCTGGCCTCCGAATGTTTCCCGGAAACGCCCCTCACCGTCATCGGTGAGATGACGCCGGAACCTTCCTCATCCCTTCCCGGAGGATACAGGCATTTCCAATAACCGGCGGCTCCGGAAAAAGGAGGCCGGAAAAAGCCGAAGAAAGGGCCTGAAAAGAGTTATTCCGCCGGCTGCCCGCTTTCCTGCTCCTGCTGGATGTAGGGCAGAAGCTGTTCATACGTGGCCTTGCCCAGGTAGCGCTTGATGGCACGTTCCGGAGTCTTGAAAATATCCACCAGAATGAGGCAGTCCAGCACATCGCCGAAGTTCTTGTCCACACCGAAGGAAAGTATCTTCCCGTTCAGTTTGAGATACTGGCGGAGCAGCACGGGAATTCCCTTGCCGTCTTCCTCCACGTCCGCCACCAGCTGGGACAATCCCTGCGCATCCGTCAGGCCGATGGGCAAAATGCAGGATTCCGACCTCTTCAGGTCCGCCTTGCGCGGCGGATTGTAGGCCTTGACCTCCCGGCTCAGTTCCGGCTCCATTTCATGCGCTTTCAGGTAGGAAACGATCAGGGCGCGGGAAAGATTGGAATAGTCGCGGGAAATGCTCACCGTCCCGAACAAATAGCGGTAATGGTGATTGCGGGCCATGAACTGGCCGATGCCCTCCCAGATGAAGCCGAGAGCCAGCGGCCTTTTCTGGTATTCCGGCACAATAAAGGCGCGGCCCATCTCCAGGGAGCGGTCCAGGACTTTGAGAGCCGCCGGGGAGAATGAGAAATATTCTCCGTTGTACAGCCCCTTCACCCCGTAGCGGGCAATGATTTTATCCGTCTCTCCCATGCGGTAGGCGCCCGCAATCTTCTTCTGGACGCGGTCCCAGAGGAACAGGTGCTTGTAATGGTTATCGTACGTGTCCAGGTCGCACGCCTTGCCGGACCCTTCCCCCACCTGGCGGAACGTGTATTCTCTCAGGCGGCCTATTTCAATCAGGATTTTGGGAATCTGGAGGGCATCCGCCACGTACACGTCCCAGTCCCCGTTCTCCTGCCGCGCGTGCAGGCACTCCGCAGGAAGGGCGTCGATTTCCGCCTGTATGTCGTTGGGGGGCACGGGAGGAATCAGGGAAGCCATCTTCGCCTTCTTGTCCTTCCTGTGCACATGGGGGCGGCGGCTCTTTTCATAACCCTTGCCCAGCAGATAGGTGCGCAGGCGCAAATGGGAAACCAGCGCCTCGTCGGAATCATACTGCCCCAGCTGGCTGAAGGAAATGGGCTTGCCCACCACGATGCGGTGCGTGCGGCGGCCGTCCCGGCCCACTTCACGCGGCAGGAACGCGACGCGCGCCTTGCGGTTGATCAGAGAAATCCCCTGGAAAAGCAGGCTGTTGCGCCCCGGGAAATACACCGGAACCACAGTAGCCTTCGTCAGCCGGATAATGGCGGCAATATTGGAGTTCCACGGATCGTCCGTCACCCGCTTGTGGATCAGGGAAAAACTGGAAGCCGTTCCGGCGGGGAAAATGCCCAGCACGCCGCCCTTGCGCAGCCACGCAATCATCTTCCGCATTCCGGACAGGTTCTTGCGTTTGGCGTTCTCATCCTCGTACACGTCCACCTTGATCAGCCAGGGTTCCAGTTCCTGGCACAGGGAAAGCTGTTCATTGGCAAGAATGCGCACATCCTCCCGGACGCGGGTCAGCAATTCCCCGAACATGATGCCGTCCGACAGGCCGTGGGGATGGTTGGCGACGACAACCACGGGCCCCTTTTTGGGAATGTTTTCCAGGTCGCCGGGCCTCAGCTGCAACTTGAGGTTCAAATGCCTGGCAGCCAGCTGGAAGAAGTTTTCCGGGGATCCGGACTCCTTGTCGCGGACGATCTTGTCGTACGCCCTGTTCAAACGTTCCAGACCCAGCAACTTTTCAGCGGACGCCGCCACCAGGGAAGGGAGACGCGTATTTTCGTCCAAAATGTCTTTGATATCCACCATCTTCGGGTGCTTGAGCCGGCCCATGCCCTGCTGTATAACGGATTTACGGGAAAAAGTGAAACTCTTTTTCCCATGCCGTCCGGAACGCAGTCTTGATTTCCGCGGGGGCGGCAGCTACAATCCGTACAGCTTCCGCCCCCATTTCCAACACAAAAAACACTCATGCACCCAGCCATTGCCATTGACGGTCCCGCTGCTTCCGGTAAATCCACCGTCGCCAAACTCATTGCGGACCGCCTCGGCTACACCTTCATCAACACGGGGGCCATGTACCGGGCCGTCACCTGGTACATGCTGGAACAGGGGATAGACCCGGCGGACACGGACGCCGTGCTGGCCGCCCTGCCCTCCGTTCCCCTCTCCTTCGGCAAGGACGGAAGCCGCTCCATCGTCCTCTGCAACGGCTCCCCCCTGACAGAGGAACTCACCCGGCAGG
>ERZ779890.2154-NODE-2154-length-19171-cov-32.851486_pt1 | contig 19171 bp, 13 predicted proteins | sample MGYA00511553_ERZ779890 | MGnify/ENA primary metagenome ERZ779890 (study PRJEB29588, sample SAMEA2152064) | human gut metagenome | biome: human gut; feature: human-associated habitat; material: faeces | place: Denmark | collected 2008/2010 ... | reverse complement strand
AAGAAATGTGTGCGGATTTTCGAGCATAATTTTGTTGCAGAGTAGGCAAAAATCCGCAGGCGGGCTTTCGCCCGTCAAGGATTTTTAACACAGTCTGTGGCAAAATTTGCCGAAAAGACGTGTGCATATGCTTGTGAAGACGGGTTCTAACATTGATAGCAAGCTACCGATTGTGCTGTTTGTCGGGCAGCGCTTCTCAGTATAAAATGTAATAAAGTTTCTCTTATGTTCATTGTAACGATGAGGGTAGAAGCAAGCAATCCCTCAATCTTGCGGCAGATAAAGATGAATTGATTTTAACGTTAATAATATTGCAAATGTTGGTGCGAAATATGACGATATAACTTTGCCGCATGCCAGCTCCCTTTAGCAAGGGACGGGCAAGGATGCCCGAAGTTGAACGCCCAAAGTTTCGCTAGGATGCGAAACCAACAAAGCGTTCATAAGCCAAGAATTGTGTTGGCGATAAGACACACAAACGACTGAGTATTAAACGTTTGTATAAGCGGGTAGCTGACGCTCACTTAGTTCCATTTTAGTACAGATATCTCAGGATAGTAGCGTTCTTTTTGGATAGTCGGTGACAGTGCAGTTGCACTGATAAACTCACGGAATTATTAACAAATTATTGGCACAAAAACTGTTTTCAGCGATGCTAGCACAATATTTATTGTTCTGACTTTTTTACAATATGTTGCATTGCAATTTCAGTGAAACATGATAAGCTGAGGAATTGTATCACAACCGCTCCCGTTGCTTTATGAAAAATCATATACAAAAAGCCCACGCACTGAAATGCATGGGCTTATGTTACATTTTAATGTACTTTACCGTGAACAGAAATTACTTTCTCTTCTTAGCAACGATAACTGCACCTGCAGCTACGACAGCAACGCCTGCAACTGCTGCTACACCTTCAACACCTGTGTTTGAGTTGGGCTTTGAAGAATCGCCTGTTGTAGGAGCGTCTGTAGCAGGAGCGTCTGTAGCGGGAGCGTCTGTTTCATCAGGAGTTGTGCTACCGCCGTTCAGGATAGCGTCGATACCTGAGATCGTGAATGTAACATTCAGACCCTCATTGAAGTAGATGTCCGAAACCTTTAAAGGAGCATCTGCCTTTGTATCACCGTATTCGTTGTAAAGTTCGATACGGAGCTTGCCGTTACCTTCGATATCACCGAAGAAGATCTTGCTTGAATCAACAGCAACTTCTGTTGTTTCGCCGTCCTTAACCTGTGTGATCTTAACGTCTGTTACGTTAACACCCTTTGACTTAGCTAATTCCATCTTTTCAGCGGCTGACATATTCTTGTCATAGCCTTCGCAGTCCTTGCCAAAGCCTAAAGCTGTACCGAGGTCAGCGATATCAACGTTGAATACTACAGCGCCTTCGGCCAGTGCAGGAGCCATTGTTTCTTCGCCTGTTTCTTCATCAACAGAGGAAGCCTTGATGTCAGCGACAGATACTGTGTATGTACCGTCCTTAGTAACTTCTGCAGTGCCTGCTGTCCACTCTGTGACTGTACCGTCTGAGCCTTCTGTGTGGCCGGTAGCATCCATAGCTTGGGGATACCAGTCAGCGTCAGCGTACATAAGGAATGCATCATACTGTGCTGATGCTGCAACAGCCATTGTACCTGCTACTGATGTAGCGATGATACCAGCCATTATCTTTCTTAACTTCATTGTAATGTCCTCCATTTAGAGTTTTTTGGGATTTACACAAATATAAAATTTGCTATCTTCATTATAAATGAAATCGTTTTTATAATCAATAGGCAAACTCAACAAAGCAACATTGCTTTTTTGTTGACAATGCACAAACATCACCCCGTATTTTCCACATATTGACCTATTGTAACATCGTTACACGGAAATTTAGGCAAAATATTCGCTTAATTCGCTTAATTGGAAATTTATTCCGTTGAAATGCGATGCTTCAAAACGGTCAAGGTAATAAAGAAAACAGAATGCACAGCACGAATTGATAAAAATTTTCAAAAAGGTATTGCAATTACGGTCGGAATAATGTAAAATATAATAGATAGAATATGGGGCTGAGAGATTAAAAACAAAAAACGGCTTTCAGCGGCGGTATTTTCCGCATAAACCCGATAAAATATACGGAGGTATTTTAAAATATGATCACAGCAGGCGATTTCAGAAACGGCATGACCTTTGAAGAGGACGGCAACGTAATGCAGATCATTGAGTTCCAGCACGTAAAGCCCGGTAAAGGTGCCGCTTTCGTAAGAACCAAGATCAGAAACGTAATTACGGGTTCGGTAGTTGAAAAGTCCTACAACCCCACAGCTAAGTTCCCCACAGCATACGTTGAGAGAAAGGATATGGAGTACACCTATAACGACGGTGACCTTTATCACTTCATGGATTCCGAAACTTACGAAGATGTACCGATAAACAAGGCAGAGCTTTCAGACAACTTCAAGTTTGTTAAGGAAAATATGGTATGTAAAATTCTCTCTTACAAGGGTAAGGTATTCGGCGTAGAGCCCCCCAACTTTGTAGAGCTTGAAATTACAGATACAGACCCCGGTTTCAGAGGCGATACAGCTACTAACGTAACTAAGCCCGCTACTCTTGAAACAGGCGCTGAAATCCGTGTTCCTCTGTTCGTTGAAATCGGCGATATTATCCGTATCGATACAAGAACAGGTGAATATATGGAGCGTGTTACAAACAAGTAATCGCAGAACGTGATTACTATATGTAACTACAGAAAGTAAAAGGAGGATTTTTACTATGACAGTTGCAGAAAAGGTATCATACATCAAGGGACTTGCAGAAGGTCTGGGTGTAGATGATTCAACAAAGGAAGGCAAAGTGCTCGCCGCTATCGTTGACGTACTTGACGATATTGCGCTGACACTCGGCGATATAGACGAAGAACTGAACGATGTAGCTGACGTTATGACAGATATGGAAGAAAGCGTTGACTGCCTCGAAGATGTTGTTTACGGCGAAGATGAGGACGATTACGATGACTGTGATTGTGGCGACTGCTGTGACGAGGACTTCGATGATGATATGTACGAAGTGACCTGCCCCAGCTGCGGTAACACCATCACTGTTGACTTTGATGTTATCCAGTCAGGCAAAATTCCCTGTCCTAACTGTGGTGAAACTCTTGAGTTTGACCTCAGCTGCTTAGAGGACGAGGAATGCGATTGCGGTTGCCACCACGACCACGAATAATCAGATTTGACAGTAACCGCCTGCCTGTACGGCAGGTGGTTATTTTTGCATCTCAAAATCGGACAAATTAAGTCTTTTTTAGCATCCTGCCTTGATTTTTCGGCATAATAGTGGTATACTTACAACATAAACGGCTTTTGCTGATCGAAAGGAAACAAAATTATGAGCGAATGTACTCACGACTGCAGTTCTTGCTCGCAAAACTGCGGCGAAAGAACGACACCTCAGAGCTTTCTTGAAAAGCCTCATGAGCTGTCACATATAAAGAAGGTAATAGGCATAGTAAGCGGTAAGGGCGGCGTAGGCAAGTCAATGGTTACTTCACTGATGGCTGTAACCATGCAGAGAAAAGGCTTCAAGACCGCTGTGCTCGACGCAGATATAACAGGACCGTCTATCCCCAAGGCTTTCGGTCTGCACGAAAAGGCAACAGGCGACAACACAGGCATCTACCCTGTTATGACAAAGACCGGCATTGAAGTAATGTCAGTAAACCTGCTTTTACCTGATGAAACAGACCCTGTTGTGTGGAGAGGTCCTGTCATTGCCAATACAGTAAAGCAGTTCTGGACTGATGTAATATGGAACGATGTTGACTATATGTTTGTTGATATGCCGCCCGGAACAGGCGACGTTCCGCTGACGGTGTTCCAGTCACTTCCCATTGACGGAATTATCGTTGTAACTTCTCCTCAGGAGCTTGTTTCGATGATCGTCGGCAAAGCTGTTAAAATGGCTGAAATGATGAACGTACCGGTACTCGGCATTGTAGAAAATATGTCATACTACGAATGTCCCGACTGCAAGTCAAGACACAGCATTTTCGGTGAAAGCCACATTGAAGAAGTTGCCGCAAAGTACGATATCAAAAATATTGCGAGAATGCCGATCAACCCGAAATTAGCGGCGGCTTGCGATAAAGGTCTTATCGAGCTTTACGAGGGCGACTGGCTTGATGAAACGTCAGATATGCTCGAAAAGCTGTAATCCGTTTTTAACATCATGACCGCAGACACGTTCTGCGGTTTTAAATATCCGTATTGTCAACCGCATATCGCTTTTGGTTGACAGTGAAAGGTAATTCTCAATATGAAATTAAAAGAACAGGTTCTGCTGATACTTATGAGCAGTAAAGGCGACTATATTTCGGGCGAGGATATATCAAAACAGCTTTACGTCAGCCGTAACGCCGTCTGGAAAGCTATAAACACTTTAAGGGCAGACGGATTTATAATTGACGCCGTGCAGAACAAGGGCTATCTGCTGTCAGGCGGAGAAACCGATGATTTCACCCGTTACGGCACACTCAGGATAAAACAACTTCTGAAAAAACCAGCCGCCGATGCCGACATAACAATAAAAGACAAAGTAACCTCGACAAACACGCTTCTCCGTTCTTCTGCCGAAAACGGCGCTCCCGATAAGACAGTACTTATCGCAAACGAGCAGACAAAGGGCAGGGGCAGACACGGTAAGAGCTTCTACTCTCCCGCCGACAGCGGTATCTATATGTCGATACTTCTCCGCCCGGAATTCAAAGCCGATAAGGCTTTTTTTATAACCGCAGGTGCGGCTGTATCGGTCGTGAGAGCAATCAAAAAAATATGCGGAATAGACGCAGGTATAAAGTGGGTCAATGATATAATGCTTGACGGAAAAAAGGTCTGCGGTATTCTTACAGAAGCGGTAACGGATTTTGAAAGCGGAAGCCTGCAATACGCAGTAATGGGACTTGGTATCAATATCAACCGCCCAAAGGGCGGTTTCCCGTCCGAGATTTCCGACATTGCCTCCAGTCTTTATTCAGATAAGGTTGCGGGAAACGAGCTTAAATGCTCCTTGTCGGCAGAAATTCTGAACAACTTCTTTGACATCTATAGCCATACTTCGATAGAAAAGCTGATAGAGGAATACAAGCGTTATTCGGTAGTACTCGGAAAGCGGATAAAGGTTATTTCATCAAATGAGGAATACTATGCTACCGCTATTGATATAGACACAAACGCACGGCTTATAGTAAAAGATAACACAGGAAATACACATACATTATCCTCTGCCGAGGTTTCGGTCAGAGAGGGACAGGGGTTATAATGAATAAATTATTGAATCATCTGCGTATACGCAGCGAACGACTATACATAACGCTGAAAACTTTTTTCAAGTGGCTTGTTCTTTCGGGGATAACCGGACTTTGCTGCGGTGTTATCGGCTCGCTGTTCCATCTGTGTATGGAATTTGCCACAGAGTTCCGCACAGGGCATTCATTTATGGTGTACTTTCTGCCGGTAGCCGGACTTGCAATCGTATTCCTTTATAGTATCTGCGGACTGAAAAACGATCCCGGTACTAATATAATAATCACATCGATAAGAACCGAAGGTAAAATTCCCGTCAGAATGGCACCGCTCATTTTTATCTCGGCATTTATCACTCATCTGTTCGGCGGTTCGGCAGGACGTGAGGGTGCGGCATTACAGATAGGCGGCGGACTTTCTGCTGAAATCGCAAGGCTTCTTAAGATGGACGAGCGCAACGGGAATCTTCTTGTTATGTGCGGCATGAGCGGACTGTTCTCCGCTCTTTTCGGAACACCGGTCACCGCAACTTTCTTTGCGATGGAGGTAATCAGCGTCGGAGTATTCTACTACTCCGCTATTGTTCCGTGCTTTTTCTCCGCTGTTGTGGCACTGGGCATATCACGGCTGTTCGGAATTATACCGGTTGTTTATAAGATCCCGGTACCTGAGGTCAACATCGTAAATGTAGCGTTTGCTATGATATTGGGCGTAGGTACAGCTCTGCTCAGCATAATATTCTGCTTTTCACTGCACAAGCTGTCAAAGCTGTTGTCATCGAAAATAAAGAACAGCTATATCAGAATTTTTGCCAGCGGCTGTGTTATCGTGATACTGACGCTGATATTTGGCACGGATTATAACGGTGCGGGAATGAACATCATAATGGACGCTATGACAGGCACTACACGCCCCGAAGCGTTCGCACTGAAGCTTGTATTTACCGTCATCACTATAGCAGGCGGTTATAAAGGCGGCGAGATAGTACCGTCATTCTTTATCGGAGCAACGTTCGGCAATCTGTTCGGAACGCTTTTCGGTCTGCCGCCGCAGTTCACCGCCGCACTGGGACTTGTTTCGCTGTTCTGCGGAGTGGTAAACTGCCCGGTAACTTCTCTTCTTCTCAGTATCGAACTGTTCGGCGGAGAGGGAATTATCTTCTTTGCCGCCGCATGCTCGGTAAGCTATATCTTGTCAGGTTACTACGGACTTTACACGGGTCAGAAGATAATGTATTCAAAGCTTCACAGCAAGTACATAAACAGACATACAAAATAAGGAGTTTTCCTATGGAATACGCATTTTCAGAAAACACCGGCATTAAGGTATCAAGGGTCCGCCTTGGCTGTATGAGCTTCGGCAAAGCAGGACTGTAAAGTGCGTTGCTAAGCTTGCCGAAAAAATACGGCTGTGAAATATCACAGATAGCTGTAGCTTTTAAACAGTATGAGCCCGTCTGTTATACAGACGGGCTCAATTTGCGCTGACCGTTTTATCCTTTATATCTTTTAAGAACGGAAATTACTCTTATATATTCCTTTCCTGCGGCAATAAGAAGTTTCTGAGCGCTGTCATAATCGCTTCTGCGTAAATCTTCGGTAATTTCATCAAATACAGAACGTAACTTTTCAAAGCCGAGATTTGCTGCTATTCCCTTCATTGTATGAGCCGCTCTGAACGCCTTTTCAACCGAATGCTCATTCATTGCGCTAACAAACCCTGCAAAGTGCTCATCACACAGAAACTCGCATATTGCAGGTTCAACACTTTCTTCATCGCACTCAAGGCGCTGTATTACACTGTCATAATCTTCTCCGAGCAGTTCATAGCATTCTCTCATAGTGAGATTTTTTCTACCGATATACCCGAACACTGCGGCTTTAAGCTTTTTCGATTCTACAGGTTTTGCGAGGTGCTCGTTCATACCTGCCTGTCGGGTCTTTATCTTGTCATCGGTAAAAGCATTTGCCGTCAGTGCGATTATCGGAACAGATACCGCGTCCGGACGGTTGAGGGTGCGTATTGTTCTTGCCGCTTCAAGTCCATCCATAACAGGCATCATAATATCCATCAGGATCACATCGACAGAATAAAGCTCAGAACCTTCAAAGGCTTCAACGGCTTCTTTTCCGTTCCACGCCTTTATCACCGTTGCGCCCTCGTTTTTAAGCATAAACTCGGTGATTTCCATATTCAGCTCGTTATCCTCTGCAAGCAGAATATTCACACCATCAAGCGAGTGGTTTTCGACTACTATTTCCTGCTTTGTTTCAGCCTGCTTTGTCGTGTCTATATCCAGAGGGAGATTTACCGTAAATGTTGTGCCGATATTTTTCTCGCTTTCACACTCGATAGTACCGCCCATCTTGTCTGTAAGTCTTTTAGCTATGGCAAGACCAAGACCAGTACCCTGATATGATGTTCTTGCACTTTCGTTTTCCTGGCGGAACGGCTCAAACATAACCTTCCGGAACTCTTCTCCGATGCCTATACCGTTATCTTCACATATTATGCTCAGGATCGCGGTTTTTCCGTTATCCGTAACCGAGAGTTCTTTGCAGGACACTTTGACATATCCGCCGTCTTTTCCGTATTTGACAGCATTGCTGATTATATTCATCAGCACTCTCTTGACGTGAAGCGGACTGCCTATCAGCCTGTTATGTATATTCTCGCACTTTTCGACAGTCAGTGAGATGTTATGCTTATAAGCGTTCTGCTCATTGAGCGTTACTATATCATTAAATATGTCGTATATATCAAACGGCTTATATTCAAGCGCTATTTCGCCCGATTCGAGCTTATTCATATCAAGAATATCGTTGACAAGATCAAGCAGATATCCTGACGCTACCCACGTCTTCCGGCGGCATTCTCTCTGCTTTTCCGGGTTATCGGCATTTTTCTCCGCTATCTCTATCATACCGCGTATTCCGTTTATCGGAGTTCTAATATCATGGCTCATGCGCCGCAGAAAATCACTTTTGGCAGCATTCGCACGTTTTGCTTCTTCAGCCGACTGAAGCAGTTTTTCATTGTATTTTTCTTCCGCAATACGAGTTTCACGAATATGCTTTTCCTGTATTGTCCTGTAAAGCAGAATTGCCGCAGAGCATATTATTATATAAATCGTAATTGCAAACGAAGTTACCGTCCAACGGCTGATATAGACGTCGCCTGCCGGATAATAGACGTATATGTAATAGCTCTTGCACTTATCCATTCCGCCATAGTAGGATCCTTCGCTGTCTGCTAAATGTAAAAAATCACTTGCTTCATTGCCTTTTGACGCATAGCTGTTCAGGATCTCACAGTCTGTAACTGCTTCCCCGCTGTACTTTTCATTATTAGACGCTATTACGCTGCTTTTGTCAGTAATGATAATGGTTCCGTTCATCGTAAGCTTAAACCCTGACAGCAACAAATCAAGCGTCGGCTGACCGTTGTCTATTACAGCCTTTGTCTGTCTTAGATATGTGAATACTATACCCTTTTTATCTGTGCGTGCAACCGCCGCAAAATCGTAATAATAATCCTTGTTGCTTTCCGTACCGGACGGAGAAGCGTGCATTCTGTCCGCATATATCTTGATCGGTTCGTCGACAATACTGAGTATATTGTCCTGCTGAATAAAACTTTTCCATTCGTTATATCCCGTGTCATCGCTGTAAATTTCGTTATCAATCCCGCCTTTTTCGTCAAGTACCATAATTCCGGTAAGATTGTGGTTAGCGATAAAGCGCTTCATCGTATCATCCGAATAATCATTGAATTCGTACAGATCACGGCTTATTTCCTTTGTCTTATCGATAATGCGGAACAGACTCTTGGCAAGGTCGGACGAGGTTATCTCATCATACCGTATGCATTGATTTTTGATATACCCTATCGTTTCGGCTGTAACGTTTTTTGCATTTTCCGTATTATTGTACGAAAATATTGTGAAAACACAGCCGACCAGTACAATACCGACTATGACCATTCCAAAAATTTGTTTAGGAAAAAGCAGTTTTTTATTCTTATTATTCAATCGCTATTCCTCCGAATGCCGCATCGGCATCTAGTCCGTATTTTTCGGCAATTTTGGCAATTGTTCCGTCTTTCATCATATCGTTCAGCACAGATCTGAGCCTTTCCGGAATTTCTGTGTTATTTTCTTTATAAAAAGCTACGCCGAGTTTTGATATCAGCAGATTTTCATCTAGCAATCTGTATTTTCCGTTTACTTCATTGACAAGCTGACGGAGCATATATTCATGACCTGCTATTGCATCTACATATTCTTTATTCAGCGCCGCAAATATGTAATCTATTTTTACAAAACAATATAAATTACCGACTTGCGGCATACCGTTGTTTTTATCTGACAATAATTCCTCAGGCTTTGAGCTTGACTGTACCGCAACTCTTTTGCCTGCAAGGTCTGACAGCTTATAAATATCGCTGTCTGCTCTTACCGCAACCGCTTGCCTGCTATTCATATACGGTCCTGCCCATTTATACATATTTTCTCTGCCGTTCATTGAAAAGCAACCCCACAGGCAGTCAACCTCTCCGTCAGCCAGATATTTGTCCTTCTCATCCCATACAATATTTTTAAACGCAGCTTTATATCCCATTCTGGCGAAAGCTTCTGTTGCAATTTCAACATCTATGCCGGCAGGATTGCCGTTTTTATCGCTGAAATTGTATGGTTCATATTCATCACTCCCTATAACTATGACCGGCAAGTCGTTTATTGATGAATATGAATTGTCCTGTGCACAGCCGACAAACAAAGCGGCTGTTACAGCAACTATAACGCAATTAAAAATCTTTTGTAAAATTCTCATTTTCATATAATTCTTATCGTTGAAATGCCCATGATTTCAGTTTTCTGTAAATCAGCTTTTGAATTTTGCTTTGATCTCATCCTGTATATCAAGCATACACTCCAGAAGTTCCGGATTGAATGCACCGCATTCGCCGCCGAGTATCATACTTATTGCCTTTTCATGCGGAAACGCTCTTTTATATACACGTTCGCTGACAAGCGCATCATATACGTCTGCTACCGATACGACCTGTGCGGCTATCGGTATCTCATCGCCCTTGAGCCCGTCGGGATAACCTCTGCCGTCATAACGCTCGTGATGCCAGCGACATATGGTATACGCCACCTTGATAAGCTCTTCATTTTTATACTGTTCGAGCTTTTCGAGCATATCCGCACCTATCATCGAATGTGTTTTCATTATGGCAAACTCCTCATCGGTAAGTCTGCCCGGCTTGTTTAATATCTTGTCGTCGATACCCATCTTGCCGATATCGTGAAGCGCTGATGCCATTGTGATAAGGTGTCTTGTATTGCTGTCAAGCTTATACTTGTCGGTCTTTTTAACAAGCTGATCCAAAAGCATCTCGGTAAGCGTCCTGATATGTACTACATGCAGCCCGCTCTCACCGTTTCTGAATTCAACGATCTGGCTCAATATGCCTGTCATCATATCGTTATTGCGTTCTTTTTCATTTATCTGATCGGTAAGGAGCATCAGCAGTCTGCGCTGTTTGGAATACAGCTTTATCGTATTGAAAACTCTGTGGTGTACTACCTTTGCGTCAAACGGTCTGCTGATAAAATCCGATACGCCGAGCTCATATGCCTCACGCACCGAATCAGCCGAATTATCGCTTGATATCATAATTACAGGGATGTCATCGATAAAGTGATTGTCATTCATATAATTCAGCACGTCAAATCCGCTGATACCCGGCATTAATATATCAAGCAGTATCAGAGAAATGCCTGTACCGTACTGTTCAATCATAGATATGCACTTTTCACCGCTTTCAGCTTCAAGCACGTTGAACCCGACGCCAAGCATAGACGAAAGTATCTTGCGGTTAAGCTCAGAATCGTCAACTATAAGAATGTTAAGCTTATCTTCAAGAACATAATCCTGTCTATCCTTATCGGTAACTACCGTATCCTCGTGTGACTTTACGGTATACATCAGCTTATCCGTGCGGATAACAGCATTCTGCAAAGGTTCTTTGTCCGCAATTATACCGCCTATGCTGACTGATAAATGTATGCCTGAATATCCTGATACATCTGTTCTGCGGATTTTTCTTCTTATCTCTTTAAGCTTTCTGTTAAAATTATCTTCGTTTTCAACACCCGGCATCAGCAGCAAAAATTCATCGCCGCCGTAACGGATAAGAGTATCAGTTCCTCTTATGCAGCCCTTTATCACACTGACAACTGCATTAAGAACCGCATCTCCGGTATCATACCCTTGCGTATTGTTATATATCTTGAAATCATCAAGATCTATCATAACAACACCACCGGAGAATATCGTATTTTTAAGCGTTTCTTCAAAATATCTGCGGTTGAATGTATCGGTCAGAGTGTCATTGTAAACCTCTTCGTTGTTTTGGGCAAGCTTGCTTACAAGTTTCTCCCTGCCGTTCCGACTGAATACCGCGTTTTTGTCTATCGGCTTCATCATTTCAATTACGCACGGTTTGCCGTCAACTTCGACATACTTTGCAATAACCTGAAAAATATCTTTGCCGGCAAGTTCCAGCTTTTCTGTCTGGGATTTCGTTTCAAGCGCTTTCAGCTCAACTCCGTCAAGATAGATTTCATCTTCGTCAACATTCAGAAAAAGATTGTTATCCCTGTCCTCCTGCGTATATATTCTGCCGTTTCTGATTTGTTCTTCGCTCAATAGTCTTGCGTAGGCAAACAGTGTCGAGAAACACTCTACCTGCAAATCAGCCTGCTTTTTTGTAAGCTTCATTATTCCTTCTGTCATATTTTCTCCTGACACTAACACACAAGCGTCATCAGCCTTGCAATGTACTGTTCCACTTTGATAAAATACTTTCCGCCTTGTCAAAGTCGCAGTCATCTATCGCCGCCTTTATACCGTCAAAATACGTCTTGTCAGAATCGCTCGTATTCTGCGATATCTTCTCCAGAACATCGTCAATCTGTAGGGCGTCCATATCCGACAGTGCATCGGACAGCTCGTCGAGCAGAGGTTTTATATCCTGATTTTCCGTATTTTCATTATCCTTATTGCCAAAATATGCAGAAAGTACATTCTTCATAGTCTTGTACTCATCAAGGAACTTTTCTATATTATTTTTTATATAAGTGTTGTTATTGTTTTTACCCGCCATCTCCAGATCTTTTGCCATCTGCGACAGCTTGTTCGCTCCTATCTGCTTTGATGTGCTCTTGAGCGAATGAAACTCAATTGTAAGTAATTCGGTGTTACCGTTCTCATAAAAAGCGTTTATCTTTGCAATATTCTTGTCGGCAGACCTGTAATACTGTTCTATAACATTGAGCAACAGCTTTTCGCTGCCAATAAGTTCCTTAGCGCTCCTGAGGTCAAGCTCGGGTATATCAGGCAGTATATGCTGAGGCTGAGCCTTATTCTCCGACTTGCTGACAGGGATTATTTTTTCTGACGGCAGCCAGCGCCTTATCTTATTTGCAATAGTCCTCAGCGAAATAGGCTTTGCAATAAAATCGCTCATGCCCTCCCGCAGGAACATTTCTCTTGCGCCCCTGGCGGCGTTTGCTGTCAGTGCTATTATCGGCACGTCCGCATATGAAGGAAAACGCTGTTTTATTATATGCGCCGCTTCTATGCCGTCCATTTCCGGCATCATATGATCCATAAAGATAATATCATATCGGAAATTGCGCACTTTCTCAATACATTCCGCACCGCTTGCGGCTAAATCGACCTGCATACCAAGCGGTTCGATAACGCCTTTTGCAACCGCACGGTTTATATCGTTATCATCTACTATAAGTACATATGCTTCGGGAGCTGTAAAGCTGACATTGCTTTCGGCATCATCGCTGCGCACGAACTTTTCACCTATCCCCATTGCCGCCGAAAGAGAAAACGAATATACCGGTTTTCTGATAATAATTATATTCTCGTTATCGGAATACGCCGTACTGTCAAATCTGTCTATCAGTATGCACTTAAGCCCCGGATTTCTTACTATCAGCTCCTTAGCGTCATCAAACAGTTCGTAATCCGCAATAATATACGCCTTATCGCCGAGCAAATGGTTATCAATGCTGACGGTCTCTGCGCCTATCTCCCTTACTGCCGTTTCAACGCTCTGCCTGAGGTACTGATTTCCAAGCAGAAGACACACAACAGTCCCTGCGGGAGCGCTCTGCGCAACGGAGCGTTCTTCTCTTGTTATCTCCTGTGGAACTTCAAACGTAAATGTACTGCCCTTTCCGGGTTCGCTTTCAACAGATATCGTACCGCCCATAAGACCGAGAAGCTTCTTTGATATTGCAAGCCCCAGCCCGGTACCCTCGGCATTACGGTTTCTCTTGCTGTCTATCTGTCTGAACATCTTGAAAAGCCTGCCGATATTCTCCTGAGATATCCCGCAACCTGTATCCGATACAGACGCAATCAGCATAACATTTTCATCCGATATCGGTCGTGTACTGATTTTCAGCGATACATTGCCGCTTTTCGTAAATTTCACTGCATTGTTCAGCAGATTGATAAGTATCTGCTGGATACGCACGTTATCGCCTTTCAGACTGAGCGGCAGATCCGGCGGTACATCTATAGTAAATTCAATATTCTTACTGCCTATCTGATTGTTTACAATACCTGCCACATCGTTTATGAGCGACAGCAGTTCATAATCGACAGGCACTATCGACATCCCGCCTGTTTCTATCTTTGAAAAATCCAGTATGTCGTTTATTATCATCAGAAGATGGTGTGCCGATGATTTTATCTGATGAAGATACTCCCTCATCTCATCACTCATATCACGTCTGAGTGCGATCTCCGCAGTGCCGATAACAGCATTAAGCGGCGTTCTCATCTCATGGCTGATATTTGCGAGAAAGTCTGACCGGTGCTCGGCAATCTTAAGCGCGGCATTTGTCATCTGTTTCATCTCGGCTGATTTTGCCACATTCGCCGATATATTGATTGCAATTTCGTATACAGCCTTTGAAAGCTTGTCTGCTGTTTCTTCCGATATTATATTCTCTTCCGGTATTGTTTTTTCTCCGATTTTTGCAAAGCCTGCCGCAAGATATCCGACTGTCTGCGAACCCTGTTTAATCGGCGCACAATAAACCGTAAGTCCGTCAAAGCAGTTTCCCTTTGAAGAATAACCGGGTTCCGAATGCCTTACAATGGTCGGGATCATGCTTCTCATATATTCAACGATACCTGCGTCCGTGTCCATACGTTCTTTGATCTGTTTTGGGAAACCCGTTCCACCCGAGTGGCTCATACCAAATTGATTGAGTATTATCGAAGCTACACCGAATACCGAAGAAAGAGAACTTTCAAACTGTTTCAGCGTCTGCGCCGATATGTATTCAGTAATGTCTGTCAATCCGCTTCCCCCCTTAGCCGATAAGGCTTCTGATAAGCAGGAACAGTCTGTCCATATTTATGGGCTTTAATAAATATCCCTGTAAGTTCATTGATAAAACCTGCTGTACCTTATCAGAATCAGTAACTCCCGTCAAAAACACAACAGGTATATTTGCAAGTCTGCCGTCTTCTCTTATTTTGGCGAGTACATCAGCACCGCTCTCACCCGGCATACGGTAGTCCAGCAGTATCAGATCCGATATTTTTGTTTCAAGATACTTTTCTGCCATTTTGCCGCTTGAAACTGTCGTAACATCATACTTATCCTCAAGAGCCGATTTCAGCATTCTCAGTATGTCCTTATCATCGTCAACAACAAGAATATGCTTCTTGGTGATTTTCTCAGCCACCGAAGTAAGATCACCTATCCTGTCATAAGAACCTGCCGAAAAGCTCTGTGCAGGACGCATATGCTTACCTCTTGCAGAACAGCTATTGTCGGTGTCGTCGTGCCGCTTTTTACAAAGCGGACCTGCTATCTCAAACACATTGGTGAGTATCGTCGGTACTGTAACTGGACGCCTTAGCATAGTGTCAAAAAGATCAGCATTCTTCGATTTGCATTCTTCACAGATGTCCGCATTTGCAATCAGCATAAACGGCAGGTCAAAGGTTGACTCATCGCGCTTCATAAGATAATACTGCTGTATCATCTCTTCATCGTAATCCTCAAACACCGTAATAAATATATCGGGTTTGAATATTGCGATATGCTGTTTTATGTCATCGGGATAGCCCGGTGTGCTCAGAAAAACAAATCTGTCATCAGGATAAGCAAGCAAATCTTTGAACAGCGACGGTCTGCGGCTGTTGATCAACACTCTGATTTTCAAAATTTTACATCTCCTTCAAATCTTCACAAATGTGTATTATAGCACCTATAAAAATAATATATATCTATAAAATTTTATCAAAAAATAGCAAAAAAGTCAAGAAAAATGAGATAAAAATCAGATCAAGTTTCATTTTTAAAGCGTTGTCTATAATCAACAAATCTCAGATTGCATATTTATTTAAATTGTTGAATGTGACGTGAAAAATCATTGTGATATTTGACTTTATCCCAACAATGTGGTATTATTAAGTAATAACGGTTCTGACCGCATAAATATCGGGAGGAAATGCTGATGTCATCAAAAAAAAATATATCGAAAGAACTTGAAAAATTATCGGACGGCGTTGAAAAAGCACGCAAAAAACGTAAATCGCTCACCGGAAAGATATTCAAATGGATGTGCCTTGCGGTAGGCAGTTCGCTTCTTATCGTCGGCGGCGTGAATATAAGTATGAACTATAACTTCCTTAAGCAGTCGCTTAAAGATCAGCTTACAGAAGTTGCGGATATGTCGTCTAAAACCATATCAAATCAGCTCAGTTCAATTACCGCCGAGCTTCAACAGATATCCAACGATTCAGGCTTTGATAACCTTTCGGATACCGGCGCACTTTCAACAAAGTGCTTTTCGATACTGACGAAGAATCCCATGCTTACGGACGTCAAGATTGTCAATACAGAGGGTAAGTGTTTCTATGCCGAAACACTGAACTATTCAGAAAACGCAAGCTTCAAACAGGCAGTTGAAACCAAAAAATCCGCAAGCGGCGAGCCGTATGCGACACAGGATCTAAAACAAGTACTTATGGACGTTGCAATTCCGATGTTTGAATCCGATAACAGCACACTGCGCAGTGTGCTTATGGCAAGCGTCGATATGAGTACATTCTCCGCCGTCATCGGTCAGACCAGAATCGGCGAAACCGGCTATACAATGGCTGTCGACCAGACAGGTACAATCATTGCATATCCCGATGAAGAAAAACTCACAGAACGTATAAACTATAAAACGCTTGCACAGGCGGACAGCTCATATCAGGGCATAGCTGACTGCATAAGCAAAGCCGTAAGAGGTGAAAACGGCTTTGCCGAAGTAACTCTTGACGGCGTAAACAAATATGTTACATACGCACCTATCGAAAATACCGACGGATGGAGCTGTCTTGTTGTAGCTACGCCGTCCGAGTATACCGGAAGAATTGTTCAGTCAATAGCGTTCGGTTCTGTTGTTTCGATACTCTGCTTTATTGTTTCCGTACTTCTTATACTCACAATCGTCAAAAAGATAATAAAGCCCGTAAAACTCTGTTCGGACAGAATAGTTACATTGTCACAAGGCGACCTTCATTCGGCACCGCTCGACTTTGGCAATAACATTGATAAGGAAATAGGTCAGCTCAGTGAGAGTACAAATCTCATCGCAACGCATATCAATGCTGTAATATCCGATCTTGACAATATGCTTGCCGCACTCGGCAACGGCGATCTTACATACGCTCCTGCCGATGTTTACCTCGGTGACTTTGCTCCGCTCAAAGCTTCATATGAGCGTATAATGACGTCGCTCAACAAGACTATGAGCGGAATAAACATAGCGGGGCTGCAGGTTGCAAACGGTGCCGGTCAGGTATCCTCTGCCGCCGCAAATCTTTCCGAGGGCGCTACAAAACAGGCGGCATCGGTAGAAGAGCTTTCAGCTTCGCTTACCGAGGTTTCCGAAAAGGTAAACCGCAACGCCGCAAGAGCAGGCGATGCCGCAAAGAACTCAGAACACGCCGCTGAGCTTGTAGGTTCGGGTAATGATCAGATGAAAGTTCTGCTTGAGGCTATGCTCAAGATAGACGATACATCAAAGCAGATTGCAAATATTATCAAAACTATCGATGATATTTCGTTCCAGACAAATATTCTCGCTCTCAATGCGGCAGTCGAAGCCGCAAGAGCAGGCGAAGCCGGCAAGGGATTCGCTGTAGTGGCAGATGAAGTAAGAAACCTCGCAAGCAAGGTCGCACAGGCGGCAAGCGATACAACCGAACTTATCGGTGATTCTATCAAAGCGGTTGAAGACGGTACGACTATAGCAAACGAAACCGCACAGACGCTGAGCCTTATAGTAGAAACCACTACCCAGACAACTGCGCTTATTTCTGATATTTCAACAGCTTGCGAAGAACAGGCAAATGCGATATCACAGATTACAGCAGGCGTCGATCAGATTTCATCTGTTGTTCAGACAAATTCCGCAACCAGCGAAGAATGTGCCGCTTCCGCAGAAGAGCTTTCGTCACAGGCGGCGATCCTTGACAGCATGGTAAGCAAGTTCAGACTGAGTGAAAAAATCACAGACACAGAAGAATCCGAAACCATAAACGAAGAACCCGATGCAGATACAAATGTCAAAAAAATCTTTACAGAAAACGAAAAAGATGAAATCAAAAAAAATGTCGAACCGGTAATTGCTGAAGAAAAAGCAATAAGAGCATCAAAGAAAACAGATAAAACCGCAGTTAATAAAAAAGCAACAGAAAACAGCGAAATCAAAACGATTGAATTTATCGGACACGAATCCGTCGGAAAGAATGAAAGCAAGGTTGCCGATAAAGAAAACAAATCGGAAATTGCAAATAAGCCGATAAAGAAAAGCGATAAAAAACAATCTCCGATCAAGCCTTTATCCGCTGATTTAGCAAACGCCAAACAGCCCAAAGCAGAAAAAGCCAATGACAATACACTTTCTCAAAAGACAAAGCCAATCGGAATTGCACATTTCGATACGGCAGTTCAGTCAGACGGCGATTTCAAAGAAGATGTAAACGATAAATACTGATTTTAAGCAAAGAAGCTGTCGTAACAGACAGCTTCTTTCAGTTTACACAGATGATAATTCATCACCATTAACAGTCATCGGTATTACTTTTCACACGCCTTTTGTGATTTTATCTAAATTTACGCTAAAAATACACATAATTCATCAAGAAAATTTGTTAAAAAATCTACAAAGAAAAGCGTTGAATTTGCACCTGAAATAAGGTATAATTATATTAGTTTTATGCTATGCCGCATTGTGCCCTTACAGGCAAAAACGGCACAGCAAAGCGAGAACAATTAAGAATGGAGAATCATGCATGACGGATAATTTACTGCGTACTATGGCGATAATCACCGAAGAGTCCGCCGCTCAAAGCATAAGCGGTATGTGGGCTACGGTTATTACCGGTATGGTTGTTGTTTTCCTGATCTTAGGACTGCTTATAGGACTGCTTTACATCATTTCCTTCTTCTGCAATCTGGGAAACAAGAAGAAAAAAGATGCAAAGGCTGATGAAAAGACTGCTGCACCCGCACCCGCTCCTGTAGAAATTATCGAAGAGGACGAGAACGACGATGAGGTTATAGCTGTTATTTCAGCCGCTATCGCCGCTTACACAGCAGGCGACGGAAAGACCTATGCAATCAAGAGAATCAAACGTGCCGAAAAACAGCCTCGTTCAAGCTGGGGCAATGCGGGCGTAAACGAAAATACCCGTTCGTTTTAAAGCTCAGACTAAATAAAGGAGAACAAGATGGAAATTTTAGACGTTTTCTGGAATGCCCTTGTTGCGCTT
>ERZ779890.2151-NODE-2151-length-19199-cov-12.973725_pt1 | contig 19199 bp, 18 predicted proteins | sample MGYA00511553_ERZ779890 | MGnify/ENA primary metagenome ERZ779890 (study PRJEB29588, sample SAMEA2152064) | human gut metagenome | biome: human gut; feature: human-associated habitat; material: faeces | place: Denmark | collected 2008/2010 ... | reverse complement strand
CGCAGATCCGCGCCCAGATCGGCGTGACCACCAGCGAATACGACAAGGAGAAGCTTCAGGAGCGCCTTGCCAAGCTCGCCGGCGGCGTGGCTGTCATCAAGGTCGGTGCTGCCACCGAGACCGAGATGAAGGAAAAGAAGCTGCGCATCGAGGACGCGCTCAACGCGACCCGCGCGGCCGTGGAAGAGGGCATCGTTGCCGGCGGCGGCACTGCCTATGTCAACGCTGTTCCCGCTGTGGAAAAGCTCATCAGCGAGGTTGAGGGCGATGAGAAGACGGGTGTTCAGATCATCGTCAAGGCGCTGCAGGAGCCGATCCGTCAGATCGCGGCCAACGCCGGTATCGACGGCAGCGTCGTGCTTGAGAAGATCAAGACCAGCGGTAAGGTCGGCTACGGCTTCGACGCCTACAAGGAAATCTACTGCGACATGATCTCTGCGGGTATCGTTGACCCCGCGAAGGTCACACGCTCCGCTCTGGAAAACGCCGCTTCCGTCAGCGCCATGGTGCTCACCACCGAGTCCCTCGTTGCCGACAAGCCCGAGCCCCCCGCACCGGCCGCTCCCGCCGGCATGGGCGACATGGGCGGCATGTACTAAGAGACACCGCAAAGCCTTGAAATTGCTTGATTTTTTGAATGCGCAAAAGCGGATTTACGCCTTGCCTTACGCCACTTACGCCAAAAATTCAAGCGCATGATAGGGTAACAGAAATCGGCACCTGCTTGTAAAAGCAGGTGCCGATTTTTACCGCTTGTCAAATAGTATAAATAAAATTTACAACTATATTGACGAATACAAAATCTAATGATATGCTGTTAACAGAAGAGGTGATCGAAATGAATCGTTTGATTTCGAAATGTCCTGTTTGCCATGGAACGCTGCAAGTTACCACACTACAATGTCCTGATTGTGGCATGGAGCTAAGAAACACATTCGATCTCAGCGCGTTTGACCTGCTTGACTGCGACCAATTCGAGTTCTTGACGACATTCCTAAAGAATAGAGGAAATCTGAAAGAGGTGCAATCTGATATGCAGCTATCCTATCCAGCGGCGAAAAAGAAGTTGGACGAGCTGCTTGCCGCCCTGCATCTTAGCGGCACGACAGACGAAACGATTCCAAAGGAGGTGGATGTGAGCCGCATGAATGTAGACTATACCAGCACGCGCGCCTCTGAGATCATCAAGGCGAAGCTGAAAGCGCATGGCGGACATGTTACTGTGTATACAGTACGAGGCCTTCCCTGTGAGATTTACGCAGAGCCAGACGGAACAACTTTTACAAGTGACAAGTTGCCAGTTAAGCCAGCCTACGACTATAAGGTGTTTGACGATATTGTAGAACTCCTTATAAAGCAAGGCGGCAGAGCAAGGAAAGGCAACGGAAGAAACTATAAGCTCGGTGAACCCGGCTGTGAGGAAAACACCGTTGTCGGTACAATAGCGCTTCACCGCGGTAGAACAATCGGAGAATCCGTTTTTGACCCCGTATTTGTCATGGCTGCAATCTTGGAATGGGCGGGAATTGCTGAGAATGGACGCGGCGAATTGATTCTCACTGACGAGTACAAGAAGAGACTATCATAACATTTCTCCTGCTTTTTTTTGGCTTTTGGTATCATATTCTCTTCAAGAGCAAGATTGCCAGACGGCGCCTGCTTTCAGCGGGCGCCGTTTTTTTTTGCCGTAAACCAAAGTTGTAAACCTTTATGAAAATAATGGTTGACAGACGGGGGGCTTTGTGGTTTAATGCTACAGTAATCTTACTGTGGCCCGGCGATGACCGGGGCGTATTCTGGGAGGAATTCTATTATGAGCGAAATGCAGCAGGCGGCAGTGGCCGCCAAAAAGTCGAAGATGAGTGTGCGGGACATCTGCTACGCAGGCCTCTTCGCGGCGGTCATCGCCGTGATGGCGCAGATCTCCATTCCGATGCCCATGGGCGTGCCCATGACCATGCAGACCTTTGCCATCACGCTGGCGGCTGTGGTGCTGGGCAGCAAGCTCTCCACCATTTCGAGCCTTATCTATATCATCATGGGCGCGGTGGGCCTTCCGGTCCTCGCCAACTTCTCCGGCGGCTTTGATAAGTTCGTCGGCCCCACCGGCGGCTTTCTGCTCTCCTTCCCCCTGATGGCCTTCATTATCGGCTGGGGCGCGGAGCACCGCAAGGACTTCAAGGGCGCGTATGTGATCGCGCTGGTCGTCGGCACGGTGGTCAACTATGTGGTGGGCGTGGCGCTGTTCTGCGCCGTGGCCAAGGCGAGCGTCGCCACCGGCATCACCGCCTGCGTGCTGCCCTTCATTCCCACCGCCATCATTAAGGCGATCCTCGCCTCCGTGATCGGCTTTGCCATCAGAGAGCGTGTGCCGGAGCTGAAGAAATGATCCATCTGCGTCCCCACCACCTGCTGTGCACGCAGGGTTACTCGGGCAAGGGCTACGATGAGAACTTCGTTGCGCACATGAACGAAGTCGTGCACGAGCTGAGAAATGTGCCCGGCACCAGGATCATGCTGACCTTCTCCACGGACACGCTCTGCTCCTGCTGCCCCCACAAGGAGGGCGAGGATCTGTGCGACACGCAGGAAAAGGTGAAGCGCTTCGACCACAAGACGATCGAGTACTTCGGCCTTGAGGAGAAGGAGTATGTCTATCAGGACTTGATCCGCGAGATCGACGAAAAAATGACGAGCGAAATGCTCGCGGACATTTGCCGGGATTGCGAGTGGTTCCCCATCAGCGCCTGCCGGAAGAATATCTGCGGCAACAAGTGAAATTTGTGAAAGCGACGAAAGGCGAAGCTGACCGGCTGGTCGGCTTCGCCTTTTTCCTCGTTTGCAGCAGCGCGCGGGAAGATTGCAAACCTGTGCGATATGCCGTGATTTTTGGGGTTTTTGTGATAAATAGTCCCTTAAAATTGCAATTTTCATTTCGGTTAAAAATGCTGCCGGAAGATGCGGCAACGGCGCGTTGACAATCGCCTTACATGAACTTTACACAAATTTTACATTTTCTATTGATTTATTTTGGTTCTGTGGTATGATAAACACTCAAACACACGCTGAATAAAGCGGCGTGCAAATAAGAAAGGAAGTATATAATTATGAAGAAGCTTCTTGCAATGCTCCTTGCCGGCGTTATGGTGTTCGGCCTTGCTGCCTGCGGCTCCAAGGACGATGCCTCCACCGACGGCGATCAGCCGGAAGATGTCGGTTTCACCGGCAGCTACCTGATGGGTACCGGCTCCGCTACCGGCAACTACTACAACTTCGGTAACGCGGTCTGCACCGTTGTCAACCAGAAGACCGGCGCCAACCTCACCGTTAACGCTACCGGCGGCTCCACCGAGAACGCCCGCCTGCTCGGCGCCGGCGAGAACGAGTTCGCTATGATCCAGTCCGACGTTTACAGCTATGCACACCAGGGCATCGAGCTGTTCGACGGCACCCCCATCACCAACTTCAAGGCTGTTACCGCCTGCTATCCCGAGATGGTTCAGATCGTTGTCCGCAAGGACAGCGGCATTCAGACCGTTGAGGACATGCGCGGCAAGAACGTCTGCGTCGGCGCTGTCGGCTCCGGCTATGAAGTCGCCGCCCGTCAGATCCTCGACATCTACGGCATGAGCTATGACGACATCAACGAGACCTTCGCTGACCAGTCCACCGCGAAGAACGGCGTGCAGGACGGCACCTTCGATGCCATGTTCCTCTGCTCCGGCTATCCCAACGGCAACGTCACCGAGCTCTCCCTCGGCGGCAACATTGAGCTTGTCAGCATCGACGATGAGCATCTGGCCGCTCTGATCGAGAAGTATCCGTACTACTCCGCTTTCACCACCGAGAGCGATGACTACAACCTCGGTCACTCCGTCACCTCCGTGGCTGTCAAGTGCATGCTCGTCTGCCTCGACACCATCTCCGACGATGCTATCTATGACCTGACCAAGACCATCTACGAGAACCTCGATGAGATCAGAGAGATCAACAAGAAGGCCGATTACATGAGCCTTGAGGACGCTCTGTCCGGTATCCCCAGCGACCTGCATCCCGGCGCTGCCAGATACTATGAGGAGCAGGGCCTGACCATTCCCGATTATCTGAAGTAATTACCGCTCATCGTAGGCAGTCAGGGCAGACCCTTCTGCCCTGACTGCTTTTTTCCCTAAACTGAATGAAGGAGAATCACCCGATGGCACTTTTTAAGAAGAAAAAACCTGTGGCTCCCGAAGAGATCGACCTCGAGTCGATCGACCGTGAGTCAAAGTACAAAATATTCTCTGAAAAAGGGGACAAGATCATCAAGATCGTGCTGACGCTGTGGGCGCTGTTCCAGCTCTATGCGTCCATTTCCAACAAAGTCCCTCTTCAGATCCTGCGCTATGCCCACCTGGGTCTGGCGATCACCATGGCGTATATCCTCTACCCCGCTACGCAGAAGTCCAACCGCAACAAGCTGCCTTGGTATGACTGCGTTCTCGCCGGCACGTTTGCCTGCGTTGCCGGTTACTTTATTTTGAATTATTCCGCGCTGCAGTTCCGCGCCGGCGCCTATACCATGCTTGATACGATCATGGCGGGGCTTGGCATTGCGCTCGTGCTGCTGGCCTGCTGGCGCGTTGTCGGTCCGCCGATCGTGATCATTGCCTCCTGCTTCTTTGTCTACGGTATGGTGGGCAACTATCTGCCCGGCTTTTTGCAGCACCGCGGTTTCTCGCTCAAGCGCATCATCACGCACCTGTTCATCACTACCGAGGGCGTGATCGGTAACCCGCTGGGCGTCTGCTCAACCTACATCTTCCTGTTCATCCTCTTTGGCGCGTTCCTGGAGAAGACCGGCATCGGCCAGTTCTTCATTGACCTGGCCAACGCGCTGGCCGGCTGGGCAGCCGGCGGCCCGGCGAAGGTCGCAGTCCTGTCCTCCGCCCTTCAGGGCACGGTTTCCGGTTCCTCCGTGTCCAACACGGTCTCCACCGGTTCCTTCACCATTCCGATGATGAAATCCCTCGGCTACGAGCCGGAATTTGCCGGCGCGGTCGAAGCGGCCGCTTCGACGGGCGGCCAGATCATGCCGCCGGTCATGGGTTCTGCGGCGTTCCTGATCTCCGAGACCTGCAACGTGCCGTATCGTGAGCTGATGCTCATTGCCATCATTCCCGCGCTGCTGTACTTCACCGGTATCTGGATCAGCGTCCATCTGGAAGCGAAGCGCCTCGGCCTCAAGGGCCTCCCGCGCGAGAAGCTGCCGAAGGTCTGGCCGCTGATGCGCGATAAGGGTCACCTGATCCTGCCGCTCATCGCCATCATTTACCTGATGCTCTCGGGCTTCACCATTACCCGTGCCGCGCTGCTCGGCTGCGCCATCTGCATTATCGTTCCCTATCTGCGCAAGGGCACCCGCGTGCCGTTCCTGCAGATCTTCACCGCGCTGCCGCAGGCGGCGCGCAGCGTCATCTCCGTGGCGACCGCGTGCTCGACCGCCGGTATCATCATCGGTATGGTCACGCTCACCGGTCTCGGCCAGCGCATCGGCGCCGGTATCTTTGACCTTGTCGGCAACAACGTGTTCCTCGCCCTTGTGTGCGCGATGTTCACCTCCCTGCTGCTCGGCATGGGCGTTTCCACCACCTCAAACTACCTCATCACCTCCACCATCGCAGCGCCCATCCTGATCAAGGCCGGTATCCCCCTGCTTGCGGCGCATATGTTCTGCTTCTACTTCGGTATCGTGGCAGACATCACGCCTCCCGTGGCGCTTGCCGCCTATGCGGGCTCCGCCATCGCCAAGGGCAACGCCTTCAAGACCGGCGTGAACGCGACCAAGCTCGCCATCGCGGCCTTCCTGATCCCGTATATGTTCGCACTGAACCCCAAGATGATCATGATCGGCGGTACCTTCATCGAAGCGCTGCCGATGATCCTCACGGCGATCGTCGGCCTCGTCGGCATCGGCGGCGGCTTTATCGGATACCTGAACGGCAAGCTCTCCATGCCGCTGCGTCTGTTCTCCTGCGCGGGCGGTCTCTGCCTGGTCATCCCCGGCAACCTGACGGACATCATCGGTATCGTCGCCGTTGCCGCCGTGTTCTTCATTACCCGCATCGAAAACCGCAAGGCGGCTCATGCTGAGGTAAAGTAAGAGACAAAAAAACAATCAAAAAGAAGTCGGGAAACTTGCGTTTCCCGACTTCTTGAAATTAGGTTCGCCGCCTTCAGCGCTTTGCAAAGCGGGTGCCAAACCGCTCGCCGATCGTTTCGCGCAGCAGCGCGCGCAGCCCGCTGACCTGCTCTGCTGTAAGAGCGCGCTTTGGCAGGAGGTATACCTCCTGTGTGTTGACATAGAGAAGATACATGGAGCTGAGCTCATAAACGCAGGCAAGCTTCGTGATGAGAAAAGAAGAGTCGCCCTTGTGCGACGGAATACAGATGCGAATACGATGGGCGTCGATCGTGACATCGTAGTCGCACCCGAGCGTGTTGTGGGGAGAGGCCAGATACTGCCGGATACCCTTCTCCGCACCCGCGAAGAGAAAAATGCCCCAGATCAGATAGGCGAGGGCAAGAAAAAATATGAGATAATTCACCGTTCCCAACCCCAGTGCGCCGCCGATGGCATAGAGTATGGAAACGCCGAGCACGAGGAACATGATTTGCAGCGCGCGGCGGTGACGCAGAAAAAGACCGTAATAGGTCGCCTTGCGAAAATCGGAAACGGTGATGGAATAGTTTACATGGATCGTCTGCATAATGAGCACCTTTCTGCGGCGTAAAAGATGTTTCTATTATACGGGTTGCGGTCGGAATTGCAAGAGAGTGTTTCCGTTTTCCGGGAATCGAAAAGGAGGAGAACGAATTGATCAGTGGTTTGGACTATTTTCGGGAGTTAAACATTGCCTCCGTGCTGCTGCGGTTGGTGCTGGCAATGGTATTCGGCGGCATGATCGGCCTTGAGCGCGGACGCAAGCACCGCGCGGCAGGCTTTCGCACCTATATGCTCGTCTGCCTCGGGTCGGCGCTGACCAGCATTCTGAGCCAGTATTTGTTCGTGCAGCTCGGTACCGTCTGGGCGGAGATCGCCGTGACGACCGGCAAGCAGGTCGACGTGAGCCGCCTTGGAGCAAAGGTTTACAGCGGCATCGGTTTTCTGGCCGCCGGTACGATCATCGTCACCGGCAGGCAGGAGGTCAAGGGAATGACGACTGCCGCGGGACTTTGGGCATCTGCCTGCATGGGCATCGCCATCGGCGCGGGGTTCTATGAGTGCGTGATCATCGCGTTCGTGCTGATGTTTCTGTGCATTCACTTCCTGCCGGTGGTGGAGGTGTATCTGCTGGAAAACGCGCGCAATATGAATATCTACGTGGAGCTCAAGTCGCTCGATGAGCTTGGTGTGCTGCTCAGCCATGTCAAGGCGCAGGGCGTGCAGATCTACGGCGTGGAGATCGACCGCGGCGGAGAGAAGTATCACCGCTATCCCAGCGCGGTGCTCAGCGTCCGGCTCAGTGCGCATCAGCAGCATCCACAGATCCTGGCGGCGCTGTCTGAGGTTCATGGCGTGACCATGATCGACGAGATTTGAGGGGGAGAGGATCGCAATGCTATCTATTTTTGACGGATTACGGGATATCACACTTGCTTCCGTTGCATTCCGGCTGATCCTGAGCACACTGTGCGGCGGGATCGTGGGCATGGAGCGCGAATTCAAGCGCCGCAGCGCCGGTTTCCGCACCCACATTCTGATCTGCCTTGGTGCGGCCATGACCACGCTGACGAGCGAATTCTGGCTTGTGTATATGCGCTACTATCTGGACGCTGCCCGTCTGGGCGCAGGCGTCGTCGCCGGTATGGGCTTCATCGGCGCAGGTACGATCATTGTCACGCGCCGCCAGCGCGTCAAGGGGCTCACTACGGCCGCCGGCCTGTGGACGGTCGCGGTCGTCGGCCTTGCTATCGGCGCAGGCTTTTACGAGGGCGGGGTGTTGACGACTGTTCTGATCCTGCTGGCGGAGATGCTCTTTTCCAAGCTGGAATATCACATCATGGCCACCGCGCCCGAGATCAATCTTTTCATCGAGTATGAGGATCGCTCCGCGCTCGACCGTGTACTCAAGCTCTACCGCGACAGGCAGATCAAGGTTTCCAACATGGAGATCACCCGTCAGCCCGGCGGTGAGGGGAACGATGCCGCCTGCGCGCTCTTTACGCTGCGCTTGAACAAGCACTGCCCGGCCGGAACGATCATTTCGGATATCTGCGCGATGGGCGGCGTTCGGAACGTCGAGGAGATCTGACGGCCCGCCGTGCGCGGTGGAGAAAGGGAATGGGAATATGGATCAGAAAAAGAAACTGCGGCTGGTGCTGCTGCTCTCGTGGGCGACCTACATGGTGGCCTATCTGTGCCGCGTCAACATTTCCACGGCGCTCGACAAGCTGTCGGTCGGCCTGACGGTGAGCACGGAGTACCTCAGCATCGCGAGCTCCATCTATTTTGTCACCTATGCCCTCGGTCAGCTTATCAACGGAACGGTCGGCGACCGTGTGAACCTGCACCGCTTCCTGATGCTCGCGCTGGCAATGACGGGCACGATCAACGTGGTGCTCGCGCTGCAGCACTCCGGGCCGGTGTTTCTGATTCTGTGGGGTCTGAACGGCTTTTGCCAGTCGATGTTTTGGAGCACGTTGCTCCGACTGCTGGCGGCCTACTCGCTGCCCGAGCAGCGAAAGAGCATCTCGACGATCATGTCCACCTGCTCGGTGACGGGCTACCTAATCTCCTGGGTGATCCTGAGCAGCGTGTTCCAGCCCTGCACATTCCTGCCGTACTTCCTTGTGCCGGGCATCGTCGCGCTGCTGCTGATGCTGGCGTGGTATGTGATGTCGTGCAAAATGCCCTTTACGGCGGAGACGGGGGAAAAGAAAAACGCCCCGCCGCTGCCTCAGGTCGCGCGCGACTTCGTGCACGAAAAGCTGTTTGTGGTCTGTGCGCTGTGCCTGACGGTCGGCGCGATCCAGGAGGGGGCGGTGTTCTGGCTGCCCAAGATCTTCGCGAGCGTGCTAGAGCTCGGCAGCGGCTCGCTGCTCCTGCTGGTGCTCATTCCCTTTGCAAAGCTGGCCGGTGTGTTTACGGCGCGCGCCATGTTGGGCGTGTTTCACGACAGCGTGCGCCATTCGCTCATGGCCATGCTGGCGGTCTCGTGCGTGATCACGGGCGTGATGATGGCCTGCGGGAACCGGACGTCGATCGTCACGGTGCTTCTGATCGCGGCGCTCATCGCCGTCATCAACGCGAGCAACTGGTACATGATCTCGTATCTGCCGATGTATTTTGCCAAGCGGAACATCGTCTCCACGCTTGTCGGCACGTTTGACTTTTCCACCTATGTCGGCGCGTCGCTGATGTCCGGCACGCTCGGCTCGCTCCTCACGCGCTTCGGCTGGATCGCCCTGCCCTCGTGCTGGATGGCGCTGACCGTGCTGGGACTGGTGCTCTCCGTGCTCGGCGCGCGCGTTTTCCCGACCGTCCCGCCGGAGAAATACTGAGTCGACGGGCAGCTTTTTCGCATGTCATCTGCGCCCACAAGGCAGGGCTCGAGCTCTTCGAACGCTTCGGTCAGCGCGCTGGCGCGTTTTCCCGCGCCGTTGTAGGAGAGCTTGTCGAGCGCCAGATTGCGCGCGATGCGCGCGAGAAAGGCGCCCAGCACCCGCGGTTTTTCGGGCGGAATGGAATTCCATGTGCGAATCCATACGTCGCTCAGGCACTCCTCCGCGTCGCGCTCGTCCGGCAGAATGCGCCGGATCACGCTGCGGCAGAGCCTGCCGTATTTTTGCTCGCTTTGTGCGATGCCGTCTTCGCTGCGCTCATAATAGAGCCGGACGATCTCTTCATCGTTCAAGACGATCACCTCTCTTTTCTTTCATGCATGAAGGACGTTTGGTTCGTCTTCACCTGTACAGACGAGATGCGGGGGAAAAGGTTGCGCGCTTTGCTGCAATTTTTTTGCTTTGACAGATATGCTTCGTTCGCGTAGAATAGATATAATATCATTTTAGCAGGAGAACCTATGAAAAAACAACTTGCAGCGCTGCTGCTCCTTCTTTTTGCGTTCTCGCTCTCCGGCTGCGGCGAAAAAGCTGCCGAGAGCGAGGCGCGCACGGTCTACGCCATGGACACGGTGATGAACCTGACGGTTTACGGCGAAAAGGCTGCCTCCGCGCTCGAAAACGCGGAAAAAGAACTGCATACCTTAGACGGAGCAGTCCTCTCCCGCACGGCGGAGGGCAGCGAGCTTTCCGCACTCAACGCAGCGAACGGGGAAGCCGTTTCGTATGCCGCGGACGACCCACTGCCGGAACTCATCGAAACGGCGCTTACCATCTCGGAGGCAACGGACGGCGCATTTGACCCGACGCTTGCCCCCGTGCTGGACGCTTGGGGCTTTACGAAGGACTTACGCCGCGTGCCATCTTCCGATGAGCTGGCGGCGCTGCTTGCCCGCACGGGGCGCGACAAGATCGCGCTCGAAAAAACGGCGGACGGCTATTTGGTCACACTCTCCGGCGGCGCGCAGCTCGACCTCGGCGGCATCGCAAAGGGCTACGCGGCGGATCTTCTGCGCGCGCAGCTTGAAAAAGAGGGCGTCACCTCGGCGACGCTCGACCTCGGCGGCGATGTGTTCGTCATGGGGAAAAAGAGCGACGGCAGCGACTGGCGCATCGCCGTTAAGGACCCCGGCGATACGGAGAGCTATCTTGGCATCGTGTCCGCGTCAGATGCGTTCATCGTGACCTCCGGCGTGTACGAGCGCTATTTTGAAGAAAACGGCGTGCGCTACCATCACATTCTCGATCCCAAAACCGGCTGCCCCGCGGAAAGCGGGCTCGTCAGCGTCACGGTGCTGTGCAAAAACGGCGCATGGGCGGACGCGCTCTCGACGGCGTGCTTTGTCCTCGGCACGGACAAAGCGCTTGCGCTGCGCGACGGCCTTGCCGCGCAGGGGGTCGCCTTTGAGCTCGTTTTCGTCACCGATGACGGGCGCGTGCTCTATACCGGCGGCCTTGCCGCCGCCTTTACACCAAACGAGGAAAGCGGGTACACCTATGAATCGCTCGCCTAAGCTCAAGCCGACGCTCTGGGACGCGCTCGTGGTGCTGATCGTGCTGGCGCTGGCGGGACTTCTTGCCGCGCGCCCGCTTTTCGCCGCAAAGACGGCGGGCGAGCTGACGGTCAGCATCAGTGTCGACGGCGAGACCGTTGAGCGCTGCGCGCTCAGCACCTACGAGGGCGGCACTTACAAAAGCCGCGGCTATACGCTCACCGTGGAGGCGGCAGACGGCGCGGTGTACGTTGCCTCGAGCGACTGCCCGAATCAGGACTGCGTGCACTCCGGCGCGATCTCGCGCGCGGGACAGAGCATCGTGTGCCTGCCCGCCCGCGTGGCGGTCACGCTGGAGGGCGCGGCGTCCGACTATGACCTGATCGCGGGGTGAGCGCATGAAGATCAAAACAAGAGAGCTGACGCTCTGCGCGGTGCTTTCTGCGCTCGCACTTGCGCTGTCCTACATGGAGTCGTTTTTTCCGCTCGCGCTCATTGTGCCGCTGCCGGGCGTCAAGCTCGGCCTTGCCAATATCGTTACGCTCTACGCGCTCTATGCCCTCGGCTTTCCAAGCGCGCTCGCCATATTGCTCGTGCGCTGCACGCTCGGCGCGCTGTTCGCGGGCAACGCCTCGGCACTGCTGTTCTCGCTGCTCGGCGGGCTTGCGGCGCTTCTGACGATGGCACTTTTGCGCAAGGCGAAAGGACTCAGCATCTTTGGCGTTTCCATCGCCGGTGCGGCGGCGCATAACATAGGGCAGGTCTGCGCCGCGATGCTGACGCTCGGCTCGAGCGCGCCGCTCTATTACCTGCCGTTTCTGCTGCTGGTGTCGCTCTTCACGGGCGCGTTCAGCGGCCTTATTACTGCGTGTTTGTTCCGCGCGATGGCGCACACACCCTACGGGACGAAGGGAGAGAATCACCATGGATAAAAAGGACGAGATCATCCTCCAGCAGCTTGACGTTATCCGCACGATGACGCAGAACAGCCTCAATCGCATGGGCAGCGACTTCTGGGGCGCGCCGCTGACGCCGGACGCGCCGAGATCCGCCGCGCCCAAAGCAAACGCGCCGGGGCGCACGGACGGCGCAAAGCCCGAGAAGACCACCGTCTCCACAGGCGCGGACGAGAAGAAAGAAGAGGAAGCGCCGCTTCCCCCGCCGGAGAAGATCGAAGATCTCAAGGCGGAGCTGGACGGCTACGTTGGGCTCGGCGAGGTCAAGCGCGAGGTGAATAACCTCATCAACATGGCGACTGTCTTTAAGCGGCGCGAGGAGATGGGGCTTCCCAACGCGGACTTTTCGCTCCACATGGTTTTTACCGGCAACCCCGGCACGGGCAAGACGATGATCGCGCGCTTGATGGCGCGCATCTACCGTTCGCTCGGCATACTCTCGAAGGGACAGCTTGTCGAGGTCGACCGCAGCGGCCTTGTCGCGGGATACGTGGGACAGACTGCCATCAAGACGAGCAAGGTCATCGAAAAGGCGCTCGGCGGCGTGCTGTTCATTGACGAGGCTTACGCCCTCAACGGCAAGGGTGACAACGACTTCGGTCAGGAGGCCATCGACACGCTCCTCAAGGCGATGGAGGATCACCGCGACGACCTTGTGGTCATCGTGGCGGGTTATGACGGCCTGATGGAGAAATTCATTCATTCGAACCCCGGCCTTGAGTCCCGCTTCAACCGCTACCTGCACTTCGATGACTATTCGCTCGACGAGATGCTCGAAATTTTCAAGATGCGCTGCCGCAAGTCGCTCTACACGCTCTCGCCCAACGCTGAGGAGGACGTGAAGGACTTTATCCGCGACGAAAACGCCGACGGTGTGACCTTCGGCAACGCGCGCGGCGTGCGCAACCTCTTTGAGCAGATCTTGACCGCGCAGGCCAACCGCCTTGCGAAGATGGAGCACTTCACGAAGGAAGACCTCATGACCCTCACGCGCGACGATGTGCTCCATGCCCGCGGCATGGAGGAGGACGTGACGGCAGCCGAGGTCGAAGCGGGCCTTGCAGAGAAAAAAGAAACGCCCTCCGGCGCAGAAGCGCCGAAGGACGAAGCGTGATTCGATTCAAATAAAAAGGGCAGAGATGCATCGCATCTCTGCCCTTTTTAATTATTTGTCAATGCTTGCCATGTACTCGAGCAGGCGGACGACCATGCTGGAATAACCCCATTCATTGTCGTACCAGGCAATCAGCTTGACGAAGCTGTCGTCGAGCATGATGCCGGCGGTCTCGTCGAAAATGCTCGGGTGCGAGTTGGCGACAAGGTCCTGAGAAACGATCTGGTCGCTCGTGTAGGCGAGAATGCCCTTGAGGGGACCTTCGCTTGCGCGCTGAATGGCCTCGCAGATCTCCTGATAAGTGGTCGGTCTCTTGAGCTGTGCGGTCAGGTCGACGACGGAAACATCAGCCGTGGGAACGCGGAAGCTCATACCGGTCATCTTGCCCTTGAGCTCGGGAATGACCTTGCCGACAGCCTTGGCAGCACCCGTGGAGGAGGGAATGATGTTGTTGAAGACCGAGCGGCCGGTGCGCCAGTCGCTGCCGCCGCGGGCATCAACGGTCTTCTGCTTGGACGTGGAGGCATGAATGGTAGACATGAGCGCGCGCTCGATGCCGAACGTATCGTTGATGACCTTGGTGAGGGGAGCTAAGCAGTTGGTGGTGCAGGAGGCGTTGGAAACGACCTTCATATCGGGGCGCAGCAGCTCGTGGTTGACGCCCATGACGAACGTGGGGGTTTCTTCGTCCTTGGCGGGCGCGGTCAGAATGACCTTCTTCGCGCCGCCGACAAAGTGTGCGGAGGCCTTTTCGGTGGTGGTGTAAACGCCGGTAGACTCGATGACGTACTCAACGCCGTAGTCAGCCCACTTGATCTGCGTAGCGTCAGCCTCGCTGAAGATATGGATCTTGTGACCGTTCAGGATCAGATTCTCGCCGTCGTGCTCGACCGTGCCGTTGAACTGGCGGAACACGGAGTCGTACTTAACGAGATAGACCATGTAGTCAAGGTCTGCCTTGCGCAGATTGATGCCGCAGATATCAAACTTCTCGGGATGCTCGGACATGATGCGCAGCACAACGCGACCGATGCGACCGAAACCGTTGATGCCCACTTTGATAGCCATAATGATAACCCTCCACGAAAGTGTGTTCGTATTTTTCGGAGCTTCGCCCCACTTTGTATGTTCATTATAGCATGGAGGATTTTTTTGTCTGCCCCTTTCCTGAAAAAAGGTGACCGAACTTCACTGTACAAATATGTGCATAATATCCAAAAACATGGAAAAGTATTTGTATATCTTCTCCAAATATTCCATACATTTCAAACATTTGAAGCATGTTCTTGTGCATAAAACGGCACGGTTGGCGACGAAAATGACGGCTATCCTGCAAAACAGGCAGGTGGCGGTACGAGTCGGCTGCGCACAAAAAAGGAAGGACAGCTTTAGCTGTCCTTCCTTATCGTGAGAAACGTTACGCAAGCGCTGCGGTAATGATCGCCATGGAGTAGACCTCCTGAGCGTTGCAGCCGCGGGAGAGGTCGTTGATCGGGGCGTTCAGACCGAGCAGGATTGGGCCGTAAGCATCAAAAGAGCCGAGGCGCTGGGCGATCTTGTAGCCGATGTTGCCGGCGTTGATGTCGGGGAAGATAAAGGTGTTGGCGTGGCCGCCGACCGCGTCGGTGATGTGCTTGGTCTTGGCGACAGCCGGAGAGACCGCCGCGTCGAACTGGAACTCGCCGCCGATCGGGGTGTCGGGCATGAGGGCCTTGGCCTTCTCGCAGGCATTGCGCATCTTGTCGACGTCCTCGCCCTTGCCGGAGCCGAGGGTGGAGTAGCTCAGGAAAGCGACCTTCGGGTCAACGCCGAAGATCTTGGCGCAGGAAACGGTCTCCTTGCAGATCTCGACGAGCTCGTCCTCGTTGGGCTTGATGTTGATGGCGCAGTCGGCCATGGCGAGCACTTCGTTCTCGCCGGAAGCGGCGGGACGGACCATGATGAAGCAGGAAGAGACGATCTTGTTGCCGGGCTTGGTCTTGATGAGCTGGAGCGCGGGACGGACGGTATCGGCGGTGGAGTAGGTGGCGCCGCCGAGCAGGCAGTCGGCCTTGCCCATCTTGACGAGCATGGTGCCGAAGTAGTTGCTCTTCTTGAGCGCGGCGCGGCACTCGTCGGCGGTCATCTTGCCCTTGCGCAGCTCGACCATCTTGTCGACCATCTCGTCCATGCCGTCGTAATTCTCGGGGTCGATGATCTCGGCACCGCGGATGTTGAAGCCGATGTCCTCAGCGGCGGCGGCAATCTCATCGGGGTTGCCGACGAGCACGGGCTTTAAGAAGTTACCGGACAGCAGACGGGCGCTCGCTTCGAGAATGCGGGGGTCGGTACCTTCGGTGAAAACGATCGTTTTGGGACTCTTTTTCAGCGTGCTGATGAGTTTTGCAAACATGTTGATTCCTCCTGATATATGATGTGCCGGTCAAGCGGGCACAGATTTACGGATATAGTATACACCCACTTTTTCACCCTCTCAAGGAAAAATAACGCAAAAATCCTGCAAAAGTTTACAAATTTTCCAAACTCTTCCAACACTTTAGCAGTATCATTTCCCTAAAAAGGCTTGACGAAGCCTCAAAAAGCAAGTATACTGAATGACGGTTACAAAATGTAACTTTTTTTACGTTGGCCCATTCTCTAAGGAGTTTTGATATGTCAGAACAGAAAAAACCGACCTCCCGGCGCAGCGGCGCGCCTTCACAGCGCCGCCGTTCAAGCACCGCGCAGCAGAGACAGACGGCAAAGCGCGGCGGTATGCCGCCGTGGCTGCACGAATGGATCGCGCAGCTTGCGATCGTCTGCGCTACGATCGGCGCGCGGATCCGCCGCATCGGCCCACGCGCGCGCACGGTCATGCGCGAGAGCAAGGCGCGCAACTTCCCCGAATCCAACCGCTTTCTCGTGCAGGTGTTTCTCGTCATCGGCGGAATGATCCCGATGTGGCACGCACTGCTGCACGAAAGACTGCTGGCGCTGCGCCGCCAGCGCAACCATGCCGCCGGCGAGCATGAAGAGCGCTGGCATCGGCACGCACGGCGCGTGAATCCCTTCTACTTCATCGGCGGCGCGGCCGCCGTGGCCGCGATCGCGCTGTTCTTCTCGTTTTACACGATGGGAACGACCGTGGTGTACAACGGCAATGTAGTCGATACGGTGGGCAGCGCCTCGCAGGCGCGCCGGGCCGCAGCGAAGCTGGAGAGCATCACCACCGAAACGCTCGGCACGGTCTACAAGATCGAGGACGGCGCCATTCATTATGCCACCGCCTTTGTCCGCCGCAGCGATGTGACGGACGCTACGACCTTCGAGCAGGATCTTGCCGACGAGCTCGGTCAGGTGACCTATGGCTACTCTCTCTATGTTGACGATGAGCTGATCGGCTCGACGGAATACGCCGGCGCGCTCGATGAGCTGCTGGAGCAGATCAAGCAGATGTATGTCTCCGCCGATACGCTGACAGTTGACTTTGTGGAAAACGTCCGCATTGCGGAGGGATATGTCCCGACGGAAAGCGTGATGAATCTCGGCGAGATCGCCGAGATCCTGAATTCGACCAAGACGGGCGAAGTGACCTACACGGTCGTCAAGGGCGACACCTGGGGTCAGATTGCCAACAGCCACGGCATGTCGTCCGCCGAGCTCGAAGCACTGAACCCCGGCTACGACATCAACCGCATTCACATCGGCGATGCGCTGACGCTCTCAAACGCCGTGCCGTACCTGACCGTTAAGGTCACCGAGCGGCAGAACTATGTCGAGGACGTTAACTACGATGTGAGCTATGTGGACGATGCGTCCATGTATCAGGGCGATGAGCGTGTGATTTCCAAGGGCGCTTTCGGTAAGGCCGATATCGTGGCCGACGTCACTTATATCAACGGCGAGGAGCAGGAGCGCACGGTCATTTCCTCCGTCACACTCTCCGATCCCGTGGTGGAAACGCGCGCACGCGGTACGAAGGTGCGTCCCACCTGGTATCCCACCGGCAGCTTCCGCTGGCCGTGCTCGGGCCGCATCACCTCGTACTTCGGCTATCGCAACACCGGCATTCGCGGCGCGACGACGAACCACAAGGGTATCGACATTGCCTGCGCGCGCGGTACGCCGATCTACGCCGCCGACGGCGGACGCGTCATCTTCTCCGGTTATAAGGGCGCGATGGGCTATGTCGTGATCATCGACCACAACAACGGCTATGTGACCTATTACGAGCACAACGGTTCGCTGCTCGTTTCGGCGGGTCAGACCGTCTACAAGGGCCAGCAGATCGCCAAGGCAGGCCGCAGCGGCGTCGCCAGCGGTGTCCACTGCCACTTCGGCATTCAGCGCAACGGTTCGTATGTGAACCCGCTGAACTACCTTAGCTAAAAACAAAGGACAGATGGCACAAGCCATCTGTCCTTTATTTTAATAAGTTTGCGTTTCTTATCTTTTTTACTGCGCCGAGAGCGCGTGGCGGACTTCGCCGGTGAAGTAGAGCGAGCCCCAGGAGCAGATGGCGTCATCTTTGTCTGCCATGGCGAGCGCGCGGCGAACGCCGTCGTCGGTGTCGGCGGCTGGAATGGCGGGTACACCCTGCGCGTTCAGCCAGCCGGCAAGCTCGTTTTCATCGAGTGCGCGCGCAGACGGCGGCGTGATGACGACAAAGGCCTTGGCGAGCGGGAGCGCGCGGCGCAGCATCTGCTGCCAGTCCTTGTCGCGCAGGACGCCCGTGAGGAAGATGAGCTTCTTGTCCCCGTAGAGCGAGGAGAGGGACGCCATCAGCGCGTCCGCGCACTGGGGATTGTGCGCGCCGTCCACGATGAAATCGGGGCTGCGGCGCAGAAGTTCGAGCCGCCCCGGCCACTGTGCGGTGGAGAGACCCTGATCGATGGCCACATCGGTGAGCTTGTCCCAGCCGCGCTCGCGTAGGGCAAAGCTTACGTCGACGACCGTGAGCGCGTTCAGAAGCTGATATTCGCCGAGGAGACGCAGGTGGAACGGGCCGTGTCCGCGGTAGCGGAAAACCTGCCCGTCGAGCGAGGAGGAAATGCGCGTAAGCTCGCTCTGCGCGGTGATGGTGAGGGAGACGTCCTCGCGCGCGCAAGTCTCACGCGCGACGTTCTCAACGCCCTCCGTCTGGCCGAAGAGCACGGCGTGCGCGCCATGTTTGATGATGCCGCACTTCTCCGTTGCGATCTTCTCAAGCGTGTCGCCGAGAATGGCGGTGTGCTCAAGGCCGATGTTCGTCACGACGCAGACCTCGGGCGCGGGAATGACGTTCGTGGAGTCCATGCGCCCGCCGAGACCGACCTCGAGAGCGACGATGTCGCACTGCTCCTGCACGAAGTAGAGGAAGGCGATGGCGGTCATGATCTCAAAGCCTGTGGGCATTTCGCTCATCCTTTCCGCCGCTGCGCGCACGGTGTTCGTGAGCGCGATGAGGGAAGCGTCGTCGATCTCGCGGCCGCACACGCGCATGCGCTCGTGAAAGCGCAGCAGGTGCGGCGAGGTATAGAGTCCCGTGCGGTACCCCGCGCTTTGCAGCACGGAGGCGAGCATCGCAGCGGTCGAACCCTTGCCGTTCGTGCCGGCAATGTGGACGAATTTGAGCTTTTCCTGCGGGTTGCCGAGCAGGCCCAGCAGCTCATACGAGCGGGACAGGCCCGGCTCGCTCTGCTCCCAGTTGTCGAATTGCAGATATTTGAGGGTCTCGTCGATGGTTTGCAGTTCTTTCACATTGTTCACCTGTATTTCTTTAAAATGCGGCGGAAGCGTCAGCCTCCGCCGATGGAATATCGTGTTACCGGTCGATCTTGCGCAGCGCTGCGGTGAATTCTCCGGGCAGCGGGCAGGAGAGCGAAATAAGCTCTTTTGTCCGCGGGTGAATGAATTGAAGCCCCACCGCGTGCAGGCACTGCCCCGTAAGGCCGGGGACGGGCTTTTTTGCGCCGTACACCGTGTCGCCCAAGATCGGGTGGCCGAGGTAGGCCATGTGCACGCGGATCTGGTGCGTGCGCCCGGTCTCGAGCCTGCAGCGGATGTGCGTAAAGC
>ERZ779890.2149-NODE-2149-length-19207-cov-3.353853_pt1 | contig 19207 bp, 18 predicted proteins | sample MGYA00511553_ERZ779890 | MGnify/ENA primary metagenome ERZ779890 (study PRJEB29588, sample SAMEA2152064) | human gut metagenome | biome: human gut; feature: human-associated habitat; material: faeces | place: Denmark | collected 2008/2010 ... | reverse complement strand
TACGGGACTTCGGGGAGGGATTTTATGCTCTTGGGAGTTTTACCGGACAGCAATATTTCAGTATATGGGTAGAGAAACAAACACTCCAAAATGGCTGGAAGAGCTGGCAAAGGCAAACAATGAAATGTCATGTCGTAGAAACTATGCCGACAAGGCAGTTGAGAATTTGCTTGAAACCATAAAGGAATTCCGCCTTTGCGAGAGCATGACGCTTGACGAATGGCAGGCTTTTTACAAAGATAAAATCGGGGCGCAATACGCCATTTCCACCATGCTCATGGCAAGCGGTGAACTTGAATTAGTCTGCCCAATCAGGGATGAATTTATTGAAAAACTGCTTTATTAAGCAACAGGCCATAATGGTGCTGTTTAGGCTCTACCCTATGCCTGTATTCTTACACAAAAAGGGCGAGAAAGTGCGTTTTTAGATATATAACTCGCTGAATATTCGGAAACTATTAGTATCTTTGCATTTTGGAAGTTGTGTATCGTGGAGTTATGGACTTTTCTCCCCTGCACAGGCTATCCACCCTAACTCAAACAATTAGAGAAATAATAACTTAACAAGCATCAAAAGAATATGAGTCTTAACATCGTAGTCTTAGCAAAGCAGGTGCCAGACACACGCAATGTGGGTCCTGATGCGATGACACCAGAGGGTACGGTAAACCGTGCCGCCCTGCCTGCCGTCTTCAATCCCGAAGACCTCAACGCACTTGAACAAGCTCTCCGCCTGAAGGAGCAATTCCCTGGTTCAAAGATTTCAGTATTGACCATGGGTCTGCCCAAATCAGCGGAAGTAATCCGCGAGGCCCTCTACAGAGGCGCCGACGAGGGTTATGTAGTAACCGACCGTCCACTTGGCGGGGCCGACACTCTGGCCACCAGCTACACTCTTAGCCAGGCCATAAAGAAAATCGGTGACTACGACATTATTCTCGGCGGCCGTCAGGCCATCGATGGAGACACCGCCCAGGTAGGTCCGCAGATTGCAGAGAAACTCGGTCTCACACAGGTGACCTATACCGAAGAAATAATAAGCCTTGACCCCAAGGCAAAGAAAATTGTCATCAAGCGCCACATCGACGGAGGCGTAGAGACAGTGGAAGCACCACTGCCACTTGTGGTGACTGTTAACGGCAGTGCCGCTCCATGTCGCCCACGCAACGCCAAGCGCGTGATGAAATACAAAAACGCCACCGCACCCGCCGAGCGCACCCCAGAGCAGAACGCAGCTCTCGCCGACATGCTTAACAAGAAGCCTTACCTCAACATTACACAGTGGGGCGCAGCCGACATCGATGCCGACCCCGCCCAGATAGGCAAGGCTGGCTCCCCTACCAACGTAAAGGCAGTGCAGAACATTGTGTTTAAGGCCAAAGAGAGCCGCACCCTCACAGCATCTGACGAAGATATAGACAACCTGATTGTTGAACTCCTGAACGATAAGATTATTGGCTAATATGAACAACGTATTTGTATATTGCGAGATTGAAGGCACAACAGTAAAGGATGTCTCTCTCGAACTTCTGACAAAAGGCCGCAAACTCGCTGACACTCTCGGAGTGGAGCTGGAATGCATCATTGCGGGCAATGGTCTTGCAGGTGTTGAAAAACAAGTGATGAAATATGGCGTCGACAAGGTGCATGTGTTTGATGCTGAGGGGCTGTTTCCCTACACCTCCAACCCTCACACCGCCCTTGTGGTAAAACTGTTCAAGGAAGAGAAACCCCAGATATGCCTTTTGGGAGCCACCGTCATAGGCCGCGACCTCGGCCCACGCGTAAGCTCTGCCCTGTTCAGCGGCCTCACCGCCGACTGCACCGAGCTTGAAATCGGCGACTTCGACATGAACGTGCGCAACGCTGAAGGCAAGATGGAGAAGAAACACTATGAGCAGCAGCTCTACCAGATACGCCCTGCCTTTGGCGGCAACATCGTGGCTACCATCGTCAACCCCGAACACCGCCCACAGATGGCAACCGTACGCGAGGGCGTAATGAAGAAAGAAGTGCTTGACGAAAACTACAAGGGACAGGTAGTCAACCACGATGTGGCAAAATATGTGCCTGAAACAGAATATGTGGTAAAGGTGCTCGACCGCCATGTGGAGAAAGCCAAACACAATCTCAAGGGCGCCCCTATTGTCGTGGCAGGTGGCTATGGCATGGGGTCAAAGGAAGGTTTCGATATGCTCTTTGAACTCGCCAAGGAACTTCACGCCGAAGTGGGTGCCAGCCGTGCCGCTGTTGATGCAGGGTTCTGCGACCACGACCGTCAGATAGGCCAGACGGGTGTTACCGTGCGCCCCAAGGTTTACATAGCCTGCGGCATCTCTGGCCAGATACAACACATTGCTGGCATGCAGGAGTCTGGCATAATCATCTCTGTCAACTCTGATGAGAATGCACCCATCAACACCATTGCAGACTATGTCATCAACGGCACCGTGGAAGAGGTCGTGCCAAAACTCATCAAGTACTACAAGAAAAACAACAAGTAACACACCATGGCAAACTATTATAACGAAGAGATTAAGTTTCAGCTTAGTCACCCACTGATGAAACGCATCGTTGAGCTCAAGGAGCGCAACTTTGCCGACAAGGACGAATTTGACTACGCCCCTCAGGACTTTGAGGACGCAATGGACTCCTACGACCGCATTCTTGACCTCACTGGCGACATTACTGCCAACATCATAGCACCTAACGCCGAAGATGTTGACGCTGAAGGCCCCCACTGCGAGAACGGCCGTGTGCGCTATGCCTCAAAAACCTACGAGAACCTTGATGCCACCACTAAGGCTGGTCTGAACGGCGTGACCATGCCGCGCCGCTATGGTGGTCTCAACTTCCCGTGCGCCCCTTATACGGCCATCAACGAGATGATTGCGACAGCCGATGCCGGATTTGAAAACATCTGGTCACTACAAGACTGTATCGAGACCCTCTACGAGTTCGGCAGCGAGGACCAGCGCCAGCGTTTTGTGCCGCGCGTATGTAAGGGTGAGACAATGTCAATGGACCTCACCGAACCTGATGCCGGCTCCGACCTCCAGAGCGTGATGCTCAAGGCCACTTATGACGAAAAGGAAGACTGCTGGCGACTCAACGGTTGCAAACGTTTTATCACCAACGGCGACTCTGACATTCACCTCGTGCTTGCGCGCTCCGAAGAGGGAACAAAAGACGGCCGCGGCCTCTCAATGTTCATCTACGACAAGAATCAGGGCGGCGTCAACGTGCGTCGCATAGAAAACAAACTCGGCATACACGGTTCGCCTACCTGCGAGTTGGTCTACAAGAACGCCAAGGCAGAACTATGCGGTGACCGCAAGCTCGGCCTTATCAAATATGTCATGGCACTGATGAACGGCGCACGTCTCGGCATTGCTGCCCAATCTGTAGGCATCAGCCAGGCCGCTTACAATGAAGCACTCGCCTACGCCAAAGACCGCAAGCAGTTCGGACAAGCCATCATCAACTTCCCTGCCGTCTACGAGATGCTGGCCAACATGAAGGCCAAACTTGATGCCGGCCGTTCACTGCTCTACATGACAGCGCGCTATGTTGACATCTACAAGTGTCTGGAAGACATCGCCCGCGAGCGTAAGCTCACTCCCGAAGAGCGTCAGGAGCAGAAGAAGTACTCGCGCATGGCCGACGCCTTCACTCCGCTGGCCAAAGGCACCAATTCGGAGTACGCCAACCAGAACTCCTACGACTCTATCCAGATACACGGCGGTTCAGGCTTTATGCTCGAATATGCCTGTCAGCGTCTCTACCGAGATGCCCGCATCACCTCTATCTATGAGGGAACTACCCAGTTGCAGGTCGTTGCCGCCATACGCTATATCACCAACGGCACATACCTCAACATTATCCGCGAAATAGAGCAGGAGACTGTCAGCGCCGAGATGCAGCCACTCTTCGACCGCGCCAAGGCCCTCACTGCAAAACTCGAAGCGTGCGTGAACTACATAAAGGAGGCCCAAAACCAAGAACTTCAGGACTTGGCAGCACGCCACCTCTATGACATCACCGCCAACACCATGATGGCACATCTCATCACACTCGATGCCAGCCGTGCACCAGAACTCTTCGCCAAGAGCGCACAGGTGTTCCTCAACATAGCCGAGGCTGAGGTGGAGAAGAACGAAAAATACATTCTCAACCTCAACGCCGACCAGTTGGCAAACTACAGGCAACAGGAGGGATAAGCCAAACAGACATACATGCCAAATGCCCGTTGTGTGCATTTGGCATAACGTTATAAATCACAGTCACGGGTTTCATTTGAATGAAGCCCGTGATTTTTTTGCATTTCTTTTTGCAAAAACGGAGGAAATTTTCTATCTTTGCCAACATACTCATATATTACCCCATCTACCATGACACAGACTAACAACAAGTTACGGGGAAAATCTATTGTACACAAGAGTATTCTTATACTCATGGTTGCACTTTATTGTTCCTGCTTCCCAACAAAATCATACTCCCAAACAGGCAAGAAAGCCATACTCTACAAAAACGGTGTAGAACTGCACTGCATAGATTGCGACAGTATTTCCATCAGAATTACCGACGAGCCTGACATTCCGGATTTCCCCGACAACGTGTTTGTTTTATACAACCGTGATGTTTATTGCGGCAAAAAGGTCAATCTTTACAAGCCTGATGGCACTTTGTTTCGCCCCTACAGAGCTTGTTATTTTAAAGTGCACAAGAAAGACTGGTATTATTTAGGCAAAGAGACTTTAACCGAGGGAGAGCGAGACTACGACATTGTCCATGTCTGGAAAAACGGGGAATACTTTTATGGGTATCAAGCTAAAGACATCTGGGATTTTTATATGGGCATGGAAGCGGACGGAGAGGATCTGTATCTTTACGGATATACGGGAGAAAACAATGATTTCTTCTACCAGCATAACGAAACCTTCAATTACCGTTACCGCTCCCCTAAAAAATACGTAAGGGATTTTTTGGTCAACGAAGGCAAGAAATATTTTGTGTACTACTTGGAAGTGGAGCCCTCGTTTCATTCCGGCAACAGCTGGGTTTCACCAGTGAGAATTGTCGGTGTGGAATGTGACGGCAACATGACGGAACTTCAAGAAAGAGACGGCACAAAATTCGACAATACAATAGGGGAATGTAAAATTCACAACGGGAAACCATATGTCTGTGGAAATACACGTATCAAATCTTCTCCCCAAACACTCGGAGACAACCCTCCTGACATATTTCATGGATTCATCACTTGCCCTGGTGATTTCTACCATGAACTGAAAGACACACACGTCGTTGAGAAATTGGACGTTGACGACAACGGCACATATTATGCAGTAGCACTACTACAAACTTCTAACAATAGAAGAAACTGGGCAGTTTATTCAAACGGGAAGAAACTATACGAGCTGCCTGTCCCTGAATATCTTGACGATTCCTTAACTAAAATTACGCGACTCAGTATAGGAGGAGTGTCAGTAATAGACCACAAGGTGTATGTCTATGGTCAGTTTATTGGCATACAAGAAGACGACGGAGACCACGATTATCTTTATGCTGGTTTTCTATATAAAGACGGAGAATTGATATGGGGCCCAAGTCCCGACAATGAGATTTCAGACATAAAAAAGAAACAACAGAAATGAAAAGACTATCTATTTTGATTGGCTGCATGTGTGTTGCATTCTTTGTCAACGCACAATCGCTGTATTACATACACAACGGAGTGCACTCCGACCTGCTCTCCATGGAAAGGCTGAAGAAATTCGTCATCTATAAAGACCACATAAAACTCTTGGCTTCTGACGATAGCGAGATAGCCTCTCTGGAAATAACCGACAAGATGTCGTTTGTGATAAAAGACAACGACACTGAACCGTCTGCCATTAAGGACTCCCGAACTGCACGGGGTGACGGATATGACATAGACTTCGAGGCAGGATGCATACATCTGTACAACATCTCGAAAGGAACAAAAGCCTTTCTCTACAACCTCAACGGACGACTCGTAAAAGAATTCAGAGTTACGGAAAACCAAATCAACACATTGCCGATTTCAGATATTCCGCAAGGCTACTATATTCTATCCTTAGGGCCGAAGTCGCTAAAGTTTAAAAAATGACAACATGAAGAAACCGTTTACATTGATTTGCCTTGTCGTTCTCGGCCTTAATTGTGCGGCGCAAAATAAAAAGGTCATGGAGTTCTATCTGCACGGTGAGCAACAACTGGTGGTAAATATGTCAGGCATTGACAGTGTTGTGTGGGTGGCAAGAGACACCGCACCTGACGAACCTCAACCTGAGGCCATTGACCTCGGCCTCTCTGTTAAATGGGCATCGTTTAATGTCGGTGCAAAAAAGCCAGAAGAATATGGTGATTATTTCGAGTGGGGAGAACCAACAACCAGCATTACCATTGTCAACGAGTCAACCTACAGATGGTATGACATCAATACCAAACGCCTCACAAAATACTGCACAGACCCAGCCTATGGCATTGTAGACAACAAGAAAACATTAGATCCTGAAGACGATGCCGCTCATGTAGCTTGGGGAAAGGGATGGCGCATTCCCACAATCGCCCATATTGACGAACTTATAACGAAATGCAATTGGCGTTGGACCACCTTCAACGGTATCAATGGTTATATAGTCTCCAGCAAGAAAAACAGCAACTATATCTTTTTGCCTGCGGCCGGTTTTGTGGCTTATACAGGTATTGCAAACTGCAACATCTCTGGCACCTATTGGTCCCGATCTCTCTTTACGGAATATAGCTATGACCAAGGGGCTTGCCTGCTCGGTTTTTCTTCGGACGGAGTCAGAGGCTCAGTAGCCTGGAGCGCACGCTTCCATGGTCGCAGCATCCGCCCAGTCTGTAAGTAGCAGAAGGTATCAATAGCAGGCATCGCACACTAACCCTCGTCAAATCTTTCTCTATTACCCTACACGATAGTGTTGTTTATACTTATTAACAAACAACACTATCGTGTAGGGCTACCACTATATCTGCTTTATCTTCCGCACAAGGAGGCCTTTGCGGACAGCACTAACCGTGCTTGCTGACTATCAGCAATAACCACCCACGCCAATAGCCGCAAACACATTTCTGTAGCATTTTTGTCACCGTTTCTTAATACGAACAAAAAGGCTTTGTAACAACGGAGGGTGAACTTTGCAGTCGAAAACAAGAGACAAACATAATGTCTCACAATACACACTGCACAAACTAACTTCATTAATACACACATAATTATGAAAACAAATTCATTATTCAGAAGTTTCCTTGCCATTGCTGTGGCAGGGGCAATGCTCACCTCATGTGGTGATGCCGGTAAAAATGCAAACACAGCATCCGTGGACCTCTCGGGAGCAGGGGCTACATTTCCGGAGCCGTTCTATACCATGGTGTTCGACTGCTTCAACGACTCCACTGGCAACACTGTAGCATATGGCGGAATCGGCAGTGGTGGCGGTGTGCGCAACCTCAAAGACCAAACAGTTGACTTCGCAGCATCTGACGCATTTTTGAGCGATGAAGAAATGGCAAAGATAAAGCAAGACGTTATTCATATTCCGACCTGCATGGGTGCTGTAGTCTTGGCATTTAATCTGCCCGAATCAGGCACCCTTAACCTTGCTGGTGACGTTGTTGCAGACATCTTTGCTGGCAAGATAACAAAATGGAACGACCCTCGCATTGCGGCGCTCAACCCCGAGGTGAAACTGCCGGCAAAGGATATTATACCTGTTTTCCGTTCTGACGGCAGTGGCACTACTTTCGTGTTTACAAACTATCTCTCGCAGGTTAGCTCTGAATGGAAAGAGAAATTTGGGGCCTCAAAATCTGTAGACTTTCCAAAAGGACAGGCCGCCAAAGGCAATCCTGGAGTGGCAGGTATCGTAAAGGAAACTCCCTACAGCATCGGCTATGTAGGCTCGGAGTATGCTTTCGCACAGAAAATATCAATGGCAACCCTCAAGAATGCCGCAGGCAATTTGGTAAACCCTACCCTCGAGAGCATTACCGCTGCTGCCCAAGGCAACATGCCGGCCGACACTCGCACCATGATTACCAACAGCGACAATGCCAAGGCATACCCCATCAGCTGTCTCACATGGATTTTGGTCTACAAGGAACAGCACTACAACAACCGTTCTTTGGAACAAGCCCAGGCCACACTCCAGCTGCTCAAGTTCATCCTCTCGCCCTCTGTGCAAAAGATGGCAACCTCGGTAAACTATGCACCACTGCCTGAGAGTGCCGTTACCAACAGTCTCAACAACCTTAAGACTCTGACATACGACGGCAAGCCCATTGAATAGAGACGACAACAGAAGTCACAAGCTAAACAACACGAACAGACATGCTCAAACGTCTGACATCCGACATAATCTTCAAATATATCCTCACAACAGCGGCCATTGTAGTGCCGCTGGTTTGTGGGGGTATTGTATTGGCGTTGATTTCAAACTCCATCAGCGCATTCAGCCAGTTCGGGTTCTTCCAGTTTATGTTTTCTACCAACTGGTGTCAAACACCCGGCCACGAGTCATACGGTGCACTTCCTTTCATTGTCGGCACCCTGTTGACCACAGGACTTGCCCTGCTGCTGTGCATACTGTTCAGCCTGTCGATAGCCTTGTTCAACGGAGAATACTACAAGGGCAAACCTATTGCCAAAGTGTTAGGCACTGTAGTTGATTTGCTGGCAGGCATTCCGTCTATTATCTATGGTCTATGGGGCTTTTACGTACTCCGCCCAATAGTAATGGCACTCGGCCTGTCACCTCAGGGGTCGGGCGTACTGACGGCCTCATTGGTTCTCACCGTGATGATTATTCCCTACGCAGCCTCGCTTAGCACCGAATTCATAAAGATGGTGCCTGTGCGTCTCAAGGAGGGAGCCTACAGTCTCGGCGCCACCCGCTCTGAAGTATTAACCCGCATTGTGTTCCCCACCGCAGGCTCTGGAGTGTTTTCCGCCTTCATTCTGGCTGTGGGCAGAGCTCTTGGTGAGACAATGACCGTGACCATGCTCATCGGCAACACTAACCAGATGCCAGGGTCAATCTATGACACCGGCAACTCCATGGCAAGCATCGTTGCTAACCAGTTTGGCGAAGCAGACGGTCTGAAACTATCGTCGCTCTTCGCCATTGCCCTGTTGCTGTTTGCCATCACCGCCATCATTAATATTATCGGAAAGATTATCATTCGCCGCAACTCTGTGAAGAAATAGCCCTACACCATGAAGACATCACTTAACATCACTCAGCGCTACATGCGCAGCAAAGCCCTGCATGTGGGCGTCTGCGTTGTGGCATTTATATCAGCCTTGCCACTGGTGTTGATTTTAGGCAAGGTATTTGTAGAGGGCATCAAGTTCATCAACTGGCAGTTTCTGACCCAGCCCCCCCCCACTGCCTTTAAAGCAATGACTGCCATCAACAACGGCGAACCAATTCCCGGAGGCATTGCCAACGGCATAATAGGCACCCTCATCATGCTCGCCATCGCTTCTGCCGCTGCCATTCCGTTGGGTGTGCTTTGCGGCACGTGCCTGGCAGAGAAGCGCCACTCATGGTATGCCCACGTGGTGAGTTACATGACCGACCTGCTGCAGGGCACTCCTTCTATAATAATAGGCATAGTGGTCTACGTGTGGGCCGTGGTGCCATTCCACGGCTACAGCGCCATGGCAGGTTCCGTTGCACTGTGCATCATGATGTTGCCCCTCATTGTCAGATCCACTGAAGAAGCTCTCAAGATGCTGCCCGCCACCCTCAAAGAGAGTGCCTTGGCCTTGGGTGGCAGCTATTGGCGCACCGTGCTGAAAGTTCTCATTCCATCAGCCTCTGGCAGTATCCTGACGGGCATACTGCTTGCCATGTCAAGAGTAATCGGCGAAACAGCACCTCTCATGTTCACCGCTCTGGGATGCGCCACCATACAATGGCGTGCCAACCTGCCAATGTCGAGTCTACCAATGCTAATATGGCAGTTCTACAATGACCCCGTGCTGCAACCTATGGTATGGGGCACATCACTGCTGCTACTCTTCATCGTGCTCATGCTCAACACAGCGGCTAAAATCATCAAACGGCGCATCAGCCATTAATATAACTCTACTAACACACATACAGAAAATGGATTCACACATACTTGAAATAAGGAACCTCAACATTTCATATACTTCAAACTCACTGGCGGTAAAACACATCAACGGCAGCATCCTGCGCAACAAGATAACCGCAATCATGGGGCCATCGGGATGTGGCAAGAGCACCCTATTGCGTGCTTTGAACCGTATGCACGACCTTTACGGCAACATAACCGTAATTGGGCAGATACTGCTCAACCACCACGACATAATGAAGATGCCTGCCATTGAGGTGCGCCGCAAGATAGGCATGGTGTTCCAACAGCCCAACCCGTTCCCCACCATGAGCATCGCCGAAAACGTGATGGCAGGCTACACACTCAACGGCATTCATGTGGGCAGACAGAAGCGGCTTGAAATCATAGAACACACCCTTGGCAATGTGGGACTGTGGGACGAAGTGAAAGACGTGTTGACCAAAAAGGGAACATTCCTCTCTGGCGGACAACAACAGCGGCTCTGCATAGCCCGCGCCCTTGCCTTGCAACCCGAAGTGCTACTCATGGACGAACCGACATCAGCTCTTGACCCTATTGCCACCGCACACATCGAAGAACTGTTACTTCAACTGCAAAAGGAAGTGACCATCATCATTGTGACCCACAACATGGGGCAGGCACGACGCATTGCCACCCAATCCATGTTCATGTACTTAGGCGAACTTATAGAGTTTGACGACACCGAAAAACTTTTCACCTCCCCCTCTTCGCCTGAAACCAAAGCATACCTTGCCGGCCACATGGGTTAAACCCAAATCGGTCATTAGGTCGTAACCGACATCTTTTTTATCACTTCGTAAAGTCTTAACAACCAAACCGCACGATTCGTGAAAAGATAGGACCTCCTATCTTACCATACTCATAGAAAAAAGACTGTAGCGCACCCCGATTGCGTCACAGCCTTTTTTCTATGAGTTGACAGTGCAGTTTTCGCAATAAAGCGTTATTTTTGCAACAACACAAAACCATACAGACAGATAATGAACGTAAGAATAGACCCTTCTTGGCAACAACACATCGGGGCCGAGTTCGACAAACCCTATTTTGCCAATCTCGCAAGCTTTGTGAAGCAGGAGTATGCCACGACAACGTGCTATCCACCAGGTCAACTGATTTTCAACGCCTTCAACCTCTGTCCTTTTGACAAAGTAAAGGTTGTAATTATCGGCCAAGACCCCTACCATGAACCAATGCAGGCACAGGGGCTGAGTTTCTCCGTGGCCGACGGGGTGGCGCTGCCTCCCTCGTTACAAAACATATTCAAAGAGATAAACAACGACTTAGGCAAGCCCATGCCGCAGTCAGGCGACCTGACCCGCTGGGCACGCCAAGGAGTGTTGTTGCTCAATGCAACACTGACGGTCAGAGCCCACCAAGCGGCAAGCCACCAACGACACGGTTGGGAACAATTTACCGATGCCGTAATCAGCACACTCAACAGCCAGCGCGACCACCTCGTGTTTATTCTGTGGGGAGGCTACGCACGCTCCAAAGCATCGTTGATTGACCGCTCGCACCACTTGATTTTGGAATCGGTACACCCCTCGCCCCTGTCTGCAAACCGTGGCGGATGGTTTGGCAACCACCACTTCTCAAAATGCAACGCCTATCTGCGAGAACACGGCATACAAGAGATAGACTGGTGACACACGGCCACCCAGAGGACAACACCCCACATGCACAGAAAGACTCACACAGAGGATTCCTGACAACTGCATCATAACGATGACAGTCTGTCTACATTCAACCACACGACACCATGCACAAGCTGGCACTATCTTTACCCATATTACTGTTAATGCTGTTTCTGCCTACGGCTCTTGCCATGGGCGACAACACCTCACAACCATTCAACAATTTTCTTTTCGAGCCCCTACCGGCCCTGCAAACAGAGTGCGGTCAAGGCGTGGCATCACCCTATGCCGGAGTGAGCAACGGCTGGATTGTAGTGGCAGGGGGCTGTAACTTTCCTGCCCCCCCCGTGGCAGAGGGCGGAAAGAAGCGATTTTACAGCAACGTCTTCACCCTCAACACCCACTCACCAACCCAATGGGTCAATGCGGGATTATTGCCCACAGCCTCTGCCTACGGAGTGGCGCTAACCACAACAGACGGTATCGTATGTATCGGCGGCACTGACGGCATAAGGAGTCTCGCAACAGCGTGGCGCATGTGCGCCGATGCCAACGGCAATGTAACCTTTGCTACACTGCCACCACTGCCCATTGCCCTCGACAACATGACAGGAGCAGTCAGCCCTGACGGATACATATATGTGGCAGGTGGGCAGAGCAACGGAACACCCTCACACAAGGTTTTCAGACTGAAACACCCCGACGGCAGCAACTGGGAACGCCTGCCTGACTTTCCAGGGCCACCGCGACTGCAAGCCGTTGCCTGCGTGCAGGATAATGCCACAGGAAGCGCATTATACCTCATTGGAGGTTACTCAGCTGCTGGTGCCAATCCCTCGGGGCTAATCTACAACATTAACACACAGACATGGAGCAGCACCGCTCCTGTCACAGTCAACGGCAAACCCACAGCTGTGGCAGGAGCAGTATGCGCCAAATCGGGCAACTCATGCATAGTCTGCATGGGCGGTGTGAACAAGGAGGTGTTTGACAACGCCATTACAAGACAGACCAACCCACCTGCCGACAACGACATACAGCAGAAGTTATACCTCACCCAACAGCCAGAGTGGTACCGCTTCGGCACCAGCCTGCTTGTCTACAACACAATTACCGACACCTGGACTCAGTTGCCCGGCTCGCTACTTCTGGCAAGAGCAGGTGCCGCCATAGCCGACACCGACATCAACGGGCACCACCGCTGGGTAGTAATCAACGGAGAACTCAAGCCAGGCATACGTTCCCAACAGGTAACTGCCGTTGGCATCGAAAACCACACCTCTTTTGGATGGCTCAACTGGGCGGTGCTTTGTGCATACCTCGTGGGCATGCTTGTGCTGGGATATGTGTTCATGCACCGTGAAAAGAGTGCCAACGACTTCTTTACTGGCGGAGGCCGCATTCCGTGGTGGGCCGCAGGCATAAGCATCTTCGCCACCATCATGAGTGCAATAACCTACATGTCCATTCCAGCCAAAGCCTATGCCACCGACTGGAAATACTACCCCATGCAGATAATGATACTCATTGTAGCATTCCCCGTGGTGAAATATTATCTGCCATTCTTTCGCCGTCTAAACGCAAGCTCCGCCTACGCCTATCTGGAGCGGCGGTTCAGCTATGGCGTAAGAGCGATGGCAAGCATCCTGTTTATGGCCTTTATGGTGGCGCGCATGGCTCTGGTACTGTTTCTGCCTTCACTCGCCATGTCGGCAGTGACCGATATCAACATCTTTGTCTGCATTATCCTTATGGCAGCCATCACCATCGTTTATTGCACCATGGGAGGCATGGAGGCAGTGGTATGGGGTGACGTGGTTCAAGGTTTCATTCTTGTGGCAGGAGCGGTGTTTGCCGCCGTCTACCTTGTAACCCACACTCAGGGAGGCTTCCCCGAATTTCTTAACATAGGCATGACCGACCACAAGTTTGTGCTCTTTGACTGGTCACTGGACTACCGCACCCCCACATTCTGGATTATCATTCTCGGCGGTCTGGCCAACAATCTCATTTCCTACACCTCTGACCAAACCATCATACAGCGCTACATGACCACCCGCAACGAGCGTTCGGCCTCACGCGGAATCTTTACCAATGCCATTCTGCAGATACTGGTGTCAGTGGTGTTCTACACCATAGGTACGGGTCTCTACACTTTCTTCAAGACGCACCCCGCCTCACTTGACATCACTATGAACAAGACCGATGCCATCTTTCCGTTCTTCATGATGAGCCAACTGCCACAAGGCATTGCGGGACTGCTCATAGCAGCCCTCTTCGCTGCTACCATGAGTACCATCTCGTCTAACATCAATTCGGTCAGCACAGCCTTCACCATTGACTTCTACAAGAAATGCCGCCCGGCAGCAAGCGAACGGTCCACACTGCTCACCGCACGCTGTTCGGGCATAGCGGCAGGAGTGGCAGGCACACTGACAGCCATACTGATGGCCATAACCGACATTCATTCTCTGCTCGACTACTTCAACACCATTCTCGGAATGCTCACAGGCTCCATCGGCGCACTGTTTCTGATGGGCATTTTCTTCAAGCGCATCAACGCCACATGCGCCCTCATAGGCTTTTTGTGTGGCACACTGACAGTGTTCTACATGAACTACTACACTCAGGTGAATTTCTTCCTATTCGGATTTACAAGCATGGCGGTGGCTGTGGGTACCGCCCTATTGCTCTCGTTGGTGATGCCCAACAAAAAGGAAATAGATGGACTGACATGGAGCACTTTCACACACAAACACACATAAACTACCTCTCATGATAATTGCAAAACTTACTGACCACAAACGCTACGAACCTCTGCACCCATTGCTCAAGCAACTGTTTGACTATGTCTGCAGCCACGACTTCACCGACACTCCTGCAGGACGCATAGCTCTGCAAGGCGATGACCTGTTTGTCAACCTTGATGAAAGCCAACTTGTCGAAAAAGACAAACAACGTCTTGAGGTGCATCGCAAATACATCGATGTCCACATTCCGCTGACCAGCGCCGAAGAATTCGGTTGGCGACCGTTGTGCACGCTCGGCAATAGTGACGCCCCCTTCAACTGCGAACGCGACATTGCCTTCTACACCGCCAAAAGCAATAAGTGGTTCACCCTATGTCCGGGCGAATTTTGCATCGTCTTTCCCGAAGACGCCCATGCACCCATTGTCGGAAACGGTGTAACACGCAAATTGGTCGGAAAGATAAGACTCTAACACAACACCGCCTGCACACACTCACCATAAAAACCTCCGACAATCATGAAACATGCCACACTTCTGTTTATTTCAATATGGTTCTCTATGGGCGCATACGCCCAACAGACAATAATACATTTTCCACTGCACCCGATAGAAAGCGACAGTGTCTATTTCATGGACTTCTTCTGGCACGACATACAGGAAGAAGCTGTCAAGACACCTCTCACCACTACGCCACACCACACGTGGGATGTCAAACCCGCAACGCCAACACATACCGCTAAAATGGAAAATCAGTGGGCCGAGACAGTCCGACATCTTAACATTCTCGGCGAAAGCGACAGCGGCAGCCTTAGGCAGTCACTCAACCTATTCAACCAGAGTTATGCCCTCAGCCAACTCACAGGAAAAGCAAGATACATTGACATGGCCGAACATATTCTGTTGAACAGTATACTCCCACGATGGAAAAAAGAGACTCCTGGCACAACTAAGGACGAGGCCACCCAATTGCTGCGCACAGTCAACCAGATGGCATACTCCACCTCTGGCAACAACGTGTATATCAATATGCCTATGCGCACAAACGCACACATCAAGACAAAAGAACTTGACCTCTTTCTACGAAGTGTCAACAGCAGCCCGTGGTATAACGAAACTACCATCTCCATTGCCGCCAACAACTCACCCATAGAAGTGACCGATATTGATTCACTTAACGAATTTCAAAAAGCCATCCACCACGACGCCACCTCCCTGCAGGCTCCCTGCACGGCCAGCCTGCACCTGCGAATACCACTGTGGGCAACCGGCGAAACCCCATTACACGGTTTCAAGGCCAGCATTCCACGCAAGAAAAGCACGCAAATAATGGTCAACGGCATAGCCCAAAGCCGCCCGACCGTTACCAATGGCTACATAGTGATAGCCAGAGAATGGGCTCCGGGCGACATCATTACCGTCAGAATACCGACACCCATAATGCGTCTGGCACAAGCAGATAAACCCAACGATATCGCCCTGCAACGCGGTCCGTTCGTATATTATTATATAGGTACTGCTCCTGATGACTTCATTAACAAAAACACCGTCATCAACCACCAGTTCAGCCAGACCGACAATGCCGTGGTATTGAGCGGAATGCTCGGAGACAGCGAAAACAGGTTCTTTGCCCTGCCATACTGTCAATCCTCAAAAAAAGAGAAATTTTTTATGCCGTCAAGATAGTTTTGGCACACTGTCTGCTTTATTGTTTTATAAAGCGCAGGCAACCGACTGCGCAAAAGAACAAATAAACAACAAATAATTAAATAACTACAAGCTATGAAACTTAAACCATTAGCAGACAGAGTATTGATTTCTCCTGCAGCAGCAGAAGAAAAAACCGTAGGCGGCATCATCATTCCTGATACCGTAAAAGAAAAACCGCTACAAGGCAGCGTTATCGCTGTTGGAGAAGGAAAAAGCGATGAAAAGATGGTTCTCAAAGAGGGCGACCAGGTTCTGTATGGCAAATATGCAGGAACTGAAGTAGAATTTGAGGGCGAAAAATATCTTATCATGCGCCAGTCAGACGTAGTGGCCGTCATTAAATAATTTTAGCAAACTATTAATCAAAGGAGAAAACTATTATGGCAAAAGAAATAAAATACGACGTAAACGCACGTGAAATGCTCAAGGCTGGTGCTGATGCTCTGGCAAATGCAGTGAAAGTGACCCTCGGCCCTAAAGGTCGCAATGTGGTTATCGACAAAAAATTCGGTGCTCCGAAAATCACCAAGGACGGAGTATCAGTAGCAAAGGAAATCGAACTTGAAGACGCTTTTGAAAATGCAGGTGCACAGCTTGTTAAGAGCGTTGCAAGCAAGACTGGTGACGACGCTGGTGACGGCACAACAACCGCCACAGTATTGGCTCAGGCCATTCTCTCTGAAGGCATGAAGAACGTGGCTGCCGGTGCCAATCCGCTTGATGTTAAGCGCGGTATCGACAAGGCCGTAGCAAAGGTCGTTGAGTCTATCAAGGAACAGGCCGAGCAAGTGGAAGACAACTACGACAAGATTGAGCAGGTTGCCACCGTTTCTGCCAACAACGACCCTGAAATCGGAAAGCTCATTGCCGATGGTATGCGTGCAGTAAGCGTAAACGGTGTAATCACCATTGAAGATGGCAAGACAAACGAGACCCTGCTCAAGACTGTTGAAGGCATGCAGTTTGACCGCGGCTATCTGTCACCATACTTCGTCACCGACACCGAGAAGATGGAGTGTGCAATGGAGAAACCATACATCTTGATTTACGACAAGAAGATTTCTGCACTCAAAGACTTCCTGCCTATTCTCGAACCTGCCGTACAGTCAGGCCGTCCTCTGCTCGTCATTGCAGAAGATGTGGACTCTGAAGCCCTCACCACCCTTGTGGTAAACCGTCTGCGTACACAGCTCAAGATTTGTGCAGTCAAGGCTCCTGGCTTCGGAGACCGTCGCAAAGCAATTCTTGAAGACATAGCAATTCTTACTGGCGGTGTAGTTATCTCTGAAGAGAAAGGCCTCAAGCTTGAGCAAGCCACTATCGACATGCTCGGCACAGCCGAAAAGGTCACTGTAAGCAAAGACAACACTACAATCGTGAACGGTGCTGGTGACTCTGAAAACATCAAAGAGCGCATCAACCAGATCAAGTCAGAGATTGCCAACACCACATCCTCATACGACAAAGAAAAACTCCAAGAACGCCTTGCCAAACTTAGTGGCGGAGTCTGCGTGCTCGAAGTAGGAGCTTCTTCCGAAACCGAACAGAAGGAAAAGAAAGACCGTTGCGATGACGCCCTCTGTGCAACACGCGCAGCCATTGAAGAAGGTATCGTTACCGGTGGCGGTGTGGCTTACATTCGCGCCCAGGCTGCTCTTGAAGGCCTTCAGGGAGACAACGCTGATGAGACAACAGGCGTAAACATCATTCGTCGCGCCATAGAGGAGCCTCTGCGCCAGATCTGCCACAATGCAGGCCTTGAGGGAGCCGTTGTAGTAAACAACGTCCGCGAGGGCAAAGGCAACTATGGCTTCAACGCCAAGAAGGAAGTCTATGAGGATCTACGTGCCGCCGGTGTGGTTGACCCCGCCAAGGTTACACGTGTGGCCCTCGAAAACGCAGCTTCAATTGCAGGTATGTTCCTCACCACAGAGTGCGTCATCTGCGACAAAAAAGAAGAAACACCGCAGATGCAGATGCCCGCAGGTGGCATGGGCGGCGGCATGATGTAACAATCAAAGATTAATTGCCACTTGATGCAATAAAACACAAAATCGGCCGTTAGGTAACTAAAGGAAGGATTCTGACGACCGATTTTTTTATAAACTAACCCCATAAAACAATTACCATTATGAACAAGAAATTCATCTGCACCGTGTGTGGCTATGTACACGAAGGTCCCACACCTCCTGAGAAATGTCCACTTTGCAAGGCTCCTGCCAGCAAGTTCAAGGAAATGGACGAAGACTCCGCATCTTTTGCCACCGAGCACGAAATAGGAGTTGCTAAAGGTTGCGATGCCGAAATGATTGCAGACCTCAACGCACACTTCAACGGTGAGTGCACAGAGGTGGGCATGTATCTCGCTATGTCGCGCCAGGCTGACCGCGAGGGTTATCCCGAAATCGCTGAAGCATTCAAGCGTTACGCCTTTGAAGAAGCCGAACACGCAAGCAAGTTCGCCGAACTGCTGGGCGATGTGGTATGGGACACCAAGACCAATCTTGAGAAGCGTGCCGCTGCCGAAGCTGGTGCATGCGCCGACAAGTTCCGCATTGCCAAACGCGCCAAGGAACTCAACCTTGATGCCATTCACGACACCGTTCATGAAATGGCAAAAGACGAAGCTCGTCACGGCTGCGCTTTCCAGGGTCTGCTGAACAGATACTTCGGCAAATAATCCTATCGAATCAGACAAGGCAGGACCGATTGAAAAGGTCCTGCCTTTTTTGTTTTAGAAAGCAAAAGGAGGAAGAAGCATGATTTTAGTATTGGAATACCCCAAATGCAGCACCTGCAAAAAGGCGCTGAAATGGTTGGAGGAGAATGAAATTCCCTTTACAAAGCGCCATATCGTTGAGGAAAACCCCAGCGAACAGGAGTTGACCGAATGGTATCACAAAAGCGGGCTGCCGCTGAAAAAGTTTTTCAACACCAGC
>ERZ779890.2143-NODE-2143-length-19244-cov-4.210016_pt1 | contig 19244 bp, 7 predicted proteins | sample MGYA00511553_ERZ779890 | MGnify/ENA primary metagenome ERZ779890 (study PRJEB29588, sample SAMEA2152064) | human gut metagenome | biome: human gut; feature: human-associated habitat; material: faeces | place: Denmark | collected 2008/2010 ... | reverse complement strand
TCAATACACCCGATGACTTTGAGGCTTCTACATTCATAGCGATTAACTTGGAGAAGAATTATGGCTTTAACGCCCTAGATCCTAAGGCTGGACAAGGTTATGAGTTTACGATAGTTGGTGGTAATGTGTTGAAGAAGGATGCTGACATTGAGAAAGATGAATTACCGGTAGAGAATGCGATGTTCACGGTGACAGAGAAATATCCTACAAATGATCCGGGTAAATATACTTTGACAATGTCCGCTACGGTTATTAAGGATGGAAAATATGATGCTGGACAGAATGTTGCTGTAGGTGTCGTAACGAATGCAGGCACTAATTATTTAACGACAACCTCGGTAAATGGTGCCACGGTAGCTCAGTTTGGCGCCTCTAATATTATTAAACCGGAATCGTTATTGAAGGCTGATGCTCCAGCTGTTTATCAGATCATGTTCACAAGTGGAGCAGATAAGGTAAGTGGTAACAATAGCTCAGAGTATGGTAAATATTTGCGAGTTAGTACGACTACCACCGGTGGTTCTACCACTTGGAGTTTGTTAGCTGATGGATCAGACTATACGATGATGAACGCTCCGATCGCTCAATGGACAATCGTTGGCGTAGATGAGAATGGATCATTTATCTTCCGTAACCGTGAGACAAATGTTGAGATCAAGCTAGGTTTGTATGATCAAAATAACGCTATCCTTGTTCATGGTGCTAAGATTTGTACAGGTAAATGGGATACTCCTGCAGATGTTACAGATGCGAAATTCATATATGGATATGTGAATAGAGCAAATGAGCATGTTTATTCCTCAACTCATGGCGAGATTAATGCTAAGAATATCCAATTAATCCCTGTAGAGAGTGTTGATCCGATGGCCGGTTTCTTGAATCTATCCGATGAGGCTATCGCTTATGGTCCGGTTAAATTGAATTTCAAGAAACAAGATTCCCGAATCGCCGATGATTTACTTTTGACAGTTGTTGATAATGATAAGGTTGAAGCTCATAAGCAAGAGGCCGGCTTTACTTTGTGGAATATCACTAAATTTGACAAAAGTGCAGCCGAGTTGAAAGCTGCTAAATCTGATACGATCCTGAACGTTAAGGGTTATGCTTATTGGGATGCCACTAAGAAATTAGTGAAGACTGTTGCTTCTGGTGATACGGTAGCCGTATTGTCTTATGCTTTCAATCCGGTTAATTCAGATAAATATTTGAAGGCTGATGCCTCTGCTATCGCTACCGTTACTAATTCTACTCCTATGGGTAAGTTTATATTCAAGCAGAACTTGGATGGTTCTTATTCCATGTTGAAGTCTGATAAGAAATATACCGATATGATTAAGGCTGATGGTAATGTCGCTAGCTTGAATACAGGAACAGGAAAGGTAGAGTTTAATTCTTCTACAATCTATGCTGATAAAGACAGTTATCGTGCAGTCTCCTTATTGCGTGAGGATATGGTATCCTTGAAAGGGGAGTTACGTCATGCGGCTTTCCAAGCTGTAAATGGTGGATTCATGGCTGTAGGTAAGGATATGCAGGCAGTGGTAGCTCCGGCTGACGCATCTGCGGAGAACTTGACATTCTGGTTGGATACCGCTGATGTCAATACTTACTTACCTTCGTTCTTCATCTCCAAAGGTATAGCGGAAAAGACGGAGAGAGCCTTCTTGTACAATGCGTATGACTCTGCTTATTATTATAGCACAGGTGCCGCAAGTGAGGTTAAGGATTTCAACTATATCATGAAAAACCAAGGCGAAGAAATAGTGAAAGCTATTTTCCGTCCTGCTACTTTGGTGAATGCAGATACACTGACTACTCAAGTGAAAGGTGAGACTGTGACTGTTGCGGCTGTCGCAAGTAAAGGCGTTTTGGCTGGCTTGAACAACTATAAGTTCAACATTGTATTGAAAGATGCCGCTACAGAAGGTGACTATGTGATTAGAAGCTTGTCTAATGCGCAGTATCTGTATAGTTTGAATGGAAAAATCGGTTTGACTAGCAATTTAAATGAAGCTTTGGTCGTAACCGTTGAAGATGGTATCATTCCGACCGGTAACGAGTCTATTGACAACGCTACTTCTTCTATCGTAGTAACAGGCAACGCCGGTTCTGTAACGATCCAAGGCGCTCAAGGCGAGACGGCTTATGTTCGCAACTTATTGGGTATGCCGTTGGCAGAGACAGTTGTCACTTCCGATAACGCTACGATCGCTGTTCCTGCTGGAATCGTTCTTGTAACGGTTGGCGACGAGACCGTAAAGGTTGTCGTTAAATAAGACATGTAAAGGAATAATGAAAAGATAAATCGAAAATCATTCCCGTGCGGGAAACCAAGTACCCCGAGAGGGCGAACAAGCGGGAATGGATTAATATTAATACTAAAGTAATAAATTAAAGTTCATCCGTAAGTACTTCCGTGAGGATGGAAACGGATCAAAGGCAAGGGGAGACAGTATTGCGCTGTTTCCCCTTATTTGTTGATAAGGGTAGATAAGGGCTTTGTTGGTGAAATGGACGGTATTCGATCTTTTTGATTGATATAAGGGGGATATCGTGACATACCCTTTTTGAGAGAGGTATGAAGTAGGGGAGATCGGAGGGGTATAAATAGCCTTTTTCATGCAAAAGGGCCGCTTTTTACACACGATAGGCGGTAAAAGGCAGTGCGACTAGTCGTGTTTGGCAACGCCAATAGTGCCGTTGGGCATCGTAAACAGTCATGAATAGGGTTGTTAGTACTCATGAATGGGCATCGTAACCCTGTTATATCCCTGTCGTAACTCAATGAGATAGCCCGGATAAGCTATAGGATATGAATTAGGATGAATTAAATTCGCTAGGATAAAAGGCTGTTTTTAACTAATGCGGTATAAGACAAATGATTGCTAATATTTTTTCTCGTATTTGGGGATAAGCTGTACGTTTGCCCGAAAAAAGTGATTCTCCGGCAGTTGAGTTTACAAATTGACAAAATGCCAAGGTGCTTTTTTTGTGAGCTTATAGGAAGGGCTAGATCCGAAAACAAACCTTGATTTTAGAGAATGGCATGGGATAAATTCCATGCTTGTACGTGCTTTATTCCTTCTTTGGAAGGAAGCGGCAGATCATCGAGCGAGACAACGATCTTCTCGTAATTATCCTCAATGGCCTCTAACGAGGCATATTCCCGTTCGATGGTTTCTTTGTCGATTAGTAAATAAGTGGATTGGAGATAGATAACCCTCTCTCCTTTGATAGCGACGAAATCCACCTCTTTGTTCTTTATGCTGCCTACGTATATTTGATAGCCGGCCCTTAATAAATCTAGATAAATGAGGTTTTCTAGTTTATACCCAATGCCGTAGCCAAAGCCTTGATATAAATAATTGTTGAAACCTAGGTCATTGATGTAATACTTACAATTCCCGGCGATGGTCTCCTTTCCCTTGATTTGGTATTTCTCGACTTTATGTACCAAAAAAGTGTCCTCTATGTAACTAATGTAGGAGGCGATCGTATCATAGCTGGTCTTCCTTCCCGAGCTCTTGAAATAATTGGTGATATTCCGAATTGATATTAAATTAGATGCGTTATTTACCAGATAGACAAAAATGTCCTCAAGCAACTTAGCGTCTTTTATGTTTTGTCTTTGTATGATATCACGTAGTAATACGGTGTCTTTTAATGCGGATATATAATTTCTTTGTACTTCTGGTTGAGATAGATGGTATAATTCAGGCATACCACTACTTTGCATATATTCTAGGTAGTGTATCTTGTTATTTTCTTTTTGGGTGATTCCAAGAAACTCTGTGTATGAAAAAGGATAGATGGCAAATTCCACATAACGTCCGGCTAATAACGTGGCGAGTTCTCCAGATAGCATTTTAGAGTTGGAGCCACTAATGAATAACTCATATTCGGCGGTATAGTCCTGTGAGTATGAGTTGGCGAAGCGTTCCCATCCCTCTACATTTTGGATTTCGTCAATGAACAGATAGATACGACCTCGAGGATTTATTTGTTTTAAGTAGAGATTAAACAGGGAATCAAGATCTTCATTGGTTTTCAAAAAATAAAAGGCGGATAGCTCACAGTTAATGAAGAATATATTTCGGGGATTTACTCCACTATTGGCGAGATGGCTAGCTAACTGACGAAGGAGATAGCTTTTCCCTACACGTCGCTGTCCTACCAAGACTTTGATTAATCTGTTTCCGGTGTAGGATAATATCCTATCTAAATAATCTTGCCGTTTATAGCCTGTTGGAAAATCGTTTCCACCCCATAGGTTATACTTCTCTAATGTCTTAAATCTATCGTCCATACTCGAAACTTTTGCGTAAAAGTACAAAAGTTTCGAATGAACTCGAAACTTTTCCCGTTAAGAATAGGATATACCCTCAAAAAAATAACGGCAACCGCCTTCCGCCGAAAGCCAAGTTGCCGTTCAAAGTTAGGAATAAGGTTTGGTTTGTTCCTTTGTAATGATTCTAACATTAATATGTAATGAGAGTTTTCTACATTTTATCGATACAAAAGTAAATGCCACTTGTTACGATTTGATTACGGGAGTGTTACATTTTTAGTAAAGGTCTCGCCAAATCGGTTGATAACCTTGATCCGTACGTCTTTGACTCCGGCAGAAGGGTGGCAACGGAATAAGTGCGATGTATGATATCCAGAAGGTTTTCCGTGCATGTCGATATAGTCTTGGTCTTCATCATCGAATTGCTCCATGCGACCTTTCTCTATGCCGTTTTCGCTCCATGTAACTTGGTAGGTCGGGTCCCAATCCCATACGTTCACCACTAGGTAATCCGCTTGTGATTTGAACTCATTCGGCTTATAAACCCTGAATTGATAATCCGAATCATGGCCGGTTGCCTTATAATACCAAGTAGCGGCATTCCCTTTCACCTCAACGACCAGATAACCGTTCGGGGCGCCGCACCGATTTACATGGCCGGCCCACCAAGCTCCGCAAGCGGCTCCGATATTATGCTCGTACAGATTCGGTGTGACTTGGTTGTTCTCGAAGAAATGCGTATGCCCGGCGAAGATATGGACATTATAAGGGCTGACGATCTCTTTCAGGCTCTCAGCGTCCTCGGCGTTTCCTCCCCCTTTATCCGTCTGGTTGAATACCGGGGCATGTACGTTGATAAATACAAGTGTCCCGGGTTTAACGTAACTCAGGTCGTTTTTCAGCCATTCCAGTTGTTCCTTTCCGAAGCGTTCGTCATATTTCTTGTCTTTATAATAATCAATATCTTTTAAGGTGATGATATGTGCATCCCCGACATTGAACGAATAATTGTAAGGGCCGAAATGATCCTCGTAGATACGCTCCGCATAGCTCTCCTCGGTTACCTTTTGATTGGATAAGGCCGGGTAACGTAAGTCGTGGTCGTGATTGCCGATCACGGAGAACATCGGGATGCCTAAGACCGAGACCGCTTCCTTATAAGGAGTGAATAAATCCATGCGATCCCAAGTAATGTCTCCCAGCGCCATACCGTAGACCTCTTTTCCTTGGTAGCGCTCTATAGTCTGCTTCAAGTCGGGGATGGTCTCTTCACGGAAACGTTTCATCTGCCGTTCGTCGATGGTCTGAGGATCGGAGATTGCCAAGTAGACAAACCCGTCGATTGGCTGTTTCCTAGGGGTGAGCGTAAAATCATGTTCATTGATCTCCTTACTTTTATCAAGTTGCTGATAGAAAAGATCCGGTATACCTTTTGTTTGCTCGATCTCATAGTCACCCGGTACGGAGAGGTAGACAAAGCGGCTTTTGTCCAGATTCGAATCTAGGCTATATTCTCCCCGCTCATTTGTTTGCGTGAAATTATAACCATCCGTAACGACTACGCCTTGTAGCGGTTTGCCTGCCGTATCGGATACAGTGCCTCTTACGGTAGCGGCTTGCGCTATCCAAGTGGATAACGCAAGTAAAAGCGTGAATGATAAGAATTGTTTCTTCATCGTAATTTTTTTTATGATTTGAATATAGAATATGTTAGTTAGAATTTATAACGTACGCCGATTTGAATCTGCCAAGGGTTTCCGTTCATATTGGATACACCCGTGTTTTTGTTTACGTTATATACGTATTGCTTCTTCTCCGCGTCAAAACTCTTGATGGAGTAGATATTCTGCTTGCCTAGATTATGTCCGGCACCCCAGTCCTTGTTCAGCATATTCAGGAAATTGAAAAAGTCTATCGAGGCCTCGATGGAATGAGTCTTATAGATCTTGAAGTTCTTGTTCAAGCGCAAATCGAAAGTACCGTAGAAGCCATTTACGCCACCGTTACGCTCGGCAACCTTCCCATAGTTTTTACGGATATAATCTTTTACGCTCTTCTCCGCTTCCGGGTTGTCCAAGATCGCTTGGATACCCTCACGAAGATATTGAGGCGTATTACTATCGTTCGGGTCATAGATATAAGCCAAGTCGTTGGATGATACGAAATCACCGTTCATATTACCACTAACCGCTAAAGAGTAGCGGGTTCCACCGATCCCGGAGAAACGCAAGCCTACGCTGATTCCCCAGAAAGAAGGAGCCGTACCGTAGAATACGACCTTATGGCGGAATTGGTTGTCCGAGTAAGTCATGGTACTCAAATCACGAGGATCATCTTTTACCATCAAGGCTAGAGTCGCTGTATTCGCTACGTTACCGTTGTAAGAGGTGTTATCCTTGGAATCGTTCCACGTATAGCTGAAAGAAAGCTCGCCATCCTTGAAATAACGCCAAGTTCCATCTACGACGAATGCGTATTGGTTGATTTTTCCATCGCTGATTAATTCCAGCACACGGCCTACCTTATCACTTTTACGTCCTTGCATCCAGTCGGTAGCTCCGTTCTTGGTATTGATACTCTCGGCGGGGACGAACACGCCACGATTCCCCTCGGCGGCGATACGGAAGTAAGGCTCATCCACCATATTACGGTCTACGTACATATAATTATGGCGTGCCCAGTTGGCGTAAGCACTGATACCTACCCGCAAGCGATCGGAGAAGAAATGCGTGTAGCTGGCGTTCAACTTATATACTACCGGTACACGGGCATCCTTACTATTCATATTGATCGTGCTGATCTTTTGGATATTCGGGTTGTTAAATAAATCAACGCCCGGAGCGGTAGAAGGATCTTTGCGGTATGCCGGGAAATTCGGTGTCGGAACCAAATTGCCTTGTATATCCACGGACGCTACCTTCGTACCGTCGAACAGCATATTGTTGATCATCGAATAGTTGTTTAAATCCGAGCCGAAGATACCGGCGCCAAGGCGGATAATATCTTGATGTTTATCATTCACGTCCCACGTGAATTGAACGCGGGGTTGCAACTGGAAGGTGGAGATTACGTTGTCCGTACGTAAGCCTAGTTCGTCATAAACAGTCTGGTTAAAGTTCGCATGGTTGAAATAGCGGGTATAATCCGCACGGATACCGGCCATGACCTCGAATCCGGTGAAAAGCTTCGTTTGTAATTGTCCGTAGATAGCGGAGTTCAAGGTATTCATCTTTACGGTAGGATCATCTACCAAGGCGATTTCCCGGGCATAGCGGTAAGGAGTCATATTCTCGAAATTATCCAGTCCCGTGAAATAAAACCGTCCGTTCATCTCACTGCCGTAGAGTGATTTCATATTGGTGTACATGAAGTCCGCTCCGAATGTATAGTTGATGCGGTCCGTATTATAATACATATTGTCTACCAATTGAAGTACATTATCCTTGAAATGTTCAGGAGCGTAGCGTTGACCTCCAAGTTGGATGGAAGTGTACATGCTCTTGTCACCAGATATAGATTCCACGTTCTCTACGATTGCTCTTGGGATATTAGAGCTTGGCAATTGCTTGTTCGGGGTCGTGGCCTCGTAAACCAAGAAATGTTGAAGCTTCAACTCATTAGTCAGTTTCGGGCTTAATACCGAGCGTAAGGTAGCGAGTAAGCTGTTGTTATGCGATTTGCGATCGATCCAAACCTCGTAAAGATTGATACTGGAGTTATCGCTCTCGCTCTGTTTATTATCCTCGTTGATGAAATTATTGCGAATGGTTAACAAGTTGGTTGCGTTCAACTGCCAGTCGATACGGGCGAAGACCGCGTTCGTCTGCTTCTTCTTACCGAACTCCCCGAATTGAGGCTCATTCGAGACTCCGTATTTAGTACGGGCGATATCCAGATAACGGTCTAGCGTAGATTGAGTGACATTATAGCGAGACTCGTCCGCCGCCGTCTTGATATCCGCTATATAAATCGGACGGGAATCCTGTTGGTGATCCCATACGACATAGAAGTGCGCACGGTCTTTCACGATCGGGCCTCCCAAAGAGAAACCATATTGATAGGTAGAGAAGTCGGAAGTCGATTTATTTCCCCGTATATCATAGGAACTGGATAACCAATCGGCACGACCGAATCCGAATACACTTCCGGTGAAAGTATTGGTTCCTGATTTCGTGACAGCGCTCACGGTGCCGCCCCCGGAACGTCCGTTGGTCACGTCATATTGATTGGTTACCACCTCAAATTCGCGGACGGCTTCCATGGATATCGTATAAGCGCCGGAAGTCGTTCCGCTCGCTACGGTTCCTTTAGCCGTCATACCGTCGATGGTGTAATTCGTTGAGGATGATAATTGCCCGGCGATATTTCCTCCGCTACTCAATGGCGAGAGATCCATCAGGGAGGTGAAGTTACGGCCGTTTACCGGAAGCTTCGTGATATTTTGAGCGGAGATAGATGTTGCCGCACCGATCTTCGGAACCATGTTCTTCAAGGAATTAGCGATTACCTCGACGGCTTGTATCTCCACCGATTCCTCCGCCAGCTTGAAATCCACTCGAAGCATATCCCCTTGGTTCAATGCGTATCCTGTCTTTTTCTGTTCCCCATAACCGATATAAGAAGCTGTAACGGTATAAGGAGAACCTAGCGGAAGCTGCTTGATGGTGTATTCTCCTTTATCATTCGTGATAGAGCCCGTGAAGAATCCGGTAGATTCATTCTTGACTTGGATCGTGGCTCCGATCACTGATTCCCCTTTATTATCCACGACCGTACCGGTGATAATGGCTTGCGTTCCTTGTGCGAATAGGAGAGCCGGTAAGCAATTAAAAAATAACAAACAGGCAAGTAACCTGCAAGTAATTCGTTTGTTAAACATCCTCATAACAATCTTTTTAAAATTAAACCTAAATATCTTTTACGGCGCAAAAGTAAGTGCCCCGTTTTGCAAAGAGATTACATCCGTGTGTAGGTTTAAATAAAGAAAAAAGCCTAATGAAGGATATCCATTAGGCTCAACGAGAAAATTATAAATGTGTCTATAAAGAAGAAGGTTAGTCCTCATCCAAAGTTTTGATAATGCTAGATGCTATCTTGGATGAACTCTTGCGGCTGCTCTTTCTGAGTTTATCCGGATTCTCAAGATTCATACAGGTAAAGAAGTTATTCCCCCTATATACCTCATTTTTATCTTTGTCGAATAAGGTATAGCTGACGATATGGAAAAGCGTGCGCAAGGGTTGGTCTTGCCATTTAAGATAATGCTGGTTTAATACCAGCAGATAATCAGCGTCGGCATTATCCAATACCTTTTGTAACTCTTCGGTCGGCACGGCTGAAAGATCGGAATAGCAATCCTCGCTCTCCCCGTTCACCTTGATCTCATTCAGTACCTGTCCGGTCACTTGTGTAGCGTTTGCCGGGATAAACTTACAATCTCCGTTCTTTACGGATGCGGCGATATTCTCGGCGATGATCGTATTATACGTTTGGTCGATACTATCCGCTTTCATACCGGTCTCTTCGGCGATCATCCCATTGTAGAAATAGTTTGATTTCACGTTATCGTGCAAACCTACGATGAGAATTTGCTTCGCATGATAATTGTCACCTTCCTTCTTACTTTCTTTAGCGTTCGCTGCTATAGAAGCTACGGCTAAAAAGAACATAACCGTAAAGATTCTGATTTTAAATAACCTTTCCATGATTCTTCTATTAAATTCTGTGTCTATTAATTTCGAAGGCAAAGATATTAGCGGGGTGTTGCAGGGATATTACGGTTGTATAAAGTAATAGTTACCGATAATCCCCCCTGTACCGGCTTGGATATTAAAATCGTGGATTCGTTGTAAAGTCTATTCTGCCGTGTGGATGAGTTCAATCAAAAGGCGGTTACCAAGAAACTTTAAGGAGATATAGAAACAAGGGTTGTTTTTAAGGTTCAAAGAACGCTAAAAACAACCCCTGTTATTTTTACTTATTATTCTCGATCCACTTGCGAGCGTTCACGAACGCCTCGATCCATGGAGTGACCTCGTCGTTCTCCTTACGGTCGGCGGGGTAATAACCGCACTGCCAAGGGAAGATCGCACGTTCGGGGTGAGGCATCATGGCTAAATGGCGGCCGTCCTTTGAGCAAACACCGGCAACGGACCAAGGAGAACCGTTCGGGTTGGCGGGATAGCCATCGTAGTTGTATTTAGCGATGATGTTGTACTCCTTCTCCTCGTAGGGGAACTCGAACTTACCTTCACCATGAGCTACCCATACACCCAACTTCGTGCCGCTCAAGGAGCCGAACATTACGGAGTTGTTTTTCGGGATCTCCAAGCTAACGAAGTTAGACTCGAACTTATGGGAATCATTGTGAACCATCTTATGCTTTTTCTCGTGCTCCGGATAAACCAAGCCTAACTCGGCCATCAACTGGCAACCGTTACAGATACCCATGCTCAACGTATCTTTACGTGCGTAATAGTTGTCGATCGCTTTCTTGGCTTTCTCGTTATACAAGAAACCGCCGGCCCAGCCTTTGGCGGAACCTAATACGTCGGAGTTGGAGAAACCACCGCAGAATACGATGAAGTTTACATCCTCCAAAGTCTCACGTCCGCTAGCCAAGTCCGTCATATGGACATCCTTCACGTCGAAACCAGCCAGATACAAGGCGTAAGCTGTCTCACGCTCGCATTGCGTACCCTTCTCACGGATTACCGCAGCCTTGATGCCGTTCGGAGCGCGGCGTTCGGCTGAGAGTCCGTAAGAAGAAAGCTTTCCGGTAAAGTCCTTGTGGAACTTGTACTGTACGGGCTGCATCTTATAGTTCTCGAAACGGTTTCCGGCACAAACGCTTCCGCTCTGCTTTACATCCAGTTTATAAGAAGATTCGTACCATACGTCACGCATATAGTCGATGCCGAAGTGATATTGGATGCCGTCTTTCGATACCAATACATGGCGCTCGTCGGTCGGTTTGGCGATGATGGCGAAACCTACGCCAGCTTCTTCCATCAACTTTTCGAATGCCTTCTTGTCCTTTACCTGAACCAAGATACCCGGATTCTCGGCAAACAGGATCTTCACGATATCGCTCTCGGAGATCTTATCCAAGTTGACATCCAAACCACCCTCTACGTTGGCGAAGCACATCTCTAACAGGGCGGTGATCATACCTCCCGCTGAGATATCGTGTCCGGCAAGGATGAGTCTCTTCTCGATCGCATCTTGTACGGCGTTGAAAGCGTCACGGAAGTATTCCGGATCTTTCACGGTCGGAACCTCGTTACCCAGCTTGTTCAAAGCTTGAGCGAAAGCGGAACCACCCAACTTCAAGGTATCGAAAGAGAAGTCTATATAATAAATGTATGTATTCTTGTCTTGAGCTACTACCGGGGAGACGATTTTCTTGATATCGCTAACCTCCGCACCTGCGGAGATAATCACTGTACCCGGGGCGATCACCTTATCGTCGCCATATTTCTGCGTCATGGATAAGGAGTCCTTACCGGTCGGGATATTAATACCTAAGCTGCAAGCGAAGTCGGAAGCGGCTTGTACGGCTGTGTACAGACGGGCATCCTCACCTTCGTTACGGCACGGCCACATCCAGTTGGCACTTAAGGATACGCTCTCCAACTTATCTGTCAGCGGAGCGAATACGATATTGGTCAATGACTCGGCGATTGCCATAACGGAACCGGCGGCCGGATCAATCATGGCTACCTGGGGAGCGTGACCGATAGAAGTAGCGATACCCGCTTTCCCGCGGTAATCCAACGCTACGGCACCTAAGTCGCTCAACGGCAATTGTAATTCACCTTGACATTGCTGGCGGGCGATCTTACCGGTTACGGAACGGTCTACTTTGTTTGTTAACCAATCCTTGCAGGCTACGGCCTCCAATTGAAGTACGTTCTCCAAATAATGGTGAAGTTCGGATTCTTTGTAAACAACCGGTTGATAAGATTCAGTGACCGTATGGTCTGTCATAACCGTTCTAGGCGGTTTACCGAACATATATTCCAGCTTGATATCGATAGGTTTTACGCCGTCCGCTTGTTCGAAGACAAACTTCATGTCGTTAGTAGTCTCGCCTACCACATACATCGGGGCACGTTCACGATCTGCGATACGTTTTACGCGGGCTACATCTTCTTCTTTCATCAATAAGCCCATGCGCTCTTGGCTCTCGTTTCCTACGATCTCCTTCGCTGAGAGAGTCGGGTCGCCAATCGGCAATTTGTTCATATCGATGTGTCCGCCGGTAGCCTCAACCAACTCAGACAAACAGTTGAGGTGTCCACCCGCGCCATGGTCATGGATAGAGACGATCGGGTTCTCGTCAGACTCGGCGATCGCACGGATCACGTTAGCCGCACGTTTCTGCATTTCCGGGTTGGCACGCTGTACGGCGTTCAACTCGATACCGCTTGTATATTGCCCCGTGTTTACGGAAGAGACGGCTCCACCACCCATACCGATACGGTAGTTATCGCCACCGATCACGACCACTTTCTCGCCCGGTTCCGGATCGCCCTTCAAGGCATCGCGCATATTTGCGAAACCTACACCGCCGGCAAGCATGATTACTTTGTCGTAAGCGTATTTCTTATCGTTCTCCGTGTGCTCGAAAGTCAATAAAGAACCACAGATAAGCGGCTGGCCAAATTTATTACCGAAATCGGAAGCGCCATTGGAAGCCTTGATCAAGATCTGCTCCGGAGTCTGGTATAACCAAGGACGAGGGTCTAGGACTTTCTCCCATTCGCGAGCGCCTTCCGTACGAGGGTAAGAGGTCATATAGACCGCTGTTCCCGCTATCGGCAAGGATGCCTTACCACCGCCCAGACGGTCACGAATCTCACCACCTGTTCCGGTAGCGGCACCGTTGAACGGCTCAACGGTTGTCGGGAAGTTATGCGTCTCGGCTTTCAAGGAGATAACCGTCTTGATATCTTTTACGGCGAAGAAATCGGGTTTGTCACCGGATAGGGGAGCGAATTGCTCTACCGTCGGTCCTTCATTGAACGCTACGTTATCTTTATAAGCGGAAACCAATTTATTAGGGTTCTCGGCGGAAGTTTTCTTGATCAAGTTGAACAAGGAACTTTCTTTTTCCTCGCCGTCGATGATGAATACACCTCCGAATATTTTATGTCGGCAGTGTTCCGAGTTTACTTGGGAGAAACCGAACACCTCGCTATCGGTCAACTTACGTCCCAACTTCTGGCTTACCTCGTTCAAGTAAGCGATCTCCTCTTGGCTTAGAGCCAAGCCCTCTTGTTGGTTGTACACTTCCAAATCCTCAATGTAGACAATAGGATCCGGTTTTTTACTGATCGTGAAGATCTCCTGATTCAAGCCATTGTAGATACGTTGCAACATCGGATCGTGATCCGCATCGCCAGAAGAAACAGGAAAATATTCCTCAATACGGGAAATACCGGTCAGGCCCATGTTCTGGGTAATTTCAACGGCGTTCGTACTCCACGGGGTAATCATTTCCCGGCGTGGCCCTACGTACCAGCCTTCCAATGTTTCTGATTGAACAGGAGTCGCCTCGCTAAACAACCAAACCAGTTTTTGAGTGTCTTCAGGAGAGAAAGCGTGCGCGGCCTCTACAGCCAGCACCGTCTTTGTTGAAGATTGAAAGAATAGAATCATATCGTTGATTTATTAGTATTTATCACGAAATAACGAATAAGCCTCTTTTAGAGAGTGCAAAGATAATGATTTCCCGTGAATTATTATGTCAATACGTTTTAAAAGAAAAGAGGGCGGAACCTCCCGGTCTCGCCCTCTCATGCCCCCTGCATAGTAAAAAATAAGAGTGTGTCTATATTCTACCAGCCTGCGTTCTGTTGTGCGGCTAGCGTGGGGGTTCTTAATATATCATTCAATGGAATCGGCCAAATAAAGCGTTTATCCGTGTACGGGATGAACTGTTTGCTGTTGCCGAACCATTCAGCTTTCACTTCTCCACCAACAACGAATGCGCCTTGGTTCTTCACATTGTTATATTCGATTTTAGCGGGAATACCACCGGACGGCAGCAAGTCGTCAGCCGCTAAACGATGAATGTCTTCCCAACGGCGACCTTCACCTTGGAACTCAATGCGACGCTCCCAAAGGATAGCTTCCACCAGTGCTTTCGTGTTGGCGAAATCGCTTGCCTTATACGTCTGTGTAGCGGGGTCGGCCAAAGAACGGTCTCTTACTTGATTCAATTTCTCCAATGCGAGAGTCTTGTCTCCCGCACGTGCGGCAGCCTCGGCCTCGTTTAGCAATACCTCGGCATAGCGCAGGATCGGGGCGTACTCTTCACGTGTTTGGGGATTCTGGTATTTATCACAGAAGTAATAATCGTCAGACGCACGATAAAGGACGAGGTTACGACGCTTGTCATCCCCTTTCCAGAATTTGGAGTTGTAAAGGGTAGGGGATGTCGGGCACATCGCACGGCCACCTTCACGGGCAGACATCATAGCGGACATAGCTCCATTTACAGATGCGTTATCTTGAGAGTCATTCGGAATGGAGAATATAGATTCCTGATTGTCTTTGTAAGAAACGAAAGGAGTGGCAGGATTGGTTTCCAGAATGAAACGTCCGCCTTCCAGTTTCTTAGCTTCAGTAACTACATTGTTCCAATCACGCATATGTAAATATACGCGCGTTTTCAATGCGATGGCGGCACCTTTGCTCGCACGTCCGATCTTATCAGCATCAATAATGTCCGGAAGCATGCTTTCCGCATTATTCAGGTCGCTTAATATCTGATCGTAAGTCTCCTTAACGGTAGAACGGCCTATGCTTTGTTGCTCAGCGAGTTGGCTGGGGTCGTTTACGGCTTTCGTGTAAATAGGCATACCGTAGTTATTGTTACCTTCTACGTTGTAGGGCAGGGCATAATGGATCATCAAGTTGTGATAGGTTAACGCACGTAAGAACAGGCATTCTCCTTTGTACTGATTCCCTTTCTCTTCGGTTATGACACTCGCCGCTACCGCGCCTTCTATACCTGCGTATACCGTATTATAGCGGTTAATAGCCTCGAAAGAGGTTTCCCACATCGCCACGTTATTAGCGGTAGTCAAGTTATAGGTTGCGGAATAGGTATAATCATAGAATTGGGCGGTTAGGTTCATATCTTCACCGCGCATTTCGCCTTGCAATATACTGGCCGCTCCAAAAGGATAACCGCGTGCCCACCCAAAGTCATTCGGATCTACGTACATACCACATTGTGCGGCATCGTAAGCTCCGACTACGGCTAACTCGCAACGTTCTTCTGTCCCGTATGCCGTAAGCTCGGAGAATTTGTCAACAGGTTCAAGGTCTACGACGTCGCTTTCGCAGGCGGTGAACACGGGTAGCGAGAACAGGGCTGTCCCTAACGCTACTACTGAAATGTTTTTATATAATTTCTTGTATAACATAATTGTAACTTTTCTTAGTTTGTGAAATTAGAATGTAATGTTCGCTCCAAAAGTGAATGAACGTTGCTGTGGCATACCGTTCCAATCTACACCTAAACGAGAGTTTGTCTCAGGATCCAATCCGGAATAACCTGTGATAGTGAGTAAGTTCTGTCCTTGAACATAGAAACGAATCTTTGTCATGTTCAGTTTGGATACGACCGCCTTCGGTAGTGTATAGCCTAAAGCTAACGTCGATAGTTTTAGGTAATTGCCGCTCTCAACGAAGTGTGAATCCGTATATCCATCATTGAATAAGGAAGAGGCGTCTCCATAACCGATTTTTGGAGTCATGCCGTCACCCGGTTGCTCTGGAGAAATCCAGCGGCCTAAGATTTCTGTTCCATTGTTGGAGAAATCCATATTGAACAATGCGCTTTGACGAGAAGCGTTCATGATCTTATTACCTCCGGAGAAGCGGAAGAATACATTTAAATCGAAATTCTTGTAAGAAACTGTATTATTCCAACCTCCGTACCAAGTAGGCATAGATGAACCTAATACCTTACGGTCGCTAGCGTCCAAGGAAGAAGCCTTGGAGACATCCGAAGGGTTGGAAGGATCATATTCCGCATAGTCGTAAGAGCCGAATGTGTCGAATTGCACTAATGAACCGTCCGCCTTACTCCAGATCGGATTACCGTTTGCGGCGTTTACGCCGTAATAATCATATCCATATAAAGATCTATATGACTCTCCTTCACGAATGATTGTGTAATTGTCTACGATGTCTGTTCCGCCGTATAAGCTCTTCACCGTGTTCTTAGCTGTGGAGAAGTTGAAATTAGTTTGCCAGTTCCAATCTTTGGTAGCGATGATTGTAGCGTTAACTGTCAATTCCATACCGGAGTTCTTGATCTTACCGATATTATCAAAATATGAGTTGTAAGGAATACCAGCGGTAGGTGCTGTAGGAACTTCCAACACCAAGTCTTTGGAGTTCTTTTGCCAATAAGCTAGCTCGAATGTCAGGCGGTTATTAAAGAAAGAGCCATCCAATCCGATATCGAAAGTCTCGGTTGTTTCCCATTTAAGCTGGCTGTTACCCATACGGTTCCAAGCGATAGCTGTATTCGATCCTGCTTTCTTCGCCCCGTAAGTTCCCAGATAAGGGAAATAATTCCCTAGGTCAGAGTTTCCGATTGTAGCGTAGCTGGCACGGATACGTAAGTCGTTAAACCAATCATTAATAGTTGATTCGCTCCAGAATTTTTCGCGAGAGATACGCCAAGCGGCTGATCCTCCCCAGAATGTACCCCAGCGGGTGTCTTTCGGAAGGCTGGATAAGCCGTCTGTGCGGACGGAGGCTCCGATATAATATTTACTATCATAGTTGTAATTCGCACGGAACATATAGGAGGCTAATCCCATAAACGTTTTACCTCCAGATACGAATCTCTCACCAAATGTGTTGGAAATGATATGGTCGGTGAAGAAAGCATCGGATATTTGTTGCACGGTTGCGTCCGTATATTCATATTCTTGATGGGTGTACTCTTGTACCGCTGTCGCCGTCAGATTATGTACATCATTGAATGTACGGTTAAAGTTGATTACGTTTTGCCAGTTCCAGTTCGTGTATGTGGTATTGATTTCTTCCAATAAGCCGCCATAGCCGTATCCGTCTCCTGATTCCGGGTTCCATACCATGAAATCTTTAACATTCGAGATGTCTAAGCCAGCTTGTGTCTTTAAAGTCAATCCGTCCATGAATGTGATTTCAGCCCATCCACCACCTAATACACGGGTATTGGTCGTACGGTTTACGTTATTGTCTAATGCCCAGACGATATTCTGGATACCATTATCAATATAGGAAAGGTTGCTTCCGCGACCTAATGTCTTACGGTTTTCAGCGTCGATATTGTAACCAGTAGGATCATCCGGATTGAATACAGATACGTTTGGAAGCATACGAGTGCCGGCGAAACCTACGCCACCCAATGAATTCTCGTCATTCATGACACCATTAACCCGGGTACGGGTCATCTGGCCATTTAATCCGATGCGTAACCATTTTGTCGCTTGTTGTGTCAAATCTGCCTTTAAGCTCAAACGGTTTAAGTCATTGGCGCGAATGATACCTTCTTGTTCCGTGAAACCTAATGATACATAATATTGGCTTTTATCCGTACCACCACTGGCGGATAAGCTATGATTGTGCTGGAAACCTGTACGGAAAATATAATCATTCCAGTTTGTGTCCGGTCCGTTCGGATCGTAAACAGCCTGTCCTTTCATTCCCCAGTTCTCGTATTTCTCGTTAGCGATAGTCACGAAATCTTTCGCTCCCAGAAGATCATGCAATTTAGCTGCGCTGGCTGCGCTTACATAGCCATCGTAAGTTACTTGAGTACGTCCCTTGGAGCCTTTTTTAGTTGTGATCAATACAACTCCATTTGCCGCACGGGAGCCATAGATAGCTGTAGCCGCACCGTCTTTCAATATTTCAATGGATTCGATGTCATTCGGGTTAATATCAGACATCGCATTGTAAGAAGCGTAAGCCATTCCTAAGCCGGTTTTTCCATCGGCGTTATCACCGGTGGCGATCGGCATGCCATCTACGATGAATAACGGCTGAGAGTTAGAACTGATCGTACTCATACCACGGATCTTGAATTGAGGACCGCTTCCCAATACGCCACTAGGAGTCGTAACCTGTACACCAGCGGCACGTCCAGCTAATTGAGAGTCGAAAGACGCTGTTGCCAAGTTGCTTAAGTCTTCACCTCCTACTTTAGATATGGCACTCGTCACATCCTTTTTTCTTTGAGTTCCGTAACCGACAACCACGACTTCATCCAAGTTCTGAGAGTCGGACTCCATCGTGACTTTAATGATTGGTTTTACTGCCACTTCCACAGATTTCATACCGATGTAGGAAACGATTAGCTTTTTCGCGTTAGAAGGAACATCCAAGGTGAACGCTCCGTTGTAATCCGTTACAGTACCGGTAGTAGTACCAGCTACTACGATAGAGGCTCCAATGATAGGTCCATCGTCTTCCGCCGAGATAACCGTACCGGTCACCTTCGTGGTCTGAGCCGTTGCGAACGCTATACTTGCGAACAAGCATAGTAATAGATAAGTCAACCTTTTCATAGACACATACTTTTTGTTTAATTTGTTAATAAATAGATCGTTGTAATCAATTGTTGCCACTTAGTCGATTGACTTAGTTTCCGAAGAACTTCATGAGGGTAAGGTACTTTGGTGTTACTTCCTAGCATTGATGCGGGATTGAGTTAAAAATAATTTGCATATTAATACTATATATTAATACTAGAATGTATTAAATTAACATATAACTTAAAATAATCCGTATTGACAAAGTTCCGTGTAAGTTTATTTTTATTGTCAATATGTTTGTTTATTGCAAATATATCTTTATATTTGCCGTACAGCCATTAAAATAAAATGCTTGCTGTAAATAGTACAATTAGACATAACAGATGTTTACATAGGTTGCATGTTCT
>ERZ779890.2133-NODE-2133-length-19273-cov-2.854824_pt1 | contig 19273 bp, 10 predicted proteins | sample MGYA00511553_ERZ779890 | MGnify/ENA primary metagenome ERZ779890 (study PRJEB29588, sample SAMEA2152064) | human gut metagenome | biome: human gut; feature: human-associated habitat; material: faeces | place: Denmark | collected 2008/2010 ... | reverse complement strand
GAAAAGGGGGTTCACCTCCACCTGCCAGAGCCATGACCTGTTGGAAGCGATTCTAGCAGCTCAAATAAAACAGGGAGGGCACTCCGATGCAGAAGTAATTCTCGTCCGAATGCAACATCTGAACAGAAGGGACACTCCGATGCACTAACGCACGTCAATTTGACAAACAAAGTGACGAAAGGGTAACTCCAATGTACTGATGAACCTGATGGCGGGCAGCTCCCGCCTTAAAACAACATGATAGGTAGCGCCTATCTGAGTGCGTCCGTACACCTCGGCGTACTCAGCCACCCGATGGGACAGCCTCCACGCGGCGGGTGGTGGACAGCGACTATGCTTGTCACTGACGAATGTCCTTTCAGGAACCGCATTGCATTCCCTGTGCAAACGGTATCCTAAACGGTCAGGAAGCCGTGTGGGCGAGTGCTTCCTCTTGTGCTTCGGCGCAGAAACAACAAATCTCGTCCCGCTAAGCATGCATCGTACGAGCATCCCCGTTAAGCCGGGGCGCAGCCGGACGCGACATAGCCGAAAAAGGCGAGACTGCTGCGCGGCATCTGGTAAGTTTGCCGCAGTCTTACACAGCCCATAGCATTCCGTTGACCCGAATTGACAGGGAAGTAACGGCAGGGCTTGAATTGAAGTTGACCAGTGTCCAAAATGCTTTTCCGGATTCTTTCGTATCGTCCACGCAGAGATTCGCGGAATCGCTAAGAGGCACAAAGATGATGTTTCGGGGATGACGACCTACTAAACGGACATCATGGCGGGGCTAAGAGAGGGTTCACCCGCTTTTTCTCATGCAGGCATCGTATAGGGGTTAATGCACCAGCCTTCCAAGCTGGTCACGCGGGTTCGAATCCCGCTGCCCGCTCCACCGTCGCCGTCACCGTCACCCACGATTTGACCATCAGCCCGGCGCTTCCGACGAATTTGCACGGGATGCCCATGAAGGTGATATCCGCCTCACAGCAGGTCATGACGAATCGTCCCGGCGCGAACATGCCGTTTTTCTCCTTGCGCAGGCGGGCCACCTGACCCTTGAAGCGTACGGTCTTTCCGGCATATTTCTTCGGCTCCTCCGTGATATCGCGGTAGAAAAGCGCGTAATCCTCGTCAGCGATCTCCACGACCGGCGCGCTGAGATCGAACGGCAGCGGGTCCTCGATCTCATCGTACTGCGTCGTGCCGTCGGAGAACTCATAGATAATGTCGATCTTGCGGTTGACCGCACGGGCGATCTTATGGAACGGCATGATGTCGGCGCCCGGCGTCATGCGGTTGAACACGACCAGCTCCGCTCCGGCCAGCTTGTCCACGACGAGCTGGCGCATATTCGCGTTGTAGCTCATAAAGGTCTGCGCGTCGGCAAACATGACCTCCTGCGCGATCTGCCACGAATCCGGCGTTTTCAGGTAGAAATCCGCCGCAAGGTGCATTCCGTTCAGCTCCGCCACCACGCGCTCGGCGCGATGCTTTTTGAGCAGCTCCTCATCGAGCTGCTGCGGCAGATCGGTCTTGTTCAGCACGGCGATCGCACGGTGTCCGGCCGAACGGGCGAGCACGAGCATGTCCTCTTCCCCGATCGCCTTGGAGCCGTCGAACACGGCGAGAATGAGCGCGGACGCAGACGCTTCCGCCATCGCGCGGTCGATACCGGCCTGCTCGACCGGGTCGGTCGTATCGCGCAGTCCGGCCGTATCGGTCACACGCAGCAGGATCTGGCCGACCTTGACGTTCTCCTCGATGAGGTCGCGCGTCGTGCCGGGAATGTCCGTGACGATGGCGCGTTCGCGGCCGAGCAGCGTGTTCAACAGCGTCGACTTGCCGGCGTTCGGCCGGCCGAGAATGACGCACGGCACGCCCTCGCGCAGGATACGTCCCCGTTCATAGCTCTCCGCCATGCGGTAGAGCTGACTTGTTGTCTGGTGCAGCAGCGCCGCCGCATCATCGAACAGGATCGGGTCGATGTCCTCGTCCGGAAAATCGACGATCGCGTGGAAATGCGCGACCATGCCGAGCAGCTTGTCGCGCATCTGCTGCACGCTCGAGCCGACCGCACCCATCATCTGCGCCGCAGCGTTCTGCGCGGCTTCGACCGTGCGCGCCGTGATCAGGTCATGTACGGCTTCTGCCTCGGAAAGTCCCATTTTATCGTTCAGAAACGCGCGGCGCGTGAACTCTCCGGCCTCGGCCTGCCGCACGCCGTGCGCGAAAAGCGCATCGAGCGCCGCGGTCAGGACCGCAGTCGAGCCATGGCACTGAATTTCCGCCATGTCCTCGCCCGTGTAGGTATGCGGTGCGCGGAACACGACCGCGTAGCAGGCATCGAGCAGATGCCCGTTCTTGTCGGAAAGCGTACCGTAAACCAACTTCTGCGAGGCTGCTTCCGCCAGCGGACTGCCGTTTTTCGGAGAAAAGACCGCGCTGACAGGCAATAACGGTTGCGGAAAGTCCACCCTGATGCGTATCATCTGCGGCATTTTGGAACAGAGCTACGGCAGTATCTGGATCAACGGACTGGATACGCGTGTCTACCGGGAGGAACTGCAGAGCCTGATCGGTTTCCTGCCACAGGAGTTCGGGACATACGAGAATATGTCATCTTGGGAATTTCTCGATTATCAGGCGATCTTGAAGGGCCTCGTCAATCCCGAGCTGCGCCGTGAGCGGTTGGAGTATGTCCTCCGCGCCGTCCATATGTTCGACCGTAAAGATGAGAAAATCGGTTCTTTCTCCGGCGGTATGAAACAACGTATCGGTATCGCTCTGATTCTGTTGCACCTGCCACGTATTTTAGTGGTAGACGAACCTACTGCCGGACTCGACCCGCGCGAACGCATCCGTTTCCGAAACCTGTTGGTGGAGTTGAGCAAGGATCGTATCGTGATCTTCTCTACTCATATCATCGAAGACATATCCAGTTCATGTAGCCAGGTGGTCGTGATCAACAAAGGCAGCCTAAAGTATTTTGGCGATCCGGTTGATATGGTCGGCATGGCGGCCGGAAAGGTCTGGCAGTTCGATATCGGTAAGACAGAATTTGAACAGGCATTGGATAAGTCCCGGATCGTCAACCATATCCAAAAAGACGACCGTATCCGGGTCCGTTACCTCTCGACCACCTCTCCGTATGATGGAGCGGTACAAGTGGAACCGAACTTGGAAGATGCTTATCTTTGCTTGTTGAAAGAACTTTAAAAAGTTATGATTTATAATTTATGATTTATGCGTCGATGATAAATCATAAATCATAAATCTCAAATCATAAATCATTATGACACTGAAACAATTCATATATCTCTTGCCTCGCTTGGTTAAATATAACCTGAAGATTATCTTTGCCGGGAAATTCATCTGGTTTCTCCTGGCGGCATTTCTGTTCTTTGCCTATTTCATGTTTCAGATTGCTTGGAGCCGATCGGAGGTCAATGAAGGGGTGGTCTACAACCTCCTGATGTTCCCCTGTGTCCTGTTGGTGTTCTATCCTGCTGTTTTTGGTATCCAGAACGATGAGGATAGCCGGATACTGGAAATCCTTTTCGGCATCCCCGACTATAAATATAAGGTATGGGGTGTCCGTCTACTGATGATCTACGTGGCGATCTTCGTGATCCTGATCGTCTTTTCCTGGTTGGCTACGCTCTTGCTTTATCCTGTCAACCTTCTTGAGATGTCGGCTCAGCTGATGTTCCCGATCCTTTTTTTCGGGAACCTCGCCTTCATGTTTTCCACCATTACCCGCAGTGGTAACGGAACTGCCGTTTTGATGATTATCATCGGCATCGCCCTGTTGATCTTCAGCAATACGCCTCTTATTGAGCGTTCTTTTTGGAATATCCTCCTCAATCCTTTCTCCATCCCCCGCAATTCCCTGCCGGTCATCTGGGAAAGCATCATCATCAAAAGTCGCATCTTCCTCCTGGTCGCCAGTACCATCTGGATGCTGATCGGGCTTCTGAACTTGCAGAAGAGGGAGAAGTTTGTTTGATTGCGAGCCCGGTGGAAACCTTTGATAGTCTACGTCATATAACGAACGATTTAGGGTATGTGTTATAGAAGAGATCGCTCTCTTCCTTGATGGGCACTTGATTGGGGTGAGCTATATGGAAGGTCAACGTGCCTATGTGAACGAGATTTCTTATTAATAAAAGTTTTCGGGAACAATAACTATTATACGATCATAAATGAAGTTATATTGTTTGAAAACAACATGTTAAGGTATGATGGTTTTAATTTTTAACTATTATTCATCATATACCATCATGATTTAAAACGAAAAATAGCTATAGATCAGTCAAATATCAAATTAAAGATCAGTATTCCTTAGATGGAAAATATGCTAAAGCCATTTATTTTGTCACATAATCAAGCCTTTTTGGGAAAACAATTTGAAAAGTTTCCTGAGACCCGGATGTCGGAGCTTTGAGATCCAGATGCTGGAAGGTGGGAGATCCGGATGTCAAGGAACTGTGACAGGGATGTCGGACTGCTTTTCTGCCTTGTTTGGAGGGATTTTATACTCTGTTTTTCTATTCGGGGAAATATTTCGTTTTTAACAAAAACTGCTTCTGTTTGTTCATATGTTTTTTGGGGGCATAATTCACATAAACAACATATTATTAATTAGGGATATTCAGTAAATGTCCCTAACTCCATTTTATAACACTGAATATTTATTCCCTTAAATATGCTGGCATAGTCCATATATAAAGCCCTTTAGCATATTTGCTGCCCCGAAAGTGACGAAGAACTAAAATAAATTAAAAAATCTATTTCAACACCTTGTCTATCCATGGCAACACCAATTCTACTTTAAAATAATGATTCTTTGGATCGACATTAACTACTTGGAAGAATGTATCCAGATCAATGCCCTCGGGTACTCGATCTATCTGCTGTCGGTCTTTCGGGTTGGCAAACTTCTTATAATGATAGAACGTAAAATTATCCGGTTTACCTACTATCCGATAGGCTTCCTTTATCAGCTCAAAGTCACGGTCAAGTCCTCCTTCGGTACAAATAACAGGGCGGGGAGCCAAGGCAGCGACCAAATCAGGAAAATCAAACTGTGTCAAGAAACCAGGTATCAAATGCTCGATAGAATTCGGAAAAGGTCGCCTCCCCTTCTCATCTGGTTTTGTCATCACCAAAATCCGTTCAAGTGTACGACACAGAAAATCGTTATATACAAAGGCATAGATAGACGGATCCAAAACTCCTAAGACCATCAACGGCTCGGTCCCCAAAGAAAAGCCACTGATAATGACTCGTTCTTTATCTATATAGCTCTGTGCTTTCATCCAGTTCAGAATATTCCAGTCTTGCCAAGCAGTCAGCCCTAGATAGCTCCATCCCACTTCCAATAAGATACGCGAAGTATTGAGATAATCGAAATACCCGTTGTCAGAAAGCTCGCCGCACGACGGGTTATCTACAGCAACCGCAACCAGACCTTTCTTTACATAACGCAAAGCCATCGCATTCTTTCGTACCGGCTTAACAGGCAACGATGTCAAACCGTAATCACCCTCCGTCTCACCCGCCAGTTCCTCTTTACTGCCACCAAAACCCGGTATACAAAGCACAGAAGGCACCTTATCCTGAGTAGTATCGATCCCGTTAGGTATCAATACCAGATAAGGAACAACACTTCCTGGCAACGGATAAGACTCCCATTTCTCCACCCGATAGCCATCCCTCTGTACCATTTTGATACGTACTGGGGCGGGCTGGTCTTTCACCTCCGGAAAACGTATCAATTCTTTCATAGTGGAACACAAGCCCAACTGCCATTTCTTAAACTCCGTCGCCGTAAATGCCGGATTGAAAGTAAACGCAGGTTTCTGCTTCAACATATATTGGACAGCTCCTCTTGAACTTGAGAAACGACCATCTTCACGATTTGCTGTTATCCTAAAAGAATTGTTGAGATCAGACGTTTGTCCCATTACCGGCAAGATCAACAGCAGAGTAAATAATGTATTAATTATTTTATACATGATATTCATTTAATTCAATTTCTATACGACCATCATATAAATATCACTGTTCTGTTGAAAACAAACGAACGATCAAATCGAAATTAGAATCACGGAAAGATGCCTCCCAGGGTGTCGTATTCGTTTGGTCATTACGCGACTGAAGCATTCCCACAGCCTTTTCTTTTTCTCCCCGATAAATAGCCGTACACCATTGGACTACACGATTTTCAGGGAAATCTGTGCTCCAAGCAGCTACCATATGATCTGCTTCCTGCACTTTTCCTGACTCGCGCAAAGCCAATGCACTTAACAGATTACCAGACTCAAAATGAGAACGGGATATCGTATAGTCGGCTACGGCAGCTAATAAAGCAGATGTTTTTCGGCTATCTCCCTGCCCTGCCGCTGCTTTTGCTTCCAAATAATCCTCCAGACGGTTGTCAATCATATTGTCGTATGGTTTTCCGACACCCAAATTCTCCGGCCATTCTTTTGATGTCTCCACACTCTTCACTACCTGTTTATAATTCTTATGGCTCAGTTGTTCCATTGCCCGGTACAAATTAGCCTCGCGATAAACAGCGCGTCCTGCATACGAACCTTCATTCGGAAGAACCTGCATCCGGCTCAACAGAGAGATACAAGGTTGATACTGGCCTGTCTCACATAAAGCCTTTGCATATTTCAAACCAATATAATAGTTCGACGGATACTTCTTCGTATACTTCTTTCCTGTCTCAACAGCTTTCTGCCACTGGTTATTGGCGACATAGTGGTTGATCAAAGCAAATCCGGTACGCCATGACATCTCGATCTGCTCTGCTTTCAACAGGTCAGCCAACCGGGATTCGCCCTCTTTTAAAGAGGCACGGCTTAAATAGAATGGTGCATAGTCGGCTTCACCACAATTCTCCAGCAGCTCCAACGCCTTTGCCTTATCCTGGTTAGCCCACCGGATCAAAGCTTCATAATAATCGATCTTCCAGTCCGGCTGTACCGTCTTCGCCCATTCCAACGCTTTTAAAGAAGAAGGACGGAAAGGAAATACCATTGCCGGAGAGAGAGCTCCGGCGCGTTGCAACATTCCGCGGCTTTCATCGTCGTTGCCAGCCTGATGCAATAAATAAGCCTGTTTGTAAAGAGCAATCGGATAGTTACCTGCACATGACAGGAGAGACAATGCTTCTTCTGTGCAACCGACCGATTCATACCATTCAGCCAGTTCCATATAGGTTTCGAAAGGTAGTTCGTTGCGAATCAACGACTGAAGATCATCGATAGGATGACCGGAGCCTTCCCCCTGGTAGAGCTGTTCAAAACGTGCTGCATGATACAGCGGGAGGTCTTCCAGCAACGGATCGATAAGCGCTTTAGCTTTCTCCGGCTGGTTCGTCTTACGATAAACCACCATTAAAACATGGTCAGCACTCAGATTCATTTGATTGAACTCTTTACTTCTCAAGGCATAATGTTCAGCCTTTGTCCAGTTCCTATCCATCAGGTACATTTCAGCTAATTTCTCATAGGCTGCACTACGGACTCCCGGAGAATAAGAAGCTACAGAAAAGCCGTCTTTGGCATCCGTATGATTTCCCAATGCCATGTTGCATAATCCATACAGATAGTTGACATCTCCATCGTACGTGTTAATGCTTAACGCTGTTTCACAACGGGCAAGCGCTTCGTCATAACGTCCCTGACGATAATAGAGGGAAGCCAGATCAGTCAGTGCAGGCACGAAATAAGGATCTTTTTCGAGGGAAGCCAGTAAAAACTTTTCTGCCTTGTCGAGTACTTTCTGATTCATCCATTGCTCTCCCTGCGTATAAAGACCATATGCCGAACTCCAGTCAAAATCGGCAGGCAGTTGTTTTGGGCGACTGGTGATGTTATCCGAAGGTACTTCCGAATACACCAACAAGTCTTCGCCTACCACGACTTTCAGTCGACCGGCGGCAACAGCCTTATTCAATGGGATAGAATCTTTCCAGGTTTCCAGTACACCGCAGTTCAACGGGATGGAGTTCATTTCCTTTTCTCCTTCATAGAGTTTTATGGTTGTAGATAATTTCTGCAAAGGAGAGAAATATAACTTCAGAAAGCCATCTTCCCTCAACACGTTAAGCGCTCCGATACGGCTCGCCTTTGAGACTCCTTTTATTCCTTTTACCGGAAACCAGTACTCAGTCCACCTGTCGGTCGCCTGTGGACCGAATGCCGTATGTTTATAAGGAGTTAAGCTACTATTGGAAGCCGGCTGGTTATACATGCGACCCGATTGCAGTTCGATATACTGCCCGTTCGTATCCGTCAACAAATCTTCCCAGATACCTCCCTCCCGGGAAAGTCCCCAAAGGAAAATTTTCATTCCCAGTTTCTCGTCATAATCCGCATGATGGATAGAGCCGAAATCGTTGTCGTGCCAGTAAGCACCGTAGAAATCGTTATACTTCCCTACAATATGATACGATTTGGAATTACCGAAGTCGTTCTTTTCATACCAGGAGATATCCCGGCCCTGTTCATCCAAAGGAAACGAATGGAGTTCGCCTCCGTGTCCGATATAATTGGTTCCGGGATAGCAGAACTCGACATTCCCCGCTGCCGGGTAGCCGGCATTCATCCATTGATAGTAAGGCTGGTCAATGGATGAACTGTTATGCCAGGTCGTTGTCGTCGTAAAGTAAGCCTTATCTTTCGGAAGATTCACCTCCACAGTCCACAGTGTCCGGGTAACCAGTTCATAGGAAGATACATAACAACTCACGCTTCCATCCGGTTTCTGTCGGGTCACATAGTCGACCGGCGTACTGGAAGTCGGTGCATGACCGATGATACCGAAGTTGAACTCGATACCGCCTGATGTCCACGGACCACGCATCGCAATATCACGGAATTTCACGACGTGGTTGTTGTAGATAAACTCCTTACCCGTCGTTTTATCTACGGCTCCCCAGATCTTTCCACCTATCTCGGGGAAGAGGGTCAGTTTGATATAATCATTTTCAAGAGAGACTACTTTCCATTGCTGGTTGGTTCCTTTAGCAGAAAAACCATCAAAACGGAAATAAGGATAAAACAGATCGGAGGGATCAGCCACCGGATCAGGATCAGAGAAAGGATAGGTTTTAACTGTCTCTACTGTCTCGGTTACAGTCGCTTGCTGTGCAAACAAGGGTTGCAACAAAGAGGTTGCACAAAGAAGGATGAGCATCTTTTTCATGGTAATTCATTTATATGGACAATAATGTATATAAGGAGTTTAATCCTCCTTATATACGATTAAAGAGTATATTTCCGGTAAATTATACTATATCGGAAGAGGTTATTTTGCAATAATTAACAAGCCTTTCCCTTTCGGAACAACAATCTCATCGCTGGGTTTCCAGGTTGTTTCCTGTTGGAAATTCTCGATAGCCGGGGCATGCAATGTCACTTTCGAAGGATCGAGACCCAGTTTAGCCCAGTCGATGGAAAGCTTCACTTTGGCATCCGTATCTTCCCAGGTAGCCAATGAGATCAGTGCTTTATCACCCATGTGGCTGTAAACGGTCGCTAACGTCTTTTCGCTACCCGTCTTCACCGGATTGTCTTTCACCCAGTAACCGATCATTTCACTATTCTGCATACCGAAAGAATCCCACAGTTTCCACAGCGGTCCGTTATCCACACGAGGACTACGTCCTGTCATGCCATACAGCATGCCGCGCCACGGATTACCGCCTCCTTCCAGCATCTCGCCCATCAAACCATAAGGAATACCGGAAACTTCAACCAGCCAGAACTCCGGCGGGAAATCATAATTGAAATATTCACCGAACCACAGACGGTCGAGGTAGGGGAAATGTTCCAGATACAGATTGGCACTATTGGCAAAACCGTCTTTCGGGTTATACTGATTGGCAGAATGCAGGTCGATCATAGCTCCCGGATTCGTACGGTTCATCACTTTGCGGATACGTTTCATCGTCATCCGGTCGAAAGCCAGGTCATCGATATACAGCCCGTCGATACCGACGTTCTTCATCAGCCAGTCGAGACCTTCCAGATAATAGTTATGCCAGCGGGAAATGCCACTGTTCACAATCGCTGCATCTTTCAGTCCGGGTACAAACCAGGCGCCGATATAATTCTGGTCCAAATGTTCCTGTAACCAGGAGAAGCCGCCACCGGGACCTTCCGAGAAGATCTCGTTCCCCAGACTACGCAAAGCAAACATTTCCACACAGCTGTTGGACAACTCACGAACGGTATTGTAAATTTTCACCTTCATGTCGCGGGCGTGAGCACCATCGATGTACGCTTTCATCTCTTTGGTACGCAGGAACGGATAGTTGATGAACGGATTGATAGCATTCGCATGATGGATATTGATGACATTGGCACCTCGCTTTTGTATACCATCCAGGAACTCATAGTTATGATGATAGCGTTCGCGCCATTGTTTATCCGTATCAATCGGACGGAACGGAGTCAACGCCAGGTTGAAATAATAATACAGCCGGTCTCCTTTTTTCACGCTGCGCTTACCGGAATAAGCATTAATACGTGTTCCATCGGCAGCATTATGAATATCGATACCTCCATTTCCGGCATTACACCAGGATACCGGCATGTGCAACGGTTTCTGATGATAGAAATTGGTATTCAGCGGACGTTCGTATTTATTATCATACAGGCGGATCTGGATACCGGCATTGACATCACCCACCCAAACAGCATCCTGGTTTTTCTCTACATCCCATTTCCAGCGAAGATCATTCGGACAATAACCGCCTTTCTCTCCCAAACCCATCATATAACGTCCGACACCGGATGCTAAATGTGTCCGCAACGCTACATCCTCCACAGAAGCATCTTCACGGGCGACCAATGTCACTTTATATGCTATGTTTCCATCCGATTCCATCTCTCCTTCCAGGTCCATCAGGAAACGGCTGTTTTGGTTAAGGGCTTTCCAGGCGATTGCACCTTGTTTATGTTTGGTGATTTCGAAGTTCAGGTTTTCCCATGCACCGCCATCGGCAGCCAGTTCCATAGGAGCAGCCAATACACTACGGCCATTCGTACCGATGCCCGTCATAGTCTCTTTGAAATAACTGGTAATATGTTCCGGCAAACCTAAGTCAGAGAGTTTAATCTCGCGTCCTAGGCAGCTGATCGTTTTATCCTTCATCACTAGCGGCGTATAAGGGGCAATCACCTCATCATCAAAACCGATCTGCGAGTTCAGCCAACGCAGACGAGAATGACGCCAAGGTTCATTATCTCCATGATTGGCAATTACATTTTCCGAAACATTCAGAGAGACCTGTACGGTCTTGCTTTCGGCATTGGCGGCAGAGACAGTCACTGTTCCTTGATAAGTACCTGCAGAAAGATGCTCCGGCAACTGGGTTCCAACCCATAATGCCTGCACTTTACCCTTATCCACAGAGCAATTCTTTTCAAAGACGGTACCGGTCACATCCGTTCCTTCCGTATTGAAACAGGTAAATGAGGAGGCTGGTATCTGCTCGCCGGTCGCTTTATTCGTAAGGGCAGAGAAATCGACATGCAGATTCTCTACATTCGAACGTGCCGCCCAAACACCTAACTGAAAGACATAATACTCTCCCTTATCCGCCTGCCCGTAAAAGAAATCATGCCGATTGTCAGCAATCCATTTATAAGGAATATCCGTTGTCATACGGATGGGGAATTTGCGGTCTTCCGTAAAGAGAATATATTTCTCCCCGGGATGTTCTTTTAATAATCGGGCAGTCTCGTTCGATGTAGCGATCACTTCCATCGGATAGAAGCTGTTCAACTCATTGATTGCCTGGAACTGTACGACTTTAGCCGCCGGAAGGGCAGGTGCTTTCTTCCCAGACAGTTTATTTTTCTTTACCCAGTCAGCCGAAGCCGTATTCTCGAAAGCCGGATAATTAACGGTCGGATAGTAAGGACTACCGCTCATTACATTCTTCAGATAATAGATATAATATTCTCCCGGAACAGTCTGCGGCTGGAAAACCACCTCTCCCCGCTCCCGGTCGATAGTAAAGCGGCATACATTCGTAATACGTTCACCGGTTGCAGCATCCACAACGATCAGATTTTTTGCTTCCGGGTTCAGATCGCGGCGACGCCAGTCGATCGTTGCCAATACAGCATCGGCCGGTTTATCTACAGAGACAATTACCCGATGGTTTCCCAATGAATCGGCATTCCATATACCTACCCCATAAAGTTCGTCTGTGGGTACAGCCTGTGCCTGCAAACTACTATAGGCAAACAGGCAAAAAAGTGTAAATAGCAATTGTTTCATGTGTACTAGTATTTATCTTTAATATTGCTTTATACGATTGATCAATTCATCCTGCGGACGTCTTTTCGCCAGATCGGCCGGATCAGCCTGCTGGATAAAGACATTCTTCAAACGTATGTTTTCCTCATTAAAAAACACTATTTCCTCGTCAGAGAAACTGCCTTTTAACAGATCAAGGGGAGTATATAAGGAATACCCCAGTTGCTGCAATAGATCTCCGGCTACGGATTCAAAGATAGCAATATCTTCGGAAGATAATTCACGCAGAAACTTTTTTGTATTGTCTTTCAGGATCGGTTTGGTTACATTTGCCCACATTTTGCCTGCAACCGCTGTATTTTCAGACTCGCGGCTCTTATAATAATCCATCACCCTATCAGAATAAGGAAGATGCAGGAAATTGCAAAGCTGCCGCATCATTTTTTCCGGACTGGCAATAAGTGTTTCGTAATTCAGCATAAAGAAATGATCGGCCGCCGTCCTGTCCTTCAAACGGAGAGCAGCTTCCTGATCCTTTTTCCAATTTTCAGCCAGTGCATAAATATGTTTCTCTCCGACAATAGCCTTTTTAAACGAAAGAGCGACATCACGACCGTCCCGGTATAGATAGATATAATAAGGAGAAATCCCGGTAGATTCAATGCCTTCTGCATACAGCATATTTTTCATGCTTTTACATAGCCAGAAAGAAGCTCCGGTCTGACGGGCTGCTGATTCATAAATCACCCGGAACAACTCATACAACGTTTGTTGCCTGCAGGCTGCTACCACTTCATCTGCACGAATCGTAATACCTTCCCAGGGAACCGGATTCACTGTGACTAACTCGCACACATCCTGTGCCAACCGATAAAAATTAGACTGATCCGTCAAATCGCCATATTTGGGAAGCAATGGTAAGAAACGCTGAAGAATATGCGGAGGATGGGGAGCAGCGATCTCCCGGATTCCATCTAGCATGACACGCAACAGATTGGATCCGGATCGCTGGGTTCCAATCATTTGTATACCTTGTATTGTATTCATAGAATTAGAATAAGATAAAGCCCGCCACACCTGCTCCGATGATCAGGTAAACCGGACTGATTGTGTATTTTAGTGAAATAAAAAATGTAACCAGGAAGATAATAACCGAAACAACCGACAGCATAATCGTCTGTCCGATCGTAACGGCTGAAGCAAAGATCATTCCGATAACAGCCGCCCGTACCCCTTTCATGGCTGCTTTTACAACGGATGACTGATTCAGTATTTTTACAAAACGGGATAATAAGACGGTTAATACAGCCGGCGGAGTGAACATCGCCAACGTTGCCAGCAACGCCCCCGTGATACCTGCCACTTTATACCCGATGAAGGTCGCTGTAATAAATATCGGTCCGGGAGTGATCTGCCCTATCGCTATCCCGTCGGCAAACTCAGCCGAGGTCAGCCAGTTCAAGTTATCCACGAACAACTCATGCAAAGCCGGAATAACAACATATCCTCCTCCGAACAAAGTCAGGCTGATACCGGAGAAGGTCGATACAATCTGAATACCTTCTGGAGCACCCGGATATTGTCCTCCCCAAAGTAAGATACAGAGTAATAGCAAAAGAACAATCCCGGAAGTCATCAGCTGCCTGCTACCCGTCCGCTTCTCCCCATCTGATATCAACTCTTGTCCCACAGACTGGCGAAACAAGAAACCGCCGACTATCCCGCTACCGATAATCAACAGAAAAGTAACCGTAAAACCACCGATAAAAATCAGCAACAAAGCCGCCAGCAGGCAAAGAACCCATTGGGCAGGTAATTTGATCGTCTTACGTGTCATCCCGATAGCCACCGTAACGATCAAAGCAGTAATAGCCGGAGTGATTCCGCTGAACACATTCTTTACCGCAGGTATATTTCCGTAGGAGAAATACAACCACGAAAGAAATATAACCAGTAAGAACGAGGGAATAATGATTCCGGCAAAAGTCACAACCGCCCCCGGTATCCCCCTTAAATGGTACCCGACATAGGCAATCGTATTTACGGCTACGGGTCCTGGCAGTACGGAGGTCAGGAAAATCCCATCCAGCAGATCTTCTTCTTTCAGTTTCTTGTCTACTTCCACTAACTGCTTCTGTACGATAGCCACTAGCGACATATAACCGCCAAATGCCGTAGCTCCCAATTTCAGGAATGTAAAGAAGATATAGGATAGCGATGCACGTTCCATATTACTTGATTTCTTTAAAATATTTATCCCAGGTTTCTACCGGAACATACACTGCCCGATAAGGAGCAAAATGCAGGACACTTTCCCAAAGAACCTTTCCTTCCTTATCCGTAACCATCACCGAACCGGTCTTCGAGCTACATTGCAGTAAGTTCCCATTCGGCAAAATAGAGGCATTGCCCATCCGCGAAGTATATTTATCGGCAGGTAATAAAGCATTGATTGTTATTTGGGCCGTACGGTTCTCTTCATCCAACCGGAAAGCCTTACCTCCGGAACGTTGATTATGTAAACCATTATCGAAAAGCATCAGATCGCCATTCTCCATAATATAAGGTGAATGTTGGAAAGAGAAATAAGCCGTTGTATCCATTCTAAAGTCTCCGTCCCTCCCAAAACGCCAGACCAGTTCACCGCTTTTGGCATCCACCTTCCAAATCTGATCTTCAATAGGGGCCGATAATAAATAATTATCGTCTCTATCAAAACAAAGCCCATTGATATGAAAACGATCGTATCGGTATTCTCCGATATACGGATCATTCTCTATATCCCATACATCCCAGGCAGACCATGTCTTTAACACATTCCCCAGTGTATCGATAACCATAATGCCATCGCCCCCTAACGTATCCGTCTCCATTTTACCGTTTACGGATATTGTAGCAATCTTCTTCGGACGGTACAATGTATGTATATGATGGTCTTTATCCATTAATACATCATGATGAATCACCTGATAATCCGATTCCTTTTCTATCTTATCCAAGTCTAGGCGCCACATCGTTTCGCCCGTCAGAGATACTTCCGCCAGCCCGGTTCCGCCGGCAAACCCAATCGAACCTCGACGCATCGGTTTTTTATGTTCATCGTTGCGTACTTGCTCCGGAGTCATCGTATAATCATCTATTACGTCCTTCACAAACGGACGCAGCATTGCCAGGAATGTACCTCTCGGCGTAATAGAAGCTGCACGTACTCCAATATCATCCACCTGCCAAACCCAACGTACTTCACCCTCATTGTCAATCAATGCCATGTAGCCAGGCAAACGACCAAAACAAATTAATATCATCCCATCCCCCAAAGCCGTTGTGTCATGCGGATGTAGTTCATTAAACCAATGATTGACCAACCAAGAAGACTGCTCACGAGTTTTAAAAGTCAGTTCTTTTGATTTTTGCTTAAAAAGGTTATCGATAACCACTCGATAAGTATATTCGGTATTAGCCTTCAAAAGTAACAAATCCAAATGATGAAGCGTATCCGCCGGAGAAGTTCGGGTCCGATAAGACTTCCCGGTCTTTTTTTCCGTATATTCAATATATACAGGAGCTGGCTTGGCTATTGAAACATCTACCTTATTATACATGGCTGTATTACGAGGTGAAGTCAGAGTTATGGATCTCAATGTATTCTTTTCAATCCATATAAAAATTGCTGACAACAAACAGATGGCAACAACAATTCCTATCAAACGCTTCATATCGATCTTATGTATTAATTAAATGTAAGGGGGGCATGTCAAAAGTCGGAATTAAGGAACACAGCCCCCCCCTTGAAGATTATTTATTTCGGCAACCGTGAAGGATTCTCTGCTGCCAAATTCGGATTCAATTGAGCATCATTCAACGGATACGGGAAATACCGCAAGCTAGAAGTTACATTTGTCGGCTGAGCGATACCCAGCTTCTTTAAATGCGCATTTACGACTTCCTCATATTTTCCAAAACGAATCAAGTCTGCACGACGCTGGAATTCAAACACAAGTTCATAACCACGTTCTTTAAGAATAGCATCATTCATTGCTTCTTTTGTTGAAGGAGCTGGGAAACGATTATGCTTTCCATATTCCGGAGCACCGGCACGAGCACGAATCTGATTCAAGTAAGGAAGAGCTGCAGCCGGACCATTCAAGTTATTCTCGATTTCCGCCTTACAAAGGATCACATCCGACAAGCGGAAAATACAAATCGTACGCCCATCATAATAAGCATCTGAAATCATGTCGTACGTATATTTCATGGTAGCTACATTTTGCATATACTTGGTCGTATCATTCGGAACAACCGTTACCCCCTCTTCCGGAACCATGTAATGGAAACCGTAATCAGATTGATCATCCCGTTTTGCATCTCCCGTATAATCATAATAAAAGAACTCACGGCGTGGATCTTCTTTGTCATAACTACGCCAAAACGGAAGGGATACGCCATAATATTGCCAACGCCCCGGTACTTCCGGATGATCCGAAGGACCAAAGTGACAGGCAATCTCGGCAGCATTATTTCCCGTTTCATGCAATAAAGCAAAAATCATTTCCTTTCCATATTTGTTGTTTTCCGACCATACATATTTGAAATCACTTTCCAATTCATACTGGCCACTGTTCAACACCATGTCGATATATGTTTTCGCATTCGCATAATCATGATTACGCAAGTAGATCTTTCCCAGCAACGTAGCGGCGGCTCCACTCGTGGCACGAGCCAAATCCTGACCACTCCAGCTAGCAGGTAAAAGGTTGATACATTCTTTCAAATCAGAAATCAATGTCGCTTCAATTTCGGATACCGGAGTCAATGTCGCATCATTCATTGTAAAAGGATTCTTCACCAACGAAGTGATAAAAGGAACTGCTCCCCATGCATCTGTCAAATCACGATAAGCCATTGCACGCAAAAATTTAGCCTGCCCCTTCACCAGATTCTTCTTTTCTTCCGACATATTGACAGCATCCACATTATCTAAAATCGTATTGGCATTCGATACCACATTATACATATCCCTCCAGTTGTTACTGAAATAGCGGTTGCTGGCATCATACGTCATATTACTCAGTTTAGTCGGGTCGCCAGCCGCAGTAGAATAACCTATATCGGTAGCATAATCGGTAATCATAATCATATACCCCCCGTAATATAACCAAGCATCTCCCGGATAAGGATTCATATCCGAATATAAACCCACGACGGCTGCTTCAATATCCGACTCCGTACTATAAGCATTCGTTGTCGTCAAATTACTATATATTTCAGGATCCAGATCGGTACAAGCCGTAACCAACCCCATCGTAACCAGACCTAATAAATATTTCTTACAATTCATTTTCAAATTCTCCTTTCCATTAGAACGTAATATTCAAACCTACCGTATAAGTACGCATAGCAGGATAAGCATTGAAATCCATACCTGCACCAGCATTTGCCGTTTGTTGGCTTCCACCTGACTGGGCAGCCTCGTTAGCTTTTGTATCCACTTCCGGATCCCAACCGGAATAACCTGTGATTGTAAACAAGTTCTCGGCTGAGAAATAAACCCGGCAAGAACTTACTATCTTTTTAAACGGAATCGTATAACCCAATGTCAAATTCTTCAAACGAAGGAATGAAGCATCTTCGATAAAATGGTCGTTCACATATCCGCCATACTGCGAATAGTAGAAACCGTTACGCGGGATATCTGTATTCTTGTTTGAAGGTGTCCAACGATTCAATGCGTCTGTAGTACGTTTCCACTCCAAATTCATACGTGTCATGTTTAACAGATCATTGCCAATAGATCCCTGGAAGAAAATTGACAAGTCAAATCCTTTCCAGGCAAAGTTATTGGTCAAACCAAAAATCAAATCAGGATTGGCATTGCCTATAATTGTACGGTCATCTGCATCGATTTTACCATCATTATTCACATCCTCGAATTTCGGATCACCTGGTTTTGAATTCGGTTGAGCAGCATACGATTCACCTTCTTGCAATACACCTATATACTTCCATCCATACAAAGAGCCCAGAGGCTCTCCTTCACGTACGATAGCATAATCATTTTCCGATACAGTTCCCATCGGTTTTGAAGAAGTGATACGTATGTCACCACTACTTCCTAAGTCTAATACCTTATTCCGGTTGAGTGCTAAATTAAACTTTGTGTCCCAAACGAAATCACCAGTCAAATTATGAGAAGTAATATCCAATTCAAAACCGCGATTCGATATCTCACCAACATTCTGCTGACCGGAAGTAAAACCGGTATAATAAGGTAAGGAAACTTTCAGTAACAAATCTTTTGTTTTTTTCCAGTAACCATCTAAAGTAACAGACAAACGATTGTTAAAAAAGCCCATATCGAAACCGACATTATACTGAGTTGTCGTTTCCCACTTCAAACTGGCATTTTCAGGACTGCTTTGGTTAAGATGCGTACCCGGCATATTGTTTGAACCATCTAAAGTGACATGATTGGTAGAAACCAACGCATACGATGCATAATCGCCAATACGTTCGTTCCCAGTAACACCATAGCCGGCACGTACTTTCAAGTTGCTGAAAACACCCCAATTCTTCACAAAATCTTCTTCGCTGGCACGCCATGCCAAAGATCCTGAAGGAAATGTTCCCCAATGATTGTTAGCTCCAAACCGAGAAGAACCATCTCGACGAACTGTTACCGTTGCCAAATACTTATCATTGAACGTATAATTTACACGACCAAAGAAAGATGCCATTTCATCTTTTGAGGCCGAAGAGCCCACAGAAGGTTTCGGATAAGCTCCGGCTCCCAAATTATTATATAAGAAACCGTCAATCAAGAACTGGCTGTTGCCGGCATACAATGACTCATCTGTAAAACGTTGGAATGAATAACCTGCCAAAACACTGAAATTATGATCTCCCAATCTCTTGGTATAATTAGCAGTAAGTTCCATCAAATAATCCGATTTGTCATATTGAGCAATATCGGCTTGTCCGCCTTTCTTCTGACCATACAAAG
>ERZ779890.2132-NODE-2132-length-19279-cov-6.667343_pt1 | contig 19279 bp, 18 predicted proteins | sample MGYA00511553_ERZ779890 | MGnify/ENA primary metagenome ERZ779890 (study PRJEB29588, sample SAMEA2152064) | human gut metagenome | biome: human gut; feature: human-associated habitat; material: faeces | place: Denmark | collected 2008/2010 ... | reverse complement strand
AAAACTGTAAACGATGTGGTTGCCTAATCTGTAAACCATCTTACTGCACTATACACACCTTCCGCTCCACGCTCCTGCGCAGCGACATATTCTGCTTCTGCATGGCCGTTCACCTCATCCTTAAAAACTCCAACTGACGTTTGTGGGCGATACGCAGGCGCTCCAGATGTTCAGGTTCGCCAGCGTGCCGTCCGCCCGCTTCAAATAGGGGAGCTTTTCTTCCGTCAGTTCGGGAATGTCGTCGAGCCGCCCCTGCGCGAACGCGCCGATGCGTTCCCTTGCCGTTTCCAGCCGGCCGATCTGCGCGCTCAGGCGGATGTCGATGACCTCAAACCCGAACGGGCGCAGGCTGTTCATCCACAGCGCGCGCCAGCAGCGCGCAAGCGCGCGCATCTCCTTTTTGATCCGGTAACGCATGGATTCTCCTGTGAGCAGCACCAGCGCACCCGCGAGCGCGTAGGGAACTTTGAAGAAAAGCACGGAGGGCAGCATGACGATCGTTCCGAAAATGGAAATGACCGTGGCGAGGATAAAGGTACGGCGCAGCTTGTGATATTTTTCGGTCAGCTCCTCCGTGGTGAGCGGAGCGGTCTGCTGTTCTTTCATGAAATGCCTCCCGCGTGAGAATTTTCAGAGTCTCCGGCGGATGTGCCGGGGCAGTGCTTTCAGGATACCACAGTTTTTCCGCAAAGTAAAGCCGTCCGGCGGGCGGGGCCGGCAACGGAAAGCGCGGATTGCGAAAGAAAACGGAGGCCCGTGCCCGCCCGACCGTTTTAGCCGGAGCAAAGGCATGGGCCTTTGCTATGCCTCCAGAAACATGCGGAACGCCGTCGGCAGCGCGACGTCCTGGCGGAAGCGCTCCGGCCCGGCCCACTCGAACGCGGGACACTCCGAGGCGCATTCGATGGTATAGCCGGTCATTTTCCAGCGGATGTGCGTAAAAATGTGCGTTTTCTCCGATGCCCTGACAAGCTCGCGCGGATGCGCGTCCCAGCGCGCCGCCTGCGTAAGCGCCTCCTGCGCGGAAAGAAGCCCGTCCACGTTCGGAAGCTCCCACAGACCGGCGAGAAGTCCGGCCGCCGGGCGGCGGCGGACGGCGATCTTTTCGCCGCAGCGGAGGATGAAAACGGGCTTTTCCTCCGCACGCTTTTCCTTTTTGGGCGCTTTGACCGGACGCAGGAGCTGCGTCCCGCGCGCGAGGGCAAGGCAGTGCGCCCGGAGCGGGCAAAGCGTACACTGCGGCTGCGTGTTCGGGCCGCAGAGCGTTGCGCCAAGCTCCATCAGCGCCTGTGTGAACGCGCCGCATTGCCCGGGCGGGTAAGCTGCGGCAAGCGCTGCGCGGAGCGCCCGCTTCGGTTCAGGCGCGTCTACACAGTTTCCGCAATCCGCAAGGCGCGCGGCGATGCGCAGCACATTGCCGTCGATGGCGGGCGTGGGCAGATCAAAGCAGATCGAAGCAATCGCGCCGGCGGTATACTCCCCGATTCCGGGCAGCGCGCGCAGCGCGGCATAGCTTTCGGGGAAGTTGCCGCCGTATTCGCGCACGAGGATCCCGGCCGCGCGCTTGAGGTTGCGCGCGCGGCTATAATAGCCCAGGCCTTCCCAAAGTTTGAGCAGGCGTTCTTCCTCTACGGCGGCAAGGGCGGACACATCCGGAAGCACGGAAAGGAAGCGCGCGTAATAGCCAAGCACAGCCGCAACGCGCGTCTGCTGCAGCATGATTTCGGAAATCCAAACGCGGTAAGGCTCGCGCGTTTCGCGCCAGGGAAGCGGCCGTGCGGCGGAAGCATACCAAGGCAGCAGGAGCGCAGGAAGCGCCCCGAATGGGAAGGAGGAGAAGCCGCTCATACGCGCTCCTTTTGCGCAAGGATGTGCGCGGCAGCCTCTGCAAACCCCGCTCCGCCCGGGAGCGAAGCCACATACGGCGGAAGATGCGCCATGCGTGCGGCAAAGGGGGCGATGTTTGCCACTGCGCACGCAAGCGGGAAAGCGGAAAACATCGGTTCATCGTTCGGGGAATCCCCGAAAAAAATGCTTTGAGAAACGGCGTCTTCCCGCAGCACTTCACGGAAGAACAGCTCCGTCATGGAGCGTTTATCGTAATCGCCGAACCACGCGTTCACGTGGATGGAGCTGATCTTTGCATGCGCGCCCTGCGCTTCGCATACCCGGCGGATTTCTTCCGCAGCGGAAAGAGGGAGGCGCGGCGCGTCCTCGCAAAAATCGATGGCAAGGTCGTATTTGCGGCAGAACTGATCCCGTGCGATGCGGCAGCCCGGCACGGCGGCGAGCACGGCATCCCGCAGGGCGGCAAGGCGGGCCTGCGCATCTGCGGGGGCGTTCGGGTGGGTGAACGTTTCCGGCCGCCCGCCGCGCACGCAATGCAGCACGAACGCCCCGTTTTCCCCGATGACGGCGCAAACCGGCCATTGGCGGAGAATGAGGTCGCACCAGCCGGCAGGCCGCCCGGTGACGGGAATGAGCCGGAGGCCCGCATCCGCAAGCGCCCATAAGGCGGAATACGCCTCCGCGGTGAGCTTGCCCGCAGTGGTGATGGTATCGTCGATATCGAACAGGACAAAGCGGATGCGCGCGGCTTCCGCAGGGGTCATTTCCAAAACAGGGCGCATGGTGCCTCCGAATCTTTCGCGAATTTACTGTTTCCATTAAAGCACACGCGCAGCCAAAAGTCCACGCATGCGCGCAGGAACGCCATTTTACATACATTTAACACGGGATAACGATTTTTTTATTCCCGCTTGATATTTTATGATGATATAATCAAATTGAGAGAAAATGAGTAAAGAGAATGTAAGAACGGAGTAAATTATGACGATCCCCCTGACAGACTTTCTTTCGCAGGTGTTCAGCAATCCCATGCTGGCCGTGACCGTGGCGCTCACGCTTGGCGTGATCATGGTGAACGGCTGGACAGATGCGCCCAACGCCATTGCAACCTGCGTATCCACGCGCTCCATGCGCGCACCCAACGCCATCATTATGGCGGCGGTGTTCAACTTCCTCGGCGTGCTCGTGATGACGCTCATCAACTCCAAGGTGGCCATGACCATTTACAACATGGTGGACTTTGGCGGCAACACGCATGAGGCAACCGTTGCTCTCTGCGCGGCGCTGTTCGCCATCGTGGTGTGGGCGACGGCGGCGTGGGCGTTCGGCATCCCCACAAGTGAGAGCCACGCGCTCATCGCAGGGCTTTCCGGCGCGGCCATCGCGCTGCATTCGAGCCTTGACGGAATCAACTTTTCCGAATGGGTGAAGGTGCTTTACGGCCTTGCGCTTTCCACTGTGCTTGGGTTCGGGACAGGCTTTGCCGCAACGCGGCTTACAGAGCGCTGCTGCCGAAACCTGAACCGAAGGAAAACGACGGCCTTTTTTAAAAAAGCGCAGATTGCGGGCGGCGCGGGCATGGCGTTTATGCATGGCGCGCAGGATGGGCAAAAGTTTATGGGCGTGTTTCTGCTCGGTATCTTCCTTGTGAACGGGCAAACGGCCACGGAATTCAGCGTGCCGATGTGGCTGATGGTGCTCTGCTCGGTGGTGATGGCGCTTGGCACCAGCATTGGCGGTTACCGCATTATCAAATCCGTAGGTATGGACATGGTCAAGCTTCAGCCCTATCAGGGCTTTGCGGCGGATGCGGGCGCAACGCTCTGCCTGCTGCTTTCCTCGCTCACCGGCATCCCCGTGAGCACCACGCACACGAAAACCACCGCCATCATGGGCGTTGGCGCATCGCGCAGGCTTTCGGCCGTGAACTGGAAGATCGTCGGCGAGATGGCGCTCGCCTGGGTGCTGACTTTCCCCGGCTGCGGTTTGCTTGGCTTTGTAATGGCCAAGCTGTTCATGTGGATATTTTAAATGAGTTCAGATAAAGGAGCAAACAAACGTGAAACAGTCCAGAGATCAATATTATTTTGAAACCATGGCGCGCTGCGCGGAATTCGGTAGAAGGGCCGCCGCATATTTGCAGGAATCGCTTGATGGGTTCGACACCGCAACGCTCGGCGCGCGCATGGAGGCCATGCATGCCATCGAGCATGATGCGGATATGCTCAAGCACGACATGATGGAGCGCCTTGGCCGGGAATTCATGACGCCCATTGAACTTGAGGACCTTGTGGCGCTCTCGCAGGAGCTTGACAACGTGGTAGACTGCATCGACGATGTCATGCAGCGCATCTATATCCATAACGTTACCGCCATGCGGGATGATGTGCCGGAGCTTGCGGCGCTGCTTGTGCGCTGTGCGCAAGCGCTTTGCGGCGCGGTGGGCGAGCTTGCAAATTTCCGCAAATCCGAAACAATCCGCCCGGCAATTGTGGATGTGAACTCCCTTGAAAGCGAAGCGGATGGGCTGTATCTCAAGGCCATGCGCAGGCTTTACACCACGGAGACGGACCCCATCACCGTCATCAGCTGGACGCACCTTTACGATGGCCTGGAAAACTGCTTCGATGCCTGCGAGCATGCGAGCGATGTGATCGAAAGCGTCATCATGAAAAACAGCTGAGCCTGTCGAAAAAGTGGATATTAAAAAGCAATCCTCCGCCGCGGTTTGCACCGGCGGGGGATTGCCGTGAACCGGCGGGGATACGGACAATCCTCAGTCGCCTGCGGCGACAGCTCCTTTCAGAAAGGAGCCTTTTTTGTTACCGCTTCCCAAAAGCCCCCTTTGGAAAGGGGGTGGCAGCGCCGAAGGTGCTGACGGGGGATTGCCGTAAGTAGCGGCGGAAGGGCATATTATTGCACCGAAAGTGGTTCAAAAATACAACTCCTTCGGGTTATAGAACCGCTTCCATGTTTGACATATTATAAAAGCATGCAAGGAAATGCGAGGTGCATGCTCGTGTTTAAAATCGAAAATGAATTCAAAAACGCTACGGTCGCGCGAACGGTTCGTTTTACCGAGGCGCTTTTTGACAGGCTCAATCATTTGGCGCAAGAGAACAGCATATCCTTTAATTTACTCGTGCTTCAATGCTGCAAATATGCGTTGGATCACGTGGCAACGCCTACACACACGGAATCCGGCATGGAATGTGCAGCAGGTGATTATGTTTACAGGGATAAACCAGACCAGACTGAAAGGAGCGAACAGAATGCATCCCGACACCGGCTTTGACGATGTTTTTGAAATGGTCGCCGCGGAGGAAGGCGTGAGCGTGGAAACCGTGCGCGCAGAAATCGCGCGCGCGATGCAGGACGCCATGAACAGCAGCGACCCGGCAGTTCAGGCGCATTGGCGCAGCATGAAGAAGGCCGGGGAAACGCCCACGCCGGAAGAAATGTTCTGCTACCTGCTCCGGCTTATGGCGGATGCATAAGAAAAAGGGCGCTCCTTGCGAAGCGCCCTTTGTTTGCGGTTTGAAAGCTTATTTGACTTCCACGGTCGCGCCGACTTCCTTGAAGGTGGCAACGATCTTCTCGCACTCTTCCTTGGAGATGCCTTCCTTGAGGGGCTTCGGAGCGCCGTCGACGAGCTCCTTGGCTTCCTTCAGGCCGAGGCCGGTCAGTTCGCGCACAGCCTTGATGACCTTGATCTTCTCGGAACCGACGTCCTTAAGGATCGCGTCAAACTCGGTCTTTTCTTCCACGGCTTCAGCAGCCTGGGCGGGACCCGCAACGGCCACGGCGGTGGCGGCGGCGGAAACGCCAAATTCTTCTTCAAGGGCCTTAACGAGCTCGGAGAGCTCAAGAACGGTCATCGCCTTAATATCGGCAATCAGTTGCTCTTTATTCATTGTGATATATCCTCCTGTAAGTATTTTTTAAAGTAAATTGAGTCTGTTGCCGGTTATTCCGCATCGGCAGCGGGAGCGCCTTCGCCCTTTTGCTTTGCGATCTGATCGAGCACGATCGCAAGGCCGGAGATGGGGCTCATCATGCTGCCCAGCAAGCGCGCGAGAAGCACCTCGCGGGAGGGCAGATCGGCCAGAGCGTTCATCGCCGCAGCGTCGGACACAACGCCGTTGATGATGCCGCCCTTCATTTCGCACTTCTTGTACTTCTTGATGGCCTCTTTGAGGATCTTCGCCGGAGCGACCGCATCGTCATACCCGAACGCGAACGCGGAAGGTCCCTTCAGGTAATCGTGGATTTTCTCGTCGATGCCGTCTTCTTTCGCAGCGCGCTCAACGATGGAGTTCTTCAGAACCACATATTCAACGCCAGCTTTGCGCATCTCAGAACGCAGCGCAGTGACTTCCTCAACGGTCAGTCCGCGGTAATCGAACACGACCATGGATTGCGACTTTGCGATCTTTTCTTTGATGTCCGCAACCTGCTGGGCCTTCATCTCAATGATTTTAGCATTTGCCATGGTTTTCACCTCCTTCAAAAATAAATCCCCTGCCGAAAGACAGGGGACGAAAGCACGCAAAAAACTTGCGAAACCTCACCTCGGCGGGATATTAAGCCTTGCGGCACCTGCTGTCTTCGGCATATTCAGTTCCGAGGGTTACTTTACCACACCGCGCGCCGCTTGTCAACGGAAAAAACAAGGTTTTTCGCCTTTTTTGCGCGTTGTTCATTCGTTGTCCCCGTGCTCCTGCTTCTGCGGTTCGCCCTTGTCAACGAGCGTGCTTACGATTGCGCAAAGGATGCCGCCGATGGGGAACACCGCCCATGCCGGGTGCCACAGGTTCCAGATAAACCCTAAGGCGAGGAAAATCGCTGTGGCGGAGAGCATGATAACCCCGCCGATGCGGTCCGAAAGCGACTCTCCGCCCGCATGCGGCTTGTTTTCGCGGTTATAGGCAGCGATGTCATACTTGCTCTTTTGCAACCCTGCGTAAACGATGAGAGGCGCGCCGATTGTTACCCCCACAAGCACAGCCGTGCCTGCGGCATAGTCCGATACGGCGCTGCCCCAGGCCGCGGCGCCAAGCTCCGCAAGGCCCACGCAGGCGATCACGCCAAGGAGGATCGCGCCAAGGCCCACGCACAGCCGCGCTGCAAAAACGCTGTTGGCCCTGCGGCATTCCGCGGCGCTGTAAAGCGCACCCACGCGGGGATGTTCCCTGCGAAAGCTTTCCATGCGGATGCCATAAAGCACAAAGAGCAGCACGGCAACGGTAAGGAACGCGAGGAACACCATGGTCATGATCCCTTCGCCAACGGGCATGCTGAGCGCAACCAGCAGCGTCACGCCCAGGAGAATGAGCGCCACGCCGCCCGCAATTGCCCGGGAAAACGCGTTCATGAAGGGTTCGTAATCCGCGTCGTTTTCCGAAGCGGCGGCGTCCGCGCTGCCGCGCACGAGCGTTTCCAAATCGCACCCGAACAGGTCGCACATCTGCACCAGCTTTTCCATTTCAGGGTAGCTTTGTCCGCTCTCCCACTTGGAAACGGACTGACGCGTTACGCCGAGCGCCTCGGCGAACTGTTCCTGCGTAAGGCCTTTGCGCTTGCGCAGAAACTGGATGTTATCAGAACAGGACATGGTATCAAAACCTCCCAAAATAATTTGCAGCGCTGTTTGATTGTCCTTATTTTACCATTTTCGCCGCGCAACTAGAACCAATTTGATGTTGCGTTTTGGAAAATTTCACGCAACCGCAACGTTACATGGGAGGGTTTTGGCGTTTTTTCCGCATTAGCTGTCCATCTTTTCCTTTGGCCCGGAAAGGCTTTCCGCATCGGCCATGCGGTACCCCACGCCGATTTCGGCAAGAATGTAGCGCGGCGTATTGTGGTTCTTTTCGATTTTGCGGCGGATGTTTGCGATGTTCACCCGCAGGATCAGGTTGTTGTTGGAGGGGGCGTAGGGCCCCCATACGCTTGATATGATGTAATCATGCGTCAGCACCTTGCCGGGCGTGCGCGCTAAAAGCTCCACGATGCGGTATTCCAGGCGCGTTAAGTGTACCTCCTCCCGGGCGATGTAAACGCGGCTGTTCTGAAAATCCACCGTCAGGTCGCCCACGGTATAGCTCATTTCGGGGGAAGCGGAGCTTGCGGCGATCTTGTCCGCCTGGCGCAGTGCAACGCGGATGCGCGCAAGCAGCTCTGAGGCGCTGAAGGGTTTGTTGATGTAATCGTCTGCGCCCATGTCGAGCGCCTGCACCTTCTCTTTTTCCTGGTTTCGTGCGGACACGATGATGACCGGCCCTTCATACCATTCGCGCAGGCTCGTGAGCACATGTGTGCCGTCAATATCCGGCAGGCCCAAATCCAGCAGTACAACATCCGGCACATGGGATGCGGCAAGCTGCAAGGCGCCCTTGCCGGATGTTGCGGAAAGCACGCGGTAATCGTTGGCCTCAAGCAGGGATTTCAGCACATCTGCGATATATCCGTCATCCTCAACGACCAGGATGGTTCTTTTTTTCATAGCGTTTCCTCCATGGGTAAGGTAAAGGTAAAAATTGCGCCTTTATCCGGGCTGTTCGCGCCGGTAATCTGCCCGCCGTGGGCGCGGATGACGCTGCGGCAGATGGAGAGGCCGATGCCGAGGCCGTGGGAAGATTCCGTATCGGTCCGGTTGATGGGAATGAACAGGCTGTCGATCATCTCCGGGGAAAGGCCAACGCCGTAATCCCGCACGGTGAAAATTGCGGAACGTTCGCGGGTGGTCACGGTCAGCTCAATGTAATCGCAGCCGCCGCTGTATTTCACGGCGTTTTCCACAAGGTTCATCAGAACCTGAATGATGAGCGTTGCGTCCATCTGCACAAGAAGCGGTTCCTCCGGCGTGGAAACGTGCAGATGCACATCCGGGAAGCGCTTTGCGCAGCGCGCCACCACTTCGCCGATCACTTCTTCCACAATTTCGGGCGTTTTCTTAAGCGCGCTCATGGAGCCGCTTACCCGGGTGACGGAAAGCAGGTTTTCCACCATGCGGCAAAGCCACTCCGCCTCCTCATGAATGTTTACCAGAAGGTTCTCCCGAACGGCGGGATTGATGCGCTCGCGGGATTGCAGGAGCGTGGAGCATGCGCTCATGATGCCCGTGAGCGGTGAACGGATGTCGTGTGAAATCGCGCGGAGGAAATTCGCACGCATGCGCTCGCGCTCGGTTTCAATCAGCACCGTCTGCTGCTCGTCCGCAAGGGTCTGCCGCTCAATCGCGCTGGCAGCCTGCGTTATGACCCCGGCGATCTCGTCCCGCATCTTCTGGTCTATCTGTTCCCCATCCGCGAACAAAACGGCAAGCACTGCGAGCACCGTGTCGCCGGATTTGAGCGGAATGTGGAGAAACGGGGAAAACGAGCAGGGCACGAGAAAGCGCCCTGCGGGCTCTCCGGATGCGAACACGGCCTCTGCAGCCGCAAATTCGGAATCATAGATAATGAGCCCCTCCGGCATGCGGCAGGCGGAAACGATCTTCCCCTCCGCATTGCGCGAAAAAAGAACGGATGAACGGCCGTAAAGCTCGCTGACAGCGCTGAGCACCGTGCTGTAAATGCTGGGAAGCCCGCGCGCGCTGAGCAGGGCGTTGATGGTGGCCTTGTACAAAAGCTGGCGGTCGGACTCAATGGTGGAAAAATACTCCTGTTGCTGAATGTTTGTGATCATGGACATCATCAGCAGCGTGAGCGCTGCCGTGATGAGCAGCAGGAGCGGCGCGTTTGTGAGTGGCGCCGCCATCAAAGCGGGCTCAAGCAGCAGGAACAACAAAACCTGCAGCGCCGCAATGCAGGATGCACCCAAGGTCAGGTACCGTTCCATCGTAAGGGAGGATACGGCATAGGCCGAAACCAACGCCATGAGGATGATAAGGCGCGGTTCGTGGAACAGGGCGAACACAAGATATCCCAACAGCACATTCAGGAAAGCAATGATCGTAACGATGCGCCGGTTCCGGTTCATCAGAATCCATTTTGTCATTCCACGCAGCCAGGCAAACACGATTGAAACACCTCGGGTTCTATTATACATAAAACCACGAAAAAAGGAACCGATGCACGTTAAGAAAAAGTTAGGAAAGGTCTTGCACCCTTGCATGCATGGATAGCGGTGAATATAATTCGAGTATAAAAAGGGAGATCACCTATCTTTCGCGCTATGGGTCTCGAAGCGCGCCTCCCGCATACGGCATGATGATTCTATGCTTTAATGATGGATTTTTATGCCGGGAAAACGCGGGACACCCTACACTACAACTAAAGAAGCCGGCTGAGGAGAGTCGAATATTAATTACTTTAATTTACAGAAATCCAAAAAACTGTCAGGCGTTTCAGAACGCAAAATGACGAAAAACGGTTGCATTGTTATACTTAAATGAAGTATACTCACGGAAAATTTTTAAAACAGGGGGCGGATGGCCCCTCAAGGTCAAAATAAAAGCCGCACGCCGGTTTTTATAATACTAAACAGGAGGAAAAACATGAAGAGAACAAAACTTCTCGCTATGCTCGTTTGCATCGCAATGGTGCTTGCGTTCGTAGCAGGCTGCCAGGGCACCGATGCTCCGGCGAAGACCGATACTCCCGCAAACCCGAATACGCCCGCAAACCCCGACGCGACGCCTTCCGTCACGCCGCAGGCCAACGTGAGCGACGAAACGGAGCTTACCTATCTGTTCAGCGATGACGTAACCGACTGGAACTATCTGGTCGCTACCTCCAACACCCCTGCAATGTACATCGACTCTCTCGTTGAGTACGATTACCTTGGCCTCTGCCAGCCCTGCCTTGCGGAAAGCTGGACCCGTTCCGAAGACGGCCTCGTCTGGACCTTCAAGATCCGCGAAGGCGTCAAGTGGATGACCTATGATAAGCAGGAATACGCGGAAGTTACCGCGCAGGACTGGGTCACCTCCGCGCAATACATCCTGGATGCCGCGAACGCTTCCCGCCTTGCGGACATGATGTTCACCATTGCGGGTGCGGAAGAATACTACAGCAAGAGCGTTGCCGGTGAAGAATGCGATTTTTCCACCGTGGGCGTGAAAGCGCTGGATGATTACACCCTTGAGTACACCCTCAAGGCGCCCGTCCCCTACTTCCTCTCTTCCCTTACTTACAAGAACTTCTTCCCTGCGAACGCACAGTTCATCGCGGAGTGCGGCGACATGTTCTCCACCGACCATGAAACCATGCTTTACTGCGGCGAGTTCATCATGAGCAACTATGTCCCGCAGCAGATCATCGAATCTGAGCTGAACCCCACCTACTGGGATATGGCGAACATGCACATCACCAAGATCACCGAGATCTACAACGCGGAAGCCGGTACCGTTGAACCCGAAATGTATCTGCGCGGCGAAGTGAACTCCTGCGATGTTCCCACCGAGCAGCTTGACGAGTGGCTCAACGATCCTGAAAAATACGACATGATCCGCCCCTGCCGCCCGAGCTTCTACGCTTACTACTACATGTTCAACTTCTACCCCAACTTCGACGAGAAGTACGAGCCTGAAAACTGGAAGCTCGCCGTCAACAACGTGAACTTCCGCAAATCCATCCTCCATGCGTTCGACAAGGTCGCCATGGTTGAGGTGGACGATCCGTACAACGCAGAAGCGCACGTACAGAACACCGTGACCCCCGCCGACTTCATCAGCGCGGCCGGTGTGGACTACACGTAGCTTGACGCCATTTCCCAGTTTGCAAACAGCACGACGTATAACACCGATCTTGCCAACGAATACAAGGCAAAGGCCATCGAAGAGCTGACCGCCGCCGGCGCGAAGTTCCCGATCATCATCTACACGCCGTATAACACCGGCTCTACCTATGACACGCAGCGCGTACAGGTGTTTGAACAGATGCTCGAGCGTAACCTCGGCACCGACTACATCGACGTCATCACCGAAGGCTATGCGGATACCGACTATTCCAATAGCACCATGCGTGCAGGCAACTACTGCATCATGCGTTCCACCTGGATGGCCGATTATCTCGATCCGCTGTCCTACACCGACCCGTTCCGCATCGTGCAGAACCGCACGAACTTCATCTACATGGCGGAAGGCTTCTGCAAGGTTTCCGATACCAATGTGGAAGGTTCCTATGAGGGCAAAGACGGCCGGTATTACTATGACATCGTGTACGACAACATGGTAAAAGAAGCCAACAGCGAATATGTTGACCTCAACAAGCGTTACGACCTGTTTGCCGAGTGCGAGAACTGGCTTGTAAACGAAATGTGCATGGTCATCCCGTATATGCGCGGCGGCACGGGCTACATGGGTTCTTCCCTGATGCCGTTTGAATCTCAGTATGCGGCATTCGGCGCATCCTCCGGCCGTTATAAGTATCAGTACATCTACACCGACGGCATCAACACCGAGGAGTACTACGAGGCGTATGAAGCCTGGCAGGAAGAGCGCGCTGCGAAGATCGCGGAGCTTGACGCTGCGGGCAAGGTCTTTGGCGTTGATTATTAATCAGGCAGTTTAACGAATGCATCGCTCTCCGCCCGCACCGCCGCAAATGCGGCGGCGCGGGCAGTGGGGGGCGGAGCCAGGGCAGAGGCTGCCCAGTTTCGTGCCGGCGGGGGCATGGATTCGCCGGCAGGAAACCGTGTTTTAGGCAGCCTCTTTTAAAAATTGTGTTTGAAGACCGAAATGCCGTTTGTCCGGCATCCCTTGCGCAAACACAGGCTCTTAAAACAACAAACCCAAAGGTGAGGTGTAAGGATTGGAACTTGTTAAATACATTCTGGGGCGCTTGGGAAGATCGCTCATTTCGCTGTTTCTCGTGCTTGTGATCGTCTTCCTGCTGATGCGCCTCCTGCCTGTGGAAACCTATTACGGCGACCGTACCGACCGCCTGACGGATGAAACCAAGCAGGCAATTCTCAAGGATCTGGGCCTGGATCAGCCGATCCATATCCAGCTATGGAACTATTTAAAAGACCTTGCGCACTTTGATCTCGGCGAATCCATCACCTATTATGCCGGCAAGCCCGTGTGGTCCATCATGGCGCCCAAGATCGGCTATTCGCTCCGCTTCGGCGCGGCATCCCTCGCAATCTCCCTTGTGCTGGGCATCAGCCTCGGCATCCTGATGGTGCGCACCAAAGGCAAGCTGCCGGATGCGCTCGGCAACGCATTTATTCTGTTCATCAATGCCGTTCCTTCCGCAGTGTACTATCTGTTCATCCAATTTGCAGGCACGAAGCTGCTCAACATCGGCATGCTATATAAAGAGGGCGATATTTCCACATGGATCCTGCCCGTGATCTCCATGTCGCTCGGAAGCATTGCTTCCTATGCAATGTGGACGCGCCGCTACATGATGGATCAGATCAATTCGGACTATGTAAAGCTTGCGCGCGCCAAGGGCCTCACGGATAAGCAGATCATGGTCAAGCACGTGCTGCGCAATGCGTTTGCGCCCATGGCGCAGAACCTCCCATCCTCCATTATTTTCACGATTTCAGGCTCCCTTTACATCGAGTCGCTGTATTCCATCCCCGGCACGGGCGGCCTTTTGGTGAAAGCGATTCAGGCGCAGGACAACCCGCTTGTGCAGATGCTCGTCATGTTCTATGCCTTGCTGAGCGTGGTGGGCATGCTGTTGGGCGACCTCGCCATGATGGCATGTGATCCCCGCATCACATTCACAAAGAAAGGAGGCAGCCGGTAATGTCAAACGTAATGAAGAAAATGAACAACATGAGCGATGAAGAGCTCTTTCGGTTCATAGAGTTCGACAGTTCGCGCGCCGAATCCACGGCCTATTCCGGCTATTCCTACTGGAAGAGCACCTTCAAGGTGTTCATGAGCAAACGCTCTACGCGCCTCATCCTGTATTTCCTGATTGCGATCCTGCTCTTCACGTTCGTTCAGCCGTACCTTCCCGGCCAGAAGAGCCCAACGGAGATTTTCATCAACCCGGAAACCGGCCGCCAATACCGCAGCCTGCAGCCAAACTCCGAATTTTGGTTCGGCACGAACACCATCGGTCAGGACCTTTGGTCCCGCATTTGGAGCGGCACGCGCACCACGATGCTCATCGCGGTCATCGCCGTTGCAAGCAGCACCATCATCGGCATTATCATCGGTGCCATCTGGGGCTATGTGCGTGTGCTTGACCGGCTGTTCACCGAAATTTACAATGTCATCAACAACGTTCCGACAACGGTTCTGCGCATGCTCATCACCTACATCATGAAACCGAGCGTGGGCACGCTGATCTTTGCGATGTGCCTCACAAACTGGGTGGGCATGGCGAAGTGGATCCGCAACCTCATCATTATCATCCGTGACCGCGAGTACAACCTGGCGTCCCGCTGCCTCGGCACGCCGACGCGCCGCGTGATCGTGAAGAACCTGCTGCCGCAGATCGTATCCGTCGTAATGCTGGACATCGCGCTGTCCATCCCGGGCGTAATCGGCTCGGAAGTGTTCCTGACCTACATCGGCCTGGGTCTGCCGGTTGAAACCCCGTCTCTGGGCAACCTGATCGACGAAGGCCGCCGCGTGATGATGAACCTTTCGCAGACATATCAGCTCGTGTTCCCGGCAATCGTCGTTGCGGCGATCACGGTTTCCTTCTATGCGCTGGGCAATAAGTTTGCGGATGCATCCGACCCGCGCAACCACGTTTAAGGAGGGCATGACACATGGAACAGAAAAACAGGAATGAAAATGAAGTCATCCTTTCGGTAAAAGACCTGGTGGTGAAGTTCTCCCTGCGCGGGCAGGAGCTCACGGCGCTGCGCGGCGTATCCATGGAGCTTTACAAAGGCGAAAGCCTTGCCATCGTTGGGGAATCCGGCTCAGGCAAATCCGTGTTCTGCAAGTCCTTTATCGGCATGCTGGACAAAAACGGCTGGGTGGAATCCGGTGAAATCTGGTATAACGGCACGGATATCGCCAAATACAAAAAGGATGAGGATTGGATCAAGATCCGCGGCAAGGAAATCGCCATCGTATTCCAGGATCCAATGACCTCTCTGAACCCGCTGCAGACCGTGGGCACGCAGATCCGCGAAGCGTTGGAGCTGCACCAAGGGCTTAAGGGCGTTGCGGCACAGGAAAAGGCCATCGAGATCCTGAGCGACGTCGGCATTCTGGAGCCGGAGAAGCGCGTGAAGGATTATCCGCACCAGTTCTCCGGCGGCATGCGCCAACGCGTGGTCATCGCCATCGCCATCGCCTGCAACCCCAAAATCCTCATCTGCGACGAGCCGACCACCGCGCTTGATGTGACCATTCAGGCGCAGATTCTGGAGCTGCTCAAGCAGCTTCAGCACAAATATAACCTGACCATCATTTACATCACCCATGACCTTGGCGTGGTGGCGAACGTTGCGGACCGCGTGGCTGTTATGTATGCGGGCGACATCGTGGAGATCGGCACCTGCGAAGAAGTGTTTGAAACGCCGAAGCATCCATATACCTGGGCGCTGCTTTCCTCCCTGCCGCAGCTCGGCATCAAAGGCGAGCCGCTTTACTCCATCGAGGGCACGCCGCCGAACCTTTTTACGGAGATCCGCGGCGATGCGTTTGCCCCGCGCAACCGCTATGCTATGCAGATCGACCTTTTGGAGCGCCCGCCGTATTTCGAGGTTTCGCCAACGCATAAGGCGCGCACCTGGCTGCTTGACCCGCGCGCACCCAAGGTGGAGCCGCCCAACACCTCCATTGCCAAAGCGATGGAATCCCATCAGAAGCATGCGGCTGCCAACACGAAAAAGATTTCCAACGAAAAGCTTGTGGAAGTCAAGGATCTTGTCGTGCAGTTCGGCTCAAACCGCAACCCGTTCGTGGCGGTCAAGGGCGTAAGCTTTGATATTTACAAGGGCGAAACGTTCGGCCTCGTGGGCGAGTCCGGCTCGGGCAAGACCACCATTGGCCGCGCGATCATCCGCATCAATCCTGCTGCGCGGGGCGAGATCCGCTTTAAGGGCGAGCGCATCAGCGGCAAGATTCAGAAGGAGCTGGATCATAAGATTACCCAACAGATTCAAATGATTTTCCAGGATCCGATGGCATCGCTCAACGAGCGTGCGAAGGTGGATTACATTGTTTCCGAAGGTTTGATGAACATCCATCCGGAAATGAGCAAGGAGGAGCGCGACAAGCGTGTTGCGCAGGCGCTGCGCGACGTGGGCCTCCTGCCCGAGTTCGCAAGCCGCTTCCCGCATGAGTTTTCCGGCGGCCAGCGCCAGCGCATCGGCGTGGCACGCAGCCTCATCATGGAGCCGGAGTTCATCATTGCGGACGAGCCGATCTCGGCGCTGGATGTCTCCATCCGTGCGCAGGTTCTGAACCTGCTTTCCGCAATGCAGCAGCAGCGCGGCCTTACGTATCTGTTCATTTCGCACGACCTTTCGGTGATGCGCTTTATCGCGGATCGCATCGCCGTCATCCACAAGGGCGTAATCGTTGAACTTGCGGATACCGAGGAACTGTTTGCATACCCGCTGCATCCATATACCCGCGCGCTGCTTTCGGCCATCCCGCAGCCCGACCCGAAGAGCGAGAAGCACAAGGTGCTTGAAGTGTACGATCCCTCCATCCACAACTATACCGTGGATAAACCAAGTTGGGTCGAGATCCGCCCGAAGCATTACATCACCTGCAACAAGCATGAGCTTGAACAATACCAGGAAACGCTTGCGCGTGCGGGCAAAGAAGGCTGATCCGGACATTCGTCGTTTTTTCTACTCATTCCTGCGAAAACGCCCGGGATTTCCCGGGCGCTTTCGCGCGCAGTTGACAGCATCAGCGCAAACCCGTATAATTACTGCGTCTTCCAAAACAAGATAAAAGGGAGTAGTTTGCGCGGCTTGGCCGGACGGCCGCCGCGTTGTGCGGCATCGTCATTCCGATCTTTGATCCGGGCCGTACAGGGGGCGCTTGCCCCGGAACAAGACTTTTATCATGGCGTTGCCATGGTAAAAGCCTTTCTTTTTGAAGAAAACATATAGAAAAGGAGCTTGCTGCCCAAATGAAACTGTTCGCCCTCATCCTTTTTGTTCTGACCTATGCGCTGATGATCGCGCTGCCGAAGCACCGTCCCTGGGTTGCGCTTACGAGCGCGGTGGTGTTCCTTGTAAGCGGAATCGTCCCGCTTGCCTCGCTCAGGGAAGCCATTGACTTTAACGTTCTCCTGATGCTTGCAGGCACAATGGGAACCGTTTCCCTTTTCATCCAATCCCAAATGCCCAACCGAATGGCGGAGATGATCCTTAAAAAAACGCCGAACGTGATGTGGGTTGCCGTGGCAATGTCGCTGTTTGCAGGCGTGGTTTCCGCCTTTGTGGACAATGTTGCCACGGTGCTGATGATCGCGCCGGTTGGCCTTGCGATTGCAAAAAAGCTCGGGATTTCCCCGGTGGCAATGCTTATCTCCATCGCCGTTTCCTCCAACCTGCAGGGCGCGGCTACGCTTGTTGGCGACACAACCTCCATCATGCTTGGCGGATATGCGGGCATGGACTTCCTGGATTTCTTTTTTATGGATGGAAAGGCCAGCATCTTTTTTGCGGTGGAGCTTGGCGCGCTTGCGACGGTGCCGGTGATCATGTTCCTGTTCCGCAAGCACAGGGAACCGGTAAACGCAGCCGTTGAAACTGCGGTGACGGATTACTTTCCCACATTCCTGCTGCTTGCAAACATTGTGCTTCTGATTACCGCGTCCTTTATCCCCGGCAAGCCCGCGCTGACGAACGGCTTCATCTGCACCGGGCTGTTCCTTGTGGGCGCTGTGCAATCCCTCATCCGCGGCCGCGGCGACCGCACCGGCGCAAAAACTGCGCTGCTTGAGATTGACTATCAAACGCTTTGCCTGCTTGCCGGCCTGTTCGTTGTGATTGCCGGCATCACGAATGCGGGCATCATCGATGAGATCAGCAGCTTCTTTGTGAAGCTCGGCGGCAATAACCTGTTCCTGCTCTATACGGTTATCGTCTGGGGGTCCGTGCTGATCTCGGCCTTTGTGGATAACATCCCGTATGTTGCAACCATGCTGCCGGTGGTGAGCGGCATTGCGCTTTCCATGAATTGCCCGCCCACCGTGCTTTATTTCGGCCTGCTCACCGGCGCGACGCTTGGCGGCAACCTTACGCCCATCGGCGCATCCGCGAACATTGCCACCATCGGAATTCTGCGCAAGGAGGGATACGAGGTCAGCACGGGCGACTTCATGCGCATCGGCATTCCCTTCACGCTTGTTGCTGTCAGCATAGGGTATCTGTTCTGCTGGCTTGTCTGGCACTGACGCTGTTTTTCAGATACGGAAGGAGCTGCTGCAGAGGGGGTTCATTCTGCAACAGCTCCTTTGATTTTCACAGCGTTTGCTTTTCGTTGAGATATGGCAATCCCCCGAAAGGCTGCATCCCGCACTGCACTCGTCCGGCTCCGCCCCTCAGCTGCCGATGTCTTCCGTGGCCACGACGTTCACGCCCGTGCCCAAAACGTTTTCAAGGATAACATCCCCAATCCGCACAGGGGGGGCAACTGCAACCGCGCCGAGCGCGGCAAGGCAATCAAACACAAGGCGCTTTTCAATGGGCGCCTCCGTCTTGACCGAAAGCGGGCGTTCCATGCCCAAGACGCGCACAAGCGCGGTTACCATGCGTTTGGGGTTTGTCAACTCCTCGCGTGCATAGCGTGCGCCCACGGCGCAGCCGTTGCCCGTAACCTCTGTTACTTCCGTGCCGTTGAACTCCGCCGTAAGGCGGCAGCCCATCGGGCAGCCGATGCAGGTCAGCTCCCGTTTCATGCGCCCACCTCCTCAACGGATACCGTAAGTTCGCCTTCGCTTTCGCAGAAAGCATTCTGCTTCACCGTGATCTCCGCCATCTCGCCGGGCGCAAGAATGCGCGCCCGTTTTACGGCAAGCTGCTTTCCGCCGCGGAAAACGGCAATGCGTGCGTTTCGGTACACCGCGCGCGGGCGGAACATGAACGTCACATCCGCCTCTGGGCGCTCGGAGAGCACCTCCGGCACAAGCGCGGAAACGCCGTTCCCGGCGATGAGGGGAATGCGTTCGCCTGCAGCCCTCTCGCCGCTGAGGAAGCGCGCTGCCATTTCGCCTGCCCGCGCGGCCTCCGCTGAAACAAAATCCACAAGGTCGTGCACATGCAGCACGTTGCCGCACGCGAAGATGCCCGGCACGCCGGTCTCGAGGCTTTCGTTGACAACGGGGCCGTTCGTCACGCGGGAGAGCGGTGCGCCCGCGCCGAGGGTGAGCTCGTTTTCCGGGATCAGACCGACGGACAGAAGCAGCGTATCGCAAGAATAATACTCTTCCGTGCCCGGGATGGGCTTTAATTTGTCGTCCACGGCGCTGATGGTGACGCCCGTTACGCGGTCTTTGCCGTGAATTTCCGTCACGGTGTGGCTGAGCTTCAGCGG
>ERZ779890.2127-NODE-2127-length-19311-cov-9.735407_pt1 | contig 19311 bp, 16 predicted proteins | sample MGYA00511553_ERZ779890 | MGnify/ENA primary metagenome ERZ779890 (study PRJEB29588, sample SAMEA2152064) | human gut metagenome | biome: human gut; feature: human-associated habitat; material: faeces | place: Denmark | collected 2008/2010 ... | reverse complement strand
GAACTGTAAACAATAGAATGCACGCTCTGTGAGCATTCTATTGTCATGAATTAAAAACCGTTACGAGCCGGTGCAGATGTTTTAATCTGTACCGGCTCGTTTATGTTGTAGAGCGTGCCTGCACCGCAGATTGCCGCAGTGTATCGCACCTGTCTTTCATTTTTTTACTTTTGTCTGTTGTTTGCTGCGCTCTGCAGAAACTGCTCCTTCGCATAGACCGCTGCGCCCAGCATTCCGGCAGCGTCTCCGAGAACCGCAGTGACGATCGTGCAGCAGCTATAGGGAATCCGCAGCGCATGGGTGTCCAGAATTTCACGGGTGTACTGAAGCAGGCGATCGCCCATACGGGACATGCCGCCGCCGACGATGATGATTTCCGGATTGTACAGGCTGAAAACGGCGCACAGACCGTAGCCGAGCAGCTCTCCGGTTTCTCTCATGGTCTCAATAGCAACAGCATCCCCGTCATCGTAGGCACGGGAAAGCATGTCTGCAGTGACCTTATCAAGGTCATTATCTACCCAGTCACAGATGATGCTGTGCTGTCCCAGTTGGACTTTTTCCCGAAAGGTGCGCAAAATACCGAGGGCAGAAACATAGCGTCCAAGGCAGCCGGAGCTTCCGCAGCGGCATTCCCGTCCTTCACGGAACATATTGATATGCCCGATTTCGCCTGCGGAACCGGTAGCGCCGTAGATCACGCGTCCGTCGATGACCGCAGCGCCGCCAAGCCCGGTTCCGAGGGTGATCATCAGGACGCTATTGCGGTTTTTGCCGGCTCCGAATTTCCATTCCCCATAGAGATTGACACGCGCATCATTATCGATATAGGTCGGGATATGCAAATGGCTCTCCATCCAGGCGACGATCGGAACCTCCTCCCATTTCGGAAAATTCGGAGAAAACCGGGAAATACCGTTTTTGATATCGAGGATGCCGGGGACGCCGATGCCCATGCAGGTGATATCCTGACAGGTCAGGTGCAGCTCATCGAGAAGTGCCAGAACAGCATCATAAATGCGATTGAGGACGTGCTCCGAGCCGAAACGAACCTCGGTGGGGGTGCGTTTTTCCCCGAGCTTATGAAAAAAATCATCGAAAACAGAAATTTTGATATTGGTTCCACCGAGATCAAGCCCGATATAGGTTGCCATAAAATCCTCCTATTTACAGGTGCGTTTGCCGGAAAGCAGGAACTGCACTGTGTTTTAGATAGCTGAAAAACGTTTATATCCGTTCTTTTTTTCAGTATAACATATGCCCTGTGGAAGAAAAAGTGGAACTGTCAAAAATAGTGTGATAGAATATGGACAGATTTCAAACTCACAAAGATGCAGAAAAGAAGGATAATACTATGATTGCAGAACAATATCGAAAAATGCTGGATGCAAAGTCAGTGATCCGGCAGTTGTCCGAGAAGGCGACGAAGCGGGCGCAGATAATTGGTGCAGAGAATGTATTCGATTACAGCCTGGGAAATCCGTCCGTACCGGCACCGGCAGAGTTTAAGCAGGCACTGCTGGACCTGATTGAGAAGGAAGATCCGATGACCCTGCACGGCTACAGCCCGACGCTCGGTATCCCGTCTGTAAAGACGGCGATTGCGGAGTCCTTAAACTGCAGATTTGACATGAACTACGGACCGGAGCATATTTTCCCGGTTTCCGCAGCAGCGGCGGCAATCGCGCATGCGCTGCGTGCAGTGACTGTGCCGGGGGATGAAGTGCTGACCTTTGCTCCGTTTTTCCCGGAATATCATCCATATGTAGATCTGACCGGAGCCGTTTTAAAGGTTGTTCCGGCGGACACGAAGAGCTTCCAGATCAATTTCGAAGCGTTTGAAGAAATGTTGGGACCGAGAGTTGCGGCAGTGTTGGTGAATACACCGAACAATCCGTCCGGCGCAGTTTATTCGGCGGAGACGTTGACGAAGCTGGCAGAGGTTCTGACGAGAAAAGCAGAACAATACGGGCATGATATTTTCCTGATTTCGGATGAACCGTATCGGGAAATCGTATTTGACGGCAAACAGCAGCCGTATGTATCGAAATTTTATGCCAATACGATCAGCTGCTACTCTTTTTCCAAGGCGCTGTCGCTGCCGGGCGAGAGAATCGGCTATCTGGCGGTCAATCCGGCGTGTCCGTATGCGGCGGAGATCGTAAATATGTGCGGACAGATTTCGAGGGGAATCGGCCATAACTGCCCGACGTCCCTGATGCAGCTGGCGGTATCGAAGGTGCTCGACCTGACCTCCGATTTCTCCGTCTATGAAAAAAACCGCAACCTGCTCTACGAATGCCTGACGGACTGTGGCTTCGAGGTTGTGAAGCCGGAAGGAACCTTTTACATCTTCCCGAAAGCCCCGGAAGCAGACGCGGCGGCATTTTGTCAGAAAGCGCTGCAGTACGATCTGGTGCTCGTTCCGGCGGATTCATTCGGCTGTCCCGGATATTTCCGCATGGCATATTGCATCGATACGGAGAAGGTGGAGCGTTCCCTGCCGGTGCTGCGCAAAATGATGAAAGAAATCTATGGTTGAATGGAAAGCCCTGATATCATAAAATGAGTGAAACGACAAATGAGACAGCAGGAGTTTTGCAGCAAGGAGGCGCATATCTATGATGTATCAGGCGGGATTGGTGCTGGAGGGCGGCGCGATGAAGGGCGTTTACACCGCCGGCGTGCTGGATTTTTTTCTGGATGCAGGAATCGACTTTGCCAAATGCTACGGCGTTTCGGCGGGAGCGTGCTGCCTGTGCAGTTATCTTTCCAGACAAAAAGGCAGACAATACAGCGTTTTTACCGACTATCTTGAGGATAAAAACTATTGGGGACTTTCGAGCTTGTTAAGGACCGGCGATTATTTCAATGTCCAGATGTGTTATCACGATATCCCGGAGCGCTTAAATCCGTTCGACTACGAGACGTTTGATAAAAATCCGAGTAAAGGATACGCGGTCGTAACCAACATTGAAACCGGACTGGCCGAGTATCTTCCGATGAAGAATATGCACAGGAATATCGATGCAGTGCGCGCATCGGCATCGATGCCGCTTGTGTCAAGGCCGGTAGAGATTAACGGAAAGCTGTACTTAGACGGCGGACTTGCGGATTCTATCCCACTTCTGCATGCCGTGACGGACGGATGCCGCAAAAATGTCGTTGTGATGACAAAAGAGACGGGCTATCGTCGTGTCCAGCCAAAGCATCTGGAACTGATCAAAGCCAGATATGCGAAATATCCGAAGGTATACGAGCTGATGGTAAACCGCGCAGCAGCCTATAACCAGCAGCTGGATTATCTGGAAGCGGAGGTAAAAAATGGCACTGCGTTTTTGATTCAGCCATCCCACCCAAATGAAGTGGGACGCATCGAAAAAAACAGGAAAAAGCTGCGTGCGCTTTATGAAGAAGGATATCAGGAAGCAGCGCGCCGCAAGGAAGAGCTGATCGCTTTTCTGGAAAAGTAAAGGAGGCAGAAAGTGTTATCATTTATTGAAATTTTAAAGGCGATTCTGTTCGGAATCGTAGAGGGCATTACCGAGTGGCTGCCCGTCAGCAGTACAGGTCATATGATTCTGTTAAACGAGTTCGTTCATATGAACGTTTCAGAGGAATTCTGGGATATGTTCCTGGTTGTCATCCAGTTGGGCGCGATTTTAGCGGTTGTGCTGCTGTTCTGGAAACAGATCTGGCCGTTTAATTTTACCGGAAGGTCCAAAACAAACGGCATTGTGAAAAAGGACATCATGAAAATGTGGTTCAAGATCATTGTTGCCTGCATTCCGGCGGCAGTAGTCGGTCTGCTGTTCGACGATATCCTTGAAAAATATCTTTACAACCCGATTACGGTTGCAGTGATGCTGATCCTGTTTGGTATCGGATTTATCCTTGTAGAAAATGGTCATAAAGGAAAACGTGCAAGAGTCCGCAGTCTGGCACAGCTTACCTATAAGGATGCGATTATCATCGGTCTGTTCCAGCTGATTGCGGCAATCTTTCCCGGAACCTCCCGTTCCGGAGCAACCATTCTGGGCGGCCTGATGATCGGCGTTTCCAGAACCGTTGCAGCGGAGTTCACGTTCTTTCTGGCGATCCCGGTTATGCTGGGGGCGAGCCTGTTAAAGGTGATCCGCTTCGGCTTTGCTTTTTCAATGGCGGAGGCAGTGATCCTGCTGGTTGGTATGGTAATTGCTTTTATTGTATCCGTGCTTGTGATTCGCTTCCTGATGGGCTACATCAAAAAACATGACTTCAAGGTGTTTGGCTGGTATCGAATCGTACTCGGTATTCTGGTGCTGCTGTATTTCTTTGTAATTAAATAATAGAATGCACGCTCTGCGAACATTCTATTATCATGAATAATAGAACGCACGCTCTGCGAACATTCTATTGTCATGATTAAAAGATTGCAAAAGCTGCTTTGCGGTGGGCGATTGGTAGAAACTGATCTGAATTGTGGACTGTCCGGTGCGACAGTCCCTTTTTTTGTTCCTGATAATAGAATACATGCTCGTAAGAGTCACATCTTGCCGGGAAATGTAAAAAATTTTACATGAATTTTACAAAAACGGTGGGCAGATTTTACGGACGCCTGTTACAATGAGCTGGAAATGAAGATCAGATCAAAAAGGAGAGAGTTATGCAACTGGAAGGAATTTCGGTATTGTTTTCATTTATCGGCGGCCTGGGGATGTTTCTGTACGGCATGCATGTAATGGCGAATGGCCTGCAGCATTTTGCGGGGGGAAAGATGCAGCGGCTGATGAGTTTTCTGACGCAGAACAGGCTGATGGCAATCCTGGTAGGAACCCTCGTCACGGCAGTGATTCAGAGCTCTTCTGCGACGACAGTTATGGTGGTCGGCTTTGTCAATGCCGGGATGCTGAATCTGTCGCAGGCGGTCGGCGTCATTATGGGTGCAAACATCGGTACGACGATCACCGCGTGGCTGGTATCCCTGAGCGAGTTCGGCAGTTTTTTGAACCCGGAATTTTATGCGCCCCTGCTGCTGGGAATCGGCGCATTTGTCATTTTATTTGCAAAATCAGACAAAAAGAAACAGATCGGTGAAATCCTGATCGGATTTGCCGTGCTGTTTATCGGCCTTTCCTTTATGTCCGACGCGATTAAGCCCTATCGGGATTCGCCGATCTTTTCCAATGCGTTTACCATGCTCGGCAAAAATCCGCTGCTCGCGATCCTGACAGGTACAGTTGTAACGGCGATTATCCAGAGCTCTTCTGCTTCCGTCGGCATTTTGCAGACGCTGGCAATGAACGGCATCGTCAACTGGAAATCCGCAGTGTTTATTACGCTCGGACAGAATATCGGTACCTGTGTGACCGCGCTTTTATCCGGCGTTGGTTCCGGCAGAAACGGAAAACGCGCGGCGGTGATTCATCTTTTGTTTAATGTCATCGGCGCAGTGCTGTTTGGAGTGGCTATGTACGTGCTGTTTTTGATTTTCCCGGCATGGGGAGCGTCTACGATGAACAGTGTAGATATTTCCATTTTCCACACAGTATTCAACATTACCTGTACGGTTGTGATGCTTCCATTTGCAGAAAAGCTGGTATGGATTTCCGGAAAGCTTGTGCCTGGCAGCGACCAGACAGCAGGAGAACTCGAAGGCAGCGAAGCAAAAAAGATGGCGAAACGCTTAGACAGCAGAGTGCTTGGAAATCCGCTCTTTGCGCTGGCAACGGTAGTGCGTGAAGTTTCTGTGATGGGGCATGCGACCTGCCAGAACCTGGAGCTTGCGCTTGCGGCCGTGTCAGAAGAAAATCCGCAGAAGGCGCAGAAGGTATACGAGCGGGAAAAAGATATCAACAGTATGGAAAAAATCCTGACGGAGTTTTTGGTAGAGGTAGATAATCTTTCCTTGACAGAGGGGCAGCAGGAGCAGGTGAAAAACCTGTTTTATACGGTCAGCGACATCGAACGGGCGGGCGATCATGCGGAAAACATCGCAGAGCTGGCGGAGACGCTATCGAAAAATTCCGGCAGTTTTTCCAAAAAGGGAAAAGCGGATCTGGAACTGATTTCCGCCCAGACAATGCAGTCCTTGCAGATTGCGGTAGAATCGAGGGAAACAGGTTCTGTTAAGTCTGCAAATGCAGTCCGTGTGCTGGAACAGAGCGTGGATCAGCTGGAAGGGGAGATGCGGGAAAAACATATCCGCAGACTTTCCAAAGGAAAATGTGACCCGGAGAGCGGCGTAATCTTTTTGGATATCATCAGCAATCTGGAGCGGATCTCCGACCATGCGGTGAATATCGCAGATTATGTAAAAGCGGAGTCGGAGGCTGGAATCCCGGCGATCAGGATCTAAAGCTGACGTAGCGCGCGGCAGTGTAATTCATGACAATAGAATGCTCGCAGAGCGTGCATTCTATTGTTGCATGGCGTGTCGGATGAAGATGTAATCGTGCGGCGCGGCAGGGTATAAAACGCACGGCAGCGCAAAACGCGTAGCAACGCGTTTATAAGAAAAGGAGAATCCGGAATGATCTATATTATAGAGGACGATGAAAATATCAGAAATCTGGTTCAGGTGGCACTGAACGGTTCCGGCTATGAGACTGCGGCATTTGAAACTGCGGAGGAAGCACTTGGCGCATTTAAAGTAAAAGCTCCCCAGCTGGCGATTTTTGATCTGATGCTGCCGGGAATGGACGGACTGGAAGCAATCCGTAAAATTCGTGCAAACGATGCATGGAAAAAGCTCCCGGTGCTGGTGCTGACGGCGAAGGACAAGGAATACGACAAGGTAGCAGGACTGGATGGGGGCGCAGACGACTATATGACCAAGCCCTTCAGCGTGCTGGAGCTGCTGGCACGGGTGCGTTCCCTGCTGCGCCGTACCAAAGAGGAGGAACCGGAACAGCCGAAGATTTTCGACTGCGGTGCCCTGCATCTGGATCTGGAAACGCGGGAAGTAAAGGTAAATGGAAGAGAGGTCCTTTTAACCTACAAAGAATATGAGCTGCTTGTTTATCTGGCAGAAAATCAGAACCGTGTGGTATCGCGGGATGAGCTTTTGGATAAGCTTTGGGACTGGCGAGCGGACGTGGAGACAAGAACACTTGATATTCATATCAAAACCCTTCGCCAGAAGCTGGGGGAAGAGGCGGGACACTACATTAAAACGGTGCGCAGCGTCGGCTACCGTTTTATGAAGCCTCAGGAATAGGAAAGCAAAAGGGAAAATGGGGAAATGAAAAAAATTATGATAAAAAATCCGATACTGGTCCGCTTTGGCATGATCTTAGTATTGGCGCTGGCGATCAGCAGTATTGTTTCGTCTTTTTTTCTTGGAAGCCGGATGCGGCAGGAAAATGTGGAGATGATGGAAAAGACGATTTCCGTAGTCGAATACACACTCGATACGGACAAACCGTTGCAGGAGCAGCTGCAGAAGGTTCATGCCTCTGCACTGGATGCGAATGTCCGGGTTACGATAATCGCAAAAGACGGAACAGTGCTTGCTGATTCTGATCTGAAAAATGTGGACGGTATGGAAAATCATCTTGACAGGCAGGAGGTAAAGGAGGCACTTGAAAAGGGTGAGGGCAGTTCGACCCGTTATTCTGAAAGTCTTGGTCAGGAGATGCTGTATGTAGCAAAGCTTTCAGAGGATGGAAAGGCTATTATTCGTATGTCGATTCCCTACACCGGCCTTTTCCGGTATATGATCGTAGTGCTTCCGCTTCTGCTTGTCGGAATGATAGTTGCGTTTGCTGTAAGCGTTGCAGTTGCGGCGAGATATTCCGGATATATCCGCTCTGATGAAATCAAACGGCAGATGGTGCAGATGGAGCGGGACCGTAAAATTCGCCAGGAATTTTTCAGTAATGCCTCCCATGAGCTTAAAACGCCGATTACGTCCGTGCGGGGCTATGCGGAGCTGTTGAGTCAGGATTTTGTCAAGGATGAGGCGACCAGGAAGGATTTCCTTGCAAGGATTTTAAAGGAAACAGAGCATATGACAAGTCTGATCGATGATATCCTGATGATCTCGCGGCTGGAAAGCAAGGATGCGGAGGTAACGCTGAGTAAGGTGAATTTAAAAAGCGTGATGGACGAGGTCCTGGAATCCCTGACACCACAGGCGGCATCCTGTAAGGTGGAAATTTCGGGCTCGTGTGGAAATGTGATCCTCCAGGCAAGTCTGCAGCAGATGCGGGAGCTTTTATCAAATCTGATCAGCAATGGCATCAAATACAACCATCCGGGCGGACATGTCTGGACAAAAATCTGGCAGGAGCCAGAGGCAGTATATATAGAAGTAAAGGATGATGGCGTAGGAATCGATCCGGAGGATCAGAAACGTGTCTTTGAACGCTTTTTCAGGGTGGACAAGGGAAGAAGCCGAAAAATGGGCGGAACCGGCTTGGGACTGTCGATTGTGAAGCATATCACGGCGTATTATGGGGGCAGTGTAAGGCTTACCAGTGAGCCTGGATTCGGAAGTACATTTTTTGTCGAAATTCCGATGTCCGGAATAAATAAAATGTAAAAATATTTTCTAAAAAGCGTTAATCTTTTCGGCGAAAACAGAGGAAAGGTTGACAATATCTGGTTTTAGAAGTAAACTAATCACTAAATTCAGGTAATTGCTAGATAATGATATGACAAGGAGAATGGATACCTGGGTGTTAAGGAGGAGATCATTATGAGAAAAAGCACAGTGAAGAAAACTGTAACAAAGGCACCCGTTAATAAAAAAGAAACCGTAAAAGCTGAGACTGTTGCGGCAGTAAAGACCGAAGAACCCAAGACTGAGGCTGTTGAAGCAAAGGCAGAAGAAAAAGCAGTTGAAGCAGAAGCAACAGCTGCAGCTAAAGCAGAGGAAAAGCCCGCAGCAAAGAAAACAGTTGCAAAGAAGACCACAACAGCAAAGGCAGCCGTTGAAAAGAAAGCGCCTGCAAAGCGCGCAACAAAAGCAGCTGCTGTAAAGACCGAGGTAAGCGTTCAGTTTGCAGGCAAGGAATACACAACTGAGAGACTGGTTGAGATTGCCAAAGATGTATGGCAGTATGACCTGGGCAACGCACCGGAAGAGTTCAAGAGCGTTGAGCTGTATGTAAAGCCGGAAGAGAGCGCAGTATACTATGTGATCAACGGTACAACGAGCGGAAGCTTCGGAATCTAAGTGTCTGAGCAGACACCGCAATCGAAAGCAGGCGTCGCCATAATCTGAGCGGGCGCTGCAGAGTCAGAACGTACATAATACACAGAAATAAGAACAGCCGTATCGGGGACGAATCCTTCCCGGTGCGGCTGCTTTTTTCATAAATTCTCCATTCCGCAGGCGCTTTGCGCCGAAGGAATCGCGAGGCGAATGTCCAGTTCGGCTCTGCGATCCTAGCTACTTTGTGACGCCTGCGGCACAAATAGCTGTGCGAAAAATAAGCGATCACGCTTATTTTTCACACTATCTTCACAAGTATTTTGGGAAAATCTGTTGACAATAGGATAGGGGAGTGGTAATGTAATCATCAGAAGGTGTTAGCACTCCAATTGATTGAGTGCTAACAAATCAGAAAGCAGGTGAGAACGTGGAACTCGATGAAAGGAAAAAGAAAATTCTGCAGGCAGTTATTCGGAACTATCTGGAGACAGGAGAGCCGGTCGGCAGCAGGACAATTTCCAAGTATACCGATTTGAATTTAAGTTCCGCGACCATCCGCAATGAGATGTCCGATCTGGAAGAGATGGGCTACATTTTACAGCCCCATACCTCTGCAGGACGGATTCCTTCTGATAAGGGTTACCGCTTTTATGTAGACACCATGCTGGGTGAGCGGGAACGTGAAGTGGAAGAGTTAAAAGGTCTGCTTCTGGAAAAGGATGAAAAGATGGACACTCTCTTAAAGAGAGTGGCGAGAGTGCTGGCGACCAACACCAACTATGCGGCGATGATCACCACACCCCAGTATCAGCGCAATAAGCTGAAATTCATCCAGCTTTCAAAAGTAGATGAGCATCAGCTTCTGGCAGTTGTTGTAGTAGAAGGCAATGTGATCAAGAACACGATGCTTCAGGTCGAAGAGGATCTGGATGATGCGACACTCCTGAAACTGAACATCCTGTTGAATACCCATTTGAATGGGCTGTCGATTGATGAAATCAATCTTGCGATGATTTCGGAGATGAAGCAGCAGGCAGGCGTTCACAGCGGCATTGTAAGTGGTGTGATTGATGCAGTTGCCGAAGCAATCCGGTCGGATGAGGATTTAAAGATCTATACCAGCGGAACCAATAACATCCTGAAATATCCGGAGCTGACGGACAATCGGGAAAAGACCAGCGAGCTGATCAATGTATTTGAAGAAAAGAAAGCGCTGGGAGAGCTGGTTCAGGATTCCCTTTCCGAAGAGAATAACACCGGCATTCAGGTTTATATCGGCAATGAGACGCCGGTTTCGTCCATGAAGGACTGCAGCGTCGTAACTGCAACCTATGAGCTTGGAGAGGGCATGAGAGGTACGATCGGAATCATCGGTCCCAAACGAATGGATTATGACAAGGTCATCGGTACCTTAAAGACACTGATGAACGAGTTGGATACTTTATATAAGAAGTAGAAAGGGTGACAGGCGTGGCAGAAGAGAGAATGGAAGAGGAAGTAAAGCAGGACACATCGGAAACCGAAACGCAGGAAAAACGGAATACGGAAGAATGTGAAGAAACTGCGGAGGCTTCCGCAGAAAATACAGAAACTCCGGAAGATGGGGAAGCTTCTGAGGAAAAAGATAAAAAAGGCTTCTTTTCCGGAAGAAAAAAAGAGAAAAAGGAAGATGCCGTAAAGGCACAGATCAACGAGCTGCAGGATAAGGTAATGCGGCAGATGGCTGAGTTCGAGAACTTCCGCAAGCGCTCCGAAAAGGAAAAGTCTGCGATGTTCGAGACAGGCGCAAAGAGCGTGATCGAAAAGATCCTTCCTGTTGTAGATAATTTTGAAAGAGGACTTGCAACCGTACCGGAAGACGAAAAGGATGCTCCTTTTGTAGACGGTATGAACAAGGTTTACAGGCAGCTGCTAACAGAGCTTGAAAACCTCGGTGTAAAACCGATCGAAGCGGTCGGCAAAGAGTTCGATCCCAACTTCCACAACGCAGTGATGCAGGTGGAAAACGATGAGCTGGAACCCGGAACTGTAGCACAGGAGCTTTTAAAGGGCTACATGTACAGGGACACCGTGGTACGTCACAGCATGGTCGCTGTTGTGCAGGAATAAAAGCCTGCAGGCAGCTTTTCATAGATTTGAACAGAACATAAGACATTGCTTGAGATAGCCGATAAGGCAGAAGGAGAAAAGTTATGAGTAAGATTATTGGTATCGACCTTGGTACAACAAACAGCTGCGTAGCAGTTATGGAAGGCGGCAAGCCTACCGTTATCGCAAATGCAGAAGGAGCAAGAACAACACCTTCCGTAGTTGCATTCACAAAGACCGGTGAGAGACTGGTCGGCGAGCCTGCAAAACGTCAGGCAGTTACCAATGCAGACCGCACCATCGCTTCTATTAAGAGACATATGGGTACGGACTACAAGGTAGACATCGACGGAAAGAAATATTCCCCTCAGGAAATTTCCGCTATGATCCTGCAGAAGCTGAAAGCTGACGCAGAGAACTATCTGGGCGAGAAGGTATCCGAAGCAGTTATCACTGTTCCTGCATACTTCAACGATGCTCAGCGTCAGGCAACCAAGGATGCCGGCAAGATCGCAGGCCTCGATGTAAAGCGTATCATCAACGAGCCTACCGCAGCAGCTCTGGCATACGGACTTGACAACGAAAAAGAACAGAAGATCATGGTATACGACTTAGGCGGCGGTACATTCGATGTTTCCATCATCGAAATCGGCGACGGCGTTATCGAAGTTCTGGCAACCAATGGTGATACTCATCTGGGCGGCGATGATTTCGATAACAAGATCATTGATTGGATGGTTTCCGAATTTAAGGCTCAGCAGGGCGTAGACCTGTCTAAAGACAAGATGGCAATGCAGAGACTGAAAGAAGCAGCTGAAAAGGCGAAGAAGGAGCTGTCCAGTGCGACAACAACCAACATCAACCTGCCTTTCATCAGCATGAATGCAAACGGACCTCTGCACTTTGATATGGATCTGTCCAGAGCAAAATTTGATGAACTGACAAGCGATCTGGTAGAGCGTACTGCAATTCCGGTTCAGAACGCATTAAAGGATGCAGGCATTACCGCTTCCGAGCTTGGCAAGGTACTGTTGGTCGGTGGTTCTACCCGTATCCCGGCTGTACAGGATAAGGTAAAACAGCTGACCGGTCATGAACCCAGCAAGTCCTTAAACCCTGACGAGTGCGTTGCACTGGGTGCTTCCATCCAGGGTGGTAAGCTGGCAGGCGATGCAGGCGCAGGTGATATCCTGCTGCTGGATGTAACTCCTCTGTCTCTGTCCATTGAGACAATGGGTGGTATCGCAACCAGACTGATTGAGAGAAATACAACCATTCCTACTAAGAAGAGCCAGATCTTCTCTACTGCAGCTGATAACCAGACAGCCGTTGATATCAACGTTCTGCAGGGTGAGAGACAGTTTGCAAAGGACAACAAGTCCCTTGGACAGTTCCGTCTGGATGGTATCCCGCCTGCAATGCGTGGCGTACCGCAGATCGAGGTTACCTTCGATATCGATGCAAACGGTATCGTAAATGTATCCGCTAAGGATCTGGGCACAGGCAAGGAACAGCATATCACCATTACCGCTGGTTCCAACATGTCTGATGACGATATCAACAAGGCAGTGAAGGAAGCTGCTGAGTTCGAAGCACAGGATAAGAAGAAGAAAGACGCAATCGACACCAGAAACAGCGCAGACTCCTTCGTATTCCAGACCGAGAAGGCTCTGAATGAGGTTGGCGATAAAGTAGACGCAAGCGCAAAGGCAGGCGTTGAAGCAGATCTGAATGCACTGAAATCCCTGCTGGAGTCCACCAAGGATCAGGAGCTGACAGACAGCCAGGTAGCTGACATCAAGGCAGCTCAGGAGAAGCTGATGCAGTCCGCTCAGGCAGTATTTGCAAAGGTTTATGAGCAGGCGCAGGGCGCAGCTGGTCAGGCAGGTTCTGATATGGGTAATGCAGCAGGTGCAGGCAGCAATGCAGGTGCAGGCAGCAATCCGGATGATGATGTTATTGACGGAGACTTCAGAGAAGTATAAAATAATACCCGGTAAATCGGCACAGTGTCAGATGACGCTGTGTCGGACCGGAAGAATGTACAATGGGGGCCGGATTCTTTCAGGCCCCTATCCGTGTGTAAACGCATATCTGCAACCTATGCAGGACGGATGCTTTGCAGTATTTTTGCATATGCTGCAGATATGCGTTATATGAAGATAAGCTTTAATAGAGGAGTTTGAATTATGGCGGAACAGAAAAGAGATTATTACGAAGTCCTCGGTGTTGACAAAAATGCCGATGACGCCGCTCTCAAAAAGGCATATCGTGCTCTTGCCAAGAAATATCATCCGGATATGAACCCTGGAGATAAAGAAGCAGAAAAGAAGTTTAAGGAAGCATCCGAAGCATATGCTGTTTTGAGTGATCCCGAAAAGAGACGTCAGTACGATCAGTTCGGACATGCGGCATTTGACGGTGGCGCCGGCGGAGCTGGCGGCTTCGGCGGTTTTGATTTTAACGGCGCAGATTTTGGAGACATTTTCGGGGATATTTTCGGAGATCTCTTTGGCGGACGCAGAGGTTCTGCCGGCGCAAGAAGCGGTCCCATGAAGGGAGCAAACCTGCGCACCAGCGTCAGAATCACCTTTGAAGAGGCCGTATTCGGTACGGAAAAAGAAATCGAGCTGACGGTGAAGGAAGAGTGTAAGACCTGTCACGGCACAGGCGCGAAGCCGGGAACCAGCCCGGAAACCTGTCCGAAGTGCGGCGGCAAGGGTCAGGTTGTATTTACGCAGCAGTCTTTCTTTGGAACAGTCCGCAACGTTCAGGCGTGCCCGGACTGCGGCGGTACCGGTAAGATTATCAAAGAAAAGTGTACCGATTGTCACGGAAGCGGTTTTGTTCCGATGAAGAAACGGTTTGCAGTCACGATTCCGGCAGGTATCGACAACGGTCAGTGCAAGAGACTGGCAGGACAGGGCGAGCCCGGTATCAATGGCGGTCCGAGAGGTGATGTCCTGGTAGAAGTTATCGTTGGACAGCATCCGATTTTCCAGCGTCAGGATACCAACATCTACTCCACTGTTCCGGTTTCCTTTGCAGTGGCGGCGCTGGGCGGCGAAGTTGTCATCGATACCGTGGATGGTAAGGTGATTTATGACGTCAAGGCAGGCACCCAGACTGATACGAGAGTTCGTTTAAAAGGCAAGGGCGTACCGTCTCTGCGTAACAAGGATCTGCGCGGCGATCATTATGTAACTTTGGTTGTACAGACTCCCGAACATCTTTCTGCAGAAGCAAAAGAGCTGCTGCGCAAGTTTGACGAAGCGACAGAAGACAGCTTGCATGCGGCAGAACGCGTCAACAGCGGCGAAGCTCCGCATAAAGAAAAGAAAAAGCGCGGATTTTTCAACAAAGACAAATAACGCGAGTGGACTGTAACATGTAATTCAGGAAGTGGCAGGCGTTTTGTGCATTTTGCGGATGCACAAGCGCCTGTTTTTGTGTTATAGTAAAAACTGAGTTAGTGTGTTTTCGGGAGGTGTTTCAGATGAAGTGGAAAAAATTTAAAATAAAAACCGTGACAGATGCAGAAGATATTATTATCAGCACCCTGTACGATATCGGGCTGGAGGGTGCGCAGATCGAGGACAAGGTTCCGTTGACAGCGCTGGAAAAGGAGCAGATGTTTGTAGACATTCTGCCGGACGGTCCTGCGGACGACGGCATTGCATACCTGAGCTTTTTTGTGGAAGAAAAAGAGGACGGCAGTCTGGAATTAAACGGCGAGCCTGTGACCGAAGCGCAGATCTGCGAAAAGGTGAAGGAAGAGCTGGATGGTCTGCGCATGTTCTGTGAGATCGGGGAAGGCAGCATTGCGGTAGATGAAACCGAGGATATCGACTGGATCAACAATTGGAAGCAGTATTTCCATCAGTTTTACATCGACGATCTTCTGGTAATTCCGTCCTGGGAGGAAGTCAAACCGGAGGATCAGGGCAAGATGATCCTGCACATTGATCCGGGCACGGCGTTCGGAACCGGTATGCATGAGACAACGCAGCTGTGCATCCGTCAGCTGAAAAAATTTATCACACCGGAGACAGAGCTTCTGGATGTGGGAACCGGCAGCGGTATTCTGGCAATTCTATCTCTGATGTACGGCGCAAAGCATGCGGTCGGAACAGACCTCGATCCCTGCGCGGTGGATGCGGTTGCGGACAATATGGCAAACAACGGCATTGCACCGGAGCAGTTTGAAATGATGATCGGAAATATCATCAATGACAAGGCAGTCCAGGATCAGGTGGGCTATGAAAAATACGATATCGTCGTTGCGAATATTTTAGCGGACGTTCTGGTTCCGCTGACACCCGTGATTGTAAATCAGCTGAAAGAAGGCGGCATTTACATCACATCCGGTATCATCGATGATAAGGAAACGGTCGTAACGGAGGCGGTAAAGGCAGCAGGCCTGGAACTGCTCGAGGTAACATATCAGGGCGAATGGGTCAGCGTGACCGCACGGAAGAAGGAAATGCAGTGTGCTGATTCATGACAATAGATGCTCGCAGAGAGTGCATTCTATTGTTCATGACAATAGAATGTTCGCGGAGCGTACATTCTATTGTTTAAATGCAACACAGGTTGAAGCGCGTCGTACAGACGAAAAGAAACCAAAAGGGGCGTCGGAAATCAAATGTATCAGTTTTTTGTGGAGCCTTCCCAGATTCAGGGCAATCGGATTGTGATAACGGGAAGCGATGTCAACCATATTAAAAATGTGCTTCGGATGAAGCCGGGCGAAGAAATTGCAGTATCCAACGGTACAGACGGCAAGGAATACCGTTGCGGGATCGAAGAGCTTCTGGAGGAGGAAATTATCTGTACGCTGCGGTTTATCAAAGAAGACGGGCTGGAGCTGCCGGCGCGGGTGACTTTTTTTCAGGGGCTGCCCAAGGCGGACAAGATGGAATTTATCGTGCAGAAGCTGGTGGAGCTCGGCGCATACCGGATTGTGCCGGTGGCGTTGAAGCGCAGCGTCGTTCATCTGGATGAAAAAAAGGCGAAAGCGCGGCAGGCGCGCTGGCAGTCGATCGCAGAAGCAGCAGCGAAGCAGAGCAAGCGCCGGATTGTGCCAGAGGTTGGGGCAGTCTGCACTTTAAAGGAAGCGCTGGAACAGACGAAGCAGATGGATTTAAAACTGATTCCCTACGAGCTTTCTGAAGGGATGACGCGGACGAGGAAGCTGATCGAAAGCGCAGCGCCCGGTCAGGAAATCGGCGTGTTTATCGGTCCGGAGGGCGGCTTTGAAGAGGCAGAGGTAGAGCTTGCGATGCAGTCCGGATTTGTGCCGGTGACGTTGGGCAAGCGGATTTTGCGAACGGAGACAGCTGGGCTGACCGTGATGGCGTGGCTGATGTACCAGTTGGAAGACTCCGGCATATCATAAAGCAGGAAACGGTTTGCCCTGTGGCGACCGGGTTCAAACGGATTTTTTTCGAGATTTGGAAAAAGCAGGTGAAAGGTTATGGAATGTTATCTGGACAACTCGGCTACAACGCGGTGTCTGGACAGCGCGGCAGCGCTGATGGCCGGGATTTTATGTACGGACTACGGAAATCCGTCCAGTTTGCATCATAAAGGGGTGCAGGCGGAGGAATATGTCCGCCATGCGCGGGAAGTGATTGCAAAGACGTTAAAGGTTACGCCCAAGGAGATCTTCTTTACCTCCGGCGGGACGGAGTCGGATAATCTGGCGCTGCGCGGTGCAGCGTATGCAAATGCACGGCAGGGCAAGCATCTGATTACGACATCGATCGAGCATCCGGCGATCCTCAATACGATGCAGTATCTGGAGCAGCAGGGCTTTGAGGTGACGTATCTGCCGGTCGATGAAAACGGAAAAATCCGTTTGTCCGATCTGGAAGCGGCGATCCGTCCGGATACGATTCTGGTTTCGATCATGCACACGAATAATGAGATCGGAGCCCTTGAGCCGATCGCAGAGGCGGGCGAGCTGATCAAACGCGTCAATCCGAACACGCTGTTCCACGTGGACGCGGTGCAGGGCTATGGCAAGGCAAAAATTCTGCCGAAACGGATGAAAATCGACATGCTGTCTGTTTCGGGACACAAAATCCACGGACCGAAGGGAATCGGATTTTTGTATGTCGGAGATCGCGTGAAAATCCGTCCCATCGTGTTCGGCGGTGGACAGGAGCGGGGACTGCGCTCCGGCACAGAAAACGTTCCGGCAATCGCAGGCATGGGAAAAGCGGCAGAGGAGATGTATCAGAACCTGGATACCGATCTGGATCGGATGTATGCGCTGAAACAACGACTTGCCGATGGTATTTTCACGATGGAAAACGTGCGGATCAATGGACTTTGCGGACGGGACAGTGCACCGCATGTGCTGAGCGTGTCGTTTGCAGGGGTGCGCAGCGAGGTGCTTCTGCATGCGCTGGAGGAACGGGAAATCTATGTGTCCGCAGGAAGCGCGTGCGCATCGAATCACCCGGATACGGCAGGGAGCGCGACGCTTCGGGCGATCGGTTTGCCGAAGGAGCTGTTGAATTCGACGATCCGTTTCAGCCTTTCCGTCTTTACGACAGAGGAAGAAATTGATTATACGGTACAGGTGCTGCACGAGCTGGTTCCGATGCTGCGCCGGTTTACCAGAAGATAAAAGGATACCTCCGCTTTTGAGGCGCAGACGACCGGGAAAGCGGGAGAGCAATACGCTGCAGCCTGCCTGCGGCCGGAGGACAGACGGCAGGCAAATGCTGCGGATAAAGAAAGGAAATGAGCATGTATAAAGCTTTTCTGATTAAATATGCAGAAATCGGCGTAAAGGGCAAAAACAGGGATCTGTTTGAGGAAGCGCTGGTTCGCCAAATCAAGTATGCATTAAAGCGCTGCGAAGGAGAATTCCGGGTACGTCGAACGAGAGGACGTATCTATATTGATGTATTATCGGATGATTATGACTATGAAGAAACCATCGATAACTTGAAGACTGTCTGCGGCGTCAGCGCGATCTGTCCGATGGTTCAGCTCGAAGACGAAGGCTTCGACAAGCTGTGCGAGAGTGCGGTTTCCTATATGGACGAGCACTATCCGGACAAAAACATCACCTTCAAGGTCAATGCGCGCCGTGCCCGCAAAAACTATCCTGTGGAGTCGATGGAGATCAATGCATCTGTCGGTGAAAAGATCCTGCAGGCGTTCCCCGAGATCCGCGTGGACGTCCACAATCCTGACGTGATGCTTTATATCGAGATACGCGAGCATATTTATATTTATTCGATCGAAATTCCCGGTCCCGGCGGTATGCCGGTCGGCACCAACGGTAAGGCGATGCTGTTGTTATCCGGCGGTATCGATTCTCCGGTTGCCGGATTTATGGTTGCAAAGAGAGGCGTCAAGATTGACGCGGTTTATTTCCATGCACCTCCGTATACCAGCGAGCGCGCAAAGCAGAAGGTTGTGGATCTTGCAAAGCTGGTAGCACGTTACAGCGGACCGATCTATCTGCATGTCATCAATTTTACGGAGATTCAGCTGGCGATTTATGAAAAGTGCCCGCACGATGAGCTGACGATCATTATGCGCCGTTACATGATGAAAATCGCAGAAGACATTGCGAAAAAGACGGAATGCCTCGGACTGATTACCGGTGAGAGCATCGGACAGGTTGCGAGCCAGACGATCCAGTCCCTCGCGGTAACGAATGAAGTCTGCACCCTGCCGGTATTCCGTCCTTGTATCGGGCTGGACAAGCAGGAGATCGTGGAGATTTCCGAAAAGATCGGTACCTATGAGACGTCAATCCTGCCGTTCGAGGATTGCTGTACGATTTTCGTCGCAAAGCATCCTGTTACCAAACCGAATCTCGCAGTGATCAAGCGCCATGAAGAGAACTTAAAGGACTGCATTGATGAAATGATGCAGCGTGCATTGGATACGGAAGAACTGATTGTGGTCGAGGCGCAGTAAGGCACCTTTGGGGCGCGTGCGGCAAGTCGCGTAAGTGACAAATTCCGAATTGCCGCACTGCGCATTCAGGAGGTATTGCTGCCAGTTCACCCGCGCCATTCGCAAAAGCGCATCTTCGATGCTCTCCGCTGCTTCGC
>ERZ779890.2125-NODE-2125-length-19315-cov-50.910955_pt1 | contig 19315 bp, 13 predicted proteins | sample MGYA00511553_ERZ779890 | MGnify/ENA primary metagenome ERZ779890 (study PRJEB29588, sample SAMEA2152064) | human gut metagenome | biome: human gut; feature: human-associated habitat; material: faeces | place: Denmark | collected 2008/2010 ... | reverse complement strand
GGTCTTCCGCCCGCATCATTTCCTCTGCAGTGACCAGCACCTCAAAGAGCTTTTCACCATGCCGTGTTCCGATAATCGTTGTGCTAAGGTCGGAATGCTTCAGCTCCAGTATGGCCTGCGCCAGCGTCTCGATGGTTGCGGCAGAGGCCTTCTGCACGAACAGGTCACCCTGTTCGCCATGCTTGAAGGCGTACAGGACCAGGTCCACCGCGTCCTCCAGGGTCATCATGAACCGGGTCATGTCGGGATTGGTGACGGTCAGGGGCTTGCCCTCGTCGATCTGCTGGCAGAACAGCGGAATAACGGAACCACGGGAAGCCATGACATTGCCATATCGAGTCAGACACAGGACCGGATCCCCAGGCAGCATCTGCCTGGAGCGGGCAATCACATTCTTTTCCATGATGGCCTTGGTCATACCCATGGCGTTGATGGGGTAGGCCGCCTTGTCCGTGGACAGGAACACGGCCTTCTTCACGCCGTTTTTCACGCAGGCGCTTATCACGTTGTCGGAGCCGATGATATTGGTTTTAACGGCCTCCATGGGGAAAAACTCGCAGGAGGGCACCTGCTTCAGGGCCGCTGCGTGAAAGACGAAGTCCACGCCCCGGAAGGCCGGGGCGATGGACCGGTAATCCCGTACATCGCCGATATAGAACTTGATCTTATCCGCATACTGCGGATTCCACTTCTGATATGCGTGGCGCATATCGTCCTGCTTCTTCTCATCCCGCGACAAAATCCGGATCTCCCGGATATCCGTGGTCAGAAACCGGTCCAACACCGCATGGCCAAACGAGCCCGTCCCGCCGGTGATCAATAAAACGGTATTTGCTAAATTCATTTTCAAGGCACTTCCCATCCATTATCAGACTGCGTCCCTGCGCAGATCAATCTCTGCAATACAGATCCCTTGTGTATATTTTATCCTTTACATCGTGGAGCTCCTCGTCATACCGGTTCGCCAGGATGACATCACACATTTCCTTGAATTCCGCCAGGCTGTGGATCACACGGCTGCCCTCGAAGGTATCTGCGCACAGGGTGGGCTCATAAATCACAATTGCAGCTCCTTTCATGCGAAGCCGCTTCATGATATCCTGGACGGAGCTTTCCCGGAAATTGTCGGAGTTGGATTTCATCGTGAGCCTGTAAACGCCTATTATGCGGGGCGCCTTTTGCACGATCTGATTTACGATAAAGTCCTTCCGCGTATCGTTGGATTTCACAATCGCAGAGATGAGATTCTGGGGAATGTCATGATAATTCGCCAGAAGCTGCTTTGTGTCCTTGGGCAGACAGTAGCCGCCATAGCCAAAGGAGGGGTTGTTATAGTAATTCCCGATGCGCGGATCCAGGCAAACACCCTCGATAATGGATTGAGTGTCCAGACTGCGGACCGCCGCATAGGTATCAAGCTCATTGAAGAAGCTCACGCGCAGCGCCAGAAATGTGTTGGAAAAGAGCTTGACGGCCTCTGCCTCGGTGGGATTCATGCAGCGGACAGGGATATTCTCCCTGAGGGCACCTGCCTGAAGGGCTTCGGCAAACCGCTTTGCGGCGATGTGCATCTCCGCGCATCCCGCCGGAACGCCTAAGATGATGCGGCTGGGATACAGGTTGTCATAAAGCGCCCTTCCTTCGCGCAGGAATTCAGGGCTGAACAGTATCCGGTCATAGCCGTATTTCCTGCGCATGGCCTCTGTAAAGCCTACCGGCACTGTGGATTTGATAACGATCACGGCGCCTTGGCCTTGCGCGGCGACCTGCTGGATAACGCTTTCCACAATGGAGGTGTCAAAGGCACCCTTCCGGCTGTCATAATTTGTGGGAGTTGATATGATGACATAGTCCGCCTCCCGACAGGCGGACGCACTGTCCGCAGTAGCCGTCAGGTTCAATTTTTTGGAGCCCAGAAAATCTTCCATTTCCCGGTCGGCAAACGGAGAGATTCCGCGGTTTACCAGCTCGATTCTTTCCGCAGCGACGTCCACCGCTGTGACTTCGTTATGCTGCGACAGCAGAACTGCCAGCGAGAGCCCCACATACCCAATTCCTACAACTGTTATTTTCATGTCGATGCGATATCCTTTCTGTTGTGCCGAAAAAGCAAGGCTGTCAGGCGTGGATCAGATTTTGAGCAATTCTCCCATGGACTGACCATTGATCCGGCACTGTGAAACATCAAATCCGCCTGCAGGGGTAAATGTCATTTCTCCGAAAAACGGTTTTCCATCAACATCGTATAAGTCTACCCGAACAAACTTGAAATCCTTTGACAGGATCCTGGCAGCTTCTGCCATACGATTCAGGGATGCCGGCGCCGGGGGCGTCGCTTCAAAGGACTGATAGTTGCGCTTGCCGGTTGTTCCGATCATGTTCCAATTCAGGTCAAAGAAAGCTGCCTGCATATGCTCCGAACCGCGCCCGGTCATATACAGGATCGCCAGCGGCTCGCCGTTGAAGCAATAAAACTTATAATCCTCCGGCAGAGCGCCATCGGCTGTGCCAAGGTATTTTTCCGCAAGCAGTTTCTTTGGCACGCCTTTATACTGCATTTCAGAATACCCAAGATGGTATTTCTTCCGGCTCCACCGACTCAGCGTTTTGACGGCATCTTCCTGCTTCAATTTTTTCTTGTCTGTGCAGATCAGATTAAACCCGCAGCCGAAATTCCATTTCAACGCAAAGGCCTCCGGCAGCGTATCCCACACGATGTCCTCGGCACGGTCATATGCGGCCAGAAGGGGGATCAACATATCCCGCAGCCCCTTGGCCTCCACATATGACCGCACCGCGTACTTGTCTGCGCACTGACGGATCTTTGGATCGGAGCCGTAGCTGTCCAGCTTCAGCTTCAGTATTTTTTCGTTCAGGGTCTGTGGATTCTTCCAATTGATCCGTCTGTGGAACTTGAAGAAAAACACAACCTCCGTATTCAGCTTCGGGGATAGAATGGTCAATGCACTGCGGAATATATCGGATAGCATCACGTCAGCCCCTTATGTGAAAATCAGATTTTTTTCTGCGCAAGCCGCGCAGAATTTCCTTAGCCAGAGGATTTCCTGTCAGCTTCCAGAAGACGGCTGTCAGTCCGCAGCCTGCAAGAACGCCAAGGCCTGTCTCTGCCAGCAGCACGGCGATAACCGGCTGACCGGCCAAAAACATCGCGGTTCCCCGCACAACGGCGAAGATCACCGCGCCGATCCCCATATACGGCAGGCACCTGAAAAGGTCCCTGGCAACGGAAAATTCCGCCTGAGCACATCGGACCTGGAGCAGGCAGGCGGCAAGCTCTGCGGCCAATGTGCCGATGGCTGCGCCCATCGCGCCGGTTTTGGGGATCAGCAGCAGATTGACCACCAGATTGATCCCGGCCCCGACCACCACGGAGGAAATATAATATTTTTCTTTTTTGCAGGGGATCAGATACTGATAGCGGATGGTAAAGGAGATGGTTTTGATCAGAATCACGGAGGATAAGACCTGTATCAGTGCAACACAGGGGTAGTAGCCTGCGCCAAAGAAAAATGGAACAAATTCCCGGGCAACGGCGGCGATTCCGAAGGCAACGTAGCACGCAAAGGCACAGGTCGTCTGAAGCGACCGGGAGAAAAGCCTTCTGTATTCATTCATCCGGTTCTCTGAAACCAGACTGGAAAAGCGCGGCAGTATCACCGTGCTGAACCCGCTGATGATGCCCATGGGAATGTTTATAATTTTATCGGCGCTGTAATAGTATCCGCTGTTCTCATAATCGCTGATAATACCCAACATGGTTTTGTCCATAATGTGATAGATGGACATGGCTGCAATGGGGATAAACAGGACAATGTTGGGCTTTATGTGGCAGAGGATTTCCCGGGTCGACACCCTTGTGAAAGCCACCATTCGCGGGACCCGGCTCCACAGAAGCGCATTGCAAAGACAATTGCTGCCCAGAACAATCAGCGTATAAATCCAAAGATCGTCCGGCGTTTTCACCAGAATCAGGATCGCCGCCGTTGAGGCCAGCTTGACGATCAGACTTCTGGTGACGGTGGCCTTGAATTGCTCAAGACCGTAATACAGCCAGTTCACATTTATGAACGCCGCGAGGATCTCCACAGACTGAATCAGCGCAATCAGCCGATTTTCTCTGCAGAAGAAAAGAATATATGCCGCATACGCGGCTGTGCAAACAAGGGTCGTGCACAGCTGCATGGCGTAGATGCCACAGAATACGCGGCTTCTTTCCTGAAAATTTCCTCTCACCGACGCAATGCTGCGGGTGCCGTATTTTTCAATACCCAGCAGCGAAAAGAGCACAAAATAATTTGCAACCGACAGGGTATATGAGTAAATGCCCAGTTGATTTGCCCCCAAAACCCTGGCCAGGTATGGCGCGGTCACAATTGGAAGAGCGGTCATTATGACCTGATACAGTGTCTGGTAGCCAAGATTTCTTTTTATGCTGCTCAAGTACAACCTTCCTCTCGCTTGCCGTCCTGCGCATCAGACGCGCGCCTGCCATGAAGCAGCCCGAACAGCAGCCACAGGAAATAGCACTTCACGCCGGGGCCAAAGGGGGACAGACATTCAAAAAAGCCGTTTGTGAAATAAGCGGCGGTCAGGATCCGCAATGTCAGCTTCCATTCGCTGCTGCACGGCAGACTGCGCGCCTTTGCCATGGGATACAGGGCGGAAACCAGCAGAACAACCGCCCCCAAAAGGCCAAACTGGATCCAGGCAGCAATGGGGAAGCAATCAATATAGTAATCGCCAACGCCGAAGAGCCAGTGCTCTCTCAGGTGCGGGAATGCATTCAAAATAATGGAAATTCTTCCGGAGGAGATGCTGTCCAGCGAGGAAGCATTGCGCCCGGCAAACAGAATTCCGTTGATGAAAAAGCGATAGAACCGATTGCTCACACAAAGTAAAAGCAGGAGCGCGGCCGCAGCCCCCAATATCATGCATTTGCTTCTGTTCAGATGCCGCGCCTTCACGTTGCTGAACAGCAGCATAAGAATAACAACAAAAAACTCCACGATGGTTGCTCTTGAGCGCAGCAGGAACATGAATACCACCTCAAAGGCCAACAGAAGAAATCGTATGATCCTTCCGGGGCGCGTCTTCGGGCGGATCACGATCAACAGCAATACAATTGCGGTGACTGCAATTTGAGAAATCGAGTTTTTGGAGGAGTAAAGATACTGCGCACCGGACAGCGCAGACAGATTTCCGGCAAAATACTGAATATATATGATGAGGGATACAACGAAAGCGCTGATGACATATGCGTTTGCAAGAGCATCCCGCTTTTCTTCATGGATCCGGCCTGCTGCAAAGAAGCCGATAAAATAGACGAAAACAGACAGAAAATAGGAATACAGTAGACTGCTGCGTTGGTAGGCGATTCCGGTGAATAGCGCCTGCACGAACATGGCAGCGGCAAAAAAGGGCAGCTGAGACAGATTCGTAAGAACGCAGACAATAACCAAGCATACGGAAACCGAATCCCACTCCCTATTGTTGAATTGTTTTTCCAAACCTATCATTTATCACACCCACAACAAAACAGAAAGAACTTCGGCACAGGGCAGAAAGTCCCGCCGTCACACAGCGGCATCCCCCAAAACATCCCGCAGGTACTGCCCTGCAACAGCGGAATTTGACAGCTTCTTTGCTGTCTGATAGGCAAGCCTTGACATGGCGGCCCGCTCGTCTTTGGTCATGTCGAAAATCGAACGATAGATCTGCGCAAGCTCATCCGGGTTTCCGGCTGCGCACAGGAAGCCGTTCTGCCCATGATGAATAATGCCGTCTATTCCTTCCCGAACGGAGCCGACGGTAATGCAGCCTTCGATCATTGCCTCCAGGTATACAAGCCCGAACGCCTCATCGCGGCTGACCATGGTGAAAACATCTGCCTCATGCATCAGATGAAAGACATCCTCTCTGGGAATGCGGCCATGGAATCGGACGCGGCCGGCGATTCCCAGGGCGGCGGCCTTCTCCTCCAGGGCGTCTCGCTCATTGCCGGAACCGACAATGTCCAGCGTCCAGGCCCTGTCCATAAAGCGAGACAACGCTTCCAGAATGGTATCTGCGTTTTTTCGGACGATCAGTTCGCCGACATAAAGAAAGCGGCTGACGCAGCCGTCAAAGCACCGCGTGAATTCCTGGGCGGCCGCGGCGTCAGGTATGCCGGAATAGCAGACAAAAGGCATTTCTGCCAGCTCCAGCCGTTCCTTCACCGCCCTGGCAAGGGCCTCGGAGCGGCACCCGATCCGGTCGATTCGCCGGATGCAGGCCTTCAGCACCTGCGGATACATCCGGGCATAATGAATGCTGTGAAATACCAGCGCATTGGGCGCCGGGAAATAGGACTTCAGTTCCGACAGAAGCTGCGCGGAAGGGCTGGCCCAGTGCCCCAGTATCACGTCGGGGACAAAGCCAACTTTTTGCAGGTCATCTGCGATACTGCGCGCGCAGCGGCGGATCGTGCGCGCCGAAGTAAGCCCTCGGGGAATCCACTTGAAAAGCGGCTTGCGAAATACGGGAATTCCATTGATCTTGTAAGCCTTTTCGCAAACGATTGAATAATCGGATACTTCATAGGTCGTGCGGGATTTGATCAGCCTTTTCACGGACTCCGGCAGGAAGTAGATCAACGGGAAGAGCTTGTTCACGGTGTGGATCACGACAACCTCATGCCCCATTTGCTGCCACGATTCGGTAAAATGCTGAATCACCCTTGTGGCAGAGGTATTCTTCGGAGAGTCGGGACGTGGATATACAGTGGTAAGCATCAATATTTTCATATAAAATCGGGTTCCCTTTCTATTGCGTCCCGCAGTGCTGACGGACTGCTCATATACGGTCCGTAATGGGCCAGCTTTCTGTCATCCCAATCCCAGAATTGCGTCTCCTGCAGAAAAAGGATCGTTTCATAGTCAAATCGTTTTCGGATAAAATGCGCCGGATTCCCGGCCCAGATTTCATAAGGCGGTATGTTGTGGGTCACGATACTTCCCATGCCGATCACCGCGCCGCTGCCAACTGTTATGCCGGACTGAATCTGCACGCCTGCCCCAATCCACACATCATTTCCGATAACCGTCAGCGGAACCTGCAGCCTGGGGTGTGAGGCAAAGTGCGTTTTAAGGCAATTTTTCCCTGCTTCAAATACCGGTGATGTGGAAACCCGTTCCATCGCGTGCTTGTGCCCGCCGATCCTGCAGTTGTCCGCAATGGAGCAGAATGCACCAATCTGCACCTGGCAGGTGAAGCAGTCATGACCAATGTAGGAGTACCTTCCGAGGACGGTGTCGTTGATCTGACTGCCGGAACAGACCTTTGCCTTTTGATGAATTACGGATGACCCTGTAATCGCAGGCCGGTTCAGCAGGATTTTTTCGGCTTTTGCAAAGTAGTATCGAATGAAGCGGATTATTTTTTTTGCAATCATGTATAAGTTATCCTCAATTCAATCATAACCCACATTGTGGTAAGGGAGATTTCTCTCCCTTACCACAATGTGCATGGGTCCGGGGCAATTGCAGCGGAGTGCACAGGCGCGCTCCGCTTGCCTTAGGCTTTACCGGGTTTTGTAGGCGATTCCGTGGCTCACGGCATACTCATGGGCATAGCTGCCCTCGGCAACATCCAGCACCACGCTGCCGCTGCCCTTGAAGGCGATCTGATCGATGCTGCTTGTGCCCAGAGGCACATAAACGCTGGTCAGCTTGTAGCAATAGCCAAAGCTGCGGTCGCCGATGGACTGCACGCCCTCCGGCAGGACGATCTCCGTCAGGCTGGTATCCAGGCAGAAGGCCAGGCGGCTAACGGTCTGCAGCTTGCTGCCCTTTTCGAACGTGACGCTGGTCAGATTGGACGCACCGTAGAAGGCATATGCGCCGATGGAGGTGATGTCCGCGCCGATCTCCACGCTGCGGATCCGGGTCCGGTACTCGGCCCAGGGCTGTGCGTTCTGGTTGGGATAATTCGTCATAGCGCCGCTGCCGGAGACAATGAATTTGCCGCTCTGATACAGCGTCCAGGAGACGTCGCTGCCGCAGCTGCCGCTGGCCAGAACGCTGTCAACAAACTCTCTCAGCGTATAGGCGATCCCATACTTCACGGCATAATCATGGGCATAGCTGCCCTCGGCAACGTCCAGCACCACACTGGGCGTCTGACTGAAGGCGGTCGGGTTGATGCTGGTCACACCCTGCGGGATATAGAGCTTAAGGAGTCTCGAGCACTCCGAGAAGCCGAAATAGCCGATGATCTTGACAGACTCCGGAAGCACAAGCTCCGTCATCGATTTAAGACCGGTAAAGCACGCGGCATACAGCGTTTCCAGCTTGCTGTTTTCGGCAAATGTAACGGATGTTACATAGAAGCACTTGGACAGATAGCCGATGGCAGTGACATCCGGTCCGATTTCAATGCTGCGGAAGTCGGACCGATAGGCAGACCAGGGCGCAACGCCCTCTCTGGCATACTGCTGCACGGCGCCATAGCCGCCAAGCTTGAACGTGCCGTCGTTATACAGGATCCACTCCACCGTAACGCCGGAGAAACCGGCCACTTTCACATTGGCCGACTCGGATCCCACATAATAGCCGTCCTCAAACAGGCAGGTCTCGCCGCAAATTGTATAGCTGCCGTCCAGCGCCAGGCCGTTTGCGTCGAAATAAATCGGGACGGTGCCGATTTTTGTGCTTCCGATCACCCGGTGTCCGCTTTCAAAGTATACGCGGCGGCCGGACTCGCTGTCCGTTGCCCAGCCGTTGTACTGCGTCTGGGCTGCGTTTTCGGTGTATCCGCAGACGGAGCACTCCAGCTCGTCAGTGGTGCGGTCGTGAACATAGGTGTGCTCATCGTTCTGGCAGATGGGGGCGGTGCGCCTGGTGTACTGGTCCAGCACCGTCCGGGTGCCGTCGGTGGCCACGTTATAAGCGGTAACGGTGGCCTGGAAGCGGTCGGCGGTAACGTCCACATAGACGCTGTCGAAGTTCAGCGTGGCCACGTCAAAGTGGAAGTCCGGATTGTTCACGATGGAGTAGGACTTGCCGCCGGTGGAGCCGCAGATGTAGTACACCGTGCCGTTTTCGTCCACCTGACCGCCGGTCATGGGGGCGGTGCGGGCATAGCTGTGGTCATTGCCGGAGAAATAGAAGTCGATCCCCGCCGCGTCGCAGGCTGCGGGCAGATACTGCACATAAGTCTCACCGCCGCCGGTGGGGTTGGTGTAGTAAGCGGGCACATGGGTCACCAGCACCTTCCAGGTGCAGGTGCTCTTGGCCGCGTCCTCCACCAGCCACTGGGTGAACTGCTGGATGGTATCCTTATCGGAGGTGTGGTTCAGCACGGCGATGTACACGTCGCCCCGCTCCACGGAGTACCAGGCGGCGGGAACGCCGAACACGCTCCTGGCAGCGATGGCGCCGCTGCCGCTGTCGTCGGCCTCGTGGTTGCCGACGACGTGGATCATATCCGTATCGCGGATGCCGTCCAGGGTGAACAGGGACAGGGCATCCTGCCACTGGTTGTAGTAGCGGACGTTATCCACTGCGTCGCCCAGCTGGACGCCGAAGTGATACTGCCCGGCCAGGCAGCCGGCGATGCGGCCCATGCCCTCCAGAGCGGCCTCCTCCTGGATATCCGCCAGCAGGAAGAACCGGGTCTGCTTCTCGGCGGCAGGCACCGTGAAGCTGCGCACGTCGGACCAGACGGAGCCGTCGCCCACCCGGTAATAGTAGGTGCTTCCGGCGGTAAGGCCCGTCAGGGACACGCCGTTGACACGGTTGATCTGCTTGCTGGAGGAGTAGGAGATCAGGCGGCTGGTACCCTCCACCTCCACAGCGCCGGTCATGTCGGCGTTGGCGGAAAGCCGGGCCACAGCCCGATCACCGCTGTGCGCGGGGTTGCTCATCCAGGTGATGGTCTTGCCGTCAGCGGACGGGGCCAGGTTGTAGATGACGTTATAGGGCGCGCCGGTTTCGTCGCCCACGGCGTCATAGCTGAACAGGGTGATCTGATAGGAGCAGTTGCCCGCTTCATCGGCAGCCCGCAGGTTCACGCTGCCCTGGTTGGCCGTCAGGCTGGAGATGTCGATCCGACCGTTCTCGTCGGTATCGCCCAGCAGCACGTCGTTGGCGTACACATGGACACCGGCGGCAGCCTTGCCGTCCCGGATAACGGTGACGGCGGCGGAGGCGGTGCTGCCCACCACGGCAGTGTCCGCCTGGATGCGGTACATGGCCTCAATGGGCCGGTTCGTCACGGGGGTGGTGAAGCCGGTGGCGTACTGGTTCAGGTCGCTGATGTCCAAGCCCTCCGTCTGCTTGCAGCCGTAAGATCCCTTGGTGACCTGCACGTTGACGCTGCTGCCCTCGGCAACGGAGGTGGGGATGTCCACGGCGATAACAGCCAGGGCACCGGCGGTGTATACCGCGTGGTCGATGGCCGTGATGCTCACGGACACAACGCCCTTGGCGGCGTCATAGTCATACGTACCGGTAACGCCCTCCGGGAAGGTGACGCCGGTGACGGGATAGCTGCGGGAAACGGAGACATTGGCGCTGAGGGAGGTGATGGACGCCGGGTCGGTGGCGGTCAGCGCCAGCTGCCAGGTCTTGCCCACAGTGGGCTCACCCCGCAGGTCCAGAGACACACCGGGCACGTCCGTCTCCTCCGCAGCCACGGTGAAATACCGGGTCTCGCGGGTGACGTTGCCGTAGCCGTCCTTCAGATAGAAGGTGATGGAGTGCAGACCGCTGCCGAAGTGCATCAGGCCGGAGGTGCTGCCCAGGTTGTCCCGGTCATACGTTCCCCGGTAGGTGCCGTCGAAGTAGAAGTAGGCGGACTCCACGCCGGTGGCGTAGGGATCCGTCTCCTCGCTGTCGTCGTAGGTAACGAAGAAGCGAAGATTGCCGGAGCTGAGGGTCGCGCCGTTTTCCAGCTCGGTCTTGGTGCCGTCGTCGTTGACCAGCTGGATGGAGTTCACCACGGGAGCGGTGACATCCTGGTTGTTGGCGCCGTACACCACGCACAGGTTATCCAGCAGGATATAGCCCTTCAGGTCGCTCTTGTCCAGCTTCGTGCCGTCGGTGGTATACCAGCCGATGCCGCCGGTGGTGACCATGGCCCGGAACAGCATGCCGCTGTTGACCCGGATCAGCGCACCGGCATACTGGGTCAGATCAGCCTCCAGATACTGCCAGCCGGTCTTCAGGCCCTCGCCGGAGGCGCCGCTGCCGCTGCTGAAGTTGATATAGGCGTTGGTCCAGCTCTGGCCGCCGTTGGTGCTGGTGGCGATCTGGGCACGGAGCCAGGGGACGGGAACGCCCTCGGGAATGTAGACCCATACGCCCAGAGCGGTGGGGGTGCCGTCGATGGCCAGGTTGTCGCCCAGGCCCAGGCACGCACCGTCCGTACCGGTCAGGCCTGTCCAGTCGTACTCCAGCTTGATGGCGTTGTGGCCGAAGCGGACGATATCGGCGTATGCCTCGTCGGTATCGGATACTACAGAGCCCTTCACCACGCCGCCGCGGCCCGGGTAGTGATAAGTGGCCACGGCGTTGGCCGCCATGCCGGAAAAGCTCTCCACGGTGGTGCCGATGGTAGAATAGTCCCAGGGGTCCTCATCGCCGCCGTCCAGAATCATGGTGGGCTCCATGCCGATGTTCACGGTGATGGAGGCCGTCAGGTCATCGCGCACAGCGGTGACGGTGGGGCTGCCGGAATACTTCACGTTGCCGGTAACGGTGAACAGGTTGCCGGTGAAGCTGCCGGCGTCCGGATCGGAAACGGTCCACTGGATGTCACTGTCCTGCAGGTGGACGGTCTCCGTCTGGTAAGTAGCCTTGAAGCCCAGATCGCTGACCTCGTTGTAGTTCAGGTTCACCTCGCCGGAGGTAAAGGCCAGCTTGTCCGGGTTCTGGATGTGGAGCACGGCGGTGCCCACGGTCCGCCCGCCGCTGACCAGGTTCACCGTCACATCGCCGGTCTTGCCGGAGGAAACAAAGGTGGCGGAGGCGCTGCTGCCGTTTACGGCGGCGGCGGTTACCGTGCCCATGGTCTCATCGCTGACGGTGAAGGCCGCATCCTCCGGCAGGGCCTTGGCGGGAGCGCCGGAGAAGTCCATGGCGTCCGCCGTCAGGGTGACGGAGGAGCCGGGGGTATAGTACTCATCGCTGGGGGTAACGGCAGCGTGGTCAAACTCACCGGAAGCCGCCACGGTAGATACCACCAGGATGGTGCCGGATACCACGCGCTCGCTGCCGCCGGCAGGGGTGTTGCGCATGGTCAGGTCGCCCTCACCTTCACGCTGGGAGATGTAGGTAGAGGAGCCGCCCTCGTCCAGCTGGATCGCCGCCACGCAGCCCAGGGCCACCATCATCTGGGCCTCCTCGGCCGCGGTATAGCCCACGGAGCGGGGAGCCATGGTGCCGTCGGCCTGGAACAGCACCACGGTGCCGTCGGCCTTGATGCCCACGCAGGTGTGGGGATAGTAGCCGCTGTTGCCGGATTCGGTGACCACCACCTTGCCGTCCCAGACCATGGCCACCAGTGCGTCCACGGCCTCCAGGATCTTCACGGTCTTGCCCTGCTTGGCGCTCTGATCCGCCTCGGCCTGGGCCAGGGTGGTGCCCTCCCGGAACACGTTCACGGAGCCGTCGTCAAAGGCGGCGATGAACGCCCGGCTGGAGCTGTCGTGGTGCACCACACCGTTCATCACCAGATAGCCGGAGGGCTCGCCGGTGTTGATGTTGAACCAGGAGGCGTTGACGCCGCCCACCACGTTCAGGCCGGACTCTTTTTCATAGACATGGGCCTGGTCCGTGGTGGTTTTCAGGGTCCAGCCCTGCTCCTTGGGGTTGCGGTTGCCGTAACCGGCCACGATTTTGGCCCGGCCTCCGGCGGTGCTGACCTCCATGACGTTGGCAACCGTCTGTGAGTTGCCCGCGTCATTGTTGGTGATGATGACCCGCTCGGAAATGTCGGGTGCAATGGAGTAGTTCTTCACTGAGGTGACATAGTAGTCAGTCCCGTCAATGGAGCTCCCCTTTTTGATCTGTGTGCCATCGGCACCGGATGCGGTTGATCGTTCACTGCTTCCGTCTGCTCCGGCAGCCATGGCCTGCACGGGAACAAGGTTCGCCAACAGGCACAGGCAGAGAAGCACCGTCAGAAATCGTGAACGACGCCTGGGTTTTGCCATAACAATCCTCCTCACAAGTATTTATCCAGTCTCCCTGGATGGCGTGTCATCCGCGGAGAAAAGACCGGGGTTATGGAATGCGCCGGTTTCCAGCGGGCACATAAAAGGCAGGCTTCTCAGTCGGCCGAGGGGAATATGTCCTCAAACAAGGCAGCATACCTGGCCAGACCGATACTTTTTGCATACCTCCCGGTATACAGCATCAGCGCGTTTTCCGACATTTTTCCGCACATTTCCGGGCTCTGATACAGCGTCAGAATATTCTGCGCAAGCTGGCGGCCATCTCCCACGTCTGATGAAAGACCGGCCCTTTTCTCACGCAGCTCAGCCGCAATATAGGAATCCTTCTCCACCACGGCCAGGACCGGAAGCCGGGCCTACAGATAGCTGTAGTACTTGCTGGGAGCGCACATGCCCATCAGGCCGCGTTCCAGGCTGACAATACCGCAGGAGCTGGCAGCCACAGCCCGGTCAAAGTCCTCGCCTGTAAGGAAGCCGCAGAGCTTCACGTTGGGCAGATGCTCCGCCGCCTGCCGGACGTCGGGCAGCTTGCTCCCGTGCCCGGCCACCATAAATTTGATGTGCGGCTGGTCTTTCAGCAGCTCCATGGCCTGAATCAGCGCCGTTTCGTCCTGACACACGCCCAGATTGCCGAAATAGGACACAACAAAGTCGTCCTCAGCATATCCCAGCTTCCGGCGGGCGTCGGCTGCCCCCTCCACCGGGGCCTCGTGGGCCCAATTGGGGATGGTCACTGTCCTGTCCGCCGACAGCTCCGGCCGGTTCCGCAGCACTCCCGCACGAACTCATTCAGCTCCAGTACACCTGCTTCGATCCGTTCCTCCAGACAGGTGCATTCGCACAGGCGGCACGGATGCTTGCGGACATAGTTCTGGCAGTATTCGCACGCCACATCTTTGGGCGTGTAATGAAATGGGCTGCGGTATATCCCACCGCCTCTGGGTTTTTGACCGGGCTGAGACATCATCAACTGCTCCAACGCCTGCAGCGGCGTGTCTCGCATGAAATAGTACGGCATAAGCGAACTCCTCTCTGAAATGAAAAAGGGCGCCGTTTTCTCAGTCCGTCAGGACCGACAAAACGACGCCCAAATCTTTGTGAGATTTTTGAGAAAAATACCGCTGCCAGCCGTGAAAAACGCCGCTGAAAAAGGGCGCTGGCTGAATGCATCTGCCCGAAAAGGGAAAACGCCCAGTTCGAATCGGGGCAGACGCTCTGAAACAGCGATTTGCATCTATGGTTTGAAAGAAAGAATCCGGGCCCTAAAAAGCCCGGAAACGGTTGATGCGCCTGACTTTTCGCCAGACGCATCTATACCGTTTCGTTAATATGGAGGTGACACCCAGATTTGAACTGGGGAATGAGGGTTTTGCAGACCCTTGCCTTACCACTTGGCTATGTCACCATATAAGAGAAACGGCTTTTTCAGGCCGTTTCTCTGTTTGGAGCGGGCGACGAGGCTCGAACTCGCTACCTCGACCTTGGCAAGGTCGCGCTCTACCAGATGAGCTACGCCCGCGTATGGCGCCGGTATTCCAGCACCATGGTGCCTCCGGTCGGAGTCGAACCAACGACACGCGGATTTTCAGTCCGCTGCTCTACCAACTGAGCTACAGAGGCAAATGGCGACCAAGATGGGGCTCGAACCCACGACCTCCAGCGTGACAGGCTGGCGTTCTAACCAACTGAACTACTTGGCCATGAAATTTGGTGGGAACAACTGGACTCGAACCAGTGACCCCCTGCTTGTAAGGCAGGTGCTCTAACCAGCTGAGCTATGCTCCCGTCCTTGCCGCCGGGGCACATCAGCACCGCAGCGACAAGAGAGATTATACTAAAAACAGGCTGTTCTGTCAACACCAAATTTCAAATTTTTAACTAATTTTTTCGGGCATCGGCAATGAGCTGCTCCAGCTGCTGCCGGTCGAACTCATACACCGCATCGCAGAACTGGCACGTCATATGGCAGGAGCCCTGGTCCCGCAGGATGCCCTCCAGCTCATCGGCCCCCAGGGACAGCAGCGCCCGCTCTACCCGCTGGCGGCTGCAATAGCACTTGTACGACACCGGGCACGTCTCCAGAAGCTTCAGCTCAAAGTCGGACATCACCGCGCGCAGCAGATGCTCCGGGTCCGGGTCCCGGTCCAGAATGGCGGAAACGGGACCGGCGGCCATAATGCCGCCCTCTACCTTGGCAATGGTGTCCTCTCCCGCGCCGGGCATCAGCTGAATCAGATAGCCTCCGGCGGCCTTGACGCTGTGGTCCCGGTCCACCAGTACGCCCAGAGCACAGGCAGTGGGGATCTGTTCGGACTCCACAAAGTACCCGGCAATATCCTCGGCGATCTCGCCGCCCAGCAGGTCCACAGTGCCCACATAGGGCTCCTTCATGTGCAGATCCTTGATGACGGTGATGGTGCCCTCGCCGCCCACAGCACCGCCCACATCCAGCTTGCCGTCGTCCCGCAGGGGCAGATCCGCCTGAGGATTTGCCACATAGCCCCGGACGTTGCCCTGGGCGTCGGACACCGCCAGCACGGTACCCAGAGGCCCGCCGCCCTTGATCTGAAGGGTCAGGCTGGCACCCTGGCCCTTCAGGGCGTTGCCCATCATGGATGCGCCGGCCAGTGCCCGGCCCAGGGCCGCCGTGGCCACAGGGCTGGTGTGGTGGATCTGCCGGGCCCGCTCGGTAATGCCGCGGCTGCAGATGGCCGCAGCCTGCACCAGGCCGTCGGTGGAAATTGCTCGGACAATATAATCACTCATACTCATATAACCTCTTTTATTTGCGAATGCACGTAAAATAAACCCGGTCCTCCCCGGGCACAGGGCGGCGCAGCTTGCCGTCGCCCCAGGTGCGGATTTCGGTGAAGCCCGCCTCCTCCAGCCACTGGGTCAGCTGCTCCACGGAATAGCCCCGCTGGCGGTGCAGCTCAAAGCCGCGGTCCCAGGACCCGTCCTCCGCCAGGGTGAACAGGTCCATATAATAGGTGCACAGCCCCCGCCGATACTCGGTGCGCCAGACGCAGTAGGTATCCTCCGTCTCGTCCAGAAACACCTGCCCGTCCAGAGCGGCCAGCCGCTCCGGCAGCCGCACATCAAAGGTCAGCAGCCCACCGGGACTGATGAACAGGTGCAGCCGCCGAAGGGTACGCTGCACATCCCTGGGGTCCGTGAGATAATTCAGGCTGTCCAGACAGCAGATGGCGGCGTCCACGGTGCCGTACAGATCCAGCCGGGGCATGGACTGGTGCAGAAACAGCGGCGGCACCTCTGCCGGAGCGTTTTTCTCCCGGGCGGCGGCCAGCATCTCCTGGGACCCGTCCACGGCAATGAGCTCATACCCCCGTCCGGCCAGCAGCCAGGTCATGGACCCGGTGCCGCAGGCCAGATCCAGCACCGTATGCACCGGGATACGGCTGCGGCGGAACAGCTTTTCCAGAAAGTCCGCCCGCTTTTCATAGCCCACGTCCCATGTCAGCTCGTCATAGGCCCCGGCCAGCTGCTGGTAGCTGCTCATTTCTCCTCCTGCTCCTTCATGCGCTCCAGGACGTTCTCATACCCGCCTGCGCCGTTGAGCAGGGACCGGTTCACCCGGCTGATGGTGGCGCTGGACGCGCCGGTTTTTTCCAGAATATCGCTGTAGAGCATTCCGTCATTGAGCAGAGTGGCCACCTCATAGCGCTGCTCCATAGAGCGCAGCTCGGAGATGGTACACAGATCCTGGAAGAAGCTATAGCACTCCTCCTCGTTTTTCAGCGTCAGGATCGCCCGGTACAGCAGGTCGTTTTTCTCCTTCTGGGCAATTTTAGACTTTGCGGCTCTCACCATAATTGTTTTTCCTCCGTTTCCAAAAAACGCAGCGTTTGTTTTCCTACAAAAGTCATTTTACCATTTTAACCTATAAAAGTAAACCGTTTGCGGGAAAATTTTTGAAACTTTTTACGGTTTGTTCATATCTGCGGGTCTGCCTGACAAATTGGGACGGTATCGTTACCGACTCCCTTTGCGTTGTGTCCGCTTAAACACCACCAACCTACCAGTCTGGCGGCAGCCATTTTTGCCCGCCTGTCGACAACTCTCAATTCTGTGGCTATATTTTAGCCTATTTTTCACGCCAATTTCGGTAAATTCGTCTGTTTTCGATTTCCTTCACGGGAAATCTTTACAGCGGCGGGGCATATCTTTATGAACCTTTTATGAACGAACGGCATTCATTGGCACCATTTTTACAAAATTTGTGCTATACTCTTTCCATAAACCAGAGCTGTCCGGGAGCTCTGATACTGATTCTTGATTAAAAAATTTAATCAAGAATCCCGTGCGCTGTGCGCACGCACAGCGTGTGAAGACACGCTGTGGCGTCTCATACAAAACCTGACGCACCTTCGGTGCTATAAAAAGCTTTTCAAGCTTTTTAACAGGTTTTAGTATGATGCATCACAAAAACGACTATGAAGGAGTGTGTGTTTGTGGCAACATTTATCATCGGTCTTGTGATCCTGTTCGGCGGCGCTGCGCTGTACGGACGCTTCTGCGAGAAGGTTTTCGGACCCGACGACCGTCAGACCCCGGCCTATGCCAAGCAGGACGGCGTGGACTTCATCCCCATGCAGGGCTGGAAAAACAGCCTGATCAACCTGCTGAACATCGCCGGCACCGGCCCCATCCTGGGGCCCATCCAGGGCATTCTGTTCGGGCCCATCGCATTTATCACCATCCCCATCGGCAACGTCATCGGCGGCGCCATGCACGACTATTTCTCCGGCATGATCTGTCTGCGCGACGGCGGCACCCAGATGCCCCAGATGATCAAGCGCTATTCCAATAAGGGCATTTTCAACGTATACAATGTGTTCTGCTGCCTGCTTCTGCTGCTGGTGGGCGCTGTGTTCGTTTATACCCCCGGCGACATTGCCGCCACCTCCGTATTCGGCTTCGACGGCAAGCCTACCTCCATCTCCACCTGGATCATTTACGGCGTGATCTTCCTGTATTACCTGATCGCCACCGTGTTCCCCATCGACGCCATCATCGGCCGCATTTACCCCATCTTCGGCGCGATCCTGCTGTTCTCCGCTGTGGGTGTGTTCATCGGCATGTTCGTCAAGGGCTATCCTCTGCTGAACGTGTGGGACGACTGGTCCTCTCCCATCCTGCAGCTCACCGGTGCTGACGGCGCGGTCAAGAGCTTCACCTATGCCGACTACTTCAAGGGCGGCCACTTCCTGCCGATCTTCTTTGTTACCGTGGCCTGCGGCATTCTGTCCGGCTTCCACTCCACCCAGACGGCTATCATCTCCCGCACGGTGAAGAACGAGCGTCAGGGCCGCATGACCTTCTACAACATGATGATCCTGGAGGGCTTCATTGCTATGGTATGGGCCGCCGGCGCTATGGGCGTGTACAATCTGGCTCTGCAGGAGCCCAACGCCTCCCTGGCCACCGGCACCATCGGCGTGGTCTGCAAGGATATCCTGGGCCCCGTGGGCGGCATCATCGCCCTGGTCGGCGTCATTGTTCTGCCCATCACCTCCGGCGATACCGCTCTGCGTGCTCTGCGCCTGTCCCTGGCGGAGACCTTCCACCTGGACCAGTCCACCAACGGCAAGCGTATGCGTCTGGCCATCCCCGTGTTCGTTCTGGCCGCCGCTATCATCGTGTTTGCCAAGTTCAACAAGGACGGCTTCAACATTCTGTGGCGCTACTTCGCCTGGTCCAACCAGACCCTGTCTCTGTTCGCCTTCCTGTGCATCACGGTGTGGATGTTTGAAAACGGCAAGGGCAAGTTTGCGTGGATGCCGCTGATTCCCGGCGCGTTCTACGCCTTCATCTGCTCCACCTACATCGCCAATGCCCACATCGGCTTCAACATCCCCTGGACCGCCTCCTACATCATCGGTGTGGTGTTCGCCATCGCCTATGTGGTGGCTCTGTGCCTGTATGGCAGAAAGCGCGGCGCGGCTGTGAAGCTGAAAATGAACAAGTAAACGGAGATAATTCCGGTTTTCGACAGACTGACGGCGGGGCCCCGGAAGGGCCCCGCCGTCAGCTTGTCAAAAATCCTTTTTGACAAGCTGA